>Ga0181537_10000557_pt1 | contig 35159 bp, 37 predicted proteins | sample PEATcosm2014_Bin_39_FD_119765 | JGI IMG/M metagenome (GOLD analysis project Ga0181537, IMG submission 119765) | Peatland microbial communities from MTU Mesocosm Facility, Houghton, MI, USA - PEATcosm2014_Bin23_10_metaG | ecosystem: Environmental > Terrestrial > Soil > Wetlands > Peat | place... | reverse complement strand
CGGCCAGTATTAGCCATCATTGAGCGGCGGACGATTTTCACCACAATCGATGCCGATCGTACGACCATTTAAGCGAGAATTCTTATGAAGTTCGATCCGATTGGAAAACGAGCAATCTTCCTAAGACCTGAGACAGAGCGATTACGATTTGTACTGGAATCAAATTATGATGCCGACAACCCGAGAGGCAATGCAGGCGGATATTTACTCGCTGATGCTATTAAATTGTGGATATTGGGTTTGTACGAAGAGGCCGGTTCAATTGCCGCCCGCGCCGCAGAGTGGCTCGAATATGCTGTCGAAACCAATGAAGAATTTGGCGACAGTCAACGTTTTCACCGCGCGACGCTAACTGCTGACCTTGCCCTCGCGACATGGATGCGCGACGGCAAGAATTATCCAAAGGCATGGCGCTTGGCATTGGAGGCGGAATTGGAGGCATTGGCCGACAAGGAAATTTATCCAGATGACGAATCAAAGTCAGGAGGCGTCGATTCGCTGATGGCGCACTACTTCCAGGCCGAGGAATATGAAAAGGGGATCATCGAGTTTGAGAAGCGCTTTGGCGTCCGGGAGATAGTGTTGAAAAAAACGCTTAGCCCCAGAGCTTTTGCATATGCGCTTTGCTTGCACAAGGTGCGGAAGCAATTCGATCTGGAAGAATTATTTCAGGCCGGCCGGAGAATGTTGATCTCAAGGGTAGAGAAGACTTGGTTATGTCAGGGGGAGTACAAGCTTCCCGCCATGTGGCTCAAAATTGTTTATTGGCACCGCGACCCGTCGCTTAGCCAACTGCAAACCATCTGGAAGGCTTACGACGTGATGCCTGACGTCAAGCGACCGGAATGGATCGTCTGACCTCAACTTTCTTAATCGGCCAACTATGAGCATCCACTCTCGTTTGGAAATCGCCTACGGCGAAGGTCCATGCCCAATCGATCTCGACGAGATTGCAGACGAGATTCTCAAGATATTCAAGGCCGAAACGCTCGATGACGTCTTGCTCAATAATTTTCGCGATGCATTTGAGGTCGGTGGTGCCGCGCTGCCGGTGCCCGGCGATATCACGCTGGAAGTTGTTGAGCGAATTGCCAGCTTGTGTCCTGAAACCACTCTTTTCGCGCGCTTCTGTGGAGAAGACTTCAGGGAAACATGGATCCGCGAATTCGAAGGTGGCAAGGCGACATTTGCAGTGGGGCCATGGACAGAATGAATTTCTCAAATCGCGTACCCACCTAAGCGCTCATATTTGACGTAGCAGGTCTGATGACGGTTTTAGAAGAAATCACGTCCGATTTCGGGAAGCGCTCACGGCTAATATGGGTCGGGAGTAGCCATGGGGCCCACCAAATCGGCCATGAAACGCCCGGAAATATCAGTCATCGCGTGGCCGCTTGGACCGCCGTTTCAATTTAGCCGGCGGCTTTGTTGGAGTGGTGGCTTTACACCATTACAGGTGGCGGGTTTGCGGCATCATGGTTGGCGGGTTTGACCATACTACGCAAAAAGGGGCCTGTCCCCGACGGCCTCTCGCACGATCTATTTTCGGCGGGCAGCTGGCTCCGGCGCCCGCCGCCGATCAATCGCCCTGGATTCCTGCTCGCGGACGCGTGAACCAGAATGCCCACGCGATCAGCACGACCTGAAACGGCAGCCGCGCCCATAACAGGGTTTCGCTGTAATCGGGATACAGCTCCGGGTGAATTGCCATCTGCACGTTGGCCGGCGTGACGGCGACGATCAGCGCGATCATGCCCCAGGCCGCCAGATTCTCGATGCGGCGGAAGAAAAGCATGACTCCCAGTGCGACTTCCGCCACACCGCTGATATAGACGAGCTCAAGGTGCCAGGGCAGGTACGCGGGCATGATGCTCACATAGAAGCCGGTGTGAATGAAGTGATTGGCGCCGGCAAGCGCGAACAGCGCGCCGAACAGCCACTTCATGAGATCCCGGATTGGCGGCACCGAACAATTGTAAACGCGGCCGCTTCAATTTGCCTTGGCGCTTACGTCACGCTGGCGCCGAGGGTCCGGGCCACGGCCGGGTAATATTGCGGCGCTTCGCGGCGATCGGCCATTCCATAGTCGCGCACGATGCGAACATGGCGATGGCGCAGTCTGCCCTCGGCCGGCGTTTCCAGCTTCCACTCATTGGCGGCGGCGGCATTTCGCCAGGAAACCAGCAATAGCAGCTTGCCGGGTTGGGTGATGCTCTCGAAGGTTTCCTGCTCGATGGTGCCGCCTCTCTCGCCGCGCGGCAGCCTGAGATCGGACGCAAGATCGGCGCCGGCGGGCTCTCCCGCGGCCGGCGTGAACTCGGTGATGGTCATGATCCTGGCCCTGCCGATCTCGGTCTCGTCGAACCGGTTTTCCGTGAGCTTGCGGCCCTTGGTCGCATCGGTGTCGGCAGTGACTTCGCCCACCCGCAAATGATAATCCGCGAATATTTCGGTGCGGCCTTTTTCCTGGACCTCATGGTGGGCGCCGAGAGTGCGCCAGCGGATGACCGCCTTCTCGTCGCGCCAGCTCGACAGCGAGAGCAGGCGTCCCTTGGCAACCTGGCTGCCGAAGCGTTCGTTGTCGATGAAGCCGTCGATTTTCTCGAGCTTGGGCTTGAGGAACTTGGCCAGGGCGAGGTAATCGTCAAAGCGCTCCGGCTTCGGTTGAACCACGAATATCACAGCGAACATAGGGCTTGCTCCTGGGCTTGCGGGTGGGCCGCGGCCTCGAGCACAGGCGGCCGGTCGCCGCCTTCGAGAAAGCTCTGCGCTTCGCGGTATAACGCGTAGCGGTTTTCTTCGAGGTGCATGAGGTGGGTGGCGCGCCCGATTTTCACGTCGCGTTTTACCGGCGACGATTTTAGCGCATCGAACAGCCAGCGCGCATCGGCGTCGGTGGCGAGGCTGTCCCATTCGCCGCGGATGATCGCGACCGGCGCGCGAACGAGGCCGGGGTCGTAGGCCAGGTCGCCCGCGTTGGCGGCGGCGATGTCCTGCCACGGACCGCTCGGCGTTTTGACACTGGGCGGCGTGCGAGTCTGGCTCGCCGGGTCGGTTTCCATGTAGAGGGACGCCCATTCTTCAAAATGGCGCCCCGACAGAACGGCCGGCTCGCCCGGCGGGACTTCCGCGGTAAATCGATCCCACTGGTCCTTGACCGAAACCAGGCGCCACGCGGGAAAGATCTCGGCTTCCTTCTTCTTCTGACGCCAGGTAACCGGCCCGAAGAATACCAGGCGATCGACGAGATCGGGACAGCGCCCGGCGAACCGACCGGCCGCAATGGTGCCCCAGGAATGCGCGATGATGGAAATGTTCGACGCGCCATGGTGGCTGCAAATGAAGCGCGCCGCCAGTTCGATTTGCTCGCTCGCGGATTGGGCGCGGCCGAGTGCTGCCCGACCCTCGGCGGGCCCGGCCATTTCCGGATAGGGATCGGAGCCGCCAAAACCCTGGAAGTCGAGCCCCCAGACGTGAAAGCCGGCATCGTTCAGCGTATCGCGCCAGGAACGGCCGTCAAACCGGTGCGCAATCGACAGGGCCGAGGGAAACGAGCCGCCGTGCACGTAGAGCACGATTTTCGGCGTGTTCTTGTGCGCGGCGGGAGGCAGGTAGCGCAGGAACAGCATCGACCCCGCGGCACCGCCGGGGATGCGAAAGTGTTCTTCTTTGGGATCGAGCTTGGCAGGCAACGGGGGCATCGTCAGGTACGCTCATTCAAAGCGCCGGTCTGTTCAATCGCCAAGCTTGCTATCCGTATCGCGCTTCTTCCGTGCGGTACCGAACTTACCCGTCGAATCGGGGTGTTACGCGGCCAGTTCGACCGGCAGCAGCCGGTCGTATTCCTTTTTGACCACGGCGTAACACTCGCAAACGCGCTTTTCCAGGCCCACGCGGTCCAGCACCGTGATGCGGCCGCGCGAATAGCGGATGAGCCCGGCCTTCTGCAATTTGTTCGCGCCGTCGGTGACGCCTTCGCGGCGCACGCCGAGCATGTTGGCGATGAGTTCCTGCGTCATCACGAGCTCGCTGCCGGACAGCCGGTCCAGGCTCAGCAGCAGCCAGCGGCAAAGCTGCTGGTTCAGCGAATGGTGCCGGTTGCACACCGCCGTTTGCGCCATTTGCGTGATCAGCGCCTGCGTATAACGCAGCAATAATCGTGTTACCGGGCCGGACTGGTCGAATTCGTGTTTCATGACCGCGGCTCTCAACCGAAATCCCGTACCGGCGCTTTGAACCACGGCGCGGCTGGGCGTCGAGTTGCCGCCCATGAACAGGGAGACGCCGACGATGCCTTCGTTGCCGACCACCGCGATTTCCGCGGCGTCGCCGTTTTCCATCACGTAGAGCAGCGAGACGATGGCCGAGGTCGGAAAGTACACATACTTTTCAGTATCGCCAGACTCGTAAAGAACGTAGCCCAGCGGCATCTCGATCAGTTGCAGCTCCGGCAGCCAGCGCGTCAACACTGCGTCCGGCAACACGGCAAGGAGTCGATTCGATTTGGTCTCGTGCGAGCTGGGAACGACCGGCTTCGGGCTGGAGGCTACGTGTGCGGAGGCGACTTCGGTCTTTCTGGTTCGGGAAGCAGTTGGCATTACGATCCTTGGCGGGGAGCCTGGCTTCAATGACTGCCGATGTGCAATCATGAAGAGACTCTCGCCCGAGTATGGTGAGCGGGCGCTTTTGCGTACGTGCGGTAGGGAACATAGTGGAAAATTTGCCGGTTTCGGAGGAAAAAGGTCACACGCGGGCTTTTCGGCTGGCCCGCGACCGGCCGCGCTATGTTCGACAACGCACCGTTGCCATTGGGCGGCGGACGCACATTGCGCCCGTGCCGAATTTGAGTGGCCAGGGTGATTATTTTCCGAATAAGCCGGGCGTGACCATTTCTCGCCTTGATACGCGGAGTATTGAGGCGGGCCGGTATTGAGGGTGCCGCGGCCGGGTCCTCACAAGCAGGTTCCGGCTGGAGAAACGTGCGGGCTACCGTACTGTCACGTTTCTGCGCGTACAATAAATTCACGAATCCTGGTTGGCATGGGCTGACGGCTCGGGCGATTCCGGCGATTTGGGCGTAATAACGGAGACATACAAATGGCAAAGTTGGCAATTGCAGTTTTCATCGCGGCTCTGGTGTCGAGCGCGGCCCATGCGCAGACCAATGCCGGCGAACAGAAAACCGACCCCGAGCTTCCCTTCACGATCACGCAGGTGGCGAGCTTCGACCTGCCGTGGCGCATCGCGTTCCTGCCCGATGGCCGCATGCTGGTCACCGAGAAAGTCGGCCGCGTCAATCTGGTGACCCCGCAAGGCGCGAGCACCGTCATCAAAGGTGTGCCGCCCAGCTACTACGATCAGCAACAGAACGGCATGCTGGGCGTGTTCCTGTCGCCGCATTACGCGGCCGACCACAATGTGTATCTCACCTATGTCGAGCCGGGCGATTATGGCGGCGGGCTGGCGCTGGGCCGGGGCCTGCTCGTTATCGACGGCGACAAGGCCAGGCTCGACGGATTCAAGGTGTTGTGGCGCCAGATGCCGAGAGGCAAGGGCGGCCAGCCAGGCGCGCAGATCGCTTTCTCGCCGGATGGCAATTATCTTTTTCTCACAGTGGGTGACCGCCAGCGCATGACGCCCGCGCAGGATCCCAATCAGCCGGAAGGCAAAATCCTGCGGCTCACGCTTGATGGCAAACCCGCACCGGGCAATCCGATGGAAGGCAAAGTCGGCGCGTCAACCATTCCCCTGATCGATCCGCCGTCCGATACCGAGGCGGCGAAAACCGCGCCGGTGATCAGCACCTATAGGTTTCCCACGCCCAACCTGACGCCGGCGGAAACCTGGGCCAGCGGGCTCCGCACGCCTTACGGCCTCGCTTTCGGTCCCGATGGCAGGCTGTGGGAACTCGAGCACGGCCCGAAAGGCGGCGACAAACTGAACCTGGTCAAGCCCGGCGATAATTACGGCTGGCCCCTGGTCTCGTACGGCCAGAACTATAACGGCGTGCCGATCCCCAGCCCCGACACGCGGCCCGACTTCGCCAAACCCGTGATCTACTGGGTGCCGGTGATCGCGCCGGGCAACTTGATGTTCTACAAAGGCAGCGCCTTCCCGCAATGGGACGGCAGCGCCTTGATCAGCGGCCTCGTCACCAAGGCGATCGTCCGCGTCACGTTCGACGGCAAAGGCGGCGCCACCGCGGTCAACCGCTGGAGCGTCGGCAAACGCGTGCGCGACATCGAAGAAGCGCCGGATGGTTCGCTGTGGATGCTGGAAGACGCCAATCCGGGCGGGTTGTTTCACCTTACGCCGAAGTAGTTTGGGCGGGTGAGTGGAAGAATGAATGAACATTTCAACAAAACTTGAGGTTCTTGAAGTCGAGAAAGCCTGGAAGACGCTTCAGAAGCGTACTTCCCTTAGACCCATTAAGAACAAAACTGAATACGAGAAGATGGCCTCATTGCTTAACAACCTGATTGACATCGTTGGAAGCAATGAACGGCACCCGCTGGCGGATTTGATGGAAATTGTTGGCGACTTGATTGCTCGTTATGAAAGTGTCGCTTTCCCGGTTCGAGATGCCCCGCCGAATCAGGTGCTCGCGTATCTTATGCAGGAACGATCTCTTAAGCAGAAAGACCTTTGCGATATTGTTTCGCAGGGTGTGCTTTCCGAGATATTGGCGGGGAAGAGAGATATTTCCAGGAAGGTTGCCAAATCCCTGGCTGATTATTTTGGTGTGTCGCCGGCGGTGTTTGTCTAACGGCGGCATCGAATCATTCCAGAACAAATCGACCCGGGTCCCTTTCGTTCCTGTTCTATTCGCTTTTCAGTCAGCGGCAGTCAACTTACACTAGCGGTGTGATTGCCAGAACCGTTGCTCTCGCCGGACTCGCCGCCCTCGCGATCGCGATGGGCATCGGGCGCTTCGCTTTCACGCCGATCCTGCCGATGATGCAGGACGACGCCGGGCTTTCTATCGCCGATGCCGGGTGGCTCGCCTCGGTCAATTACGCGGGCTACCTGGCGGGGGCGCTGACCGCGATCCGGCTCCCGCTATCTTCCGCGGCGGCGATCCGCGTTGGACTGGTGCTCATCAGCGCGTCGACGCTCGCGATGGGAGTGCACCTCGGCTTCGCCTACTGGCTCGCGCTGCGCGCCGTCGCGGGCTTGGCGAGCGCGTGGGTGCTGGTGTTCGTCTCCGCCTGGGCCCTGGAGAAGCGCGCCCGGGGCGGGACGCTTTACGCGGGCGTGGGCACGGGCATCGCCGCCACCGGCGCCGTGTGCCTCGCGCTGATGGCGCTGCACGCGGCGTCATCCGTCGCCTGGATCACGCTCGGCATGGTGTCCTTCGTCGCAACGGTCCTGCTCTGGCGCGTTTTCGATTCCGGTCCGGGGCCGGTACAAGGAGCAGCCCGCGCGAAACCCGGCTCGCGTCATTGGTTGCTCATCGTGTGCTACGGCGCGTTTGGCTTCGGCTACATCATCCCCGCCACATTCCTCCCTGCGATGGCGAAGGCGGCCATTGCCGATCCCGCGCTCTTCGGCTGGACCTGGCCGGTGTTCGGCGTCGCCGCGGCAGCGTCAACTTTTGTTGCGGGATCCTTCGCGAACCAGCGCAATGTCTGGATGGTTGCCACCCTGCTCATGGCGCTGGGCGTGGTGCTGCCGCTGATGGTTCCCGGTCTTATCGGTATCCTTGTCGCGGCTGTTCTCGTCGGAGGTACGTTCATGGTGATTACCATGGCCGGCATGCAGGAAGCGCGCCGTGTCGCTGCGGAAAACGCGCGCCCGCTGATGGCCGCGATGACCTCTGCGTTTGCATTCGGGCAGATCGTTGGGCCCTTATTGGTCGGCTCCAGGAGCGGCCTCGCGCAGACTCTGGTTGCGGCTGCGGTGGTGCTTGTGCTGAGCGCGGGCGCTCTCGTTTTTGACAGGGATTAATGGGTGATCGCGTGTTTCGCTGCCTGCGGAAACCGTGGGCCGTCTCCAGATATCGAGCTCGCGCCGCCATATTGTTTCTTTTATTTTGCGCAATATGAGATTATCCCTCCCTGAAGCGACGAGGCGCTGAACCGGCGCCGCGGGCATTCTGGTTCCAGGGAGGCGCCATGAAGCGCGGGATGTTGGGCTGGCTGCTTGCAGCCATGGTGCTGGTTTGCGCCGCGTCGCCGGCACGGGCCACAACGGTTGATTCGGTCTCGGTAACCGTCACCGGCAGCGGCGTGGTGACGAGCAACCCGGGCGGCATTTATTGCCCGGGCACGTGCAGCGCAACGTTTGCGGCCGGCACCGCGGTCACGCTGGTTGGAAACCCGGTGAACGGCAGCTTCTTCGAGGGCTGGGTCGGCGCTTGCTATGGCACGGGCCTCTGCCAGGTGACCGCCAACGGCTCGGTGTCGGCGAGCGCATTCTTCACGGCGCCGATCTACACGGTCGCGGTATCCGTCTCCGGCAACGGCACCGTAACGAGCAGCCCGGCCGGCATCAATTGTCCCGGCACCTGCGGCGCGAGCTTTCCGGAGGGCACCAACCTGATACTTACGGAATCGTCGCCGGGCGGCACCACGTTTACCGGTTGGAGCCCCGCGTGCGGCAGCGGCGCCACCTGCACCTTGAACGTAAACCGGCCGATTTCCGAAACCGCCAATTTCGTCTCCGGCCAATATGCGCTCTCAGTGGGACTGGGCGGCGCCGCCGGAACAGTGACCAGCAGCCCCGCCGGCATCAGCTGTCCGGGTGTTTGCTCCGCAAATTTCCCGGCTAACACGGTGGTCACGCTCACGGAAACGCCGGCCGCCAACAACATCTTCCTCGGCTGGCTCTACAGCTGCACCGGCGTCAGCACGACCTGCACCCTGACGATGAACGCCACGCAAAGTACGCAGCTGGTATATGCAGGCGGAAGCCCGCTCACCGTGACGGTCACCGGTAACGGCACGGTGACGAGCAGCCAGGCGGGAATCAATTGTCCCACGCAGTGCTCGGCGTCCTATATTCCGGGTACATCCATCCTCCTCACCGCCGCGCCGGCGGCGGGGCAAACGTTCTTCGCCTGGGGCGGCGCCTGTTCGGGGAATGGGGCCTGCAACGTCACCATCAACAACGCGGCCTCCGTGAGCGCGCAATTCATTCCCGCAAGCGGCATCACACCCGCCGCGGGATTTTGGTGGAACCCGAACCAGCCCGGCAGCGGTTTCGTCATCGAGACGCAGGGCGCGCAAATGTACATGGCGGCGTTCCTGTATTCGCAGGCAGGCGAAGCGAGCTGGCTTGCGAGCAATGGGCCGATGCCTTCGCAGGGGATGTATACGGGGGCGCTCGGCAATTATGCAAACGGGCAGACGCTCACCGGCGCGTATCGCAGCCCGGTCGCCGCAACCACCGTGCCGGGCGGCTTGAGCCTCACATTCAGCGATGCAACACACGCGACATTGTCGACGGCAGGCCGAACGCTCCCGATCCAGCGCTTCGATTTCGGCGCCGGGGGCTCCGGCGCCACGCAGCCCGCGGGCAACCCGCAGACAGGATGGTGGTGGAACCCGGCCGAAGGCGGCCGCGGCTTCGGCATCGAGATCCAGGGCACCACGATCTATCTCGCCGGCTACATGTACGACAGCGCGGGCAACCCGACCTGGTACCTCGCGAGCGGCAGCATGGCCTCATCGACGCTGTTCACCGGCGTGTGGCAGCAATTCGCCGGCGGCAATCCGCAAATCGGCGTCTATCAGCCCGTGCAAGTCGGCAACGCCAATGCTGGCAGCGTTACCTTACAGTTCACCGACAATTCGAATGCGACGCTCACGCTGCCGGATGGCAGGCAGATTCCGCTGACGCGGTTTATTTTTGGGGATGAGGCGGCGCAGTAAACTGGCGAGCAAAAACAGACAACCTTCCAATATGTGGTGTCTGACCCCACTTATTTTCGCCATCTATCAACTTTCCGATATCTGACCACACTTATTTTCTATGCTGATACATCGGCAACCCGTTCACGGTTCGATGCTTCGACAAGCTCGGCATCACCACGAACGGGGATTTGCTGGCGATGCAGGGTTTCGCTACGCCTGCCACACGCCATATCCCGCTTCGCGAAAATCGATCGCCAGTTCCACTTCGAGGTCGCGGGCGGCGTCGTAGGACAGGGCGCCGTATAGCTCGTACAACTCGGGCAGAAGGCGCAGCCCGTACTTGAGGACGTAGCGGTTGGATTGGATGCCCGCTTTGTGCTTGTCGAAACGCACATCGGGGTCGAGCCCGGTCATGCCGACGTAGATGCAGGGCTTGCCTTCGATATAGCCCGGGTTGGACTTCCTGAACCGGCCTTCCTGCAGAACGTCTTTCGACAGTTCGATTACGTAGACATGGTAATGATCTCGCCGCGCCATGGTTGCGGGGAATCATAGCAGGAGCGGCGCCTGATAATCGGGAAGGGCCGCTTTGTTCGAGTGCTCCCGACGCGGGAATCGCGGTCCGTCGCGCCTGGCTCCCGAATCATGGCGTCCCTGCTATGATGTGTCTGCGTGGTAAAAAAGCGGATTTTGAGATCGCGCGGGCACGGGAGGAAGGCAGCATGACAATTCGCATTGGCCGGCGCGCACTCGCCGCGGGTTTGCTGGTTGCGGCAGCGGTATGTTTTGCGCCGCCCACGCGCGCGGGCGTCGCTTCCGCGCTGCCGGCGATCATATCCGGCTCGGTACTCGTCAATAACAGCGTCGCAATCGCCGGCAACCAGCTGACTTATTCGACGCAGGTCCCTCTCGCCAACAACACGGTTTACTACATTTACGTCAAGACCAACAGCGGGCTGTTCAACGGCCTGCCCGCCGTCCGAACGCTCGGCAGCAGCAACAGCCCCGTATTGCAGGCGGCCATAAGCGGAGCCACGGGCCAGCTCAGCAACGACGGGACGTTCGCGGTCTACACCCTGGCTATGACCAGCAGCAACGTGCCGGTCAACTCGGTGATCACCTTCGCCCCTTCCGGCTCCGCCGGCAACGACGGTTCGATCGACAACCTTGCTTCGTTGGCGGCCGGCGGCGGCTTCGTGAACGTCGCGATTTCGATTGGCACCAGCGCAAACTTGAACAGCGTCCTATCCGATGAGGACAGCTAGGCCGGCGCCAATACCATCCACGTTATTGGAACAGGCGGCGGCGGCGGCGGGGGTGGCGGCGGCGGGACTGGCGTCAATCCGACGCCGGTGCCATGCACGGCGCAGGTGCAGCCTGGTTACTGGTGGAATCCGAGCGAGCCGGGGCGCGGCTTCTTCATCGAGCAGCAGGGCAACACGCTCTATTTCGTCGGCTTCATGTACGCGGCGTCCGGACACGCGACCTGGTTTCAAAGTTCCGGCGCATTCAACACGACGGGGTCCGACAGCGGTCCCGTTTGCAGTCTCATCGCGCCGCTCAATACTTATTCCGGCGGACAGACCTTTGGCGGCGCGTACGTCGCGGCGCAGGGGCCGGTGAACACCGACAACATGGAATTCGACCTGATCGACAGCTCGCACGGAATCGTGCAGGCGCCGGGCGCGATCATACCGATTCAGCGTTACCCGATTTTGGGTGGAGCGCCGGGATCCGGCCCCGGGCCGGCGCAGCCCGTTACGGGGGTCTGGTGGAACCCGGCGGAGGGCGGGCGCGGCTACACGCTCGAAATTCAGCAGAACACGTTGTACTACGCCGCTTTCATGTACGAAGCCTCGGGCATTCCGACCTGGTATCTGACCGGGCCGGGCGCCGTGGGCTCGAGCGGCGCCTATTCCGGCAGCTTTGCGTTGTTCGGCAACGGTCAGACCTTGGGCGGCACTTACGCTGCGCCGGTCGTGATCAACTCCAACGTCGGTGCCATCACCTTGCAGTTTACCAGCGCCACCAGCGGCATGATGACGTATCCGGGCGGCACGCAAATTCCGATCCAGCACTTCGTGTTCGCGCAAGGCGGCGCCACGCTGACAGTCGGCACCTACGGCAACGGCACTGTCACCTCGAATCCGGCCGGCATCGTATGCGGCTCGAGCTGCGTCGGAAATTTCGCGGTGGGCACGCAGGTGACGCTCACCGCAACCGCCGACACCGGCTCGACCTTCGCACTCTGGAATGGCGCATGCCAGGGCGCCGGCACCTGCACCATCAGCGCCAACTCGAGCGCCAGCGTGAATGCGATATTCGCGATTCCCGGCACCTTCGCGGTCGGCGTCAACGTGACCGGCCCCGGCACGGTGACCGCATCGAACGGCGGCATTAATTGCACCCAGACCGGCGGGTCGGGCTGCGCCGCGCTGTTCCCGTTCACTTCCCCCGCGTTCCTGACCGCGACGCCGCCCAGCGACGGCACGACCTTCGCGGGCTGGAGCGGCGATTGCAGCGGCGCGGGGACCGCCGCGACCTGCACGGTCGCCAACGGCACCGCGCGCAACGTGGGGGCGTTGTTCTTGCCGCCGCCGCAGTAGTTGGGACGCGAATGCAGATGGCGCATTTCCTTCCCACCCCTTTCAACCTTGTGCGCCGCGATCTGCCCGCAGTAGTTAAGATGTGCGGGTTTTGACAGAAAGGCCAGAGTGGAATGGGTACGAAGAAATCCGCGACAGGAGGTGAAGTGCAAACCGGCGTGTATCCCCGGTTTCCTCGTGTCAAATCGTATCTTGCTCGAAAAATGTTCGAATCCGACCACCTTGCGGAATGGCGGTGTGATGGCCTGCCACGTGTGGAACGCTTCATCAAGGAAGGGGCGGGATTTCAATTTGATTATATGACACCGCCACAGCCTCCTTTACTAACCTACACTATTTGGACTCTCGCCGGCGACTTGCACCACTACTGGCTCGCCTTGCGCTACGCCGCGATAAAGAACGCGCTCGGCACGGGCACGGACTGGTTTGAACTTTGGCGGCGCGCCGCGGCCGTGGGTTATTGGAAGAGCACCTATAACTGCGCGGGTTATTTACTGGCCTGTCAGAAGAATCCAGACTTTCGAAACCAAGCTTTGGATAATTTCGAATTTACTGTACCGCCGGTCGCTACCTGCTTGGTCTTGGGCTGGCGCGACCGTGCAATACGGCTTGCAAAGATCATCGACGAGGTGGGCGAGGGGTTTTACAGTCCCGTGCTGTGGAATTACAAGAGCCTCACCCAGCACTTCGTGTTGCGGCTGGTGCGGGAGTGGCAGGGCATACCCCAAGGTAAGACGCCGGACTGGATGAAGGCGGAGCCCGCGTTTGAAGCGTTGCTTAAGAACTGGCGAACCAAGGATCCGGAGAAGGTCAGACCGCCGCTGCTTGCCGCGCTCGATCGCCATACCTGGCAGACGCAAAACAGGTCCTATGCCGCTGACTCGCTGCCAACGTCCAGCGACCACTACGAAACGACGCAAGCCTACGAACCTTACGAAGTGCTGGCCGTCATGAAATTACGGGAGATGCACGGGCTCGAGAATCCCGCAATCAAACACATTCTGACGTCCACACCGCTCGGCCAGTTGCCTCCCGAAACGCCTGAATATACCGAGCCCCTGCTCGACGACATCTATCAGCAGGCGAAGAAGGACAATTCTTACGTTTGACTTGGACGCTGAGGATACACACATGGCAAGGGCAGCATCCAACTCGCCCGCGGCGCCGAGCAGACGCGAGATCGAAATGATGGTGGACTTTCTCGGACGTGCGGCGGAGGAGTTTTCTCAGCACGGCGTCAACGATTTCCCCTGGTCAGATTCCTCCGAGGCGCGTGAGATCTTCGAGAAACTCATACGCTATTACACAGACAAGCATGGATATTCGGGCGGTAGGGGATCGGTGGAGAACGAGATTGCGCAATTCGGCACCGGCGGCGGCCTTTTCACCTTCGACTTCATGGTCATGGAGTATTTTGCCGCCCGCTGCAAGGAATTGCTGGAAAATAACAAGCCGGCGCTGTCAAAGACCGAACTAGAGCTTATGTCGGCGGCGCTAGACATGTCGTCCAGCTGGGCCGCCGACAATGGCTACGAGGAAGCCAACAACGAATATTGGCTTCCGGATACCGAAGAGAATCGTCTGTTTGCAGCAGCAATACTCAAGGCAGCCAAGAATTGGCAGGGCATCCCCAGCACTGTCGAAATCGACGAGTCTTCGGGCGAAATCGTGCTGCTGGAATGCTGGGTCGCGACGTACCTTGCCGAGCGATGCAAAGCGATCGCCGCCAGAATGTGAAGACTGCACACAAATATGCAATAAAAGGGGCCAGGCACGGGTATTCTGACGGCAATCCGAGAAACCCGTGCGTGGCCCCTTTTATTGTTAGTTGAATCTTTTCGGGCAGCAATCAGAGCATGCTAAAAATTTTCGCACTCTTAATATTTGTCGCTTTTGGTCACACCTACGCATTAGAACGGCCGGCCCCAACTCCAAGTAAGACCGCTAGTCAGCCACAGACAAATATCGGGCACGACGAAAAGAAGTCCGAATCCGATAATCGTGGAACCAAAGAAATTCCGATGGTTGTAGAAATATCTAAGGCCCCTGTCATACATGTAGAAACCGCCGACAAACCCGAAAGGGCACGCGATTACGCGTCCGCCGAGTGGTGGCTCGTCTATGTCTCCGCGACAGTTGCCATCATTACGATTGCATTGGCTTTATATACGGCGCTCTTGTATCGAGCCACTGTCAAGCTTGGAAGCGATGCGGAGAAGGTTGGGAAACGGCAAGCCAAGGAGATGCGAGATTCGATTGCCGAGGCAAATCGCGCCGCCATCGCAACGGAGAGCATCGCCGCTGCGACGCTCGGCAACGCCGCGCTTATGGAAAGCATCTTGCACAAGCAGATGCGAGCCTATGTCGCAGTCGATATCGGCCCAACCGTCTATCAAGACGAAAGCCTGAGATTTGGCTCCTCACCCGTTTTGGCTAATACAGGATTCACGCCGGCCAAAAACGTCAGTTTTCAAGTTATGGCCGACATTCTTCCCACCAATTTGCCGAGCGGATTCGAATTTGAGAAATGGAACGCCATGCAGACCCACGACGCAGCTCTTAGCCCAAGACAGAGCTTCGTCATTCAGGGAGTGGTGAGAGAGAGAATTCCAGATGCCGAGGTGCCAAACGTTATGAAAGGGGAAACTAAAAGGCTGTATGTTTGGGGAACTGTTACTTACGACGATGTATTTGGCGGTTCTTGGGAGACAAATTTCTGCCACCATTTTAATTTCTACGTGGGGCCAGACGGCGAATGGAAGGTGAGTCGGTTTTACAATCGAACTCACAACAATGCTACCTAACAATAGAGCATGAGTTCTTCATTCCACGAACTCTGTCTATCGAAAAAGATCGAGGGCGGTCCACGACTATTTTACGCGACCAATTGTATGATCTGGCCCCAATTATGCTTAATGGGACGCGGGTATTTGGACGAGAGCAATGACCAAACCAAATGCAAATGCACATAGGACAGCGGGACATCCTGTTCAAGAAAAGAAAAAAACCGCTTGGTTTTGGTGGTGGGAAAATCCTACCGACAGATTTTCCTTCCTGTTGGTTTTCGTTACCTTTCTTCTGTTCGGAGCTACCGCAGGGCTGTATTGGGCTACTCGCAATTTGGTTCAGGATGCCGAGCGGACTAGCGAAAGACAATTAAGAGCTTATCTGTCTGGAAAACCAGTCCGCGTCTTTGCTTTTAGTCCATCCATTGTCGCCGAGATTGAATCCACGGTCACCAATCATGGGCAAACCCCAGCTTCTCAAGTTCACATTTCTGGATTGGTTGAGATTCTTCCTTACCCTCTACCAAATGACCACCAATTTCCTTTTCTGCCAGTCGCTAAGTCGACCAGTGTAGTTCACCCTGGCGGTACGATTCAGGGTCATAGCGTTGCGAGTCATTTGTTCGCCGAAGACGAAATTGCCCGTGCAGTGAACGGGAAGGAAGTCAGGTTCTATATTTTCGGAAAAATCGATTATGTTGATATTTTTGGTCAAAACAGATGGACGAGATTTTGTTCATCCATCCTTGGCGGGAAAAACCTAGCAATAGTCGCTCGCGGTGATCCCAACGTCGAAGTAACTATCAATTTTGAACCATGCGATCAGCACAATGAGGCAAGCTAAAGGAAGAATTGAGAATAACGATCGGGGGCAAACCACGACAGAGTTAGTGAATTAATCGCAGAAAAAGCACCATCGCCCGCGCGCCCGGCCAAGTCCGGAACGTCTCACGCGTGAACCGCCCGCTCCCTCACCGGCACGTCCAGCGCCTGCGCCAGCGCGGCCATCGCCTTCGATGCCGGCGCCTGCGGCGATTCCACGAACAGTAGCTTGCGCTTGCGCGCGGCGCCGGTCACCGCGGGGTCGTCCGGGATCTGGCCCAGGTGCTCGAGCTTCACCGGTTTCGCGACCTGGGTATTGACGAAGCGGCCCACCACCTGCTGCAGCTGCGCCGCGAGCTTGCGGCCTTCGGCGGCGTCGCGCGCCTGGTTGAACACCAGTTTCACCGCGCTGCGCTGCTGCATCATCGCCAGCACCTTGATGGTGGCGTAGGCGTCGGCGATCGAGGCCGGCTCGGGCGTGGCGACCACCAGCACCTCTTCGGCGAGCGAGGCGGTATACAGCACGAGATCCGAAATGCCGGCGCCGGTGTCGAGCAGCAGGTAGTCGTATTGATTGCGCAAGCCGTCGATGATTTTACGCAGGTCGTCCTGCACGTCGCTGGTGAGGCGCGAATACTCGACGAGACCCGAGGCCGCGGGCAGGATCCAGAAGCCGCCCGGCGCGGCGAGCACTGCGTCTTCGATGCTGCATTGCCCGCTCATCACGTCGTGCAGCGTCACTTTCGGGTAGAGGTTGAGAATGATGTCGAGGTTCGCCAGCCCCAGGTCGGCGTCGAGCACCAGCACGCGCCGTCCGCGGCTCGCGAGCGCGGCCGCGAGGTTGGCCGCCACGAAGGTCTTGCCGACCCCGCCCTTGCCGCTCGTGATCGCCAGTATCCTGGCCTTCGATCTCGCGCTATTCATCGTGTTCTCCGAAACGATCCAGCAACTGATGTTTTTCATCCGCCGACACCAGCAGGGGCTCGGGCACGTCCATCGCGACCCGGTTGCGGCCCTCGGCTTTGGCGCGGTAGAGCTCCTTGTCCGCAAGTTCGAGCAATTCGTCGGCGGCGAGCTTGGCCCACGGCGAGATATGCGCGCCGCCGATGCTGGTGGTCACCCTTAACACCGTGCCGTCCAGCATGACGATCTGTGTCTGCTCCACCTGCTCGCGAATGCGCTCGGCAATCGCGTGGCCGGTGCCGGGCCGGCAATTGGGCAGGATCACGGCGAACTCGTCGCCGCCGTAGCGCGCCGCGGTGTCCATCGCGCGCATCTGCTTCGCCAGCACGCCCGCCACGGTGCGCAGCGCCTGGTCGCCCGCGAGGTGCCCGTAACGGTCGTTGATCTGCTTGAAATGGTCGACGTCGATCAGGAGCAGCAGCGCGATTTCGCCGGAACGCGAAACGCGGTTGACTTCCTGCTCCAGCGCCGCCTTGAAGTGCCGCGGATTGGCAAGTCCGGTCAGGCCGTCGCGCAGCGAGATCTCGCACAGGCGATCGATGACGGTCTGCAGCCAGGCGAGCGAGCCCGGCGCGTCCTGCGGCCGGTCGGCGTAGCCGGCCTGGCGCAGCAACTGCAGGGCGGCCTCGAGATCGAGGTCGCCCACTTCAGTGGCGACAGCCGGCGGAAGTTTTGCGGTCTGGTTTGGCACACTGGTCTATCGGCAGAATTGGCTGGAATCTTTAATGGGAAATGATCGGGTATGGACCGACCATTGTTCAACGGCCGGGTGGTCGACTGGCGGGAACGCGTCACCGGCGAGCAGTACCATGGCGCGCGGGAGGAATGAGCGCGAGGATTAGTCCGATGCCTGCCCCCGTCGGCGGATACCCCCTGCGCGACGGCTGATATTAGGTAAAATTGCTCAAGGCTATTTCCGGCCAAAATTCGCCGTGCCGAGGCGCGACGTAAAATGCCCAATTTCAGCCATAACGGGACGCCTACTACATCGTCCGAACACTCCAAATGAACTCGTGGTGGACAGACAACTGGTGGGCGATTCCGGCGTGGGGTTTGGGAGTAGCGCTACTCGTCGCCATAGCGGTTTACGCTCGACGCAATCCCGAAACAGGAGCGAGCAAATTTGTGTTCTGGATGTGCCCGGGGCTGAATCCGGCACCTACAAAACGACTAATTCCCCCGTGGGCATTCTTGCTTGTTTGCATAGCCGTACTCTTATTCGTTCTGTCCGATTGGCTCGCAGGTTGACTGCCGCGGGCAACCTCCCTTGGAAGCGATTTGGCATGACCGACCGTAGCTGAAGGTGATGTAATCCAATGGGCCAACCGTCTTGCGGCACGGCTGGTTCTAGGTAGAATGACTCATGACAAAGTACGGCCACGATTTGTCACGGCGACAACGTAACAGGATCAGACCATTGTGAAAGGGAGTCCGGCATGACAGCTCTTTTAAAATCTGCCTTCTCCATTTGTCTGGTTTTCCTACTAATCGTGGCTGCGCCTTCCTTTGCGCTTGCAGATTTGGGCGCTTCGGAGACAATCGTTCAGCGGCAGGTAGACGCTTACAATGCGCGCGATCTGGATGGCTTTCTGGCCACTTATGCGGACGACGCCGAACTATTCGCGTTTCCTGCCACTTCCCAGACAAAGGGCAAAGAGGAAATGCGCAAGCTTTACGCGCCGATTTTCACCGATACAAGCCTGCATGCCGCCATCGTTAAACGTATTGTGATGGGCAACGTCGTCATTGACCACGAGCGCGTTCGAGCCAAGCTAACGGAGGGCCCAGCGATATTGGAGGCAATTGCGATCTATGAAGTAAGTAACGGGAAAATCGCCAAGGTGACATTCATTTCCGGAAAAACAAAGCCTGGGCAAAGAGCTAAAAAGGCGAAGTGAGAAGAGAGGTCTTGTCCACGAGGGCAAGCGCGTTGAATGGATACAGATTGCTCTTGGCGCATGGCCGGTTTCAGAGAGAAATTCCAGGGGCGATTTCCGGCCAGAAACTGCCATAGGTTCGAGCTGCCATTGTATTGCCACAATTGCTCACCACCCGCGCATTTTTTCGCCGTTCCCCAGGCAGCTTTGACCGCTTTAATGAAATTGTCGCCTGAACGTTTAGGCATTTGTTCCATAGAGGCAGTAACACCATGAACAATTCGCTGACGGCGATCGTGGTCATACTCGTGTTGGCTACGTCAACCGCACAAGCCGCTTCTCCTCTGGGCACCAGGTTTATTGGTTTGCATTTTAAGAATAATGGGACCTATGTATACAGAATGGGTCCTTTGCCGGACGGTTGCAAGGAGGAGCAACGCTACCTGCCAATTCACAACTACTGGCTCATCTCAGAGGGGGTCAAGCTGTATCTGACTGAGATGCGATGCGCAGGTGAACACCAGATTTGGCTTCTAAGCGCGATCGACGACAAAGGCAATCGCGATCCGCAGGAGTGCATGGACTGTCCATTGATGGCAGGCTTTCAAGTTGAAGATGCCCTAACCGTACCGCCTCACGCCAAGAATCAGACCATGCTGGAAACCGAATGCGACACGCCGTTTGTACTGGGTACCAAAGTGCGAATCAAGACCGAAGATGGCGAGGGCTATAGGGTGAAAGACCCGGTTGTAGCCTGGAGGGTCAATTACAAGACCCGGAAATTTGATTCAATTCCAATAAACGAAGCCAGTTTGGAATGCGTGTGGGGTGGCTAAATTGCACGAGCAGAAATCGACAATCCTGTTCCTTGGGCCAACAACGTATTGACGACCGATTTTAGGAAGCGCTCATGGCCGATATGGGGTCGGGAGTAGCCATGGACACTTGGGGAATCGGCCATAAAAGGCCGGGAAATATCGGCCATCGCCGGATCGCCTGGGCAAACGATTCAAGTTAGCTGGCCGCCGTGTTTTGGGGGTGGCGGTTTTGCACCATTACAGGTGGTGGGTTTGCGGCATTATGGGTCGCGGGTTTGACCGGAATACGCAATCGATGAAGGTATTCAATCGGTTTCATTCCATTCGTCTCTGCAAAAAAGACATAAAAGAGTCAAAAAGCTCCGCGCTCGAATTGTTTTTGCGCAATTCGTCGCTGGCCTGCTTAATTCCCACCTTTAATTCTCAGGGCGGGTATATTGGCCTGGGGATAAATGAATGTTAACCAGGAGCACATCAATGTCGCAGGCACATATCGAGCAATTCTATGGCGTGGTCGCGAAGGACCAGGCCATGTTCAACAAAATGATGGCCGGCGCAAAGGTGCCGGACGATTTTCTGGCCAACGCGGTGAAAGAAGGCGGCGCGATGGGCTACACCTTCACGGTTCCCGAAGCAAAGGAATGGATCGATAAACAAAAAGCAATCGCCGCATCGGGTGAGTTGTCCGACACGCAGCTGGAAAGCGTCGCCGGCGGCAAAGGCGCTGGCGCCTCGGCGTTGGGCAGAGGCATGACCGCGGCCGCCAATGCCGGTCCGCTTTCGCCTTCCAGCCTGACGACCGCGGGTTCGGCATTTGATTCAGTCGGCCAGGATTTCAAAAACATGTTCAGCGGCTGGTGATGCGCACAGGCATTGCATAACAAGGGCCGGGGTCGAAATATTTCAAGATGAGTTCCCGGGCGACGAGCCCGCGGACGCGTCGTGGAAAACCGACGCCGGTCCCTTTAATTCTGGCGCTGGAACAGAGAGACAACATCCGGAACCAGCCGGAGGATCCATCTCGCATCAGAGCCATGCCGCCTGAATTGTCGGCGCGCGCTCCCGATTTGCTTTCGGCCAACGTTGCCTTGTCCCCTTGTCCATATCCGGCAGGAATGGCGACGGCGTACCGACCCTGATTTATCGCACGGCTGGCTGTCGCAGTATAGAATCTGCCAAATTATCCGAGGCGCGCCTGTCATGAACCGTCGCAGTCCGCCTCCCTGGCGTACGACGCCTGAACGGAAACGTTGCCCCGTGGCGTTCGTCGATTGGTTTGCGGCGTTATTTTTTTGAGCTCTTCATGGCTTTCAAACTCGATTTCACAAGTTTCTTCACCAATGGTTTTGGAATTTTTCCATCCGCGGGGAAACTGACGACGGCTTTTGTCGTGGCGTATTTTTCCAGTTCCTTTTTGTGGTTTTCCAGCGCCTCCGGGTATACGTGCAGGCGTACAAACGGCGCTTTGAAGCTGAACCAGGCAAACATTCCGTTGTAGACATAGCCCTCGTACGAATATCCCGGCCATTTGAAATAGCTGACCGTTTCGACGGCGTCCGGCGCCACTTCCCGGATTGCGGCCCGCATCTCCCGCAACGTCCCTTGTATGTCCTTCGGGCATGCAGCGATGTATTCATCGACGCCGCCGGGTTTGACGATGATGGATTTTTTTCCCGTTTTAGCCACGGGGCGCCTCTCGATTCGGAGGCGCAGTGGCCCGCGCGATCACGATTTCAGCAGCGCTCTTACCGGCGCCGGCAGCTCAAACAGCGAATCCGCGACGGGTTCGTAGCTGACGGAAAGAATGGAAATGGTGCGCACGGCATCGCCGGTGCGGGTGATGAGACGGGTCGCCACCAGCGGTCCGCCGAAACTCTTGTAATCCTTGAATTGCAGCGTGGTGACGGCTACCGAATTCCTCGCGTCCTGCTGGAAGCGGTAGCCGGCAAGCAGCCCGGTCTCGGTGTCGTAGAACTGGTTGTTGTTCTTTCCCCAGTGCGTGGTCCCGCGCAGCCAGTAGCAGCGGCAACCCTCGAAGTCGGTCACGCCGGCAAATTCGAGCTTCTCGAAGTAATCGGTCTGATGCAGCGCGTATTGCAAATCGGAATCGCGGCGATCGGATTCGACCGGGGTGTCATGATCGATGCTGGCAGCTTCAGCGGTCACGGTCCACGATACCGCGCCGTCAAAGCCGGTGGTGATCTCGCGGCCATCCGGCCGGGTGATTTTGACGAACTGCCTGAAGGGTTTCGCGTAGAACAAAATTTTTGTCTTGCCCGGCGCCGCGGAGGATTCGACTTCGGCACGGCGCGTCTCCGATTGCACTGCGCGAATCGCTTCGACGCCGCCCAGGGCCTGCTGGTAGCGCGTCAGCACGGCTTCGACGGATTCGAGCTTTGGCGCCTCCGCACCCGCCGGCATTGCGCAAAGAATCGCTTCGAGCGCCCAAGCGGCGCTGCAAATGAGTCGCATCCTTTTGTCGAGTCTCATCCTGTCCTCCATGGGTGTACGCCGCGCGCATTGCCCTGAACCGGGCTTGGGACCAAAAAGGGCCGCGCGCGAATTATTCTAAAACAATCCGGCGTGGCTTCGCTTTGGCGTAGCCAGGATTTGTCGATTTCCGGTGTCGTCAGCCGACTAGTAGATGGGAGACGAGGGTTATGGCGCGGGCAATCCTCGATCGTCCTCGCTTTTTATTATATATTTCAATACCTAAAGCGAAACGCAACCGGACCGCACGCGCCTGGCGGAGCGATGGGGCAGCGCGGACCGCGTTGTAAAGGGAGCAGCATGAATCAATCTCACTACCGTTGGGTGATCGTCGCCGCGGGCGGCCTGTTGGGCTGTGTTGCAGTCGGCGCGATGTTTTCGTTGCCGGTGCTGCTGCGATCCATATCCGCGGATACCGGGTGGTCCATCACCGGCATTTCGACGACGATGACCATCGGCTTTATCGCAATGGCGGTGGGCAGCATGGCGTGGGGCAATATGTCGGACCGTTTCGGCGCGCGTCCGGTGGTGATGACCGGATCGATCGTGATCGCCGCGAGCGTGGCGCTGGCGAGCCAGGCGAGCTCGCTCATCGAGTTTCAGCTCCTGTTCGGGCTGGTGGTCGGCGGCGCAACCGCCGCGATTTTCGCGCCCATGATGGCGTGCGTGACCGGCTGGTTCGATACCCATCGCAGCCTGGCGGTGTCGCTGGTTTCCGCCGGCATGGGGATGGCGCCGCTCACCATGGCGCCGCTGGTGGCGCGGCTGGTGTCCACTCACGATTGGCGAACGACGATGCTGATCGTCGCCGCCATCGTGGCGTGCGTGATGATCCCGGTGTCGTTGCTGGTGCGCCGGCCGCCCGCGCTCGCCGCCGCAGACGTTGCCGCAAATGCCGCCGCGCTCCCGGGCGCCGCGGCGAGCGCCGGAGTGGAAGCAAACGAGATGACCATGCGGCAGGCTTTGACCTCGCCCCAATTCCTCATCCTGCTGGCGACGAACTTCTTTTGCTGCGGCACGCACTCCGGCCCCATTATCCATACCGTGAGTTACGCCATCACCTGCGGCATTCCGCTGGTCGCGGCGGTGTCGATTTACAGCCTGGAAGGGCTCGCCGGCCTCGGCGGCCGTATCGCGTTCGGACTGCTGGGCGACCGCTTCGGCGCCAAGCGCGTGCTGGTCACGGGCCTGCTGGTGCAGGCGTTCGGCGCGCTGGCCTATGCCTTCGTGCGCGAGCTCGCCGGGTTTTATGCCGTCGCGGCGCTGTTCGGCTTCGTCTACGCCGGCGTGATGCCGCTCTACTCCGTGCTCGCGCGCGAGAATTTTCCAATGCGCATGATGGGGACCATCATCGGCGGCTTCGCCATGGCCGGCAGCCTGGGCATGGCGACCGGCCCGATTGCCGGCGGCTTGATCTACGACGCGTTCGCCAGCTACAAGTGGCTATACTTCGGCGCGTTCACGCTTGGCATCGGCGCGTTTCTGATCGGGTCGACGTTCAGGCCGTTTCCGCAACGCGCGGCTGGCGCTTGAAACCGGCGCCGGCAAAGCCTAACGCGATCGCAATCCATTTTTCGCTTCACAATTTATGAACGGCATGCACTTGCCGATCACCCGGCTTCTTTGACCCATGATGATGCCGCGCGTTTATTGCGTGTTGCTCGCGCTCATGTTCACAACGGCCGGCCTCCTGATGGCAGGGGAGGTGCGGCTTCCCGCTCCCGCGGAAATCGTCGCCTGTTCGGCGGACAGCAATCCTGGCGGCCTGGATTACTGGAAGGATTTGCGCGTCTCCTGCGATCAATTCAAGAACATGCTTGAGGGCGCCCGCGTGGTCCCCGAGTCAACCTGGCTGCACGAATACAATCATGTCGCCGGGGGAGACCGCTGGGGCGACATCACCTTGCGAGACGGCACCAAGGTCCGATGGATGGTCAGGCCCGGCGGGCTCGGATTGCTCGAATGGCCGGACCGCTCGAAAGTGCATCTGGTTTTCTGTCAGTGCAATGACGCGCCTACCTCAATAAGGCCCGGCCACATCACTGAACCAGGAAGTGCTTGACTTGAAGTTGGCTTGAAGTTTTAGAGTGATCTCGCTGTATACGATCAATGCCAACCAGGAGATCAATTCATAAAAGCACTTGTGATATCCACGCTCGCGATACTGGCGATTTTCGCGCTGTCGGCCATCCACGAGCTTGCCTGCGCCTCGACCGGCAGCGCGGCTCGGCCGCACACCCGGCAGAGTGCGTTTTTCTGTGACGAAGCCGCGCTCAATCCCGAGCAGAGAAAGCGGCATTTTGAAGTTCTCGGGCCGGCGTTGCGGGCGAAACGCACTGGCGTGCACGAACTCGCCGGCGGCTACGAGATCGAGTTTCCGAACGATCCGGAGACGTACCGGCAGCTTGCCGAGTGGGTCGACGGCGAGCGCGCATGCTGCCCGTTCTTCGACATCGGAATCCGCGTCGTTGCCGAAGGGGGGCCGCTAAGACTGCGTCTGACAGGCCGGCCGGGCACCAAGGCGTTCATCCAGGTTGACGCGGCCCGATGGATCAAGCTGTGAGCCGCGAGCAGCGTCTGCGCCGCGTGGTCCTGGCAAGTCTCGCGCTTGCCATGGCGGGGGCGGCGTCGGCGGGAGCGGGTCCTGTTATCGAATCTGCAAAAGCGGCGGCAGGCAGTCCGCGTGCCGACTGGGCCGGGAAATCGGCTCCGGATTTTGTGCTGCATACGCTGGATGGCCGGAAAGTCGCGTTGTCCGACTTTCGCGGCAGGGTGGTGATCCTCAACTTTTGGGCCACCTGGTGCGCGCCTTGCAGGGTGGAAATGCCGTGGCTGGTCGAATTCTACCGGCGCTACCGCGACAGCGGGCTCGAGGTGCTGGGCGTGACGATGGACGACGGCGATCTCGACATGGTCAAAAGATTTGCCGGCGATTTCAAGGTCGACTACACAATCCTGCTAAAGGACCGGGCGATGGCCGATGCCTACGGCGGCGCGCGTTATCTGCCGCAGACATTCATCATCGGCCGCGATGGAATAATCCTGAGGCAGCTTATCGGCATGCGCACCCGGGCAGCATTCGAGTCGGACATCAAACAGGCTCTGCGCGCCAGAATGTAGAATGATTGCGCCTTCAATCGAACGGTGACCGCCCATGCCGGAATTCAGCATCTCCCAGGTTGCAAGCCAGTTCGGCCTGCGCGCATCCGCGGTGCGCTACTACGAGAAAATCGGAATTCTTCCGGTGCCCGCGCGCAAAAGCGGCCAACGGCGCTACGATAGCGCCGTGCTGCGGCGGCTCGCCGTTATCCAGCGCGCGCGCCAGGTCGGATTCAGCCTGGAGGAAATTCGCGAGCTATTCAACGAATTCCACATTGGCAAGCCGGGTTCGAAGCGATGGCAGCAATTGTCGCAGCGCAAGTTCCGGGAACTCGAATCGTCGATGGAACGCATCCGGTCGATGCAGGCGCTGCTGAAACGGATGGGCAATTGCAAATGCGACGCAGTGGATGAATGCGGCGCAGCCCTGTTGAGATCGCTGCAGAAGGCGCCGCAAGCAAACTGAAACGGATCAGCCGATCTTACCCAGGAATCAACTTAATGTAACCACGCTCGATATATTTGCGAAATTTGACTTCGCCAAATACCTTTTATTACATCGCTTTGCTTGGTCGAACCGGCTCCAGCCCGCTGTCCTCGATCGCTTTCGCGCTGCGCTCGGACGCGAGGAACTTAATCAGCTTTTTCGCGGCGTCGGTTTCTTTCGATCCCGCGACGATCGCCGCGGCAAAGATCTGGATGAGCTGCGTTTCGTCCGGCAGGCGGCCGACGTATTCGAGCCCCGGCACGTGTATGAGTTCGCTCGCCGGCTGTACCGCGATGTCGGCTTCGCCCGAAGCCACCATTGCCGCCGCCTGCGCGCCGCGCTCGGTCGTTACCACGTTTACCTTGCCGGCGATGCCGAGGCGCGGCAGCAATTCCTTCACGAAATAGATGCCGCCGGTGCTGCCGGGCACCGCGACCGCCTTTGCGCTCGTGAGCGCGCGCTTCAAGCCATCGACCGTCGAGAGGTCCGGTTTCGGCGCGCCTGCGCGCACTGCGGCGCCGAGCGGCGCACGCGCGAGATCGGCGTCGGTGCCTGGGGCAATGCGTCCCGCGGCGATGAGTTCCTGCAGCCCCTCGCGCGACATGATGACGACGTCCGTTTGCACGCCGCGTTCGAGTTGCGCCCGGATGGTGAGCGGTCCGCTCCCCTGCGACGCGCCGGAACCGGTCGTCACGGTGATTCCCGTCGCGCGCTCGAATTCCGGCAGCACGTCGCGATAGGCGTGCGAGAATCCGCCGGAAATCATCACGTTCAGTTGCGCCATGGCGGGCCCAGCGTAAGTGAAAACGGCCGCGGCTGCTATTGCGAGCCGGGCCATCGGAAACGCAAGTTGCAAAAATCGAAACATTCCTCTCTCCCAGGGCAATCTGTCGGCGACCTCGCGCCGAAGCGGTTCGTCAGGACGAAGCCCGCTTGCGCGTGACGGCGAGCGCGGGCGGCCGCGCCAGCGTCTGGTACACCACGCAGTAACGCTCCGTCAGCCGCAGGAGCGTGTCGAGCTGTTCCTCCGAGGCATCCGTGTCGAGCGTGAAATTCAGCCGGATTTCGCGGAAACCGACCGGTGCCTCTTTCGACACGCCCAGCGTCCCGCGAAAATCGAGATCGCCTTCGGCCTGCAGCGTAGCATCGCGCAGCGTGATGCCGAGCGCGGTGGCGACCGCGTTCAACGTCACCCCCGCGCACGCGACCAGCGCTTCGAGCAGCATGTCGCCGGAACAGGCCGCCAGCCCGCTGCCGCCGGTGGCGGGATGCAGGCCGGCGACCACGAGCGCTTTGCCGGTTTCGACTTTGCAGCTCAAGCCCTCACCCAGCCGGCCCTGCGCGCGCAGCGTAACCAGCGCCGCTTCCGGGTCTTCCCGGTAGCGGTCTTTCAGCGGCGCCTGCACTGAGCGCAATTCGTCTGCATTCAAAGGATGTTCTCCGTGTTTGCTAGGTAGAAGAATAGAAGGGAACATAACTACAAAAGCCAAGGCCACCTCTAATTTCCCGACCGTTTCTACCACGTATATGCATTGAAATTCTTACCATTTAATAACTCGACACTGACTAGTACAATTCCGGTCTCCGGCCAACATAGGATATCTGGCTTTCTCTCTTGGCAATGTTGTGTGCCCGAGCCCCATGAATTTTTAATCATGAAATAGCAGTGGATCTTGCCGTCGGCATCCAGTTTGATGGTTTTCATACCCACCACAACTACCTCATGTTTACTGTTCTTGGGAAAGCGGTCTGGCCACCAATCGTGGACATCTACGCCAGCTATCGCAATTGCCTTCGGCTTCGACATATGCTGCCAGAGGGTCTGAAAGTTAGTCTTGGTGGTAACGGTGCGAGTAGGATCATCCTTGAAGACGTCGTAAGAGGGATCATAGCGTTGTATTGGAAATCCATCCGCGAGCCAATCTGCCGGTGGCAAAACCCTATCCTCCCGAGGACATGCGAGCCGATTGATTTCTTCTAGTACGTCGAAGTCATCAGTATCCAAATTGACGATGTTATCGACAACCTGATCTATATGAAGCCATTGACTGTTAGTCAAACCGGGCGCGATCATTCTGCATTCTGGACAATCTTTCGATAGCGTAAAGGCACTCCCCAAAGACTTTCTTTCTCTTAGATGCTTTGCAAAGGCCGAATACACATCAAACATATCTTTCTTTTCATCCGGCCATTGGCTTGGAAATGAATTTTCGGGACAGACGCCAAATTTCCGGGCGGCCACAACGAGACCGGCAGTAGGAACATTCGCCCCCTCACCATGATTAGATTCATCTGCCGCCCACTGGCCAATAGGTACACGTCGACGCTTCGGATCGACGTTTTTCCAGGCCAAATTGTATTGAAAGGAAAGATCGCTTGCCGAGCAACCTTTGTCAAAGGCCGAGTTGCTGGGCAATACCTTCAAGCGCTTCAATTCATAACAAATAAATTCCGTTGCAGCATAAGTTTTGCACGCAGGCACCCGGCCTTGTTGTATTGAAAAAGAACCTAAATCATTTGGATCAAATCCGGGGAAATCAGACAAACCGACGCAATTTTTTGGACATGTGTTGCCGCCACCAATCATATATTCGCCGGCGGTGCATGGCTGCCGAAAATCAGTCGACAAATTGTTGACGGATTGGCCGTAGACTGAAAATGCTGCTCCCGCAATGACACAAGAAGCGACGAGAGAACATAGGGTGACGCGGTTAAAGGGGGAATTCTTCATCGTGGATACCCTTTCGTCACGAGTTGGCAAAAGGCGCGGGGGTGGTTAAAAAAGGCTTGGCTCGAATTATTTCAGAACAAATAATGAATGGTGTCAGACTCCATTTACCAGCCGTCCTTACCGATAAGCTCACGCCCTTACATATTTGTTAAACCAGTCGATCGTCCGTTGCCACGCCAGGTCTGCGGCGGGTTTGACGTAGCGTTCGGGCGTCGCGTCGCAGTTGAAGCCGTGCCCTGCGCCGGGGTAGATGTAGCCTTCATGCGGAACATGCGCCGCGGTGAGGGCCTTGTCATAATCGGGCCACGTTGCCGCGAGCTTGGTGTCGAGCTCGCCGTGGTGCACGAGAATGGCCGCTTTGATTTTCGGCACGTCGGCATCCTTCGGAGGGCCGCCGTAGAACGGCGCTGCCGCCGCGAGATCGGGCCCCAGCCGCACTGCGAGCATGTTGGAGGTCGAGCCGCCGAAGCAGAAGCCGGTGGCGCCGATTTTGCCGGTGCAGTCGGCGCGGGATTTCAGCCACAGCGCGGCGGCGATCATGTCCTCGGCCATTTTCGGCTTGTCGATCTTGTCGAAGAGCTGGCCGCCTTTGTAGTCGTCGCCGGGATAGCCGCCGAGCGACGTGAGCCCATCCGGCGCGAATGCCATGAAGTTTGCGAGGGCGAAGCGCCGCGCGATGTCCTCGATATGCGGATTAAGACCGCGATTTTCGTGCACGACGATGACGCCGGGCAGTTGCGCCGACTTTTCGGAGCGCGTGTCTGCGGCTACGGGCCGGACGAAATAACCCTTGATACTGCCGTTGCCCTTGGGCGAGGGCACGGTCTCGTAGCTCGCCTTGATCCTGTCGTCGGTGCGCGAGACCTGCTGGCTCAACGCGTATTGCGGCATTAACGCATCGACCACCGCCGCCGCTGCCAGGCCACCCGCCACGCGCTTAATGCCTTGCATGAAAGCGCGGCGGCTGATCTCGCCGTGGATGAAGTCGTTGTAGAGTTCGATGGCTGCCTGCGGCAGTTTGGCCGTTGGCGGCTTTTTGTTGTCATTGCGATCGTTCATCACCTTCTCCTTGAAGAAATGGGGTCAATCGCGCATTCTAAGGCGATAAGTTTGGATAAATTTACGCTGACCCCATTTATCATTTTCCATTTCATAGGCGGTTGACCGAAGCAGCCGACTGGCACCGGAACGGATTCCGGAATCGAGCGTCAGAAAATGTAGCGTTCGATTGGAATTTGCCGCCCATCAGGCAAAGTGAGCACGCCGGCGATGGGGGAAGTAAATTGGACGGTGAGGCTGCCGGCTGCGGCCGCGCCGGTCGGTGCCATATAAACCCCGGTCAGCGAACTTCCACCGGAGTAGAGATTCCAGTTTCCCAGGTATATGTTATTGGCCATCAGCGCTGCCGGTCCCGATGCATACCACAGGGGATTCCCGCTGGTGTCGTACATGTAGGCAGCGATGAACAGCACATGGTTCTGCACCTCGATGGTATAGCCGCGGCCGCCCTCGGCAGGGTTCCACCAATAGCCGGATTGCGGTTCGGTCGCATCCGGCGGCGAAGCGAGGCCACCCGGTACGAATTCGTAGCGCTGAATCGGCGTCAATCCGCCCGGCCAGGTTAGTGTGCCGTGGCTTGAATCCGTCAGCGACAGGTTCACGAGACCGAGAGAGGTGGGATCCTGTGACGGCGCTTTGTAAGATCCGGTCAAGGTTTGGCCTCCAGAAAAAGACGCGAGCGGCGCGCTGAAATTCGGCCCAATTACCGTCATCGGCCCTGCTGCATACCAGGTTGGGCCGCCGCTGCCGGTGTACAGGTAACCTGCGAAGAAAATATTGCCGCTGGTGGAGTTCTGCTCGATGGTGAATCCGCGCCCGCCCTGCGCCGGGTTCCACCAGTATCCGGTTTGCGGAACGATGATCAGCGTTCCCAGGTAGGCGGCGACATCGGCGATGTCCGATGCCTTCAGGTAACTCAGGGGCATCATGGAAACCTGGTTTGCGATATTATATTGGATGGTCGCCGCGTTGTTGGCGCCGATCATCACGCCATATGGGTCGTGCAGGGGCTTGAAGCCGTGGCACGCTGAACAGATGTTGGTGTACAGCTGCTGGCCGTTGGCCGCGTCGGCGGCGAGCGCCGGCGTGCCGGACACGATGAGCATGGTCCCGATCGCCAGCCATTGGTAGATTCGCCGCATTTGGTCTTCCCTCCGTCGTTCGAACATTGGCCCGCTCGATAACGCATCTTCGTAAAATGCGTCGCTTTCGACATAATGCCAGTTGTAAGAAATAAAGAAAGGCACCAGGTTCGAATAAGTGGGCCAGGGTTCAGGCAGATTACGCGGCTTGCAGCATCCGCTCCAGCCTGCGCCCGAAAATCATCACCAGCAGACCGCCGGCGGCGCCGATCGCCACGTGCGTGGCCCAGAACAGGCTGGGGTCCATACGCTCGTACTGGGCGCCGAGCCAGCCCATCATTAGGCTCGTGAAGAACAGGCTCACGAAGACCACGCCCATTATGGTCCCGACCAGCCTGGCCGGGGCGCAGCGCGATACGAGCGCGAGCAGCGCTGGCCAATAGTGAATGAACGCGATTCCCAGGCCGACGCAATAGAGGAAGGGCCAGATGGGGTGTACCGGATTGCCTCCGGAGAACGTAATTGCGGCGACCAGTATCAGACTACTCGCGGCGGTGAGCCAGGAGCCTCTTGCGATTTTTGCGAGGTTGGTCGGTGCCGTGCCGCGCGCAGCCTGCCGGCGCCAAATTATCAGCAGCGGCGCAGCGACGAGAATGCTGGTGAGTGAGTCGATCGACTGAAACCAGGGGACGGGTATGCGCCGGCCCGCGATGTCGAGCGCGACATGTTCCTGGATCCAGATCGGCAGCGCGTTGAAGTGCTGAAAATAGGCAAGCGACGGAAAAATCGAAATGACGATCACCGCGACGAGCGCGCCGATGACGCGCCAGTCGGCCGCGGTCAAGGTTTCATGTTGTGCTGCGGCGCGCTCGATTTTGGCCGGCAGATGCCGGTAGCCCGCGAGATAAATCGCCAGCGCGACGAGCATGAGAAGCGCGGCCGCGCCGAAGCCATAATGCCAGCCGTAGACCTGCGCGAGGAGGCCGCAGGTGAGGGGGCCGAGAACGGCGCCGGTGTTGATGGCTGTGCTGTAAATGACGAAGCCGCGCGCGCTGCGCTCGTCGTCGCCGGGCGGATAAACCGCGCCAACCTGCGAGGTGATATTGCCCTTGAGAAAACCCGAGCCGGTAACGAGCAGCGCCAGCGCGATCAGGAAAGACTCATCGAAGGTCATGGCAAGATGGCCCGACGCCATCAGCAGCGCGCCGATCACCACGGCGTTGCGCTGTCCGATCCAGCGGTCGGCGATCAGGCCGCCGATCAGCGGCGTGAAATACACCAGCCCGGAATAAAAACCGAAAATCTGCGAAGCGAGCGCCTTGGTCGACATCGGGCCGGCCAGCGATTCGATCCTTGCGCGAAGCTCGGCGAAGCCGATGATGTTCTCCGCGTGCCCCGGCAACAACAACTGGTTGACCATGTACAGGACGACCAGCGCCGTCATGCCATAGTAGGAGAATCGCTCCCACAGTTCCGTGAACGCGAGGTAAAACAGCCCCTTCGGGTGGCCGAACACGGCTTGTTCTGGAGGTTGGCTCAATGTGCCCTGCTGTTTTCTATTTGTCTCGCGCGATGAAAGGGTTCGGGGCCGCCACTAATTCGTCGCAGCGGGTCAGGCAGCTCCCGCGCGCGAGGCGGCAAACTCACGTTTGCTTTGCCGGATTGCTTCGCGCACCTTATGGACGATGGCCCAAACGCAACAGGCGACGACGGCCAGCAGCGCAGCGAGCACCGAGATGGATTCGGCCGTGAGCGGGATGTCCCATGACTTGACCCCGAACCCGATCCAGACCACGCCAAAACACATGAACGCGATCCCGCCCCGGGTTGCGTTGCTTCCGCGGCCGACGATTCCCGCAACCAGAGTCGAATTGTTCGGGTCCGCCGGGTCGTAATGGACGGCCACCATTTTGCCGACTGGATATTCCGCTGCGGTTTTGGCGGCGGCCTCGGCGCTGTGGTTTTCCATGTTCCCGTCGGAAAACGTCACGCGCGACCCGAAACACGTGCGGCCGGCGACCTGGTACTCGTAGTGCACGCTTGCATCGAAGGGCATGGCGGCGGCGAGCTCGCGTTCGTTCTTTGACGCATGCGCCGACAGCGCAGTCTTCACTACGGACATGGAAACAATCTTGCCGGCGGCTTGCGGCCAGTCCAGCGAGGCGCGCGCCATGGCATTGTCCCTGCGTCCCAGCCGCCAGATAAACACAGCGAAAACGGCAATCGACGTGCCGATAAAAATGGGCAGTCCATCTTGGACCACCTTGGCCGTCAGTACCAGGATATCCATCATGGTTGGCTCCCTCGCGTAGCCGCCAGGCAAAAGTAATGGGGTCAGGCAGCACCCACTCCTTCGCGCGGTCGTTGTTCGTTACTCCGCACCGCGGCTCATTGCCCGCCAGCCGCCGCCGGCATTTTGCCCCGAAAATGGACCTGTCGCATCCCGTTCACGGTTCGATGCCCTGAGCTTGTCGAAGGGAGGGTTGAACGGGGCACCGGACCTGAATCGGCACAAGTGATCACGTCGTCACGCGACTCTGCCCAACCGCATCTCAATGAACCATCGGGATTTTTCCGGGTTTCGCACCAATGTTTAAAACATTGGTGCGAAACTCGCGACATTTCGTGTTTAATGGCGGCCATACGAGCTAGTGGTGATCAGTTCGTCCTGAGTGTAGGCCCGCCGCGAGCCTGTCGCGGTTGTTCATTGTTGTCCTCCCTCCCCAACCGGGGTTCGGCCGCGCTTGCGGCCTTTTTTATTTCGTGAGCCGCATGGACCGATTGATCGAGCAAATCTGCCGGATCGAGGCGATGCTGGCGCACATCATCGAGCGAAGGAGAATCATGACGATTACCGTGCAGCAGATTCTGGACGACGTGGCGAACGAGTCGGCCGTCATCGACAGCGTGAGCACGTTGTTAGCGGGGCTCAAGGCGCAAGTGACGGCGGCGCTCGCCAGCACCAACGTGGCGCCGGCGAGCCAGGCGCAGCTGGACGAGATTTTTGCGGCGGTGGATGCGAACCGGCAGAAGCTTGCGGCGGCGGTGGTGGCGAATACGCCGGCGAGCGCGGCGGATGCGCCCTCTGCTGCTGCGACACCTGTGTCCGGTCCGGCTGCCGCTTCCGCGGCGGGCACCCCAGTGCCGACAGCGCCTGCGGCGGTAGAGGCGACACCCTGAGTAGCAGCCGCGCTTCCCGCTCCCCCCTTTGAAAAAGGGGGGCTGGGGGGGATTTGCCTTTCCCCAGGGTCAAATCTAAATCCGCCTCAATCCCCATTTTCAAAGGGGGAAGCTGAACGTCATCAAAGCTTGCCGGATTCGGGTAAGCGAGCCGAGGTGCCCTATGCGGCGAGCAAGGTCAACTTCAAATCCCCCTCAATCCCCCTTTTTCAAAGGGGGAAGCGGAACCCCCTCAATCCCTTTTTCAAAGGAGGAAGCTGAAAGTCAGCGGTTGTGGTTCGACAGGCTCACCACGAACGGTGAGCGTCATCGTTACTGCCGGACCAGGGTGAACGTGCCGTTGGTGCCGTAGGCGGTGAGATTGCCGGTGATGGTGTTGTTGGTGCCGTTGAAAGTCGCGGTGCCGGTCCACACGAACGGCTGGCCAAACTTCACCAGCGGGAAACTTGCCGAATAGTTGATGGTGCCGCCGGCGACGGTGCCGGACAGCGTACCGCCGGATGCGACGTCGACGTATTGCAGGCTGCAATCGGAATCCAGGCGAACCTGGAAGCCGGTCGCGCTGAGGTTGGCCCCGGTGACGCTCGAGCCGTTCTGCACCAGGTTCATCGATACCAGCCCGCCATCGCTGAACACGCAATTGTTGGCGCCGGCGATCCAGCTCCAGGTTCCCGACCAGGTGCCGGTGATGCTCGAATTGGCAGCACCCGGCGGCGGCGGCGCCACGGCCGTGAGCACGTTTTGCGCGCCGATGATGGCGGTGCTGACCTGGCCCGTGGCATTGTTGATGAAGGCGTTGGTAACGGGTGTCGCCAGCGTGGCGACGTTGAGGATCGCGCTTTGCACTACCGCGGTCTGCCCGGCGAGCGCGCTGGAAGTCAGCGCGTTGAGGCCGACCTCGGGCTGCATCGTCTGCAGCGTGGTGGCGAACAGCGAGACACCCGGCAGGCGCTGGGTCAGCGTCGCGATGCCCGCGCCGTTGGCGAAACCGTATCCGCTGCCGCTCCCGCCGCCGATGGTCTGGTAGGCCGGGGTGAATGCGGTGACGGTGCCGCACGCCGAAGAGGTGTTGCTCGCCTGCACCAGATTCAGCGCGAGCTGCTCGAGCGTGGCAAGGCTGGCGCCCGAATTCATGCCGGCGGCGAACGCGGCGGCCTCCGCGGCGAGGCATGCGCTCGCCGCGGCTTCGGCGCGTTTGTTGCCGGTGCCGGTGCCGCTCGACAACGATTGCAAAGTCGCCAGAATAAGCTGGTCGACGTCGACAATATTGGACGGCGTGACGTACAAATTGACTCCGCCGACGAT
>Ga0181537_10000555_pt1 | contig 35164 bp, 26 predicted proteins | sample PEATcosm2014_Bin_39_FD_119765 | JGI IMG/M metagenome (GOLD analysis project Ga0181537, IMG submission 119765) | Peatland microbial communities from MTU Mesocosm Facility, Houghton, MI, USA - PEATcosm2014_Bin23_10_metaG | ecosystem: Environmental > Terrestrial > Soil > Wetlands > Peat | place... | reverse complement strand
CGCTCCGATTTTCTGTCGGGGTCGGACTCCATGGTCCGTAGGACAATGCTCATAGGAGGGCGTAACGCGTGGCCTCATACGACTGGGCATAGGCCGCGGGTAAAAAAAGTCCTACAAGACATTTCGTCCTTGGCCGACAGCCGCCGAGCTCCGCGCCATTGATGCTTTTCAAGATAATTGATCAGCGGTTCCGGTTCACTTCCCAGGCGAGGTCCCATCTTCCATGAATATCGCGCAGACCGATACCGCGTTCCGGGAGGCGATCGAACTTCGCCATCGCCAGCACCCCGACCGGCAATATCCCGGCCGGCAACATTTTGCCGCCTCTGAACGGGAATTCACGGAGTGCGAGCGCGAACGTTTCCGTCACCAATCCATCATGGGTGCGCTGTCGCGCAAGTCCTACGCACATGCGTTCCAGCCTGGATGTTCGAGCGGCGAACTGACGGCACAGCTGGCACGGGTGTGTGAGCGGGTAAGCACCGTGGACATGCCGTCCGAGTCGCTGGAGCGAGCGCGGGTGCGCTGCGCTCACCTGCGGAATATCGACATTCATTGTGCGGATGTCCGTGTGCAGCTGCCACCGGGTCCCCTGGACCTGATAGTTTTCAACGAAATCGGCTGTTACTTTCAGGCGCCGCAGTTGGTGCGTATCGCTTGCTCGCTGGCCGCTCGACTGGTGCCGGGGGGCGAGTTCCTTGCGGGCCATGGGCTCGCCCATGACCCGCATCGAGTCCTGCACGGGGACGCCGTGCATTGCCAGCTCCTCGCGTATCTGCCGCTGCGCTGGATCAGGGGTGAACGGCACGAGGAGTTTCGCATCGACTCCTGGCAGGTATAGACACCCGCGCGCTGGCAGGTGGCAGGTATAGACACCCGCGCGCTACTTCAGGCCCTGAGCCGCCTCGCGCAGCCAGTCTTCCCGATCCGCCCCATCGGGCAATGCCTGCGCCGCGTCGCGAGCGCGTGCATAGGCCTGCCGGGCAGCGCCGGCGTCTCCCGTCTTTGCCAACGCTTCCGCCAGCGCAAGAAGATTCGGCGGATAGAGCGGCCGCAGGGCGACTGCACGGCGCGCCGCAACCAATCCCGCCTCGGTGTCGCCGGGCCCCAACGGCCAACCCGGTGCACGGACCAGCACCAGCGCCCGCACGCGCGCAGGACCTGCCTCGTCGTAACCCGCATCGGCCGATTCGGCGCGCGCCAACGCATCGAGCATGGTGCTCAAGATCTCCCCCGCGTGCGTCGGGTGCGCGCGCGCATCGAGACCGAGCGCGACCGAGCGGCCATATAGACAGGCCGCCGCCTGCGGCTCGCGCGCCAGGCAGGCATCCGCATCGCGGGTGGCCTGCGCCGCGAGCTCGGCGCGAAACTTCGAGTCCGGCTCATGATCGCTGCGCTTGGCGGCAAGATCGATGGCCGCGGCCAGATCGGCGACCGAGGACGGCTGCGCGGCAGGTGGCGGAGAAGGAGGAGGCCGCGTCGCGCAACCGGCGGCGCTGAGCATCAGGAACAGCCCGCCGAGGCGCTTGCTCATTGCCCCGCCGTGGACGACGGCAGCTTGGGCGGCACGAAGCCGCGCAGTCGCAGCGGCGCCAATGAGTCGGCGCCGCCCGAGGCGTGGCTCAACTTGAGGAGACCCGCTTGCAGGAGCTTCGCGCGGTCCGCCGGCACACGGCCGTCGATGACCGCAATGAGGGCGACGGGCAGGTCCGGAGATTGCGCGAGCGTCTTGAGCTCGCCGGCGAACGGCAGACTGGGAAGTGCCGCCGCCTGTGTTTGGTCGAGCAGAACGGCCACCGGTTCACCGACCGCGGCCCTCCTCAGGGCGCTCAATATTTGTCCCACCGCCTCGATCTTGACATCCGGCGGCAGCGGCCAGTCCGGCAGGGCGCTGTGCCGCACGAAATCGGGAGCGTAGCCGGCGACGCTGAGGATGGTGTAGCCCGCCATCGATTTGGGGTCCGTGACGCGGCCGGACTTGGCGACCAGCGTCCATCGTTGCTGAGGTCCGATATCCGTGACATCCGCCTGTGCGAGCGGCGTCAGACGCAGTTCGGCGGCATGCTCGACGAAAAACGGATACGGCACGAAGGCGAGCACCGCGTCGGTTTGCTTGAGCTTTGCGAGGCCACCTTGCTCGCTGGGATCGTACACGGCCGCGAGACTTCCCGCAGGCCAGCCCGAGGCAGTCACCGCTGCGGCGGCGAATTGGTCCAGCAGGGGCTGGGCATCGCCGCTCCCTCCGGGATACCCGGGAGCGCAGAACACCAGGGTCGCAAGCGCCGCTGCCATCAATGTAGCCATAGACGTTTAGGCTATCATGCTCCGGCCCAAAGGGCCTCCCCGGCCGAAAGGAACGCGTTCGATCATGAGTGTGTCTGCTTCGCCCAAAGTGGTTCGATTGTTTCTTCGCATACTACGGGCGCGCGCTTTGATCGCCGGTGCATTTCTGATCCTCACCGCGGCAGGCATCTACGGCGCATTGCGTGTGCCCGATGATCCTGCGATCGAGCGATTGGTGGTCGCAGGGGATCCCGTCGCCGTCGCCACGGCGCAATTCGATCGTCTGTTTCCCGAGGGCGAACAGGCGCTCATCATGCTCGAAGCGCCGGATCCCTTGAGCCTCGCCGCGCTGCGCGCCGCCGATGATCTCGAGCAGCGGCTCTCCAAGATTCCCGAGGTCAAGGCCCACAGTCTGCTGGACCTGTACCGCCGCGGGAGCACGACGGTGGAGATCACCGCCGCGGAGGCCGGGGCTGTGCGCAAGTTCGCGACCGGGACGACGTTGTTCCGCCGCGCCGGACTTCTGGGCGACCACTATATCGGCATCGCACTCGAGCTCTCGGTCAATTCCCCGGCGGAGCGCAACCGCGCTCTGGCGGCGATCGACGCGCTGGTGCTGCCCCTCGAGACATCCGGGGGACCGTTCACCAAGGTGCGGCGGGTGGGCTCTCCGTGGCTCGACGCGTGGCTCGAGCGGCAAACCGGCGCGGCGACGGCGCGTTTCATGCCTCTGTTCGGCGTTTTCTTGATTACCCTGGTATTGATCATCTATCGATCCTGGCGCGCGCTTGCGGCCATGGTGCTCACGCTGGGGGCGCTCGTAGCGATCGCGATGGGACTGGCTCATCTGTTCGGCTGGTCGCACACCGTGATTTCCACGCTCGTGCCGCTGACCGTGATGGTGACGACCACCGCCACGCTGGTGTACGTCCATTCCCGCTTCATCGAGCCGGACGACTCGCCGACCCTGCTCGAGCACCACGCGCGCGCCATCGCGAACAAGTTTCTGCCATGCACCGCTTCGATGTTCGCGACGGCGGTGGGCTTCGGCGCTCTCGCGATTTCGGAGATTCGCCCGGTGCGCGAGATGGGCCTATGGACGGCATCCGGCCTCATCGTGGCGTGGGTGGGATGCTTCACTCTGTTTCCGGCGCTGCAGTCGCTGCTGCGCACCCCGATGCGCACCGAGCAGGCTCCTACGGCCAGGTGGTTCCCGGGTTTCGTCGCTGCGCTGGTCCCGTGGAGCCGCCGCTTTCGTTGGGCGCTGGTAGGCGGCGCGCTCGTGCTGATGATATGCGGAGCGGCGGCTCTGTTCGGCATTCCCCGCCTGCTAGCCCCTCTCGCCCTGGAAATGGACGTGTTGACCTACGTCAATCCCAGCGAGCGCGTGGCGCAGGACACGCGCCATTTCGAGGAGTCGAACGGGCTCGATGCGGTCGAACTCTGGCTGCAGACGCCGCCCGGCCACGCCCTGGATCCGGAGTTCCTGCGCGCCGTGGAGCAGTTGACCCAGAGGCTCGAGCGCGATCCTCGCATCACCGCCGTGGACGGTCCAACGTCGGTGCTGCGCTGGGCGCGCTACATCCAAACGGGGTCGGATCAACTGCCCACTTCGGCATCCGCATGGCCGAAGCTCGCCTCCGATCTCGAGCAAATCCTGCTGACCGAGCCCAATGCGCGCGCGTACGTCGATGTGGCCGACCTCGCCAACGCGCGGCTCAGCATCCGCGGGCGTGCGAAGCTCTTCGGCCGGGTCGGGGCGATGCGCGCATACTTGGAGCGGGAATGGTCCTCGGCCCAGGCGGCCGACCCGGCGCTGCGTGCGGTGCGCGGCAGTCTGGTCGGCAAGGGAGTGCTCGGCGCGGAGATCACGGAGCGCCTTCTTCCCACGCTGACCGAAAGCTTTGCGCTCACCGCGAGCGTCATTTTTCTTGCCTTCCTGCTGGTGTTTCGCAGCCCCTCCGCCCGCCTGATGACCATGATCCCTTCGTTGTTCGCGATTTTATCCGTGTTTCTCGTCATGCGCGTGGCGGGTATTCCGCTCAACATAGCGACGATTCTCATCGGCTCGACGGTATTGGGCGCGACCGAGAACGACCAGATTCATTTCTTCTATCACTTTCAAGAAGGCCGCTCGGCCGGCACCACGACCGGCGCTCTGCAGCACGCCATGCTGGTCGCCGGCCGCCCGATTCTGTTTGCGACTTTGATCAATGCCAGCGGCTTTTTGGCGCTCGCACTGTCGGATCTTCCGCCGATGCGCGAGTTCGGCATCGTTGCTTCGTCCGCCTTTGTGCTGGCGCTGCTTGCCGATTTCACCGCGCTGCCCGGGGCGCTATGGATTCTCAGCCGCTATGACTGAGCAACGAATCCCGTGCGTGTGACTGAAAAATCTACGAGGCAATACCCGGCGGCAGCAGACGCTCGTACTCGCGCTTCACCACCGCATAGCATTCGCAAGTGCGGTTTTCCAGCCCGTCGCGGTCCAAAATGGTGATGTGGCCGCGCGCATATCGAATGAGCCCTGCCTTCTGCAGCTTGAGCGCGCCCTCGGTGACTCCTTCGCGGCGCACTCCGAGCATGTTGGCAATGAGTTCCTGAGTCATCACGAGCTCATCGCCCTGCAGCCGGTCCAAGCTCAGCAGCAGCCAGCGGCACAGCTGTTGGTCGACCGAATGATGCCGGTTGCAAACCGCCGTCTGCGCCATCTGCGTGATCAATGCCTGTGTGTACCGCAGCAGCAAATGCAGCACGGGTCCGGCCCTGTTGAACTCGGTCTTCATCAGCGTCGCTTCGAGCCGGCAACCGAGGCCGGCGCTTTGCACGACCGCGCGGCTTGGCGTCGATTCGCCGCCCATGAAGAGGGAAACCCCGACAATTCCTTCATTTCCGACGACGGCAATCTCCGCCGACGCGCCATTTTCCATGACGTACAGCAGTGAGACGATCGAGGTCAGCGGAAAATACACATAGTTGAGCGCGACACCGGACTCGTAGAGCACATGTCCCAGCGGCATGTCGACGATTTCCAGCATCGGCGACCATCGGTCCCACTCCTCGTCCGGCAGGGACGCGAGAAGGTGATTCCGTCTGAGATCCTGGGCCGTCGCCATTGAGTCACCGGGAGTCACGTGGGGGTGCTCCTCGTGGCCCGCCCGCGTACGAGTGGCGGCGGTGGCAGCGAAATCGTTTTCAGTTCCAGTTTCAGGTCCAGTTTCAGGTCCAGTTCGAGCTTCCCGTGCTCTCGCAAAGGCGAATCCTCCATAATCTACCTGACGACGAGTACCGATGCGGTTCGTTGCATTGCGACGCCTGCATTGGCTGGCGGGAACCCGGCCCTCGCAAATTACCCAAGACTGCTGACTCACAATATCATAACGCTCCCGAATGCAATGTTCGATGCCGCACATAAGGGGTTTTTATCGTGATGCGGCACGACGCCGTGGCGGCGGCGGCGCCAATCCTGCGCTGCGGCGCGAAGCCGTCCGATCATCCGTTTGTGCTCGATCACCAGCGCGTCATTCGCGTGTGCGTACCGCGCGGGTCCGTCCACTCGTCGCCGGCAATGGCGGCGGCGCTCACGGACCTGGCCCGCCCCGCCTCATGGAGATCACTTTCCGTCCGCGGAGCCCGTCCGGATCGTTCGCAGAGTCGTCGTCGCACCGTCGAAATCGCGGGGCTTCCTCATCCGCCAGCTCCCCGTCGCGGCGGGGCCCATGCTGGGCCATCCCCGTACGACTTCATCCACCTCCACCGCCGAGACGGGCTCGCAGAAGAACCGGCCCTGAGCGGTGTCGAAGCCCGCGCTGCGGACGAACTCGAGTATTTGCGATGTTTCCACTCCCTCTGCGCACGCTGTCAACCCAAGGTCGTGCGCAAGGTTGACGATCGCCTTGACGATTACCCGCGCTTCGTGCTCGCGCGCCACGTCCGCGATCATCGAGTGATCCACCTTGATTTCGGAGAACGGCATCCGATACAGCTCCGTGAGCGAGGACTGTCCCGTTCCGAAGTTATCGAGCGACAGGCCTACTCCGAGAATTCTCAGCCGAGCGAATACATCGAGCAGCAGGTTCCGATCGTCGAGGCTCGGCGACTCCGTAACGTCGAGAACCAGGAATTGCGGCGGAAAGTCGTTCTCCTGCAGCAGCACCGCAAGCCGCTCGGGAAACTCCCGGTCCTTGACCAGCTTGGTGCTGAGGTTCACCACGATCTCGAGCGGCAGACCGCGCGCACGCCATTGGCCCGCCTGACGCACGGCCTCCGTGATCACGAAATCAGTCAGCTGCGACATCAGGCCGTAGTCCTCGACAGCGGTCAGGAATTGACGCGGCTGGAGCAGGCCGCGGCGCGGATGTTGCCAACGCACCAGCGCCTCCACGCCCTGGATTCTCACCACCGTGGAATCCACCGCCAATTTGGGCTGGTACATGAGCGTCAACTGCTGCTCGGCCAGCGCCCGCTCCAGTTCCTCCCGCGCAACGGGGGGCGCTACCAGCAGGCGCGGCGAAACCATGTTCTCGATGTCGATAGGGTCGAGAGGCCTGCAGGCAACACCGAGTATGGGCAGGCCCCTGGCCTCGGCCGCGCGCTTGACGCTCGCCAGCACCCGCGGGCTGTTCGCGCCCACCAGAAGCGTCGCAGGCCGCGCGTCGTGGTCCGCGAGGATCTTGATCAGCGCCAGACAATCGACATCGGTGCGATCCACCGACAGCACGGCGAGGGTTGGGCGGCGGATCGCGAGAACCTCCTGCACGCTCTCCAACGTGTCCGGCTCTATATGATCGCAACCCAGGCGCTCGGCCATCGCGCACAGCAGGCCCCTCGATTCCGGATCCGGTTCCAGAATGAGCATCAAATCGCTCGACTTGTACATGGACCCGCGCCTCCTTACGCAGCATCGTACCTTCCGCTATATATCGATATTAGCGCTTATAATGCTTGTATCGTTCCGAGGTGCGAATCACAATATCCGCAGGTCAGCTCCCGGGTCGGGCCGAATTCGCCGATTGCGGCGCCCCTAAGCGCGGCGATCACAGATCCGCGGCAAGGGGGAGCCCCAGCGCGCCCAACAGCAGTTCCATCGAAGCTGTCTTGGACACGCACGAATCCGCCCCCGCGGCCATGATCCGCTTGGTGTTGGCGGCGGAAGCGAATCCCGTGAGCGCCACGATTCTGGGCTTGGTCCTGCCGAACATTCTGCGCAGCATCAGACAGACTTCGAATCCATCCATGTCCGGCATCTGCAGATCCAGGGTCACCACGTCGGGGCGACTCGCCTCGCACTTGACTCCCGCCGAGAAGCCGTCGTTGGCGACATCGACGACGACGCCGGCGGCGCGCGTCGAGATCGACCGCGAAAGATAGCGCGAAAACTCCGGGTCATCGTCGATGATGAGCACGCGCGATGGACGCTGGCCGCGGCCCATGGCCGCTTGCTGATGTTGCGCGGCGAAGGCCTCGACGTCCTCGGTACGAAAGCGGCGGTGGCCGCCCAGCGTGGTCACGGAAGGCAGCAATCCCTTGCTCGCCCACAGGCGCACCGTAACGGCGGCCACCAGCAACCGATCGGCAACTTCGGTGGGAGTGAGATAGTCGGCGCGGCGTCCGCGGGCGCGGGCGCGGGTCGGGCGCGCGCCCTGCCGTTTTTTCGCCTTCTTGTCGTCACCCCTGGACTTGCGAGGTCGAGCGTTCGGTCGTCGCGTCATGCTCGTGCGTACCCAGGACCGTGGGCTCGTCACTCTATCACGGATTGCTGTGACCGATTCACGGAATATCAACAGAACCTGGGGCTCGGTAAGCCGGCCGACGCGATAGCGGATTGCGCCCTTGAGGATCAAGCCGGTCTCCGGATGGCCCCGCTCAGCGAGCGAGGAATTTGGATTCGAGAACCTCGCGGGATACTGGTTTGCTGACCAGGTAGCCCTGCATTTCGTCGCAGTAGAGCAGCCGCAGCAGACGCGCCTGCTCCTCGGTCTCCACCCCCTCCGCCACCACGTTTAGCTTCAGAGAATGCGCCAGGGTGATGATGGTCGATACCAGCGACAACCCCTCCGGAGCGACGGTCATGTCGATCACGAACGAGCGGTCGATTTTCAAGGTGTGCACCGGCAGTTTCGCTAGGTAGCTGAGGGAGGAGAACCCCGTGCCGAAGTCGTCCACCGCGATCTGCACGCCCAGGGCGCGGACCGCGCGCAGGCTCGCGATGCTGAGCCTCACGTCCTCCATGACGACGCTCTCCGTTATTTCCAGCTCCAGCCCGGCGGCTGCCAGCGCGTCATCGCCGAGCGCCCGCTCGATTTCGGCGACGAAACCTCGATTGCGAAGCTGCAGCGGCGACACGTTGACCGCAATGCGCACGGCGCGCAGCCCGCTCTTGCGCCAGCGCCGGTGGTCTTCGACCGCCTGCTTGAGCGCCCATTGTCCGACTTCGAGAATCAGTCCGGTTTCCTCGAGGATGGGAATGAATCGATTGGGCGCGACCAAGCCGGTTCTCGGATCATTCCACCGCAGCAGGGCTTCGGCCCCCGTGAGTTCACCGCTCGTGGCATTCACCTTCGGCTGATAGTGCAGGACGAATTCCTGCCGCTCGAGCGCCTGGCGAAGCTGATTCTCCAGATCGAGCCGCCCGGCCAGCGACGCCGTCATCTCCCGCGCATAGCACAGGTATCGATCGCCGCCCGCCTTGGCCTTCTTCAGGGCCGACTCGGCGTTCCTGAACAAGGTGTCGGCGTCCACCCCGTCGTCGGGATACAGCGCGACACCGACCTTGGTGGAGACCCGCAGCACGGAATCGCCGACGCGAAACTCATGGCTGAGGAAGGATTGCATCAATTTCTCGAGAGCGCGCGCCACATCCTTGGCGCGTCTGATGTCGGGCAGGATCACGGCGAAGTGATCGGCACCCACGCGCGCCACGAGATTGGCGTCGCCCAGGTTGCCGCTCAGCCACTCTGCGACCTGCCGCAGGAGCGCGTCGCCCGCCGGCCGCCCGAGGCTGTCGTTGATGTTCTTGAACCGCTCCAGATCGATCAAAAACAGGGCGAGCTTGCGCCGGTTGTTCGAGGCGCTGCGGATGTGCTGCGCGGCGCGCTCCAGGAACAGACTTCGGTTCGCAAGCCCCGTGAGCGCATCATAGTAGGCGAAATAATCGAGCTTCTCCTGTTTTTCGATATGATCGATCGCGAACGCGATGTCGCTGGTCAACTCGGTCAGCAGCTTCAGCTCCCCGTCATGAAAGAATTCCGTCTCGCCGGCGTACAGGGCCACCACGCCGATCACATCGTCCGCGACGATGAGGGGAAAGACGGCCATCGAGCGGATTCCTGCGGCGAGGTGCTGGGTGCGGAACAAGACGTCGCCGCTGGTCTCGAGATCATTGGCCATCACTGGCCGCCGCTCGCGCACCGCGCGCGCCGTCATGGTATGGGCAAGCTGCGCGTGCTCCTTCAGCGAGAAATGCTCTTTGATATAGGCGAGGAACCGCTCATCCGCACCGACCGAGGCCACGGGGATGATTCTCATCAGGGTCCGATCCACCATTCCAATCCAGATCATGCGAAAGCCGCCCTTCTCGATCGCCAGCCGGCACGCTTCGCCGAACAGCTCCTCGCGGCTGCGCACGCGCACGATCAGCGTGTTGATGCCGCTCAACATCGCATGCACCCGGCTCAGGTGTATGATTCGGCTTTCCGCCTCCTTGCGCTGGGTAATGTCGCGCGCGAGAGTGACGATGGTCCAGCGCTCCCCGGAGCTCTGGGCGTGGCGGCGCAACTCCACCCACACACGGGTCCCGTCGCGGCTGCGGCGCAGCACCTCCGTCGGCTTCTCATCCGCCTGGCTGGCGATCAAGGCGTCGTAGCCGCGGCGGAGGTCCCCGGGCGCAACGGAGAAGACCTCCTCGGGGTCGAGCGCCAGCAGCCCGGTACGCGTCTGTGCCTGCAGACGGCAAGCCGCTTCGTTGACGTGTATGAAGCGCATGGTCGATCGGTCGACCAGGTAGATGGCATCCGAGCTCGCGTCCATCGCGCCCACGAAGCGGCGCAGCGCCTCCTCGCCGTGCTTCTGCTCGCTGATGTCCACGTGCATGGCCACCACGCCGCTCTCGGCGTTCGCGGTCAGCGCGGTGACGCTCAGCATGAACCAACGCCGTCCGGTCGGAGGATCGCTCGCATACTCGAGCTGGAAGCTCGCCGCCCGCCCCGCGAGCACATCGCGGATACCCGCCGCGGCGCGCCGCGCCTCCAGACCGGTCTCGCCCTCCGCACCATCGCAAATGGCCAGGTAATCTGCGCCGATCTCATATGCCCGCCCCTGCGATGGGCCCTGCAGCACATGCCCCGCGCTCAAGCGCCGCCAGGTATCGTTCACGGACGCGATCACCCCCTGCCCGTCGAGCAGCATGATGTGCGCCGGCAGCGCGTTCAAGATCGCCGTTTGCTTGGCCGCCTCCGTGTCTCGGAGCCGGTCCTGCGCCCGCCGCAGCATGAACGAGCGCCCCTCCCGGTCCATCACCGTATCGACTTCCCCCGCGGTCAGCTCCTCGAGGCGCTGATCCGCTTCGCGCAGCACACGGATCACCATCGAAATCTCGCCGCTGGACTCCTCCGGCGGTGCCGCCTCGGAGCTCATGCCGCGCCCGCTTCCAGACCGAGCGTGTCAAGGACTCGCTGCGTTTGTGCAAGCGTGCCTACGATGCGTCGGACCGGCGGCGGGGACAGCTTCAGCAGGGTCGGCGTCATGCGTATGCCGTCGCTGAGGGCGCGCTGCGGCTCGCGAAACACATCCACCACTTCGATCTCATGCCGGCCGGCCAGGTAGAACCGGCACAGCGCGTTCAGATTCACGGTCGCCTCACGGGAGTTCAGCGTGTCGGCCGCCACATACAGCCGAAATTTGAAGATGGCGCGCCGGCTCATCGGGCGCTCACTTCGCTTTCGGCGCCGCCGCGTCGCCCCCGCGCAGTTCGCCCATCTGTACGCGGCCGCGCAAGATCTCCGCCTTGCGGCTTGCCGTGGTGCGCGCGAGCAGAGTCTTCTCCACCTGCTTGGCGATCAGCTCGGTCTGCACTGCCTTCAGACGCACCTCGAGCTCCGCCTGCTGCGCATCCAGGGTGACATGTTTGAGCTTGCCCGCCACTTCCGCCACTTGGTTCGCCACCCGCTCCGCGCTCTCCTTTTCCCAGCGCATGGTGCCCATCAACACCTCGCCGCCCGCCGTGAAGATGTCCGCCAGCGTCACCCCGGCGTTGCTCAGGATCAGCTCGCGCACCTGATTCGAGTGCGCGGTGCCGCGCGACTTGATGATGGACATGCCGCGGTTGCGCTCCCCGGCTTGAACCAGGTAATTCAGATGGATCCATGTATCGGCCAGGGAGGAAATATGCAGCGAGGTATCGTCTTCGTTCTGCTCGGCTATTTCATTCAGGAGGCTCGTGCAAACCAAGGTGATGCGCTCGGCCTTCGACCAATCGATCAGCCGCTCGGCCACGCCGTGCGCGGTCAGTTCGTTGCCCGATTTGGACAGGGCCGACAGCGGATCAATGACCAGACACCTCGCCCGGTGCGCGGTCGCGAACGCCTTGATGCGCACCAGGCAGATCTCGGCGCTTCCCGTGATGGTGCGCGCCGACACCATGCGCAACAGCCCGCTCTTCAAGTAGCGGTCGAGCCGGATTCCGACGGATGCCAGATTGCGCACCACTTCGGCGCCGTCGGAATCGAAGCTGACGAACACCGTGCGCTCCCCGCGCCGGCACGCCGCCTCGGCGAAGGCGCCGCTCAGCGTGGTCTTTGCCGTGCCGGGAAAACCCGTGATCAACACGCTGGCGGCGCGGTAATATCCGCCCCCCAGCATGGTGTCCAGGCGTTTCACGCCGCTGGTCACCCGCTCGTGGGTCACATCCGCGTCCATCCGCCCCAGGAGGCGCACGATGGCCACGTCGAAGCCGCCCTGGCCGATCACGAAGGGCAATTCGTTCTCATCGAAGCTCGAGCCGCGGTACTTCTGCACCCGCAGATTGCGCTGCGAGACGCCCAACACGACGCTGTGATTGAGAATCACCGAGCAGTCCACCATGAACTGCATGAAGCCGTTCGGCTGTTGTATGGCTGAATTCGGCTCGTCCGGGGCCGCCTTCAAGGTCACCAAGCAGGTCAATTCGTGCTGCAGCAGCCATTCGTGCAGCCGGTAGATCTCGCGCCGCCTCGCGGCCAGGTCCGGCAGCAGCGCGAGCACGATGTCCAGCGCATCGAACACGATGCGCCGTGCCTTCATCTGGCCGGCCTGCAAGTTGAGGCCCGCCAACATCCCGCACAGATCGAAGTCCCCCGACTGCACCAGATCCGGTTTGGGCTGCGCATCGATGAACAGCAGCTTCTTGGGCAGCAATTCCGCCAGGTGCCAGTCGAAGCTCGCGGCATTGGCCACGATGCGCGCCGATGTCTCTTCGAACGCGACAAACATCCCGGGCTCCCTGTAGTGGCGCGCGCCATTCACCAGAAATTGCAGCGAGAATATGGTCTTGCCCGATCCCGGCCCTCCCACCAGCAGCGTGGTGCGCCCCCGCGGCAATCCCCCCCCGCTGATCTCATCGAAACCGGCAATCCCCGTGGCGGCCTTCCTCGGCGGCCGCACGGCGCTGGAGCGGTGGGTTTTCATAGTGCCTCCTTGCCGAATTTGCCGCGCGGCGACAGCCGAACGACGTGGGTGTCGGAATGGCATTCGGACTTAGCCAGGTTACGCGTGCCGCACGACAATAGTATGTACGCTGGCAGACATAGCGGGCTCGCGGACGCCTAGCGCAACTGTGGTCGCCGCCGCGAAGCCGAGCCGGCCAATCTATCCGTGAAGCACGGTCCTGGCCCGGCGCGATCCGGATCTCGATCCGGCCGCGGCAGTTCGCACCGGAGCGGGCTTGGGCTCGAGGTCCTCGATGGCGCGCACCAAGGCGTCCAGTGCCAGGCGAATGGGCATCTCGGCGTTGTCCGCCAGCGACCCCGATGCCGTCACCAACGTGAGTTCCAATGCCCGCGCCGCAGCAGCCACCGCCGCGAACTCGAAGATAGCCGCGGTTCCACTCAAGCGATGCGCGCGATTGCGCAGCTCGCCAAGGACCGGCACCGGGCTGTCGTCGGTGCCCGTCAGCGCGGCATTGAGGGTCAGGAAATGATCGCGTTCGCCACGCAACCGGATGCAGAAAGTGTCGCGAATCTCCTCGAAACTGTCTTCGGCCGGATTCGGCGCGGCATCCTCCGAGGCCGTTCGGCGCGGCCGGCCGCTAGTTGCTCTCATTCTTAGCTCCTGTCCGCGTATCAGCCATCGAATAAGACCCCGTCAATGGCGCTCAAGCGGCGCGTCAGAATGGTGTCGCTGAGATCCGCATTGGAATGCTCCAGCTCATCGTATTGGTGTTCAAGCTGCATGTAGTCCTCTTCTTGTCGTTTGCTCCGGCTCGAATACCGGCATCAGGCGCGCGCCCCAAGGTACCAATAAAAGTGACCGCGCTTCCGCGGCGGGCACCGGCTTGGCGAATAGAAATCCCTGTACCTGCCGGCAGCCCAAATGCTGAAGCATGGCGAATTGCCGTTCCGTCTCGACGCCCTCCGCCAGTACCATGATGCCCATCTCCGCGCCGAGAGCGAGCACAGAGCGCACGATGGCGGCGGTCTTCCTTTCGAACGTCATCCGGTACACGAAGGACTTGTCCAGCTTCAGGCGGTCCACGGGCAGGCGCGATAGATAGCTGAGACTCGAATAGCCGGTTCCGAAATCATCCACGGCGATGTGCACTCCGAGCGTTTTCCATTGCTCGAGGCGCTCGATGGCCAGTTCGGCATTCGCGATCAGCGCGCCTTCCGTGATTTCCAGCTCCAGGCGCTCGCCGGGCAACCCGGTGGCACAGAGGATCCGTTCGATGACGCCGCAGAACTCCTCGGTGATCTGATGAGCCGATACATTGACGCTCAACGTCGGCGCGAAGCCCGCCATCTCTCCCCAGGCCGAAACCGTTATGCACGCATGCCGCAGCACCCAGCCGCCGAGAGACCGGATCATGCCGGCCCCCTCCGCCAGGGGAATGAATACCGTGGGCGATATTTCCTCGCCGTCCGGCAACGTCCACCGCGCGAGCGCCTCCACCCCGCAGCCGCGGCCGCTGTCGACATCGTACTGCGGCTGGAAATGCACCATCAATTCCTCGCCCATGACGGCCTCCCCCAGGAGCGCGTCCAGCGGCAGGCGCTGATTTCCCGTGACGCTCTCGCCGAGCATGTGTTCTACGGAGAGAACGTTGAGGTTGCTGTCCATTGCATGATCTCAGGCATTCGGGGCCATGTGCGTCGGTAAAAGGTTAGCCGAGAAGCGAATTGGGTCGATGTAGGGAGACTGTGACAATTTGCGCAGGGGTTTTCGGAAAGGCATTTACCATAAGATACTCAGCAGAGACGATTGAATCAGGGCGCCATCATCTGGTGCTCGATGGCCAGACGAATCAGAGCGGATCGATTGCCAACACCGAGCTTCACCATCAACCTGCCGCGATAAGTGTCGATGGTCTTGCGCGACAGCGACAGATGCGCCGCGATGTCCGCGCTCGAAGCGCCGGCCACTATCCGGTATAGCACTTCGCGCTCGCGCGCGCTGAGACGCTCCATCGGACTCTTCGAGAGAGAATAGGCCGGCGCGCCATCGACCAGCACCGGAGTGATTCCGGGACTGAAGAATTGCCTGCCCGCCATCACGGCGAGGACCGCCTGCATGAGCTCGCCGCCCAATGCGTCCTTCACGACGTAGCCGCGTGCGCCCGCGCGCAGGGCCCGATAGACGTGTTCGGCCGTATGGCAGGCGGACAATACGATGACCTGAGTGGCTGGGAGCAAACTGAGAATGCGCTGCGTGGCATCCGTGCCGTTCATGTCCCGCAGCACGAGGTCCATGATGACCAGGTCGGGCTTGAGACGCACCGCGGCGAGCACCGCATCCTTGCCGTTCGAGACCGATCCCACCACCGTCATTCCGCTCTGGCGCTCGATCAGCACCGTGAGCCCCTCACGCACGATGCCGTGATCGTCCACGACCAATATTCTCGTCAGCGGCAGCGGTCCTGTGCGATTCACCAAAGTGCGTCCCTGTGTCAGTCCAATCACAATCGCCGCTAGCGATACTACTCCACTGCGATTTCGCAACAGTGCGCTGACGCACGGCTGCGCGCGCTCGATATACAAATTTACGTATGTGTGCCAGCGTACATAGCACGCGATCGCAATTGCGGGTGCGTCTGGCACGGCGTAATCTCCCTTGCACCACAAGTTAATGGAATCGACTCTCATCACCGGCATGGACATGCGTATCGAATCGTCGCCGACCGCGCCCGCCGAGCTCGCGCAGGATGCGGTCGAGCAGCTTGTTCAGCAAGTGATCGAGTTCGCGCCGAGCGGCGTTGTACTAACGATGGCCGGGGGCCGCATTGTTCTCGTCAACAGAGAATTGGAGAGAATGTTCGGCTTTTCACGCGCAGAACTCGTGGGTCGTGCCATTGATACGCTGGTGCCGACAAGATTGCGCGCCGGGCACGCAAGGCTTCGGGAGGCGAGTTCGAACGGCTTCAATTTCCGATCGCCGGGGCTGGGCCGCGAATCATTCGGGCTGCGTGCGGACGGAACGGAATTCCCGATCGAGATCGGCGTCAACCCGCTGCAAACCGCCGACGCCATCATGGTGATCGAGACCATCGTTGACATCTCGGATCGCGAGGATCTCGAGCGAATGTTCGAGCGGATCGTCGAGGCCGCCCCCTGCGGCATGGTCATGATCGATGGACGCGGGAGAATCGTTCTCGTCAATCCGCAGGCCGAATCGATGTTCGGTTACGCCCGTGACGAATTGATCGGGCACGCCTTGGAGACGCTGCTGCCGGAAGGCTTCCGCGGCAGGCACGGCGCGCACCAGCGGGACTTTGCCAAGGCGCCTTCCATGCGTCAGATGGGCGTGGTCCGCGATTTGACCGCCCGGCGTAAGGACGGCTCGGAGTTTCCCGTGGAGGTTGGTTTGAGTCCCGTGCCCGCAAAGCAAGGCGGACTGGTGCTGGCCGCGGTAACCGACATCACCCGGCACAGAGCCCTGCAGCTCGAGCTGCGCCGGGCCAATTCCAACTTGGAGGAATTCAGCTATGCGGCTTCGCACGACCTGAAATCGCCGCTGCGCGGGATCTCGGACCTGGTGGACTGGATAGGCGAGGATCTGGGAGGCGCGGAATCGCGGGAGGTTTCGCGCAATCTGGGAAGGGTGCGCGACCGTGTCCGGCGTCTCGAGCGTGTGATCGACGATTTACTGGCGTACGCCCTTGCGGGCACGACCTTTACCGATGCCGTGCAGGTCGATCTGCAGGCCCTGCTTGCCGGCATTCTGGAGCTACTGCCCCGGCCCTCCGGCTTCGGCGTCTCGATAGACATCAAGGCAAAGCCGTTCGTCACCAACAAGGCGCCCCTCGAAAGCGTGCTGCGCAATCTCATCGACAATGCGTTCAAGCACCACGACCTGTCGGCCGGAAACATCGCGGTGCGCGTCGAGGATGCCGGCCGCTTCTGCGTGTTTACGATTTCGGATGACGGCCCCGGCATTCCTCCCGCCTCGCAGGAACGCGTATTTCGGATATTTCAGACTCTAGCGGCGGATGCGCGTGAGCATTCCGGGATCGGTCTCGCGTTGAGCAAGCGGGTGGTGGAGGCCCATGGCGGATGGATCAAGCTCGATTCCTCGGCTGGCGTGCGCGGCACGGCATTCCACGTCTGGTGGCCGCGCTTTCAATACAGCAAGCCGCCCGATCCGGCCGCGAGCTCATGACGGATGTCTCGGCGCTCAGCGTCTTGGTAGTCGACGACGACGACGTTGCCGCGGAGGCGGTGATTCGTGGGCTACGAAAAAACGGGATGCACTGTCCGGTCGTGGTGGCCGAGGATGGCAGCGCGGCACTGCAGATTCTACGTAATTCCCACGCCAGGCGGCGCATTGCCAAGCCCTATCTGGTCCTCCTCGATCTCAACACGCCTCGAATGAACGGCTTCGAATTTTTGCGGGCGTTGCGCTCCGACGATGAGCTGCGCGGTACCGTAGTGTTCGTACTGACCACATCCGGGTCCGAAGCCGACCGTGCGCGCGCCTATGGCGAAAACGTCGCGGGCTACATGGTGAAGTCCGGAGTGGGGCCTCATTTGCGCGGCTTGGCGCAGCTTCTCATCGAATACCGCGCGTCCGTCCTTCTTCCGTAGCGCAGTCAGCGCCCAGTCAGAATCGAGGTCCCGGCCGGTAGATCGATGATAATCTTCGACGATGTCGGGGCTGCGGACGAACTTGAGGTAGGAGCGATGCGCGACGCTGTGTCCATCGTCGGCTGCGGGTACACCGGGCGGCGCTTAGCCGAGCGGCTACGGAGATCCGGCGTGCGTGTGCGAGGGTTTGCCACCCGCGCCACCAGTCTTCGGCAAATCGAAGCGACCGGCGCGCAGGCGTTGCCGCTGGATCTGGATACGGCTACGGTACCCATCGATTTCTCGGAACATGTGGTCTACTACTCGGTGCCGCCGGCGCGCCAGGCCGGCGATCCACGGCTCGATCGATTTCTCGAAGGCCTCGTGGGGACGCCGAAACGCCTGGTCTATTTGAGCACCACCGGCGTATATGGAGACCGCGCTGGCGCCAGCGTGACCGAGGATACACCGCCCGCTCCGCGTACCGAGCGGGCGGCACGGCGCCTGGCGGCCGAGACCGCGCTTCGGGCATGGGCGGAGGCGCACCGCGTGTCGTGGTGCATTCTGCGGGTGGCCGGCATCTATGGTCCCGGCCGGCTCCCCCTCGATCGGCTGCGCCGCGCCGAACCCGCGGTCGTCGCAGACGAGGCGGTGCCCGGCAATCGGATTCACGTCACCGATTTGGTGGCAGCCTGTATCGCCGGGGGTTTTGCCGCGGCCGCCAATGGAAGAATCTACAATGTGACGGACGGCAGCGAGGCGAGCTTCACGGCATATCTGTGCCGCGTGGCGAGTATCGCTAATCTGCCTGCACCTCCTCTGATCAGCCGCGCCCAGGCAGAGCGCACGCTCTCTGCTTCCTCGCGGTCGTTTCTCCACGAGTCGCGCCGCGTCGATAACGGCCGTATGCTCAGAGAACTTGGCGTCGTGCTCGAGTATCCGGATCTCGATGCGGGGATTCGCGCGAGCCTCGGCGAAAACTAGCCTCGGCCGGATCGTCTATTGTGCGCTATCGGACAGTCGTCCGGAGTGTTGTGACGGCCGTCGCCAACTCAACAACTTTCCAACTCTGCTTCTCCTAACGAGAAGATTTCCATACCTTTGAACGCGAGCCTCCCGACGCCTTTTCTTGAGGTCGCTTGTGTTCTCGCGCCGTGCTTCGCAGACGTGCTTGGACGTCCTTGATCTTGGCCGCGCGTTCTGTGAGAGCCTTGTTTTCACTCTTCGGATCATTATTCTGCAGGCGCCTTCTCCGACAATTGTGGCGACGCGACGGGCGCCGCACTAGGCGGCCAATACCGCGGATTGTGACAGGCATCGGTCATCATGCTTGCCCTAGGATGAATCGACTATGGCGAAATACTTTCATTTGGTAGACGGACGTCGGCATCGACTCAATCTACATTAGCGCTACATTAGCGCTACATTAGCGCTGTTTTCTGTCTTTGCGTCGGTACGTTACCGCACGCACATGCGATTATTCCAGTGGAATTTGCTCGATGTCTTTGGCTATTTCTCGAGCCTTGGCGCCGTCTCGATGGCACGGGCTGTGAGCTCATGAGCGCTTCGCATTGAATTGGGCTTGCGTGAAATGCTCGCGCAACAACTCGCCGCCGAGCTGAAAATCCAGATTCTCGATGGCTTCACGAAGTCGCTTGAACCGTACCGTGCCCACGAGCGCACTCAACGACGGGGCCAACAAATCGAATTTTTCGATCGCGGCAAGATTATGAGAATCGAGCAGCGCATACAGCGCGTCGATTTCCGCGTTGTCGATGCTCCGATTCGACGTCTTGGCGGCGATGTCTTCATCTCGTTTTGGGTGCTTTTCAAACATGACATCCGACTCTTCGCGCAAAGCAGTAAGCGCCTGTGCCAGTTGCCCAAGTATCCCCTCCACGATGTCCGCCGGCCGGCCCTCCCGGAGCGCCGTCTCGGCTGCGCCCGCGAGCCGCATGACTTTGGTCGCACCGATCATTCCGGCGCTGCCCTTTAGCTTGTGGGCGCGCGCCTGGATCAGGCCTCGACCGGCTTGATCATCGCATGAGACGACAATGGGCAATGCAAGATCGCCAAAATCTCGCAGAATGCGCACCAACAGCGATTCGAACAGGGCCAAATCATCTCCGAACATCTGCTGAACGACGCCGGCATCAATGGAAGGAATGAGCGGCCTGTCAACCGTGTGACGCGTGGGTTTCGTGTCGAGGAAGACCATCGGTATCGGCTCGCCTCGTGCCCCTTCCACGAGCCGCCGCACTTTGCGGATGAGTGCCTGGGGATCGAACGGTTTGCTGATGAAATCATTCATTCCGGCCTCGAGCGCACGCTGCCGTTCGCCGACCAGCGCGCCCGCCGTCAGCGCAACGATGGGCAGCGTCTTGAGTTGCAGCTCGGCCCGTATGCGGCGCGTCGCTTCATTGCCGTCGAGGATGGGCATCTGCACATCCATGAGCACCACATCGAGGAGCTTGGCATGGACGCGCAGGTACTCGATGGCTGCCAGGCCGTTGGAGCAAGTCGTGACGGTTGCGCCCTGCTTCTCGAGAATCCGCTGCGCCACCTCCAGATTGATGTCGCTGTCATCCACCACCAGAGCGCATACGCCGGCCAGCCAATGTGCGCTCAGCTCGTGAAAATTCGTCGATTGCAGTACCCGTTCAAGACTGTCGGGCGCTTTCGAAACTGCGGTGTTGACCGCATTGAACAGCGCCGAGCTGGTTAACGGCCGCCTCAACAGGACATCCGTCGGGCGGATGAGTTGCTCCTGCTCTGTATGTGACTGCGCCGGGTCGGCAACGACAATCACGGGAGGCAGCTCGCCGTGGCCGCACTCCCTTCCGAGGCGCGCGATCAACTGGTGCGCATCCATGTCATGGAGGTGCCGCTCCAGGATGAGCACGTCCGGCCATGCGTGCGGCGGGGTATTGCTCATGTCTGCAAGCAGCTGTTCGCCGCTTTCGGCCATCTGCGGACACCAACCGAGCGCGCGCGCCATGACGCCCAGGCGCTCGGGCGCGCCGCCGCTCGAGTCGGCGATGAGGATTTTCAAACCGCGTACGCCGAGCGTGCCATCGACATCGTGCGCGATCCGCAGAGGTATCTCGATCCAGAAAGTGCTGCCCACTGTGGCGATGCTGGTGACCCCGATATCACCGCCCATCAGTTCGACGAATCTGCGCGCAATGGACAGACCCAGCCCGGTGCCGCCAAAGCGACGAGTCGTGGATGCATCCGCTTGAGTGAATGGCGTGAAGAGACGCTCGAGCGCCGCGGGGTCGATGCCCATACCCGTATCTTGCACCGTGCAGCGCAGCCGGATGCGATCGGAACTTTGCTCCGTGCAGAATGCCTTCAACTCCACGTGCCCGGTTTGCGTGAACTTGATCGCATTGCCGAGCAGGTTCGTGAGTATCTGGCGCAGCCGCGATGCATCGCCTCTGACGATGCGTGGCATGGACGGCGCACACTGAACTACCCACTCGATTCCCTTCGCCGCCGCCTGCGGGGCCAGCATCTGGCCGAGGTCCCGCACGAGTTCCGGCAGATCGAACGGCTCGTCTTCGAGCGACATCTCGCCCGCCTCGATCTTCGACAGATCCAGCACATTATTGATGACACCGAGCAGCGCCCGGCCCCCGAACTGGATCTTGGACAGAAGTTGCCGCTGGTCTTCATTCAGCGTCGTATGTTCTAGCAGATAACCAAGCCCGATGACGGCATTCAAGGGGGTACGGATTTCATGGCTCATATTGGCGAGGAATTCGCTTTTCGCTCCGCTGGCCTTTTCGGCCTTACGGGTCGCCTCGCGCAGCGACTGTTCATACTGCTTGCGTTCCGTGATTTCACGCACTGCGGCGAACACACCCTGCAGCCTCCTGTCACGGTCGTACAATGTGGTCGCGTTATAGGATACGACCGTCTCTTTACCATCCCTGTCGCGCGCGGTCAGCTCATAATCGCTGACTTTTCTCTTGCTGAGCGCCAAGCTTATGCCCGCTTCGGCCCGGTCGGGGTCGGTGAAGAAGGTCTTGAACGGCGCGCCTATCAGCTCATCGCGCGTGCACCCGGTCAGGGCCTCCATTTGTTTATTGACGTCGGCGATGATGCCCGAGGCGTCGGTAGTCATCAATGCATCGATGTTCGATTCGAACAGGGAGCGCGTGTAGAACTGGTGATCGCGAAGGCGTTGGCCCAGCTGCGCCTGCTCCGCTTCGATTTGCTTGCGTGCGGTGTTATCGGTGCCGATCAGAAGATATCCGATGATGACATTCTCCGCATCGCGCAGCGCGGTCACCGAGACGACTGCAGGAAAGCGGCTGCCGTCCTTGCGGATATAAGTCAGCTCGTAGATATCTTCGATGCCTCGGGAAGCCTTGAACACCAGCGCCTCGAATCCCGGCGCGATCGGAGTTTCGAGTTCGACGCTCAGGGCCTCCGCGCGCGCAATGATTTCCAGGGGATCGGAAATATCGGCGGGCGTGATCTTGTTCATCACCTCGTCCGCGGTGTAGCCGAGCATGCGCTCCGCACCGACATTGAAGATCTGGATGACGCCCTTCGCGTCGGTCGCGATGCTCGAAAAGTTGGCGCTGTTGAAGATTGCGCTCTGCAGTGCCCCCGCCTTGAGCAGCGCCTCTTCTGCACGCTTGCGTGCGGTGTTGTCGGTGCCGATCAGAAGATATCCGATGATGACATTCTCCGCGTCACGCAGCGCCGTCACCGAAACGACCGCGGGCAAGCGGCTGCCGTCCTTGCGGATATAGGTCAGCTCGTAGATATCCTCGATGCCTCGGGACGCCTTGAAAACCAGCGCCTCGAACCCGGGTTCGATCGGCGTTTCAAGTTCAATGCTCAGGGCCTGCGCGCGCGCAATGATTTCCAGGGGATCGGAAATATCGGCGGGCGTGATCTTGTTCATCACCTCGTCCGCGGCGTAGCCGAGCATGCGCTCGGCACCGACGTTGAAGATCTGGATGACGCCCTTCGCGTCGGTCGCGATTTTCGAGAAGTTGGCGCTGTTGAAGATCGCCCGCTGCAAAGCTCCGGCCTTGAACAGCTCTTCTTCCACTCGCTTGCGTGCGGTTACATCGACATTGACGCCGCTGAGGCAGATAACGCTGCCATCAGTCCCGCGCAGCGTGCGCGCGGCGGCCCTTAGGTGGCGAATCTCCCCGTCCGGGCGAATGATCCGGTATTCGGAGACGAACTCCGCCTCGCCGCGCAGCGCCGCCGCGAACTCGCCCACACATCTTTCCCGATCTTCCGGATGCAGGCTCTGCACCCAAACTGAGAAGAGCCCGGTGCCGGTCTTGCGTGGGAGGCCGTAGACCTGGTGCATACCGCGATCCCAGGTGAGGTTGTTGCCCAACACGTCCCACTCCCAGGTGCCGATGCCGGCCGATTCGGCGGCGCCCGCGATGCGTTCTCTGGATTGCCGCAACTCAGTCTCGATCTGCTTGCGTGCGGTGTTATCGGTGCCGATCAGAAGATATCCGATGATGACATTCTCCGCGTCGCGCAGCGCGGTCACCGAGACGACTGCAGGCAGGCGGCTGCCGTCCTTGCGGATATAGGTCAGCTCGTAGATATCTTCGATGCCTCGGGAAGCCTTGAAAACCAGCGCCTCGAATCCCGGCGCGATCGGAGTTTCGAGTTCGACGCTCAGGGCCTCCGCGCGCGCAATGATTTCCAGGGGATCGGAGATGTCCGCGGGCGTGATCTTGTTCATCACCTCCTCCGCGGTATAGCCGAGCATGCGCTCGGCACCGACGTTGAAGATCTGGATCACCCCTTTCGCGTCGGTCGCGATGCTCGAGAAGTTGGCGCTGCTGAAGATCGATAGCTCATTTTTCTGCCGGTTCAGTACCAGCGCCTGCTGTTCGAGCTGCAAATTCGCGAGTTCGATCTGCCGAGTCTGTCCATAAATTTGAGAATCATCGAGGGAGTGCGCTTGAATCTCGAGCTCTTCGTGGTTAGCGCCGAGGCGCGGACCCGGGATCAAGATTGATGCACCGCGGTGCTTCATCGTGGGTTCCCGGTATCGATAGTGTCGACGACCCGGGCGAGAAGGTCGCCTGCGGCTCTAGCGCTCATGAGCGCCTGCTCGGCGGCCACCAGCAGATCGTTAGGGACAGCGTCAGCGGCGGCATTCGAGGTGGTCGAACGCGAAGAGTCGTGGCAGGCGCCGCCCGCGGACAGTGTTACGCAGCCGCCCTCCATCGATGCGGTCCGCGGTAAACGCAAATCGGCAACCGCATCAATTGCGCGCTGCGCGACGGTTCTCGCGCCCTGTGCGCTGGTTTCGGGCAGCAGTATCGCGAACTTTCCGCCTGCGTAGCGGCCCAGTACGTCGATGGGTCGACGTGCCGCCGCCGCGCGCAGGGCTTCGGCGATGGATTTCAGGCAGGAATCGCCCTGCTCCTCGCCGAATTCGGCGTTGTATGCGGTGAAGCCTTCGATGTCCGCCAGCAGCAACGTAAGCGGCGTCAAAGAGCGCCGGGCACGCAGCCATTCCTGCGTCATGGCCTTCTCCAGCTGCCGACGGGTGACCGCGCCAGTGAGAAAGTCCATTTTGACGGCGCTGCGCATCGTATCGGATAAGGTTTTCAATCGTTGGTACGTGCGCACGCGTGCCAACACCAAGGGCGCATGGGGCGGCTTGCTGATGAAATCCACTGCGCCGAGCGCAAGCCCCTTGGCTTCCAGCTGCGCGCTTTCGTGACTGGTGATGAAGATGATCGGCACCTCCGCCAGACCCGGATCGCTCTTGAACGCCTTGCATGCTTCGAAGCCGCTGAATTCCGGCATATCCACATCCAGCAGCACCAGATCGGCCGCGGATTCACGTGCCAACTTGAGCGCTGCGCGGCCGGAAGTCGCGAATCGAAGGGGCATGAAGTCGCTGAGAATTCGGCTCAGAACCCGGATAACCGTGGGGTCATCGTCGACCAGTAAAATGCTGAAATTTTCTTTGGATTGCATAGTGTGTCCGAAGCTCGTCTGTGAAAATTTCAGCACTCAAACACGGCCGCGTCTTGGGCGTGGGACATCGTGCCACGAATGAGCCAAATGGGGCGGACCTTCGTCTCACTGTGGGGCACCGTGGCGCACGCGGGCCGGCTATCTCGCAGCGATTGCCTTTGCAGCTTCCATGAAGCGCAGGTTGTCGATGTGATCTCGCGTGATTTCAAACAGTTCATCGCCTAGATGCCGCCGCAGCGGCTGTGCAATTGCATCGAAGCGCTGCAATGCCAAAAGGCTTTGCTCGCGTAGCAACTGAATGAGATCGATGAGCTGCCGCGGCTGGACCGTCACTTCGCAAGACGGGGAGCCTCGGCTTGCTTGTTCCGCCTCGATGCGCGCTTGCCGCAAAACTGGTGCGGCGCTGAGGCTCATTCGCCGCATATGTACCGTCAGCACGTCGGCCAACCTTCGGGCACGCTCGATATCGCCGTCCACACACGCCGCGCGAGTATCGACGGCAAGCTGGCGGATCGCGTCCGCGCCGAGCATTCCCGCACTGCCGGTGAGCTTGTGCATGCGGGCTGCGTACGCCGCAAGAGCCTCCGATCCATGCGCGCCTCCGGCAATCGCGACGTCGGCAAACTCCTCTATCAAACGCTTGAGACTCGAGCGGAACAAGCCAAAGTCGTCGCACAAGCGCGCCCGCGCCTCGGTGTAATCGATTCCGTCGATCACCGGCCACGCCTTCGAAGCGAGCTCATCCGTCGGCCGCGAGACGCCGGTAGTGCGCGGCATACGGCCGCCCTATCCGGCTCTTTGGAACCCGTTGGGGAACGAGTCCTTCTTGCCGGCGCGAGACGGCATCTCGTGCGATACATCCTGCAACTTGAATTGGGCGCGCCCCGCCCGCTTGGCGGAGTAGAGAGCTTGGTCGGCGGCCACGACCAGATCGGCCGCCGTACAAGAAAGACGTCGATCATCGCCAACGAAACGCGCCTCCGCCAAGTCGGTGACCCAGCAAGCGCTTTCGCAATCATAGCAACCGATCCCTATGCTGACGCTCAAATGGCCCGCGGTCACCGACGCCGCGTGTGCGATGTTGAGTGCAGCGACGGACTTGAGCACCCGCCGAGCGACGTGTTCAGCACCGAGCCGCATCGTCTGCGGCAACAGCAACGCGAACTCCTCCCCACCACAGCGGGCCACGAGATCGCCCGTGCGCTCGGCTGCGCAAGTCAGCGCCTTTGCCACCATCTGCAGAGCGCTGTCGCCCTTCGGGTGTCCGTAGCGGTCGTTGTACAGCTTGAAGTGGTCCACATCGATCAGCAACAGCGTGATGGGATCGCCGCCGCGCCGGCCTCTCTGCCATTCGTGCTCGAGCGATTCGTCGAATCTGCGGCGATTCGCGACGCCGGTGAGGCCATCGGTTGCGGCAGCGAAGTGCAGTTGGTCCGTCAAACGCTTGAGACGCAGTTGGGTTGCCACGCGCGCCAGCATCAAAGGGGCGCGGATCGGCTTGGCGATGAAGTCCGCGGCGCCGGCTTCCAAGGCCGACACCTCGAACGCCGACTCGCTGTGACTGGTGACGATGATGACCGGCACATTGATCATCTCGGGGCGGGATTTGAGGGCATCGAGCACGCGATAGCCGCTCATTCCACGCATTTCTGCGTCGAGAAGGATCAAATCCGGGGGAGACTCCTGCGTGAGGCGCAGCGCGTCTTCGCCGTTCGTTGCAAAACGCAAATTGCCCACTTCCGCCAGAATGCGGGCCATCAGCTGGATCGCACTCGGGTCGTCATCCACCAGCAGAATATTTTCATTCATAGTCGTTTCTTCCGATCCGCGCATTGCCCTGTACGTGCGGATTTAAACTCACCCGCAACGCCGCCGCCAAGCGTTGCATCACACCCTTGTACCATTGATGGAATATGTTGGAGAGAACCTAGATCCTCGTCACGCCGGGGAGCTGCGCATGCTTCACGTACCAGCCTACGGTCGCGCGCAACCCGTCTTCCAGCGCCACCCGGGGGGCGAAGGCGCCCTCGCGCTCTATCTTGGAACAGTCGATGGCGTAGCGGCGATCGTGTCCCGCGCGATTCTTGACGTAGCGCACCAGGGAATCGCTGTGGCCGCGTTGCACCACCGCGGAATCCGGGAAGCTGACTGGCGGCTCTTCCTGCCCCAGGCGCAGCTGCGCGGGCAGCGAGCCGTGCCGTTCCGCGAGCGCGCGAACAGCACGGCGGCAGCGGCGTGCCGGCCCGACGCGTGCGCCGCTTCCGCGCCCTCGAGCGATCGGTGCACGCTCGTGGCGGACCAGCTTCGCCAAGGATGCTCGGATGCTCACAACACACCAGTGTACCCCGTAGCCCGGACAGCGCGATTTGGCAATTGCTCAATTCGTCACAAATTCAAAGAATAGTTATATTCGTTTAGGAACAGGATGCGACTGCAGCCGTCCAATGTTGAATCTGAACACGAATCTGTTAGGATTTGTCGTCAATGCGGTACAAGAACACGGATCAATTGGGTGAGATCACGAAACGCCGTGGCGTTTCCTACTACCACCAGCTGTACTCACTGCTGAGTACGGCGCTGAACGACGGTTTGATCGTCGCGGGCAGCCCTTTACCGAGCGAATCGGATCTCATGACGAGGTTCGATGTGTCCCGCAACACCGTGCGGCGCGCACTCGGGCAGTTGGAGCAGGAAAAGCGCATCGTACGCCGCCGCGGCAGCGGCAGTTACGCGCGACATGTGCCACGGGCGCCATTTTCCGCGGACTCGATTGCCGAGGTGCTGCATGACTTCACCGCCGCGAAATCCCGTTCCAGCAGCCGTCTGCTGCGGGTGCAAACCACCACGACACCTGAATTCGTGCGCCGCAAGGATCCCGCCTTCGGCGACACGAGCCTGCTGGTGCAGCGCTGCCGCAGCGTCAAGGATTTGCCGGTGATGCTGAGCACTAGCTACGTGCCTGAGGACTTCGGCAAGAAATTGACCCGCCGCGAGCTCGCACGCCAGGTCGTGCTGAGCGCCCTGGACGCGGCGGGTATTTCGCCGAGCAGCGCCGAACAAATCACCACAGCGGTGCCCGCCGACGTGTTCACGGCCCGTCATTTGGGCGTAGAGCCCGCCACCGCGCTTGTCTGCATACACCGGTTGATCCGCGACGCCAAGGGCAGGTCGATCGAGCATCAAAGCCACATGTACCGGGCGGATCTGAGCTATTTTCGCACCAAGATCAATATTGAGCGCTCATCGGCTGGTATGTATTGGTCCGATACTCAATTACCACGCTTGCCCGCGACGCTCTGAGAGAATCGATCGTTCGGAGAGAATCGATAAGGAGTGGCGAGGTACTTTTCCTCGAAATTCGCCGCTGGCAGCGGTTTGCTGAAGAGGAAGCCCTGCATTTCGTCGCAGCCCAACAAACGCAGCAGACGAGACTGCTGGTGCGTTTCCACGCCCTCGGCCACCACGGTGAGCTTGAGCGAATGCGCAAGATTGATGATTATCGAGACGAGCTTCAACCTGTCTCTTCCGCTGACCATCTCTTGTATGAAAGAGCGGTCGATTTTTACCGTGTCCACGGGCAGCTTCGACAGGTAGCTCAATGAGGAATAGCCCGTTCCAAAATCGTCGATCGCCACACGCACGCCCATTTCCCGAAGCGCTTGCAGATTGGCGATGCTGAGCTTGACGTCCTGCATGATGAGGCTCTCGGTGATCTCCAGTTCGAGTCCCGCGGCGGCATTCGCGTCCACGCCGACTATCCTGCGCACCTCGGCGACAAAATCGCGATGCCGCAATTGCGGCGGCGACAGGTTTACGGCGATGCGCACCACCGACAGGCCGGCGCTGCGCCACCGTAAATAATCATCCATCGCTTGATTGAGCGCCCAGCGGCCGACTTCATGGATCAATCCCGTTTCTTCGAGCAACGGGATGAACCGACCCGGCGGAACCAGCCCGGTGCGCGGATCGTTCCAGCGGATCAGCGCCTCGGCGCCCACGAGCTCGCCGCTCACCGCATCGATCTTCGGTTGATAATGCAGTACGTACTCGTCCAGCTCCAGCGCGCGGCGCAATTGATTTTCCAGATTGAGGCGCAGCACCACGGTTTCGGTCATCTTCTGCGCATAGAACAGGTACCTGTCGCCCCCCGCCTTGGCCTTTTTCAGTGCAACTTCCGCGTGCTTGTGCAGCGTTTCCGCGTCCACGCCATCCTCCGGCAGGATCGCAACGCCGATCTTGGCGGCCATCCGATACTCGGTGTCGTTCAGCACAAAAGAGTGGTTTGAAAATGCCTTCAGCGCTCTTTCTAGAATCCGCGCGACTTCTTCTTCATCCCCCACCGAGGGCATCACCAACGCGAAGCGGTCTGCATCGATACGCGCGACGAGGCTGGCGTCGCCGGCCTGAGCGGTCAGCCAGGCCGCCAGCTGCCGCAGAAGCGAATCCCCGGCGGTGCGGCCCAGACTGTCGTTGATGTTCTTGAAGCGCTCCAAATCGATCAGACACAGCGCAAGCTTATGCCCGCCGCCCGTGGCAATGCGGGCGTACTGCGCCACGCGCTCCAGAAACAGCCTCCGGTTCGCGAGGCCCGTCAGCACATCGTAGTAAGCCAGGTAATCGAGCCGTTCCTGTTTTGCGATTTGCGCGATGGCGAATGCCACGTCGCCGGCGAGCTCCGTCAGCAAGTGCAGCTGTTCTTCGTGAAAAAATCCGATTTCAGAGGCATAGAGCACTATGATTCCCACTGCCTCGTCCCCGACGATCAACGGCAGCATTGCCATCGATCGAATGCCGTATTTGACGTGCATTTCGGCGAAATTGACCTGCGGATCGTGCTGCGAGTCGTTTGAGACGAATGCCTTCTTCTGCCTGACCATCAGCGTCGGCAGCGAATTGCCGGGCGCCGCCACCGAGTTGGTGTCGAGCCGCTGGGCGATTGCGTTAAGCAGTTCGTCGAACACTCCCGCGGATGCCACGGCCACGAGCTTGTTCGACGCGGCATCGACCATGCCTATCCAGGCGATGGCCAGGGCGCCCTGTTCCACCGCGATGCGGCATGCTTCCCTGAACAGTTCATTGCGGTGCCGGACGCGCACAATCAGCGTATTGATGCCGCTCAGCACGGCATGAACGCGGTTGAGGTAGACGATTCGGCTGGCGGCTTCCTTGCGCGCGGTCACGTCGCGCACCATGACGACGATGATCCAACGACCGCCGATACAGCGTGCATGGCGCCGCCTTTCTATCCATATGGGGGGCCCGTTCGCGCGCGGCCAGAGCGCCTCATCTATTTGTGCCGATCCGCCGTCGAGTATGAGCGCGTCGTAGCCGCTCTCGATTTCCGCACGTGACTTATCGAGAATCTCCCACGGTTTGAGCGCGAACACCTGGTCGCGGTCGAGATTATGCATGCGGCACGCCTCTTCGTTGGCGTGAACGACGCGCATGTCGGCGCGATCGATCAAGAAGATGCTGTCCGGCGAGGCATCCATCGCGGCCGCGAAACGGCGCACGTCTTCTTCTCCGCGCTTGCGCTCGGTGACGTCCATATGCATGACGACGGCGCCGCTCAGCCGCTCGCCGCGCACCGGTGTCACCGTCAGGAGAAACCAGCGCTCCTCGGTCGGGGTACGGCACGGATATTCGAAAAAGAACTTCAACGCGGTACCGGCGAATATTGAGCGGATCCCGGCGGCCACCGCCCGGGCGTCGGATGCGTCCTCTCCCGCGGTCTCGTCGCAAAGTGCGAGGTAGCTGCGGCCGATCGAATAGTCCCGGTCGCGCAGCGCATGGTTGTCGGCGAATTGCCGCCACGATTCGTTCGCCGAAACGATGACGCCTTGACCGTCCAGCAGCACGACGTGCGCCGGCAGGGCATCGAGTATGGCCGCCTGTTTGTCGGCGCCGGATTCCCGCCACCGGTCTTGGGCGTGCTGCAGCAGGAATGAGCGCCCTTCACCATCGGTCACCACGTCCACTTCGCCCGCCGTCAATTCCTCCAGGCGCCGATCGGTTTCGCGAAGCGTCCTGATGAGCATCGAAACCCTGGGATCCGTGTCGGGCGCGGCCGCGCCCACCGGTGCGTCCAAATTCATGGAGTCGTCATACGGGTCAGGCGTGCGCGCAGCCCGAAGCGCAACGGCATCAGGATCGCACACTTATTCTTAGTATGAAACATGTGGATCAACGTACGCCGATGTGTGGAGCCCCGCGTGATGCGGTTGGCTATTTCAGTCATATATCCAGCAAAGAAAGGCTCGCAGACAGGACGATACTTGTTGCGCGCATCCGACGCGGAGTCATTGCCCTTCAATATCGCCGTTCCGGCGCCATAAAGATATTCCTTTTTACATATAAGGTGCGCCCAAGGTCGACCCACGTCACATCGAGTGTCGAGCGGCGCATGACATACTCCACTAGGACAATTGGCACCTGTCCGATGGGATCAAGATCTGGGCTGCCTCCGGATTGCGGCAGCCGCATGTCGAAATGCACGAGCGCGATGGCCCCTTGCGTGTCGTGCTGTTGGCGGACGAATCCCTGGCCCGGCCATGCTGGATCCTATGTGCGGCAGCTCGCATCAACCTGGCTCGGTCATCCGTTGTCGCCGCGCGCAATCCCCGCGATGGTCTGCTCGACGCTCAATAGGTCCACCGGCTTGATCAGGTGGTCGTCGAATCCCGCATCCCGGGTGCGTATGCGGTCCTCGGCCTGACCATAGCCCGTGACCGCGACCAGCCGCACGCCGTTCAGCTCGGGCATTGCGCGCATTCTCCGGGCGACTTCGTAGCCGTCCATTTCCGGCAGACCGATGTCGAGCAGCACGATGGAGGGAATGAACGTCTGCGCCCGCTGCAATGCCGCCTGCGCGGTATAGACCGTTGCCACCTCGTGGCCCTGCAGCTCCAGGAGCAGGGCCAGCGAGTCGGCCGCGTCCTGATTGTCATCCACGATCAGCAGGCGCGCGGGCGCGCTCGGCGCGGACCCTGTCTCGGGCGCCACGGCGCTCGGACGCTCGATCAAGGGCAGACGAATCTCGAACGTCGACCCCTGGCCGGGACCGGCGCTTCGGGCCGCCACCTGTCCTTCGTGCATCTCGATCAGCCGCTTCACCACGGACAGCCCGATACCAAGGCCTCCTTGCGAGCGGTCGAGGGTGCGATCCCCCTGTACGAACAGGTCGAAGACCCGCGGCAGCAGGTCGGGGGCGATACCGACGCCGGTATCCGAGATTTCGACGATCGCGGTCGAGTTCTGCACTCCGGTTTCAATCCTGATGTCGCCGCCCGGATCCGTGAACTTGGCCGCATTCGTCAACACGTTCACGACGCATTGCATGAGGCGCGCGGGATCTGCGTGCACGTACAGCGGCCCGTAAGCGGACGTGGTGGTCGATATCCGGAGGTTCTTCTCTCTTAGCTGAGGTTCGACGGTCTCCACCGCGTGCGCGATGATGTGGGAAAGTTCCAGCGCGCGGCGCTTGAGTTCGATGCGGCGCTGCGTGATGCGCGACACGTCCAGCAGATCGTCGACCAGACGCGTCAATTGCGCGATTTGACGTTTGGTCATGCCGAGGGCCGCCTGGAGCGGAGACTCGGCCGGAGACAGGCGCGAGATCAGCTCCACGGCATTGCGAATCGGCGCGAGGGGGTTGCGCAGCTCATGCGCCAGCATGGCCAGAAACTCGTCCTTCTGCCGGTCGGCGACTTCCAGGCGTTCGCTCAAAGCCTGGGCGGCCCGGCGCAGCGCCAATTCGCGCTCGAGCGCGTCGCCCCGCAGCCGCTCGCGCTCGAGCAGCGCCCCGACGCGGGCCAGCAGCTCCCGCGCGGAGAAGGGCTTGACCAAGTAATCGTCCGCGCCGGCGTCCAGTCCTTCGATGCGGGACTCCTCTCCGGCGCGCGCCGAGAGCAGGATGATGGGAACATGGCGCAGTGTCTCATTGCGCCGCAGGGCCTTGAGCAGACCGAATCCGTCGAGCCTCGGCATCATGACGTCGGACAGTATGAGATCGGGAGGATCGCGCAGAGCCGCCTCGAGAGCCAGCTCGCCGTCGGCCACCGGCTCGACCGCATACAGCGGCGAGAGCAGCTCTCGGACGTAGTTGCGCATGTCCGCGTTGTCGTCCGCCAGCACGATCCTCGCTCCGGCAGTCGCTCCAAATCGCCCGTCCTGCGGGTAGATCGTCGCGTCGCTCAGAGGCGGCAGCCTGGATGAGGTATCTGCGGCGCTTTCAGGCAGCCATCGCAGTGCTTCCTGCACGTAGGGCTGGACCGCCGTCGCCGTGGAGGCGGGCGGGCGGGGAGTCTTGATGCGCTCGGGCGGCAGATGGCCGGTGCCACAGCTGAGACGAACTCGAAAAACGGTGCCCCGTCCCAGTTCGCTCGCGACCTCAACGGCGCCACCATGCAGCTTGACGAGTTCCTGCACCAGCGCGAGTCCTATGCCCGAGCCCTCCTGAGTCCGGCCGACGCGGCCCTCCACCCGGTGAAAACGCTCGAACAGCCTGGGAATCTCGTCCTCCGGTATGCCGATTCCCGTATCGGCCACCTCGAGCACGGCGTGCGTTCCCTCCCGCCTCAGGCGCACGGAGATCTCGCCCGCGAACGTGAACTTTAATGCGTTCGACAGCAGATTGAGGACGGTCTTCTCCCACATCTCACGGTCCAGATAGACCGGCTCATCGAGCGCCTCGCACTCCACGGTAAAACGCAGTCCCGCGCGTTCAACGGCCGAACGGAAGGTGCTGGCCAGATCGCACGTGAAGGCGGAGATATCGGCCGGTTCATAGGACGCCTGGACCCGCCCGGCCTCGACGCGCGAGAAATCCAGCAGCGAATTGACGAGCTTGAGGAGCCGCAGCGAGTTGCGGTGAGCGAGTTCAAGCTGGTCGCGCACGGCCGGCGGGACACCGGGATTTGCGATCGCTTCGGCGATGGGCCCCAGCATCAGGGTCAATGGCGTGCGGAACTCGTGGCTGACGTTTGAAAAGAACGCCGTCTTCGCGCGATCGATCTCCGCCAGCCCTTCGGCGCGGCGCCGTTCCGCTTGATATGCCTGCGCATCGGCGAGGGCGGCCGCGAACTGTCCGGCGATCAGCTCGAAGAACCCTCGATAGCCATCGTCGAGCGCGCGGCGCGGCGATAGCCCCGCGATCAGCACCCCCACGCTGGTCGCGGAACCCTGACCCTGGACGGGGAGCACGATGGCGTGGGACACGCGGTCCGGCCACACCCGGCTTGAAATGGACTCGGGTCCATCCGGCAGCCCGACCACCTGGTTCTCGCCGCTCGCAATGGCCTCGGCCACGGGCCATGGCGAATTCTCAGCGGTTAGATCGATGTCGGCCGGCCGAAGGCGTTCGGGACCCACGCCATAGCCCGACGCCAGCCTGGCCCGGGCCCCGGTCTCATCGAGCACATACAGGCAGGCAAAGGGCACGTCGAGCGGATCTTCGGCCAGCACACCCGCGAATCGGCTGCAGGCCTCATCGACCGTTTCGACTCCTCTCCCCCGCGTCGCCAGGTCCCGCAGCACCCGAAGGCGCCGCTCCCCGATCACTCGTTCGGACACTTCCGTCACGACGCACAGCATGCCGGCGATGCGGTTGTCATCGTTATAGACGGGACTGTAGGAGAAGGTATGGTAGGTCTCCTCCGCAAATCCGCTGCGCTCCAAGAAGAGCAGCAGACCCTCGTCCCAGGTTGCCTGCCCCTGGGTGAGCACCCGCTCGATGCGTGGCCCGATGTCGGGCCATATCTCCTCCCATACCTCGTCGGAACGGGCGCCGAGCACCCAATCGCGCTTGATCCCGACCGTCGGCAGGTAGGCATCGTTGCAGAAGAAGGTCAGCTCCGGGCCCCAGAGCATCCACATGGCGTAGCGTGAGTCGAGCATCACGCGCACGATGGTCTTCAAGGACTGTGGCCACGCCGCAGGAGCCCCGAGAGGCGTGCGCGTCCAATCGAGGGTGCGCATGCGCTGCCCCATCTCCCCGCCGCCGGCCAGAAAGTCGAGAGCGGAGACAGGCTGGCCGCGGTTGACTCGGGCGGTTGGATCAATCTCTGTGCCTGAACGCATTGATTCCTGTCTGCAGGCAGATTGTCGTTCTTATTTGCAGACTATCGGACAGTGGATGCCGGTTCCAGCCTCGATTTCACCACGCGGCGTAGGAAAAATCTTACCCTCGTCCCATCGACTCCGGTCGAATGGTGGCGTTTCATCCGAAGAGAGTCCCGCCCGACGCCGCATGTTCCGCCATCAGGAACGCCGCGGCGTTCCAGGACTGTCCCGGCATGCCCCTTGGGGCGAGCGTCTTGCCGTGAAGCCATTCGGTGAACGCCCAGCGGCGCAACGCGCAAACGCGCGCGAGCTTCACCAACTCGAGTTTGGCCCGCTCGACACGGCCCGCCGCCGCGAGCGCCGCTATCCAGAAGCCGCCCACCATCGGCCAGATCCCTCCGTTGTGGTACTGCCACACGAAATTCTGCCGATGACGCGCCATGTAGGGCCGCCACAGCGAGTTGCTTTGTTTGATGGGCCTGGTAACCACCCGTACCGGATATGGATCGTTCACCTGGGCTCTGGTGAGCGCATCGAGCGTGCGCGCGCTTGCACCCGCATCGGCGAGCCCCAAGAGGACGGCCAAGACGTTT
>Ga0181537_10000554_pt1 | contig 35166 bp, 31 predicted proteins | sample PEATcosm2014_Bin_39_FD_119765 | JGI IMG/M metagenome (GOLD analysis project Ga0181537, IMG submission 119765) | Peatland microbial communities from MTU Mesocosm Facility, Houghton, MI, USA - PEATcosm2014_Bin23_10_metaG | ecosystem: Environmental > Terrestrial > Soil > Wetlands > Peat | place... | reverse complement strand
ACTTGTGAAGAAACTCAAGTTGCTTGCCGGGCATGTGCCCATGGTCTTGCTTGGCGATCTGCAAAAGATGGATGGGAAGACGCACGCAGCCGATGCGTTTGTCGGCAAGCAATCCTGCTCGCCGCAGGAGTTGCTGGAACGCATCAAGATAATGAGCGCGCGGAAGCGCGGGCCCCGCAAGGGCATGCAGCGCCCGGCACCCGCTGCGGAACTGGCCGTCGCTTCGTAAGCGCGGAGAAGGATAGGACGCGCACCGGACAGTTGATCAACCCCATCGAGCAACCTCCGCTCAATGGGGGACCCGTAGAGAGCCGAGTCAATCTGACAATCGCAGGAATCTACCTGTCGACCTGACCGTTGTCTGAGTGGTCCGGCTTTGCTAAGGCTCTTCCGGTTGTTCCATGGATTCCCCGATCCCCTTGACGACTCTGAGGGCGGGTAGGCATACTGCGCAACTAGGCCCGGCTGGCGTTTCCTCTTCTCAAGCCAGCGGAAGCAGGGTTTTTATGGATCTCGTTCTTGTACGTCTCCTTTTTGTGGCCTTGTTGTCAGGGGTCTGTTATTTCCTCCATCCTTTTGGTCTCAGCGGGCCCATGGGCGCAGGCGCCGGCGCTGTCGCGGCTGGCGCGGTCATTGTCTTTGAGTTGAGAGTGCGAGCACTCTCGCTCAGGCGACTGATCGGAGCGGTATTTGGCAGCGTACTTGGCATTTTTGGCGCAGCGCTGTTTTGCCTGGTGCTGCGATCGGCGCCGCTGAATGGATCAACCTCGGCCGTGCTGCAGATTTTTGTATTGCTGCTGATGACATACGTCGGCCTGCTGGTAGGCGCCAACAAAGGCGACCTGCTGAATCCCGCGGCTCTGGGAACGGTATTCAGCGGGGAGCGGCCGACAAGAAGGAGCGCGAAGGTGCTGGACACCAGCGTGATTATCGATGGGCGTATCGCCGATATAGCGGAGGCGGGCTTTATTGACGGGGTAATGGTGGTGCCGGAGTTTGTGCTGCGCGAATTGCAAATTGTGGCCGACTCGACCGATGGTTCAAAGCGGCAGAGAGGACGGCGGGGCCTCGATATGCTGCAGCGCATGCAATCGAACGCGAACATCCAGGTGCAGATTGTGCCGGATGATTTTCCGTCGATTCGCGAAGTGGATTTGAAACTGCTGGAGCTGGCCAAGAAGTGGGAAGCGAAGGTGGTGACCAACGACTTCAACCTGAATAAGGTCGCGCATCTACATCATGTGGAAGTGCTGAACATCAACGATCTGGCCAACGCGTTGAAGCCGGTGGTGCTGCCGGGCGAGCGGATGATCGTGCTGATCCTGAAGGAAGGCAAGGAGTACAACCAGGGCGTCGGCTATCTGGATGACGGCACGATGGTCGTGGTGGATCATGCGCGCAAGATGATCGGCAAGCCGGTGGAGATTTCAGTAACGAGCGTCCTGCAGACAGCTAGCGGCAAAATGATCTTCGGCAAGATGGATGAAAACGGCAAACCAGCGGAGCCGAGTAAGCCGGGACCTGTGGAACTGGCGCGATAAGTAACTTCTGTTTCTATCCTAAAAAGACTTCATCGCATTCCAAATTAGCGGCTGCGCAACCGGCTATTCGGAACTGCATCTTGGATTACCTTTACCACTTACCGAAGATTGTCTCCAGAAACTCGGGATCGTCGCAAGACCCTGGACAATTGAGCAGAATACCGCAAATGTCAAAGGCTGGCATGCGCTGGCGAGACTATCTCCAACCCAAGGCGCGCTGACCGCATCAAAAACCATGCAAGCGTGCTTATGAATATGGCCCATTGTTTCACTCCCAAAGTTGCCTGCTTTCCCGGCTGCGCGCTATGCCGACTCAGATCCCTTCATCACGTCATCGGGATCGTTCTGCTTTCCAGTTTATGGGCACTGACTGGCTGCGGCGGTTCGAGCAGCAAGACGGTCACGACTCCTCCGGTCACGTTAGCGATCACGACAACTTCACTGCCGAATGGCCAGGTAGGAACGGCGTACAGCGCGACGCTTGTGGCAACGGGAGGGGCGACGCCATATATCTGGACGCTGACGTCAGGCACGCTGCCCACCGGTCTCGCACTGAACGCCTCGACTGGTGCGATCGCAGGAACGCCGACTGCGACGGCCAACGCGACGGCGCTTACGTTCACGGTGACTGATTCGGGAAATCCCGTACAGACCAAGTCCGTGAATCGGTCATTGACGATTTCCGCGACAACGTTAGCAATCACGACGACGTCGTTGCCGAATGGCCAGGTGGGAACGGCTTATAGTGCGACGCTAGGTGCCAGTGGGGGAACCATGCCCTACAACTGGTCTTTGACCTCAGGCACGCTTCCGACGGGCATGTCATTGAATGCGTCGACGGGTGCGATCAGCGGCACGCCGACCGCAACGGCTGATGCCTCGGCGCTCACGCTTAAAGTGACCGACTCGAGCACTCCCGTGCAGACACAAACTCTCAGCGCGGCGCTTAACATCTCGCCGTCCAGTATTACTGTTTCTGTGTCTCCGACCCAGGCCGGTGTAGCAATCACTCAGACGATGTCGATCACTGCGACGACAAATGACTACGCGGGCGTCAACTGGTCGGCTAGCGGATCAGGATGTAGCGGTTCGGCCTGCGGCACATTTTCCGCGGCCAACAGCTCTACCGGAATAGAAGTGAAATACACCGCGCCAGGCACGGCTGGGATCTACACGGTTACGGCAACCAGTGCTACCAAAGGAACAGTAACAGCCACTGCCTCGATAGCGGTCACTGATCTTGCAGGCGTCACAACATACCACAACAATCTCTCCCGCAATGGCGCGAACACACAGGAGTATCTACTTAGCACGAGCAATGTAAATTCTTCGACTTTTGGCAAGCTCTTTTCGTGCACGGTCGACGAAGCCATCTATGCACAGCCACTTTGGGTGCCGAACCTCATGATCGGATCCGTAAAGCGAAACGTTGTCTTTGTAGCCACGCAAAATGACAGCCTCTACGCCTTTGATGCGGATAACAACAGCACGCCTTGCACTTCGCTGTGGCACGCAAATTTGCTGGATCCTGCGCATGGAGGCCTTTCCGGGGAGCAATCTGTGCAATCGTCCGGCCCAGACCGGTTAGTCGGTTCAGGCAATGGCGATATTGCGCCGGAGGTTGGGGTGACGGGCACTCCGGTAATCGATCTGACGACTGACACGCTGTACGTTGTGTCGAAATCGGCAATCATTTCCGGGTCCACTTTCTATCAAAGGATTCACGCGATCGACTTGACAACGGGTAGCGAAAAGTTTTCCGGTCCGACCACAATCGCCGCCACATTTCCGGGAACGGGAGATGGCGGGCTGGAAACGACTTTTTTGCCTCGGCAACAGAACCAAAGGCCTGGGCTGGCACTTGTCAACGGCGTTGTGTATATAGCGTGGGCGTCGCATGAAGACACTACGCCTTATTACGGCTGGATCATTGGTTACAGCGCCAGCAATCTGGCCCAAGCTTACGTGTTCAATGTCACTCCCAACTCAGGATCGGGCGGCATTTGGATGAGTGGCGGTGCGCCAGCGGCCGATTCCTCGGGAAATCTTTATGTCATCACGGCAAATGGAGACTTCGACGTAACCAACCCCTCGGCACCCAACAACGATTACGGCGACTCTTTCCTCGAACTGTCTGGCAGTCTCGATGTGCTTCAATATTTCACGCCTACCGATCAATTGAGCGATAACCAGAATGACGACGACTTCGGCTCGGGCGGCGCCGCAGTTCTTGTGGATCTACCTGCAAATGGCGCAAATCCCACTCATCTTGTGGTTGGCGGGGGAAAAGATAGTGCACTCTATCTTTTGAACCGTGACAGCATGGGAGGCCTAGGCGACAGCAATGCGTGGCAAAAACTGAGTCTTCCGGGCAGCGGGATCTTTGCTACGGGAGCGTTCTGGAATTCAAATTTTTACCTCACTCCACGGAACGGCCATCTCCTGGGATTCTCTCTTAGCCCAACCACAGCCACATTCACAGCATTGCCCAACACGTCCTCAGAACAGTTTGGGTTCCCTGGTTCGACTCCTTCAGTGTCATCGACACCCAACTACACGAACGGGATTGTCTGGACTCTCGATAACAGCAACTACTGCACTCCGCAATCAATTGGCTGCAGTGCTGCGATCCTGCATGCATATGATGCAACCAACCTCAGCACCGAATTGTGGAACAGCGCGCAAGGATCCGGCAATACGGGCGGCAACGCGGTGAAATTTGCGATCCCGACGGTAGCCAACGGAAAGGTCTATGTCGGGACAAGGGGCAATAACGCTGGGGGCGCTGACAGCAGTACGTCGATTCCTGGCGAACTGGATGTGTACGGCCTGCTTCCCTAACCAATTCTGTGCCAAACTACGGCACTTCGAACTTCGTGGATCGGATTCGAGACCCTGACGCGCAGCTTGATTTCGGCGAGGGGTGGTGGCTCGCGCATTAAATTCGTTGCTCGAGAATGACAGACACGGTGTCGCCCGCGCACTTACCGATGGCGCGTTGAATTTCAGCTGTCACCGGCAGCTTGTGTGTGCCGTTGCCAAGAGCCATGAATGAGCTTTGAAACGGCACTCCATCCACAGTTCCGCGCACTTTGACCAGACCACGCGTGCCGAAGAACGCCACGGATTCAGGCCAGACAACATAGGTCCAACCGCCCTTGCTGGTGCTCTTCTGCAGCTTGGCAGTGAAACGTTTGTTGAGCGGACCCGCCTTGGCTGATGAAGTCATTGGAAACCTGTTTCTGAGCAAGAATTGTGTTCCAATATTCCGGCGATCAGGTGCGGTGAAGCAAACGGGTCAGTCGCTCTTTCACGCCTGGCCATTCTGACAAGAGAATCGAATAGCGGACCGAGTCGCGAGGCGTGAAATCTGCAGCCATGCGATGGACCCGAAGAATTCCTTCGCGACGGCCGCCGATGCGTTCGATGGCCTTTTGTGAGCGGATGTTGCGCAAGTCGGTGTGCAGGCAGACGCGCAGCAGACCCCACACCTCAAAGGCGTGCGCGAGCATCAGGAACTTGGCCTCGGTGTTGGCCGCAGTGCGAATCGAGTCATGGCCAAGCCAGGTGTAGCCAATCTCGCAGACGTCGGGTAGAGTGCGACCGTGGCGGGGGTGGCTCCGGGGCCAGTCCCAAGACTCGATGTCGAAGAAACGCGTGGAGCCGATGACTCGATCGTCAAGCTGGCGAACGGTTGCGAAGGTGAGCGCAGTATCGGCTGCGCGCAACGCGTGCGCGGTTTCAATGTAGCGGAGCACCGCTTCGCGACCGATCGGGACAGCGCTCCATTGATACAAGGCGGCATCACCCGCGGAGGCAGCTATAAGGCCGTCGGCGTGGGAGAACGCGATCGGTTCGAGGCGAATGTGACGCCCCTGCAGCGTTATGCTTTGCATGCTCACGGCCGTATCAATACTTCTGCACTTTGGGGTCGATCTCGTCGGCCCAGGCGAGGATGCCACCCGCGAGATTGGCCACTTGGGTGTAACCGGACTGCTGAAGGAATTCAGCGATTTTTTGGGAGCGACCGCCGCTGCGGCATTGGACAATGATTTCGCGATCCCGCGGAATCTCGGCGAGGCGGTTGGGCACATCGTTCTGGGGGATGAGCGTTCCGCCGATCTGGGCGATCTGATATTCGTAGGGCTCGCGTACATCGAGAAGGAAAACACTTTCTCCGGCGTCGCGCCGCCGCTTTAGTTCTTTCACCGTGATCTGCGGGATTCCATTTTTCATCGTCTTGTCCTCTTTGCCTTCGGGCAGGATGCCGCAAAACTGCTGGTAGTCGATCAGTTCGGTCACAGTCGGGTTGGGGCCGCAGACCGGGCATTCGGGACTCTTGCGCAGCTTGAGCTCGCGGAAGCGCATGTTGAGGGCGTCGACCAGTAACAGGCGGCCGATGAGCGATTCGCCCTTGCCGAGGATGAGCTTGATGGCTTCAGTGGCCTGGATGACGCCGACCAGGCCGGGAAGAATGCCGAGAACTCCGCCCTCTGCGCAACTGGGAACCAGTCCGGGAGGAGGAGGTTCAGGGTAGAGGCAGCGATAGCAAGGTCCGTCCTCGGTGGCAAAGACGCTGGCCTGGCCCTCGAAGCGGAAGATGGAGCCGTAGGCGTTGGGTTTGCCGAGGATCACGCAAGCATCGTTGACGAGATAACGCGTGGGGAAGTTGTCGGTGCCATCTGCGACGATGTCGTAATCCTTGATGATCTCGAGAGCATTGGCACTGGAGAGCATTGTGTCGTGCTTGATGACGTTGAGCGCAGGATTGAGGGCGGTGAGCTTCTCTGCGGCAGAGTCGAGCTTTTTGCGGCCGATGTCTTTGGTGGAGTGGATGATCTGACGCTGCAGGTTGCTGGCGTCGACCACATCGAAGTCGACGAGGCCGAGGGTGCCGATGCCGGCAGCGGCCAGATAAAGCGCGAGCGGCGAGCCAAGTCCGCCGGTACCAACACAAAGGACCTTTGCGGCCTTGAGCCGCTGCTGCCCCTCAATACCAACCTCTGGAAGGAGGAGATGGCGCGAATAGCGCGAGAGGTCGTCGGTGGTCAGCTCAGGGAGCGGGATGGGCTGAGTGATGGTGGACATCGATTTGATTCCGGTCCTTGGAGTGGGGATCATCGCGTGCGTCCCTCTTATGATGACCCAGAAGGCCGGTTGGATGAAAGTATTGAGCCGCAGGATGGGGAACTTGAAACAACAATCTTAATGAAAACGAAGAGGTTGGGCCCGATTCGTTGACTTTGGTCTGTGACGGGGCAAAGAAATGCGGCTTCAGTTTTGCCGAAGCCGCATTTGAGATAAACCGGATGAAATAAAACCAGCGGCGCTACGGTTTGGCGGCGGCCGGCTTGGCAGAAGCAGGCTTGGCGGCAGCGGGTGCGGCGGCCTTGGGCTTCCAGAAACCGGGATCTGCCTTGATGAAGTCGTCGTTCACATAGCTCTGCTTGGGATTGATCGCGAACAACTCAGTGTGCGACGACTCGACGATTGAGCCATAGAGGTCGTCGATCTTCTTCATCCCCTCTTCGCCGCCCATCGCTTCGATAAACTTTTTGCTCTCGGCGAAACCCTTGTCGATGTCGGCCATTGAATTGTCTGCAGTCAAAAGGATGTATGTGCCATCGTCTACGCCGTAGGCGGGTTCGAATGTGGCCCAATGAGAGCTGGTTCCAGCCTTGTCGTTGGCATCAGTGACCATCTTGGTCAGTTCGTGCCACTCTTTGCGATGGCCGAGCCGAACTTTGAAGACGGTGATTTCCATATAGTGCGCGTGCGAGATGTCGGCATGCGGGTGGTAGCTCAGATCGGCGTCATAGGTGTAGACCATCGAGTCGACCTCATCCAGCAGTTCGCCATCGGCGACGCTGGCGCGCTCAAGCTCTGCCGCGAGAGTGGGGTTGTTATCGACGATCTTGTTGTCCTTTTCCCAATCGGCAAACGAGGCGTAATCGGTAAGGAACAGAGCCCGCGATTTGCCTGACATGGAATTGAGGGCGATGTAATACACAGGGAACTTGGCTTTGGTTTGAGCAGCGATGAAGGCGCTCTCAGTTTTGTCATGGGCCGCGCCGCCTTTATAGGGCTTCACGAACTCACGCGTGATTTGCAGGACCATTGGAATGGACGGGGTAGAAGGAGCATCTTGCGCCGCGGCCATCGAGGCACCGACAAACGCGAGGGACAATCCCAACAGCATTGGGCTCATTTTGACCATGTAAATCCTCCGTGACGTGCTCAGAGATTCACTCGCGATGTGTTGTAAGGGGAGGAAAAACTGGGAAGAACGCGCGTGCTCTGGTACGAGCCGATGGTAATCGCGGTACTGGAGAGTGTAAAGGAAATTGTTGGTGAGTGGCGGAGTTATTCGTCAATGAAAATGGATTGCAATTCGAATCTCTTGTCTTCTTCTGTGGCGCCGGCGAGGAGAAAAGAATTTGTGGTGGCAGCTACACCCTGAGCGACTTCAGTGATGACGTATGCGCAGCCGAGCCAGTGAGCCTCAGCAAAGTCGGTTGGCGACCACTGCGCGGGGTGGTCGGGATGGGAGTGATAGAAGCCAGCGATTTCGAGCCCCAGGCCGCGCGCCTCGCGCTGGATCTTTACCAACTCAATCGGGGCGATTTGATAGCGATTGTGGGCCGAGTCGGTGCGGGTGTTGCCGGCTCGAATTGCCGCTGTCACGGCCCATCCCTCGGATGTGGGAAGACCGAGCAGAGCGCCGCAGCATTCATGCGGGTAGGTTTCTTCGCCGTGGCGACGGATCGATTCGTAGACCTGACGGGTCAGATGGAGTAAGCCCATCCGTCATCCTCCCAGAAGCGTTCACTGAGGTATTTGTCGGCGGCATCAGGCAGCACGGTCACAATCACGGCGGGGCGTCGGGCGGCGGCCTCCTCTCGTGCGATTTTGAGACATGCGACGACGGCGGCGGCTGCGGAGATGCCGACGAGCAGGCCGTCTTCGCGGGCGAGGCGACGCGCCATTTCGTAAGCAGCTTCGGTTTCGATTTCAAGTTCGCGATCGGCCAGATGCGGGTTGTAGATAGCGGGCACAATTGCCGAGCCCATATGTTTGAGGCCCTCGAGGCCGTGGAATGGCGAGTCGGGCTGGAAGCTGATGACCTGGATCGCCGGATTGTGTTCTTTGAGGCGGCGGGCTGTGCCCATGAAAGTGCCGGTGGTGCCGAGGCCGGCGATGAAGTGAGTTACCTGGCCACCGGTCTGGGCAAGGATCTCAGGGCCAGTGGAGTGATAGTGCGCGAGCCAGTTGGCGTCGTTGGAATACTGGTCGAGGTAGCAATAGCGGGCGGGCTCATTGCCGGCCAGTTCGCGGGCGCGGCGGATGGCTCCGTCGGAGCCTTCGTCAGGGAGGGTCCACTCAACCCTGGCGCCAAAGACACGAAGGATACGCTTGCGCTCCAGCGAAACGTTGGAGGGCATGGCGAGTTGCACGGGGATGCCCAGGGATGCGCCGAGCATGGCGAGGGCGATGCCGGTGTTTCCGCTGGTGGCGTCGAGAATCGTCTTGCCTGCCGTGAGACGGCCGCGCTGCTGAGCGTCGCGAATCATGGCAGCTGCAGCGCGGTCTTTGACGCTGCCCCCGGGGTTGCTCCATTCGGCCTTGCCGAGGATGGTGATGCCCTCAAGTCCTGCGGCGACCTGGTCGAGGCGCACCAACGGTGTGGACCCGATGCGATCAGGCAAGGAAGAGCCAAGCGCGGTTTGAGCAGCTACGATATCCATAAGAGCGGTGTGATGGTGCGCGTTGCAGACGCCGAGCCGGGTGTGCGAGATTGGAACAGGGAAAAGTCTCGCAGTTCCCTTCTTACAATCATCGCAGACAGGAAGCACGAATGCCCCGTAAAGCACTAAAGCCCAGCTTCGAACAGGCCCTTGGCGCGCTGAAAGCGCACGGGTTTGATGTCTCGCCCTATGCCGGCGTCGCAGGCGGAATGCTGGTGAGCAAATGCGGCGTGGCGGCAGTGATTGTGCCGAGCACGGACAAGACGGAGCCGGTCGGGTTCGCGCTGCACCCAGGGATACTGGTGCGGGGCGAGGTGGCGCGGCTTCTTGACCGTGGCTATCAGAAGTTCATTAAGACTTCTCAATATGAGCTGCCAGCGACGGCAGCGCAGTTGCATGCGATTCATGCATTCACCGAGGAACTGAAGCTGCTGTCGGGCGGTGAGAGCCTTTATAACGAGTCGCTCGGCACGACCAGCGATGTTTATCGGTACGACCGGTTGCAGAGCCGGGAGGATGAGCCGCCCAGGACCGCGCAGCCGTGGGAGCTGAGCGACGGGCACTGAGCTCACTCGCCCGCAAGCGCCCCGGGTAAAGTCAATGAGCGCTGAAGATAAAACAAAAGACGGAGCAGCGCGTAACGGAGCAGCGCACGATGGAGCCGCGCCACCGGACGGTGCAGTGCTGCATGCGGAGCGTCGTCACGAGAGCCGCCGACCTGTCGATACCGGGGCGGTGATCTATCTGATTGACCTTGCCGCGATGAAGCACGGGCGCATCGTCGACCTGAGCCTGAGCGGCTGCCGCATTCGGACCGACCAGCGATTTCCGCTGGGAGTTTTCAGGCGGGTTGAGACGGAGTTTCGCCTCGAAGGGCTGCCGTTTCGATTGGCCGGCGTGACCCAGGCGATTTACGATCCGCGCAGTGTCGGCATTCGCTTTCTCGACATGAGCGAGCGCAAGCGCGAACAACTGGTGATGCTGATTGAAGAAATCGAAGCGGTGACGCACGCTGTGAAGTGACTCGCCGAATTTCGCAAAAGATTAAACGCGGCAATTGCGGAGAGCGATTTAGTTGGGTGCGCCGCGGGTTTCGGCGGCGGCCAAGGCGCATTCGCTGCACTGGCAGTTGCGACGCAGATAATCCCACGAGTAGATGCCGGCGGAGTGGCCGTCGAGCCAGTTGAACTGCAAGGCGTAGCGGCCGACAGCGTGGGCGCTGGCCGGTTTGGCCAGAGGCTTGAACATCGGCAGCAAGTCGGCCGATTTGGATTTGGGCTGGCCGATTTTGCGGCCTTCGTTTTTACGCTCGTCAACGCAGGTGGCGCAGGGACAGGCATCACGCAACCAGGCGAAGGTCCATGCGCTGCGGTGTCCGTCTTGCCAGTCGATCTCGAGGCCCTTGCCCTCGGAGAGAAGGACGCGGACCTTTTCGGGCGTGACGGAGATGCGCGGCAACGGGCGGTCCGCTTCATTGTCGCGGGCGGCTTCGTCTTTGCTGACAACGCGGATGCCTTCGTGGCTCATGAGCTTCATTGTATCGGGGACTGCGGGACTGGCCGTCCAGGCGGACGCGCACTGCGTGCGCCGAGAAGATTCGGGGCTGACGCGAATCGCACGGGCCCACAGGGGAAAAGTCTTTTCAAACTCGAAAATTGAGGTGCGGCAACTGGTGGTGCGGAACGAGTTGCGCGGGGCTCGCTCACAGGAACACAGGGAATAATCACATGCGGTGCTGACGGAGCTTGTCTCCCACTCATCGCGATACAACTGCGATGAATGGGGCACCCCGGCGGCATCTTCGGCGGGGCAGACGCGCTGCGCGCAATGACGCTGGACGGGCGGTAATTCACGAGTTGTCGAGGCGTTGATCATCACGGGGCTCATGGCTGCACTGCGCTCCAAAAGGAAAGGGCATGGGATTGAGATCCCATGCCCTGTTTTTGACTACTCCTTAATTGTGCGCCTTTTCGAATAGTTAATATGCAAAATCGATCAAAAAATCTTTGGCTGTAAGTGATAGGGAAAAAGGCAGTTACAAAATCGGGGAAATTATTTTTGAGGTTTACCTATTGACAAGATTTCCACAGGAGGCGGAAAGGCAAGCCGGTAGCCGGTAGCCGGGCAGGCTCAGCATGTCGTGCTTCGCGCCGGATCGGTCCTGGTTTCCCACCCTTCGCCAGAGAAAGGGCGAAGGATGGGGCACCCACAGCAGTGGGAGACTAAGGGTGGGCCACCGGGCGGAGTTCTCCCTCGGCTGCGCGGAGCGCTGCATTGCAGACCTGATATTCGGTTAGCGGCGCGGGTTCAACGCTTGATCGAGGCGAGGACTTCGCCGGCTTCAGCATCTTCGACGCACGGCGTGGTCTCGAACTCAAGCACATCGTTCCAGAGGGCGATCCAGGAATAGAGGGCCTTGGCGTCGTTGGTTTCGGCGATCAGAATGCCGCCGCCGCTCATGCCGTGCCAGCGGCCAATCAATTTCACTCCGGCGGGCGGAGGGGCGCCGGTTTTGAGGAAACGCGCTTCAGAAGAAACAACAGAGCCTTTGGGGATGGACCACCTGACGATGAATTTCATGACCTCTCTCCTTGACGTGGCTTGGGGAAGGTTCAGAGCCCGGGCCTCAGAGACTATCAGCCCGGTGGCCTTGTTTGGCCAGAGATTTGTGAAAAGTGGTTGGGTTTCGTGTTGCTAGCCGAGCGTGCCAGCGGCGACGGGGGAGATGGCGCGGAGGTGTTCAACGGCCTGGGGGACGACGCGGAGGACGTGGTCGATGTCAGCGTCGGTGGCGGTCTTGAGCAGGCTGAAGCGGAGGCTGGCGCGGGCGCGAGTCTTGTCGAGGCCCATGGCCATGAGGACGTGGCTGGGTTCGGTGGCGCCGGAGTGGCAGGCCGATCCGCCAGAGACGGCGACGCCCTTGAGGTCGAGCGCGATGACGAGCGCTTCACCCTCGAGATGATCGAACCAGATGTTGGTGGTGTTGGCGACGCGCGGGGCGGGGCGGCCGTCGGGCAATGCTCCGTTGAGGCCGGTGCCGGGTAGGCGCAGCAGCGAGGTCTCGAGGCGGTCGCGGAGAGTGGCGAGGCGGTCGATGGCGCCGTCGGCAAGTGAGGCGGTGGCCAGCTCGACGGCGCGGGCAAAGCCCACGATGCCGGCGACGTTTTCAGTGCCGGCGCGGCGGCGGCGCTCGTGGCTTCCGCCGACGAGGAGCGACTCGAGAGGGGTGCCGCGGCGGACGAACATGGCGCCGACTCCCTTGGGCCCGTGCATCTTGTGGGCGCTGATGGAGAGCAGGTGGCAGCCGAAGCGGCGCACGTCGAACTTGATCTTGCCCGCGCCCTGCACCGCGTCGACGTGGAAGAATGCGCCGGCGGCGGCGGCGATTTTGCCGATTTCTTCGATGGGCTGGAGGACGCCGGTTTCATTATTGGCGAGCATGACGCTGATGAGCCGTGTCTCGGGGCGGAGGGCGGACTGGATGTCGGCGGGATCGATGAGGCCGCTGGGCTGCGGCGCAATGTAGGTGACGGAGACGCCGCGCAAGGCGAGGCGCTCGGCGGCCTGGAGGACGGCGGAGTGCTCGATGGATGTGGTGATCAGGTGATCGCCGGGACGAAGCAGGCCGGTGAGCGCGGTGTTGTCGCCCTCGGTGCCGCCAGAGTTGAAGACGACTTCAGCATCGTGGCAGTTGAAGAAGGCGGCGAGAGTTTCGCGGGCGCGATCGATGGCGGTGCGGGCCTGCTGTCCGTGGAGGTGAATGGAAGAAGCGTTGCCGAAGTGCTCGATCCAGTAGGGGCGCATGGCATCGACCACCTCGGGGAGCAGGGGGGTGGTGGCGTTTGCGTCCATATAGACGCGGGTGGGGAGATGGGAGCCGGGAGACATCAAAAGCGCACCTGTTCTGGAGGGTAACATGGGGCAAAAAAGGCGGGGAACTGGGGCGCGAGGCGCTGGACGGCTACCGAATTGTGAGATCTGGCGAGGGTTGGTGCTGTACGGAATCGGGGCACCGAAGTCTGCATGTGCTTGCAGTCATTCAAATAACCCCAGTGACGTGACGGGAGACGATTTTTGTTGAAATAATGGAGGCTACTGCTATAGTGAGTCAACCAGCAGTCGGTAGCCACGCTCGAAGCGCAGAGCGGCATGGATGGAAGCGCTTGCTTTCATTGGTGTGGTGGGAGTCTCACTGAAGTCTCTTTTGATCGGGCCTATTGGATGGCCGTTTGGTTTTAAGAAACCTCAATCCAAGTGAGGATGGCGAAGCCTTGTTATTAGACGCCGGCGAATCTCCCCGAGTTGCCCGTCCCCTGGACCTAGAAGGTTTGAACGCGGCTGCGACCGCGGCGCGCTGGTTTGCGGTCTACACGACGTGCCGGCATGAGAAGCGGGTTTCGCAACACTTCACCGAACGCGAGATCGAGCACTATCTGCCTCTTTATGTGGCGCACCGCAAGTGGCGGGATGGATCGAAGGTCGCGCTGGATCTTCCGCTGTTTCCCTGTTATGTGTTTGTGCGCATCAATCGGCTGGAGCGGGTGCGGGTGTTAAACGTGCCGGGGGCGCTGACGATCGTGGGCGGTACGGGCGGCGAGCCTGCTCCGCTTCCGGATGCGGCAGTCGATTCGCTGCGGCGAGGCATTGAACAGGGCAACATCGAGCCTCATCCTCTGTTGACGGTCGGGCAGCAGGTGCGCATCCGGTCGGGCGCGTTTGAGGGGATGAAGGGAATTGTCGTGAGGAAGAAGAGCGGCTTCAGAGTGGTGCTGACGCTGGAGCAGATCATGCAGAGCATCGCGATCGAACTGGACGAAGGGGATCTGGAGCCGATCGAGAGTTCAAACGGAATGATAGGGCGGCTGGCAGCCGGAGCATCGCTGAGCCTGCAGCACGCCTGATTAGAAGATTGCCTGAATCTTTCGGTGAGATTTTCACACTAAGCATTACCGCAAATATTCAATCTACATAAGACGCCAATTGCGCTATCACTCGCGCCCGGCCTTTCTCCCATGGGGAGGGAGGCGTTGAGGGCGAGAAACAGGCGCATTTGACAGGCTTGCGCCTCACGGGCGGCAGGCCGCGAGAACAACCAATGGCAGGAATCGTCGGTACAAACCGTGGCGGCGCGGAAGAGCGCATCCTGACGACAGCGGCGTCGCTGTTTTCGCGATTCGGCTACAACGGAGTGAGCACTCGCGAAATTGCGGCCGCAGCCGAAGTGAATGAAGTGACCATTTACAGGCACTTTCCGCGCAAGCGCGACCTGTATCTGGCGGTGCTGAGCGCGGAGCTGCAGCGTGTGCATCTGCGGGGCGAGCTGCTGACGGGCCTGGCTGAAGCGCAGACGGGGCGAGCGGCGCTGGCCGGCACCTTTGAGCTGATTTCGACAGCGCTGGCGCAGCAGCCGCAGCTAATTCGGCTGCTGGGGTTCAGCGTGCTGGAACTGAGCGAGGATCTCGATCCTCTGCTGCGCAAGCACCTGGGCGAGATGGTTGAGGTGCTGGCGCGCTATCTGGAGCCGTGGGTGGTGAGCGGCGAGATCAAGTCGGCCAACGCCAAGACGCTGGTGCTGACGCTGATTGCGATTATTCTGAGCCGCGGTCCGTTGCGGCGGGTGTTTCCAGACGATGCGGCGAGCGTGAATTCGCTGTTTGATGCCTATTCGGAGTTTTGCCTTGCCTGAGGGTCCGAATGAGGGCGCCGGCGGTTGAATTTTGAACGAAAGGATCGCAGTAATGAACCTGAAGGGTGAAAAGACCGTGGTTTGCGGAGCGGGTGGATTCATTGGGGGCCATCTGGTGAAGAGCTTGCTGGCCGAGGGAGTGGACGTGGTGCGGGCGGTGGACATCAAACCGCTGGAGGAGTGGTACCAGGTGGCGCCCGAAGTGGAGAACCTGGTGCTGGACCTCAAGGACAAGGAAAGCTGCTACCGGTCGGCAGAGGGCGTGAAAGTGGTGTTTCAACTGGCGGCGGATATGGGGGGTATGGGGTTCATTGAGAACAACAAAGCGCTCTGCATGTTGAGCGTGCTGACGACCACCCATATGCTGCTCGCGTCACGTGACCGTGGTGCGGAGCGGTTCTTCTACTCGTCGTCAGCCTGTGTATACAATGGCGATAAACAGAAGGTTGCCGAGGTCGTTCCGCTGAAGGAAGAAGACGCGTATCCTGCACTGCCGGAAGACGGTTACGGGTGGGAGAAGCTGTTTAGCGAACGGATGTGCCGGCATTTTGAAGAGGACTTTGGCCTGCAGTGCAGAGTCGCCCGCTACCACAATGTGTATGGTCCGCATGGGACGTGGACGGGTGGACGCGAGAAGGCGCCCGCGGCGATCTGCCGCAAAGTGCTCGAGGCCAAACACTCTGGCAAGCACGAGATCGAGATTTGGGGCGACGGCAAGCAGACGCGGAGTTTTATGTATATAGACGACTGCCTGAAGGGGACCAGGGCCATCCTGGAGAGCGATATTCGCGAGCCGGTCAACCTGGGTTCGAACGAACTGGTCACGATCAACCAGCTGGTGGATATGGTGGAAGACATCGCGGGAATCAAGCTGAAGCGTCGCTACGATCTGAGCGCGCCCAAGGGCGTGAACGGCCGCAACAGCGATAACACAAAGATCAAGGAATATCTGGGCTGGGAGCCCTCGATCCGTCTGCGGGATGGAATGGAAAAGACCTACAACTGGATTGAAAAGGAAATGCTGGCGCCGGCGCACGCGTAGAGCGTGGATGGGCAGGAAGTTTTTTGAAGGGGCCGGAAGGCGGAAAGACGCAAGCTGTGATCAAAGCAGACAACGAACGCCAGATTCTTGGGATCAACTTCTATGTGGGCGACGTGGCGGGAGCGATCGAACGCATCTCGGGCGGCGGCCTGCTGGTGGTTCCGGCGGCGCCTGCATTGAAGGACATCGCGAGCAACCCGTCGTATCGCGCGGCGCTGATGGGTGCGGACGTGGCGCTGACTGACTCGGCGTTCATGGTGATGATCTGGAATTTTCTGGAAGGCGATTCGGTTCCGCGGCTGTCGGGGTTGAAGTATTTGCGCGCGTTGCTAATGGAGCCCGAGGTGCGAACCCCGGGGAACACGCTGTGGGTGATGGCCGGGCCGGCCAGCGCCAAAACGAACCTCGAATGGCTGCAGGAGCAGGGAATCGAAGTTCCCGCCGAGTGTGTGTACCTGGCGCCAATGTACGGCGAAGAGATTAAGGACAAGGCCCTGGTGGAAAAGCTTGAGAGCCTCAGAGTGAAGCATGTGGTGATCACGGTGGGCGGGGGCAACCAGGAGCGACTGGGGTTTTATCTTAAGCAGCAACTTGGTTATCTTCCCGCGATTCATTGCATTGGCGCGGCCATTGCGTTTTTGAGCGGCGACCAGGTTCACATTCCCGAGTGGGCAGACAAGCTGTATCTCGGATGGCTGCTGCGCTGCTTGTCATCGCCAAAACGATTTGTGCCCCGGTATCTGTCTGCGCCCAAGCTGGTGCCGCTGATGATGCGCTACAGAAACCGGTTGCCTGTGGAACAATAGCGGTGCGGGGCTGGAACGAAGGTCGGCCGCGAACGGAAATTAAAAGGCTTCAAATTAAACGGAGATTAGAGAAAGTCTTAGAGGGTCAGGTTCAATGAAAGACTCTGCCACACAACCCATCTCGATTGCGGTCGTCGGTTCAGGCTATGTTGGCCTGGTTGCGTCAGCGTGTTTTGCGGAGATCGGCCACCGCGTGATTTGCGTCGATAACGACGAAGCGAAGGTGCGCACGCTTTGCGAAGGCGGGATTCCGATTCACGAGGACTACCTGCCTGAACTGCTGAGCCGTCATCGCGGGCACCGGCTGGAATTTACCACCGATTTGCGCGCAGCCGCGCAGGGGGCGGATGCCATCTTCATCGCGGTGGGAACGCCGCAAAGCCGCACGGGCAGCGCCGACCTGTCGTATGTGGATGCGGTGGCGAGCGAGATTGCGCGGTCGATCGACTCCTACAAAGTGATTGTGGAGAAGAGCACCGTGCCTGTTTACACCAATGAGTGGATCAGGCGGGTGATCGAGCGGAATGGCGTGCCGAAGGACTTGTTTGATGTCGCATCGAATCCCGAGTTTTTGCGCGAAGGGACGGCGGTAGTCGACTTTTTGCACGCGGATCGCATCGTGGTTGGTGCAGCGACGGATAAAGCTTCGGAATTAATGCAGCGTCTTTACGCCCCTCTTACGTCGGGTGAATATTATCGGGGTAACAACACAGTTCCGGGACCTTGCAGTGAAAAGAATCCTCCGCCTTTGCTGTCGACCTCGACCAAGGCGGCGGAGATCATCAAGCATGCTTCGAATGCGTTTTTGGCGACCAAGATTTCGTTTATCAACGTGGTGGCGAATATCTGCGAGGCGGCGGGAGCGGACGTGGAAGAAGTAGCACGGGGAATGGGAATGGATAGCCGCATCGGCAACAAGTTCCTGCGTGCGGGCGTGGGCTACGGCGGTTCCTGCTTCCCCAAGGATGTCGCCGCCTTCCGACATGTAGCGGAACTGGTGGGCGTGGACTTTGAGCTGTTGCACGAGGTTGAAAAGATCAACGAGGAGCAGAAGCTGCGCTTCTTCCAGAAGATTCGCTCGGCGCTGTGGACATTTCGCGGGAAGAAGATCGGTGTGCTGGGTCTGGCGTTTAAGGGCGGAACGGACGATGTGCGCGAATCGCCCGCGCTGGACATCGTGAAGCGGCTCATCAGCGAAGGATGCATTGTGACGGCGTTTGACCCGGCGGCCTCGGCGCGAACCCAGGAGACGCTGCCGCCCGGACCGCAGATGCGCTATGCGGAGGATGCTTACGCGGCGGCGCAGGATGCAGATGCCCTGCTGATCTTGAACGACTGGCAGGAATTTGCGGAACTCGATCTGGAGCGGCTGCACTACACATTGCGCTACCCGATCGTGATCGACGGGCGAAACCTGTACGATCCGGCGACGATGACCAGTCATGGATTTACGTACCTGAGCGTGGGGCGCCCGGGATTGTCGCAGCCCGTAGATCCGATTTCGGTGTTTCGCCGGCCGGGCGAAGAAGAAAATGCGAGTGTTTAGAGCGTCTTGCGGGCAACTATTTGCTTGGAGTTCGGTCTAATATCAAACATAAGAGACGTGTGTTCTGGAGATGGAACGACGCCGGGATCAGAAATTGGCCGGAAAAGGCATCCAAGTGGATGAAAGCAGGTTTCAGCTGAAAGCCGAGGCGGGCTTTTGGCTTCTGCTTTGGGTGCAAGGCCGATCTGTACGAAAGGGGCGTTTAATTGATGCGCATACTCGTAGCGGGGGCAGCCGGATTTTTAGGCTCCCATCTAACGGATCGACTGCTCGCTGAAGGACACTCCATTGTCGGGGTCGATAATCTTTGCACCGGCTCGTTGGACAATCTCAGGCATCTCGAGCGAGAGCCGAGGTTTGAATTCATCGAGCACGATATCTGCCGCGAATTTGATCCGAAGGCAATTGACTATGTGTTCAACTTTGCGTCGCCCGCCAGCCCGGTAGATTATTTCAGGCTGGGCGTAGAAACGCTGATGGCGGGTTCGGCTGGAACCAGGAACATGCTGGAGCTAGCCAGGAAGTATGGCGCCAAGATTCTTCATGCTTCCACATCGGAGTGTTACGGCGATCCGTTTGTTCATCCGCAGACGGAGGAGTATTGGGGGAACGTCAATCCTGTAGGCCCGCGCTCGGTTTACGACGAAGCCAAACGATTCTCTGAAGCGCTGGTGATGGCGTATCACCGCTATTATGGGGTCGATACCCGGCTGGTGCGAATCTTTAACACCTATGGGCCGCGACTGCAGAGGGACGATGGGCGCGTGATTTCGAATTTCATGATGCAGGCTTTGCGCGGCGAAAACTTGACGGTTTATGGCGAAGGCGCGCAGACGCGCAGCTTTTGCTATGTGTCGGACGAGATCGAGGGCATTTTGGGGTTGTCGCGGAGCAACGAGCATACGCCAGTCAACGTTGGCAATCCGATCGAGTGGACGATCTTGGACTGCGCGAAGGCGATCTTGAAGGTAACCGGGTCAGACAGCAAGATCACTTATTGCCCACTGCCGCAGGACGATCCGATTCAGCGGCAGCCGGACATCAGTAAAGCGCGGAGACTGTTTGGCTGGGAGCCGAAGATCGATCTGGAAACCGGGCTGAAGTTAAGTCTCGATTACTTCAAGTCATCGGTCAAGATACCGGTGCTTGAGGGCGAGTCACAGTAACTGCACTTCTCCTATCATTGATTGAATGAATCCCACTTACAACTGCAAGGTGAAGGAGCAACTCGCATGAAACGAGCGCTCATCACGGGCGTGACCGGGCAGGATGGCGCTTACCTGGCGGAACTGCTCCTCAAGAAGGGATATGAGGTGCATGGCATCAAGCGGCGCACCTCGCTGTTTAACACCAATCGCATCGATCATCTCTACGAGGACCCGCACATCACCGGGCGGCGGTTCATGCTGCACTATGGCGATCTCACCGATTCAAGCGGGCTGATTCGAATTGTTCAAGAAGTAAAGCCGGACGAGATTTATAACCTTGCGGCGCAGAGTCATGTGAAGGTTTCGTTTGAAGAGCCGGAGTACACGGCAAACTCGGATGCGCTAGGCACGCTGCGACTGCTTGAGGCAATAAGGATTGCGGGGCTGGAGAAGGTATCGCGTTTTTATCAGGCCTCGACGTCGGAGTTGTATGGACTGGTGCAAGAGATTCCGCAGACAGAGAAGACGCCTTTTTATCCGCGCTCGCCGTATGCGGTAGCGAAGCTTTACGCGTATTGGATCACGGTGAATTATCGCGAAGCCTATGGAATCTACGCGTGCAACGGGATCTTGTTTAACCACGAGTCGCCGCAGCGTGGCGAGACTTTTGTGACGCGCAAGATTACGCGGGCGCTGGCGAGAATCAAGGCCGGCCTGCAGGATTGTCTTTATCTGGGCAATATGGACGCGCTTCGCGACTGGGGCCACGCGCGCGATTACGTGGAGATGCAGTGGCTGATGTTGCAGCAGGAGCAGCCCAAAGATTATGTGATTGCTACCGGCGAGCAGCATAGCGTTCGCGAGTTTGTCGAGGTGTCGGCGAAGTTTCTCGGAATGGAGTTGAGCTGGCAGGGAACCGGCGCCGGTGAAAAGGGAATCGACAAGAACGGAAAAGTGATTGTTGCCGTGGATCCGCGCTACTATCGGCTCACCGAGGTAGAAACGCTGCTGGGAGATGCCGGCAAAGCGAAACGGGAACTGGGTTGGAAGCCGCGCACCACGTTCACCGAGTTGGTGAAGGAGATGGTGGAGGAAGATTTGAAGGCGGCGGAGCGGGATGCTTTGATCAGAAAGCATGGTTACTCGGTTTTCAACTTTCATGAGCGCTAGAGAAAGCGCGCACTCGATTGCGATGGAAAAGAACAGCCGCATCTTTGTAGCAGGACACCGTGGGTTGGTGGGATCCGCGATACGCCGCGGGCTGGAGCAGCGAGGATACTCAAATCTTCTGCTTCGCACACATAGCGAACTGGATCTTGCCGATCGAGAGGCGGTGCGGGGCTGGTTTGCGCAGGAGCAGCCGGAATATGTGTTCCTGGCTGCAGCCAAAGTGGGCGGGATTCTAGCCAACGATACTTATCCTGCGGACTTCATTCGCGACAATCTCGAGATTGAGACGAGTGTCATCGATGCCAGTTATCGGAGCGGCGTGAAACGGCTGTTGTTTCTCGGCTCGAGTTGTATTTACCCGAAGTTGGCGCCGCAGCCGATCAAAGAGGAGTATCTGCTGACGGGGCCCCTGGAAGAAACCAATCGCGCCTATGCATTGGCAAAGATTGCAGGAATTGAAATGTGCTGGTCCTACAACCGGCAATATGGAACACGCTATCTCGCTGCAATGCCCACTAACTTATACGGGCCGGGCGATAACTTCGACTTAAAGGGTTCGCATGTGTTGCCGGCTTTGATGCGAAAAGTGGCGGAGGCTAAACAGGTCGGGCAGCATAAGTTGGAAGTCTGGGGCACGGGCACACCCCGGCGCGAGTTCTTGTACAGCGATGATCTTGCCGAAGCATGCATTCACTTGATGAGCCTCGCTGAGCCGCTCTATGACGGGTTATTGAAAAAGGATCAAGCGCCGCTTATCAATATTGGGACCGGCGAGGATCTGACCATCCGCGAGCTGGCAGAACTGGTTTGCCGGATTCTTGAGTTTAAGTGCGAACTGCTCTTTGACACATCGCGACAGGATGGCACGCCGCGAAAGCTGCTCGATGTCAGTCGAATCAATTCCCTGGGTTGGAAGGCGAAGACCGAGCTTGCTGAGGGAATTCGATTGACGTATGAGTCTGTGCGCGCCCAACTGGTAGCTGTTGCATCGTAGTCGCATCAAGTTACTGACAGGACTGAGGCGCGCTACCGCGATGAACGGGCGGCGCCCTCGGCCGCAAGTGCGCATCGCATTTTACGAACGATTCAGGCCTTCAATTCACTACAGTGTTTCACTTTGCGAGAAGCAAGTTAAGCGGGAGATTTCTTCATGATGAGCGAATCGAGTTCCTTCAACGCTCGAATCAAATCGATCAGGCTTCACAATTTGAGTGTCCGGCACCTTGCGGCCCTCATGGCGGTTTGTCTGGCCCCTGCGTTGAGCGTGTGTCAAGCACCGCATCCGGTGATAGTTCCGCTGAACACGGGAGCTCCGGACGTGGGATCCTCCACGCCGACACAGTCTGCGCCGCTCACCGACATTGGCGGACTTACCGATGATCCTATCTCTGCCGGGCAAGTCGTCCACATCATCGTGTTCAATGCGCCCGATTTCTCAGTGACGTCGAGGGTTTCAGAAAGCGGGGACCTTCCGGTTCCGCTGCTGGGACCCATGCATCTTGCAGGACTGAACAGCGCACAGGCTTCGGACCTGATCGCATCGGAACTGAAGAATCGCAATTTGATGATCGATCCTCAGATTACTGTCACGGTCGATACATCGTCTTCGGGGATCACTGTCCTCGGTGAAGTGCGCAGCCCAGGGATCTATCCGCCGCTGGGAAAGCACTATCTCTCGGATGTGATTGCGGCGGCCGGTGGACTAAGTGCCACCACGGGACGCGTAATTGAGATATCGAACAATCGGACACCGGACAAGATTGAGGACATTCCGTGGGATCCGACGATGAGAAACACCAGTAACTACGATCGTCCGGTTCACCCGGGGGATCGCATCCTGGTGCGGTCGTGCGGGTTTGCTTACGTCGGAGGGCATGTGAGCAAGCCGGGCGCGTATGCCCTGTGCGGGTCCCAGCATATTTCGCTTTCAGAAATCATTGCAGAGGCGGGCGGAATCACGCCGTTGACGTCGGACAGGCATTCTTATCTTGTGAGAATGCAGACGGACGGAACCAGGGTGGTGGAAGAGATCGATCTACATAAGATACTGATGTCTCAAGCGTCTGACCCTGAAGTCAAGGAAGATGACATCGTCTATGTAACTCCGAGCACTCTAAAGGACGTATTGAATCGCACGCTCACTTTTGCACTTCAAACTTCATCTCAGCTGATCTACTATGCCCACCCATAGCGGTCATAACCTGTCTCGGATGGGTTATGAGATGGTTGCAATTCCGTCGTTCGACCTTAGACCAATCCAGTAACTCGAAGCGCACTATACCGACGGAGCCGCTAAGTTGCTCAGAGTTTCGATCGTAACGATTTCATTCAATCAAGCCGAGTTTCTCGAACGAACGATTGAGTCGGTGCTTGGCCAGGACTATCAAGATATTGAATACATTGTCGTCGATCCAGGGTCGACCGATGGAAGCCGTGAGATCATAAGGAGTTTTGGATCACGCATTGCGCGCGTGCTGTTTGAGCCGGACAGCGGGCCGGCGGATGGACTCAATCGGGGATTTGCGCAAGCGACCGGCGAAGTTTTCAGTTTTCTGAATTCCGACGACATTCTCTATCCGCGCGCGGTTTCGGCAGCCGTCCGTTGCTTTATGAGCGATCCTTCGCTGGACGTCGTATCAGGACACGCAAAGATCATTGGTCCTGACGATCAGGTCTTGAGGCGTACCTACTCGGATCGAATGTCTGTGATGAGATATGTCTACTCGAGCGTGGCACTGATCCAGCCTTCGACGTTTTTTCGCAGGTCTGCCTATGAAAAGACGCCGGGGTTCAATATAAGCAATCGGGCGACCTGGGATGGTGAACTTTTCTTTAGCATGGCGCGGGCAGGATGCAAGTTTGGTCGCTCAGGCGATATCTGGAGCGGATACCGACTCCACCGGCAAAGTATTACCGCGTCAAAGAGCACCGAAGAGGCAGTAGGGAAAGTGGCAGAGGGAATTTTTCTGCAGGTAATGGGGCGACCGCGGAACCGCTGGGACAAGGGCATCGAGAAAGTACTTCGAGTATGGAAGCACCTGGTGAATCCGCGGAACACGATGGAACGCATTTTTCGCGGACCAGTTTTTGGCCGAACCCCGGGGTAGCCGCGAAGTCGACGCAGTGCCACTCGGCGCCTTCTCAGCGGGCCGGTACACTCAATATGATTAAAGACACAAATCTATCGCCGCAATGGCGTCAGTTATGAAGAAGCTCATTTCGGTACTCCTATTCGTACTTCCCTGGCGCGTGCGGAGACCTATTTTGAATTTGTTATTTGGCTATAGGATTCATCCTACGGCCCGCATTGGTTTTTCGGTAATTTGTCCAAAGCATCTGGAAATGGGTCCGCAGTCTTACATAGGGAATCTGACCTTGTGTAAGGGGCTCGAGCTACTGAGAATGGAGGAATCGTCGCTGATCGGCAATCTGAACTGGATATCCGGGTTTCCTGCCAATGACGACCGATTCTTCAGTTCAGAAAAGGGCAGGCGTCCGGAACTGATTCTGGGAAGCAATGCTGCGATTACAACGCGACACTACATCGACTGCACGAATTCCGTGATCGTCGGAGAATTCACAACGGTGGCCGGAGCGCGGTCGCAGTTATTGACGCATAGCATTGATCTCTACGAGAGCCGACAGGCTTCAAAGCCGATCACGATAGGCAAGTATTGTTTTGTCGGAACGGCGAGCATTTTGCTGGGGGGAAGCGCGCTACCGGACTATTCCGTGCTGGGAGCATCTTCAATGCTGAATAAGGCATTTGCAGAAACTTACTTTCTCTATGCAGGGAACCCGGCGAGTCCGGTGAAATCGCTGTCTCAGGATATGGCTTACTTCAGGCGCGCCAAAGGGTTTGTGCATTAGGTTTGTGCGAGTAAGTAAAGGTTAGAGTTGGAAAACGCAATCGGCTTTTTTCTGCCGAGGACGGCGCCAGTTACACCATTGATTTGGCGCTAGCTGGCATGCAGCAAGGAAATTGGAACGAAATCAATTCTGAGGACAAGAATCAGTGAAACAGCCATCAAGTCAGAGTCCCGAGGCGAGGTCAACCAACCTCGAAATGAGCATGCCGCATGGCATGGCTGCAGACGGCGAGGCATTTGGGAGATTCATTCAATTCCTGAAGAAGCGCAGCTGGTTGGTTGTGGTGGGCGTGATTCTTGGAATTGCGTCGGGCATGACAACGAACATGACCGCGATCAAGGAGTACACGGCCTTCGCGGATATTGAGATCGTGCCCGATACGGGGGGACAGTTTCGACTTGAGCAGTCACCCGATATGTCGTCGTTCTCTGACGATGCGGCAAGGATGGACACGGAAATCGAGATCCTGCAAAGCCGCAGCCTGGCACTGGAGACCATCACGTCGCTGAAGCTTGACAAGAACAGCGACTTCGTTCCCCTGCGCAATGGTCAACCCTGGGACCTGACAAACGCAGGCGTTCGTGCCAACCTGATCGATACATTCCTAGGAAGCCTCAGCGTTATCCGACGCGGTCATACAAATATTCTGGACATCAGCGTGACCACCCGGAAGCCTCAGCTGTCGGCATTGATCGCCAACGGGCTGGTCGAAAAGTACATCGGGCACTCGTACCAGGATAACTTCAACGACACGCATAAAATATCGGGCTGGCTGAATGGCGAGCTCAGCGATTTGAAAGCGGATCTGCAAAAGAGCCAGGACCAGATGATCGCCTATCAGAAGGACCTGGGCATCATCGGAGTCGATCCTAAAGACAGCGTGTTTATTGCAAGTCTAGAGGAAATGAATAAAGAACTCGCCGATGTCGAAGTGGATCGAATGCTGAAGGAAGCCCGCCTGAGAGCAATCAAGAGCTCAAGCCCCGACGTAATCGATGCCGGGGCTGCCCTGGACCCTGTGTTGCAGGCTTCAAAGCAGCAACTTGTTCAGCTTCGAGCCCAGTATGCGTCTATGTCGCAAACCTATGGTCCGGCTTATCCCCCGCTGAAGACGCTCAAAAATCAGATCGAAGTTTTGGAGCGGAACAGATCTCAGGACGAACAAGCTGAAGTGGCGCGCGCAGAGAAGGAACTGGAAACCGCAAAAGATAACGAAGGCATGCTGCGGGACAGATTAGCTCAAGAAGAGCAGAACCTATTCAGCAAGAGTGATAAAGCGGCCCAACTGGAGCTGGCGCAGAGCCAATACGAAGCCAAGCGACTGCTCTATGACGGATTGCAGCAGCGCCTGCAGGAGGCGGCAATCATGGCCGGTCTCCATTCGAGCAATGTGCGCCCGGTGGACATTGCCGATATACCAATGTTTCCAAGCAAGCCGAGAAAGCATTTCAATCTGGCGGTCGGAACATTTGCAGGTTTCGTGATTGGACTGGCTCTTGCTCTAGTGCTTGAGTCGCTCGATACGAATTTGAAGACCATGTCGGATATCGAGCGGACCCTGCAGCTTCCGTTGCTGGCCGCTATTCCGTCGGTTGAAACCGAGGACCTGCTTCCGTCGAAATTCCGAGAATATGCGGTGGCAAAAGGTACATCGTCGTGGTCGAGGATTGCAGAAGCGCTTCGCGGCATGAGGACGTCGATCCTGCTATCGAGTGCCGGTGCACCTCCCAAAGTCATTCTGATCACGAGCACGCGGCCTGCAGAAGGAAAAAGCTCCATTGCGACCTTGATGGCGATTACTTTTGCGCTGAATGGATCGCGGGTGCTGCTCGTTGACGCCGACCTTCGTCGTCCCTCGGTCCATCTTCGTTTCAGAATAGGGAAGGGGCTGGGTCTGTCCTCCGTTCTTTCGGGCAAGGCAAGCGCAAAAGAAGCGGTTGTTTCGTGGCCAGAACTGCCCAACCTTCATTTGATGACATCGGGTCCTGTTCCTCCGTTGCCCTCGGAGTTGCTGGGTTCGAAACAGATGGAAGACCTGATCAGTCAACTTCGCGCAGATTATGACTTCGTCCTGATCGACACGCCTCCGGTGCTTGCCGTAACCGATGCAGCAATTCTAGGAAGGCTGTCAGATGCCACAATCCTGATCATTCGCTACGGATCTGCGCAACGGCATGTGGTGCAAAGGTGTGTCGATCTTCTCGACCGCTCAGGCGCGCATCTTCTCGGGGTAGCGGTCAACGTCGTCGACTTCAGTGCGCCGGAGTACTCGGAATACTACGGCAGAAAATACTACGAATATTACGGGGAGCGCAGCCCTGAATGATCAAGCTGCCTGAGCGGGCGGATCGGATAAGTCAAGCTGCACCCATGCGAATCGGATTTGTTTCGATTTACGACGTAACCGATGCCAGGGCCTGGTCTGGGATCCCTTCGCAGATTCTGAAAGAATTGCGAGCGCAGGGCATTGAGGTTGAAATCATCAGCCCTCTGAGTCAAACGATCAAGTTCCTTCTGACTCCCTCGAAACTAATAGCCAAGGCGAAAGGCGAGAAGCGAAGTTTTGACCATCTTCCATTTGTGCTTCGCTCGTATGCGAGACAGATCGAGTCGCATATTCGCCGTCACCCGGTCGACGTGATCTTCTCAACCAGCACGATTCCCATCACGCTGCTTGAGTGTAAAGCACCGATCATTGTCTGGACCGATGCTGTGTTTCACCTAATGTTCGATTACTACGGCGGCCCTTTCACGAATATGTCGAAGGATGCGGTAGACCAGGGGAAGTGGCAGGAAGAGACTGCGCTGGAAAGATGCGCGATTGCGGCATACTCATCGACGTGGGCGATGGAGACCGCGAAGCAACTGACCGACGCCGCGAAGGTGAGGCTCCTTCCATTTGGTTCAAGTGTGCCTGTCAGGCATGCGGCCAGCGATATTGCAGCATCGGCGAAGCGAAAAAGAGAGACTCGAAAGAATCAGTGCGAGTTGCTCTTTGTCGGAGTTGATTGGGAAAGAAAGGGCGGAGAGACGGCGGTGAAGACCGCGCAACTCCTCAATGAGAGCGGCATTGCGACCCGACTGAAAGTTGTGGGGTGCAGACCTCAGGCTATCTATCCCCCTTATGTCGAATTCGCAGGCTTCATTGACAAGAACGGCGCAGAGGGGCAGGAGCGCATCGCAGCGATGTTTCGCGAAGCGGATTTTTTTATTCTTCCAACAAAATCTGAAGCCGCCGGGGTTGTGTTTAGCGAAGCAAGTTCTTTCGGGTTGCCGTCTTTGGCGTATGCTACGGGCGGCGTTCCGGACTATGTACGCAACGGAGTGAATGGGGAGTGCCTGCCTGCCGGTTCACCGGCTTCGGAATTCGCAGAGCGTATCAAGAACTGGTTATCGGACGCTGCCCAGTATGAGGCATTAGCAGTGCGGGCGTTTGGCGAGTATGAAGAGCGCCTCAATTGGAGAAAATCAGTCGAAAGACTGATTCAATTTTGCAGGAACGCGCGAGACTCAGCCAGCAGCTTTGATCAGCGTCAGAACTTACAAGCAGCTCGAAACTGATAAGAGTATTGAGATCACCGCGCAGAGTCATGCGTTGATTTACATCGGTTCAGGTTTGCTGAAATCGTCGAGAGCAAATTGGCTAGGAGTGGGGCTGGCATGCTTCAAGGTCGCATAGCACTCAGAACTAGAAGAGCACGGCCGTCGAGGTTTGCAATTACTGACCGCTCGGCTCTCTCGATCGCCGCGGACCTATTGATGGTCGTCCTCGGGGGCGGCTGTTCGTTCATCGTTCATATTGTTGGAGACCTGCCGTTTCCCGAAGTTGTCATTCTCGCTCTTTTTGTTCCCCTGGCGGTGATCTACTGGCGTAGAGCCTTCAGGCCCGATCTCAGGGCGGTCTATATCCTAATGGTTCTTTGGTTGCTGAATCAGATCGTCACTGACATTTATCGTGGAACCCAGTGGTACGCCTGGATGCGAGGAGACGCAGAGATCATCTTTTTCGCAGCCGATCTACTTTTTCTCTCGATGTTGATTGGGGACAATGATCGCAGGAAGGTGATTTTCCTGGCGTCCTGGGCGGTTGTCGCAATCCTTCAAGTCAGGTTTCACCCGACCCAGGACAACCTAGAATCGCCATGGAAGTTCGGATATAGCTGGGGCGTGAACTTGTTCGCGGTTTTCTTATGTTCGTATTTATGCAATCGACGACAAAATCTCCTGGCCATCGCGGTATTGGGAACCGCAATTGGGATCAACCTCAAGAACGACTTTCGCTCTCCCATCCTCTTGATGGCGCTGTCTCTGGCGTTGGCCGGGCCTGTGATTCCCGAACAAATCGGTCCATGGAGAGTTCTTCCTCCGTTAGGATCGAAACGCCGTTTAGTTCTGTTGCTGATTTTGGCGTTGTTAGCCAGTCTTGGTTCTCAAGCTCTTGTATTGGCATTGAGCAAGAGCGGAGTGCTAGGCGAGGAGGCCCAGGAAAAGAACGAATTTCAATCCCACGTCAAGGGGGGTCTCCTTGTTGGGGGGCGACCGGAGATCATCGCATCTGCGCAGGCCGTCTGGGACAGCCCTATTCTTGGGCATGGATCCTGGGCGCAGGATAGCAAGTATGTCGACATCCTTTTGGATACGATGATCGAAAACGGCGAGGAGCTCGATGCAGATACCATCGAAGAAAGTACCGCCGACTACATACCGGCACACTCATACTTGATGGGCGCGTGGGTCTGGGCGGGGATCTTCGGGGCGGTTTTCTGGATCTACATTTTCTGGCTGGTTGCGAAGGGAATCGTCGTGGCCGCGTTGCGCCGGCCCCCTTTCGCGCTCCTTTACATCTATATGTTTGGCCAGATTGCCTGGGCCATTCTGTTCTCACCATTTGGAGTCACAGCAAGAATCATGACTGCGTTTGTCTTATTGATGGTTCTGGATGTGTTGAAGCTGGCGCCACACTATCAGTCGGCGCCCCATGCGCTGCAGTTTCAGAGATGGAGGCGGTTTGCTTATCAGGGCGAGCTGGCAACATCTCGTTTTGGGCACGGTCGCGGGCGAATAGGCCCCTAACTCGCAATTTAGAGATTCGCAGTTGCCGAGGATCGGTCGGCAATGGCATTCAGTATCTGAGCGGATCCCGCCGAACAGACCCAAAAACTAACGAGGGCCGACGAATCAACACAGGAATAGAAAAAGCGATCATGGAATCAAGGCCCCCCATCAAATCCTCTTCTAGATCTGGATACATCCGGACTCTCGATGGCTGGCGAACGATCGCAGTATTTGGAGTGATCTGGTATCACGGCGCCGTTACTTCAATCCGCCCCCTGCAAAGCTTACAGGAATTTGGAGAGGAAGGGGTTTATCTCTTCTTTGCAATCAGCGGCATCCTCATTTGTTCGCGGCTGCTTGAAGAACAACGAGCTCATGGCAGCATATCTCTGAAAGGATTCTATATTCGACGATTGTGCCGCATTCAACCCGCCGCAATCGTCTATCTTCTGTTTCTCGTTGTCCTAGCGGCTTTGGGTGTGCTTCACATTGGCAGAGGGGCATTGATAAGCTCTCTTCTTTCGTATCGCAATTTGTATCCTACCGTCGGGGCTAACATTCTCGCAGATGACCGATTTACATTTCATTTCTGGTCTTTGGCCGTGGAGGAGCACTTCTATTTGTTTCTTCCGGCGTTGATGGTGGTCGCAAGACGTAAATTGGTCGCAGTCCTGGGGCTTGTTACCGCGCTGTCACTGGTTTGGCCTCCAATTGTCCACCGCGTGAGGTTCCTTCAGAGTCCGGAACTCGGCTGGCGTACCGATGTGGCGGTTCAATCCCTTCTTGTTCCCGCATTTCTCGCGGTGTTGTTGACGATTCCCTCGTTTCGAAGGAGGCTGACTCAAATCAGTTCTCGCGGGTTCTTGATCTTCCTGCTGATTGGGTTGCTGCTAGTCACGCAAATCTTCCTCAAGAGTTACTTCACCGTCCAGATTTGCTGTTTTGGCTTTCCGATGATGTTGATCAGTACGGTCTTGCATCCGGAGAATTGGTTTGGCCGCTTTCTCGAAACCAAGGTACTCACGACCCTGGGAAGAATGTCCTACAGTCTCTATCTCTGGCAACAGATATTCATTTCAAATGCTGATTCGCTGTCTGTGGCAGGTCCTCTTGGTTATCTTCGGGAGTGGCCATGGAACCTCGTGTCACTTATGTTTTGCGCAACGGGAAGTTACTTTCTCATTGAAAAGCCGTTCATCCGGCTTGGCCATAGGCTCGCTCCTCCGGCCACATCAGGGAGAAAAGATTTGCACGAACAGCTGGCTTCTACCCGCTCAGCCTAGCGCCGTTTTCAAACGGCGCAGCGAGATTCCGATGGCGCTCTCACCATGCCGACCAACTATGAGTAGATCAGCGAAATGAGCATTCTAACCAAGATCAGGCATCGAACAGGATTGCGCGCCTCATTGAGCAACATCGGCTGGCTCAGCGGCGATCGCATCGTGCGGATGCTTGGCGGAGTTATCGTAGGCACGGCAGTTGCGCGCTATCTTGGGCCTGGTCAGTTTGGCCTGCTCAACTACGGACTAGCCATTTATGGTCTCTTTAACATTGTTTCGAATCTCGGGTTGGATTTTCTGGTTGTGCGTGATGTAGCACTGGATGAGAGCCGCTCACCGCAGATTCTCGGAACCAGCTTCATTCTTAAGGGAGTAGCCAGCGTCATCACGACGGTTGCGGCAATCGCTGCGACGAAATTGCTGGAGCCTCAGAATGCCGTTCTGATTGTCATCGTGGCGCTCATGTCGCTGGCGTCGATCTCTCAGGCACTCGATGTCATTGACTATTTCTTTCAGGCGCGGACACAGTCGAGATACTCGGTAGTACCGCGCAACATCGTCTTTGTCTTAGCCAGCATTGCGCGCCTCGCGGCGATATTTCTTCACCAGAGCCTTTTGGTATTTGCCTGGATCGCAGCACTCGAGGTCTTATTGAGCGAGCTAGGTCTGGCAGTATCTTACGTATATTCGCGTCGTCTCTGGCCGCGTTGGAACTGGCACATGCCACACGCGAGATCGTTGCTCGTCGAGAGCTGGCCTTTGCTCGTCTCCAGCCTGATGATCATGGTTTACATGCGGTCAGATCAGATTCTGCTGGGCAAGCTGGCGTCGGAAGCCGCGGTCGGGGAATACTCCGCAGCGATTCGACTCTCAGAAATCTGGTATACGATTCCTGTCATTATCTGCGCCAGTGTGATGCCCAGAATGCTGAAGAGCCGCGAGGAAAACCCGCAAAGGTACTATGCTCGCTTGCAACGACTTTACGACGGGATGGTCTTGTTCAGCGTTGTGGTTGCAGTTTGTACCCAGTTTCTTGGCCCTCTAATGGTGCGCCTGCTTTACGGGCGACAGTACACCTCTGCCGCCGGGATACTCTCAGTGCATATCTGGACGGGTGTTTTTGTTTTTGTGGGGTGCGTGAGCGGACAGCAATTGATCCAGGAGAAGCTCACACTGAATACGTTGCAACGCACGGCGCTGGGAGCTATCGTGAATGTGATTCTAAACATCATTTGGATACCGCGATGGGGAGTGATCGGGTCTGCGATGGCTACTCTTGTCGCGCAGAGCATAGCCTCCTATTTCGCCGACTTCCTGCAATCGAAAACGAGGCACATCTTCCGCATGAAAACCCGGGCCTATTTGCGATTCTGGATGGTACCGCGCACGCTCTTTCTTAATGTGCACGAGTGATGAGAACAGAAAGTGAGATTCGCTGCCATCCAGGGAACCCGAATTGGCGACGATTCTGGCGGAATCGACGAGTCGCGATCGTAGCCGGCACAAATAGTATTTGAGATGAATCGATCAACGCTCTTCGACATCTATGCTTTCCTGTTCGCGCGCAAGCGCCTTTACCGGCTGAATCGCGGCCTTTTCCATGCTTCAATTCGTGGCATGGGCGTGCTGAACCACAAAGATCGTGTAGTAAGCGGCGAACGCAGTTTTCTCATTGGATACCTTGCGTCCATCGACAAACCCGTTGTACTGGACGTTGGAGCGAATGTCGGAGATTTTTCTGCGGAGGTACTTTCGGCGAACGCCAATGCGCTGATCTATGCATTTGAGCCGCACCCCGAGACGTTTGGCCGGCTTGCGGCTCGTTTTGCCGAGCGAAAAAACCTGACGCCTGTGAACGCTGCATGCGGGAGCAGCCATGGCGACCTAACGCTCTATGATTTCGAAGAATCCGTTGGATCATCCAAGGCATCTTTACATGCCGGAGTTATCGCTGAAATCCATAGGCGAAAACATTACCAGCGTGATGTCAAAGTAGTCGATCTGGATACGCAATGCGCGGAGAGAGATATCTCCGAGGTTCATCTGCTGAAAGTTGATACTGAAGGCCACGAGTTAGAAGTACTAAAAGGGGCGGAGCGGCTGATTCGAGAGAATCGCATCAAGGCAATTCAGTTTGAATTCAATGAGATGAATGTCATCAGCAGGGTGTTCTTCAAGGATTTCATCGATCTGCTCCCAAACTATAGATTCTTTAGAATGCTTCGGGACGGGCTAGTACCAACAGAACCCTATGCGCCATTATGGTGCGAGCTGTTTGCATTTCAAAATATTATTGCGTTGCCAAAGAATTGATGCGACTTACTTCAGAAGGAACAATACTTCGAACCCAGTGAGCCAATTGAATTCTTCAGTTGTCCTGATCGTCTTTAACCGGCCCGAGACCACGAGGCAGGTTTTTGCGGCGATCGCCGCTGCCCGGCCTTCGCGTCTGTTTCTCATTGCGGATGGGCCACGCGCTGATCGACTAGGAGAGGCTGAACGATGTGCGGAAGTCAGGCAAATTATTTCTTCTGTTGACTGGCCTTGTCAGGTTGAAACTAACTTTGCCAGTGAGAACATGGGCTGCCGGCGGCGCGTCATATCAGGGCTAAATTGGGTTTTTTCCATTGTAGAAGAAGCAATCATCCTGGAGGACGACTGTCTTCCCGATCCAAGCTTTTTTCTATATTGCGCAGATTTGCTTGCGCGATATCGGAACCGGCCCCAAGTGTCGATGATCTCGGGATTCAATGCGCTTGAGAAGGATTTTCCATTTGAGTTCAGCTACTACTACTCTCTGCTCTATCACGTTTGGGGATGGGCCACTTGGCGCAGAGCGTGGAGTCAGTACGATGAGCGATTAAGCGCGTGGCCGGAGATCAAGAAGACGGGCATGCTCTATGAGTTGTTTCCCCGGAAAGATTTTGTAGTGCATTGGACGCAGATATTTGACGGGATGCACGCTGGGACCGGGCCCAATACCTGGGATTACCAGTGGGTCTATACCTGCTGGATGAGGAACTGGCTGAGTGTTGTGCCGAGTCGAAATCTGGTGCAAAACATTGGTTTCGGTGCGGACGCAACTCATACCCGCAAGCCCGACGCGATTCAAACCTTGCCAGCCGGTTCTGTTCGTTTTCCGTTGACGCATCCGCCAGCGATTACCGCGTGGACGGAGTTTGCGTTACAAGTTCAGCGCCAGATCTATACACCGGACATCCCCACCAGGATCGTGCGCAAGATTAAGTCTCGACTTAGGTGAAATGGCAAGCAGGCTGAGCGATTTTGTCTGCTCAATTGCAGAGACCCGCACGCCGACTCATTTGCGAATCGCAGGATATCATCTTGATTCGCAGCGGAAAACAGGAGAGGAAAACGCGATTGGACACCCCGGTAGCACTGATCGTTTTTAATCGGCCTGCAATGACAAGGCGGGTTTTTGCCGCAGTTGCGGCTGTGCGGCCTTCGCGGTTGTTTCTCATCATTGACGGCCCGCGTGCAGACCATCCGGAGGACTTAAAGCGCTGTGAAGAGGTGAAAGAAATCGTTGAGGGCGTCAACTGGCCATGCCGGGTTGAGTCCAATGTCTCGGCGCATAACATGGGCTGCCGTGACCGGATCATCTCGGGGCTTAACTGGGTATTCTCTCAAGTCGAAGAAGCGATCATCGTCGAAGACGACTGCGTTCCCGACCCGAGCTTCTTTCCGTACTGTACGCAGCTACTAGAGAGATATCGCGATTGCGGCCAAATCGGACCGATCCTGGGCCACCAGCCTCTCGAGAAGGCATTTCCCAGTGAATATAGCTATTTCTTTTCGCGCACGATTCGTTTTTGGGGTTGGGCGACATGGCGGCGGGCATGGCAGGAATTTGACGAGCACATGGAGAGTTGGCCAGAAGTGAAGAAGGCTGGTCTGCTCAAGACCATTTTTCCTGAACGAGGTATAGCTGATTATTGGACTCGCGTATTTGACACCATATATGGAGAAGATGCGCCAACTGCATGGGGTTACAACTGGACCTATACTTGTTGGACGAGAAACTGGCTGAGCATTGTGCCTCGCCGTAACTTAGTGCAGAACATCGGCTTTGGAGAAGATGCGACTCATACATCGGTGGTGGACAAGGAACGAACCCTCAGCTCTGGACCAATGAGCTTTCCGCTGCAGCATCCTGCCGCGATCATTCCCCGTCACTCTCACGATGTTTACGAATGCAGAATGTTTCTCGTTCCTCATCTGCCTCGTCGAATCAAGCGCAAGTTGCTCTTGCAAGT
>Ga0181537_10000553_pt1 | contig 35192 bp, 32 predicted proteins | sample PEATcosm2014_Bin_39_FD_119765 | JGI IMG/M metagenome (GOLD analysis project Ga0181537, IMG submission 119765) | Peatland microbial communities from MTU Mesocosm Facility, Houghton, MI, USA - PEATcosm2014_Bin23_10_metaG | ecosystem: Environmental > Terrestrial > Soil > Wetlands > Peat | place... | reverse complement strand
GGCGGCCGGTTATTCCGAGGTGATCCTGTATTTCAACGTGGGGCTGAAGCCGCACGGCCAGGTCAAGGACGAGATGGCGCGCTTTATGGCCGAGGTTGCCCCCGCCTTTGCCGGGGACTTTAAGGAAAACGCGGCGTAAAGCGCACTTGCAGCTTCGTCATAGAGGCGTCATCGTACCCCTGTGATTGTCGGGTATTTCCAGCTCCGCCTGCTTGAGGGCGGGCTGGAATCTTGTAACGAGTTGTACCAGCCGGATTCGTGGGACTTCAGGCCAATCGCGTCGATCGCTGCAATGCTTGCTGTACAGAAAGCCGAGGAAGGGCTGCTGCTGGTCAGTAGTTCGACCGATATCCACGGTTCGATCGTCAGCGACACCGTCGTCAAAAAGAACTGCACCCTACACGTCCAGGGCAACATCCTCGGCGGCCTGACCATCGAGCAGGGCGCCAAGGTCATTGTCGAAGGCTCGGTCGACGGCAAAATCGTCAATCGCGGCGGCAGGCTGATCGTCAACAACAAGGGACTCGCGGCTTATGTCTCGCTTGACGGGCCGCCCGAGGCGGAGGCATGCGGCGTCCTGAAAGTCAATTTGACAGCGCTTGCCGCCAATTATGAGGCGCTGAGCGCGCGCGCCGAGGCCGAGTGTGCCGGCGTGGTCAAAGGCAATGCTTACGGTTGCGGCATCGATCCGGTCGCCGGCGCCTTGGCCAAATCCGGCTGCAGGACTTTCTTCGTCTCAAATCTGCCGGAGGCGCGTCGCGTGCGCGCGGTGGCGCCGAATGCGGCCATCTATGTCCTGCACGGGCTTTATCCCGGATGCGGACCAGCCTTTGCAGAAATCAAGGCGCGGCCGGTCATCAACAGCGCAATCGAAATGGCGCAATGGGACGCGTTCGTCGCCTTAACCCAATGGAACGGCGGCTATGCGCTCAATGTCGATACCGGCGAGTGCCGGCGCGGCCTGTCGATGGAGGAGGCGGCGGCATTCGCGTCGCGAGTGAACTCGCTCGACCATGGCATTACGCTGCTCATGAGCCGCTTTGATCGTCCGGAAAATCCACTCGATCCGCTCTACGAGCGCCAGCTGGCGCAGTTCCGCGAGCTGCGCCGGCGCTATGACGGAGTGCCATCCACGCTCGCCAATGCGTCCGGCATCTTTTTCGGCCCGAAAACGCATTTCGATCTGGTGCGCGCCGGTTCGGCGCTGCTCGGCGTCAATCCGACACCCGGTGCCGCCAATCCGATGCAGCAAGTGCTCGAACTGCGCGGCCGAATCGTCCAGGTTCGCGCTCTTGCGCTGGGTGAGACCATTGCCGAAAATCTCGGCCTGATCGCCAAGCGCCCGATGCGGCTCGCCTTGATATCGGTCGGCTATGCCGACGGCTATCCGCGGCCGGCCAAGGTTGCCGAGCATAAAATGCAGGCGATTGTCGGCGGTCATCGCTGCCCGGTCGTCGGCCAGGCGGCGATGGATCTGGTGCCTGTCGACGTCACCGATCTGCCGGATCCGACGGCCGCGCGTTACGGCGAGATGGCGACGCTGATCGGCGCCGAGCTCGGCGTCGACGAGCTTGCCGCCGCAGCCAAGGCGCCCGTGCGCGAAGTGCTCAGCCATCTCGGCCACCGTTTCCACCGCATTTACTACGCCATCTGACGACATCCCAACCCCAACAGAATGCAGAGAAGGAGAGTGACATGTTCGGTAAGACCAAAGGCGACGACGGTGATCGGGTTCCCGGGCCGGTTCAGCAGTTTCAACGGCTCGCCGAAGCGCAGTCGTCGTCGCCGGAAGCGGCTGACGCGGTGTCTTCCATCAGCGCCGATGTGACGATCGTCGGCAAATTGACGGGCGAGGGCACGGTCAAGGTGTTCGGCCGCATCGAAGGCGAGCTGCGCGCCGCGAACGTGGTGATCGCCGACGGCGCGCAGGTCGAGGGCGACCTCGTGGCGGAAGATGTGACCATCGGCGGACACGTCAAGGGAACGATCCATGCCGATCGCGTCAAGCTCGCCAGCACGGCAGTAGTGCAGGGCGACATTTTCCATCGCTCGCTCGCGATCGAGGAAAATGCGCGGTTTGAAGGATCGTCGCGGCGCGAAGACAGCGCCGCCGAAATTCCACTGCGCGGTAAAGCGGGTCGTCCGGCTGCCACGGCGCACGAGGCCAACGGTAAACTCAACGGCGACAAGGACAGCCACGCCGACACGGCGGCGTAGAGCCTCAGTGGGTTGATGGAACCGAAGTGGTCATGCCCCGCGAAGGCGGGGCATCCAGTACAATCGATTTATTGCTTGGTGATTACTGGATCGCCCGCATCCGCGGACGATGACAATCAAGCGCTTACGGATCGAGCTCGGTGTCCCAATAGAGATAATCGAGCCAGCTGTCGTGCAGGTAGTTTGGCGGGAACAGCCGGCCGTTGCGGTGCAGGTGCTGCACCGTCGGCTGGAACGGCCGCTGCGACGGCCACATCTTCGACTCGTCCGGCGTCAGGTTGCCCTTCCTGAGATTGCACGGCGAGCAGGCGGCGACGACGTTGTCCCAAACGGTGTGGCCGCCGCGCGAACGCGGCAGCAGATGATCGAACGTCAGGTCGTCGCGCGTGCCGCAATACTGGCAGACGAAGCGGTCGCGCAGGAAAACGTTGAACCGGGTGAAGGCCGGATGCGTCGAAGGTTTTACGAAAGTTTTCAGCGACACCACGCTCGGCAACTTCATCTCGAGGCTCGGTGAGCGCACCGCGCGGTCGTAATTGGCGACGATGTTCACCCGTTCGAGAAAGACCGCCTTGATGGCGTCCTGCCAAGACCACAGCGACAGCGGGTAATAGCTCAGCGGCCGAAAGTCCGCATTCAGCACCAGAGCCGGAAACCCCGATTGCGATACATGAGCGTTCAAGACGACGCTCCTACCTCGACTCAATGCCGCAGTGCGGCGTTGGGCGGTAGTTTATAGGCAGGCGTGACAGGATTGTGAAGCCCGTTCCGGGGCTTGCCTATGGCCGCGAATATTCGGGAGCGCCCGCGATCCGGACCGCTTCGAGCGGCTGGCGGCCGCGAATCAGGTCGGCCGCTTTCTCAGCGATCATGATGATCGGCGCATTGATATGGGCGCCGACCAGGTCCGGCATCACCGAGCCGTCGACGATGCGCAGGCCGTCGACGCCGTGGACGCGAAGCTCGGGATCGACCACCGCCAGCGCATCGGAGGCGACGCCCATTTTGCAAGTGCCGAGCGGATGATGGACGGTGATGCAGGTCGACCGGATATGGCCATCGAGATCGGCATCGGACGTCGCGCCTTCGCCCGGCGCGGTCTCTCCCGCCATGAACGGCGCGAGCGGCGCCTGCAGGCAAACGTCGCGGGCGATACGCAGCCCGGCGCGCAGCGTCTTCCAGTCGTTGTCGGTGGCAAGAAAATTCTGCCGGATGCGCGGCGCCTGCCGCGGATCGGGCGAGACAAGTTCGAGCTTACCTCGGCTTTCCGGCCGTAACACCACGGCGCGACAGGCATAGGAATCGGTATAGGGGCGGCGGAAGGGCGCGAAATAGGGTCTCGCGGTCATCGGCGCTGCATTAAAGATCAGTTCCACATCCGGCAGCACCGCATCGGGACGGGATTTGAGAAATGCGAGCCGGCCGGTCGGTAGTTCAGTCGCCGGTCCGTCGCCCTGCAAATAGGCGCGCAGCAGCGCCGGCACGATGCGGTCGAAGCGCATCGCATGATGGAACGGGCCGGGCTCCTTGCGCTGGTAGGAGATCGCCGCCGAGATGTGATCCTGCAAATTCTTGCCGACGCCCGGCAGCGCCGTCTTCACCGCGATGCCTTGGGCCGAAAGGTGCGCCGGATCGCCGATGCCGGAGAGCATCAGAAGCTGCGGCGAGTTGATAACGCCGCCGCTCAAGATCACTTCGCGGTCGGCCTCCGCAGTCAGCGTCTCGCCGCGCCGGATATATTCGACGCCCGAGGCGCGGCGGCCGGCGAAGCTGACTTTGGTCACCAGCGCCTCGGTTTCGACGGTGAGGTTCGGCCGCTCCAGCGCCGGCCGCAGATAAGCGTCTGCGGCGCTACACCGCCGGCCGCCGCGCACCGTCATCTGCCAGCTGCCGAAACCTTCCTGCTGCGCGCCGTTGTAATCTGGCGTTGCCTTGTATCCGGCGGCGCGCCCCGCGGCGGTAAAGGCATCGACCAGCGGATCGGAAAAGCCGGTCATCGCGGTGGTAAGCGGCCCGTCGCCGCCGCGATAAAAACTGGCGCCGCCTTTCCAGGATTCCTGACGGCGGAAATAGGGCAGCACATGGGCGTAGGACCAGCCGGTCAGTCCATACGACGCCCAGCGGTCGTAATCGCCGGCATTGCCGCGGGTATAGGCCATGGCGTTGATCGACGAGGTGCCGCCGATGACGCGGCCGCGCGCGCATTCCAGAGCTCGCCCACCGATCGCGGCCTCGGGCTCAGCGAAATACAACCAGTCGTGCTTGCGCTGCGACAGCATCCGCACCCAGGCGACTGGGATCTTGATCCACGGATCGGTGTCCCAGCCGCCGGCTTCGAGCAGCAGCACACGGGTGCCTTTATCCTCGGTCAGCCGGTGCGCCAGCGTGCAGCCGGCCGAGCCCGCGCCGACGATGATGATGTCGTAGTTTTTATTGCTTGGCATGACGCAACCCGCCGGCAAACTCTAGCGAGGCCGTCGCGGCTCTGTCCACGGGGAAAGGATGCGCTACGCGAATGCCGGGCTGATGTCGGATTTCGGCATGGCCCCTCAGAATCGGCGCGAACGGACGCTAATTCACCCGATATTTCCACAAGGCTGCTTCGTCGACGTCGATGCCGAGGCCGGGACCTTGCGGCACGCGCATGAAGCCGCCGGGCGCCTCGACCAGTTCACCGAGCGGACTCGCTTCCAAATCGAGGTAGAACCGCTCGATGGTCGGCCGTTCCGGGATGCTGGCGGCAAAGTGGATGGTGGCGATCAGGCCGGGGCCGAAATACGGCGAATGCGGCGCGATCCTGGGGCCGTTTTGGCGCGCCATCTCGGCGACCTGCCGCATCGCGCTCACCCCGCCGATTTTGGTGACGCTCGGCTGGACGTAATCGACATGCGCGGTGCCGAGGAGCTGCGCTATGTCGGCCAGCGTTCCAGCGTTCTCACCGGCGGCGGTGGTAGTACCAGATTCCGCTTTCAAGCGCGCCATGCCGGCATAATCCTCCGGCGGCCACAGCGGCTCTTCCAGCCATTTGAGATTGCAAGGCTTCAGTTTCTTGGCGACCTCGATCGCGGCCGGCACGGTCCAGGCGCAACTGGCGTCAACCGTGAGCTCGATATCGGCGCCGATCGCCTCGCGCGCGGCCGAAATTTCCGCGATGCCGATTTCATGCAGCTTGACGTGGCGGTAGCCGCGCTCGACTGCTTTGGCGGCGTTTTTCCGGACCACATCGGCGTTGCCGTAGCGGAGAAGGCTCGCATAGGCGGGCATGAGTTCGACGGCTTCGCTGCCGCCCAGCAAACGATAAAGCGGCTTTCCCGCGCGCTTGCCGGCGATGTCCCATAGCGCGATGTCGAGCGCCGACAGCGCGAAACCGACCGGGCCATTCCGGGAACAATTACGCTGCCGGTAGGCGATGTCGCGCATCAGCGCCGCAATGTCGGTCGGGTCGCGGCCGACCGCGAGCGGCGCGATCGCTTTCTCTACCGCCACTTTGGTGATGCCACAGGCGGCGAGGCCAAAACCCTCGCCCCAGCCCATGACGCCTTCGTCGGTCGTCACCTTGACGAACAGCGTTTCCATTTTCTGCCACTGCGTGGCGGCGGCATTCTCGGGCGTATTGCCGAAGTTGTAAGGCACGCTGATGTGGAACGGCTCGACGGCGGTGATTTTCATGGTCTGAATTTTCTGAGGGTTGAGGCGGGAAGACATTATGATATGGGAAGCGCTGGTGCTTGCCTATTCCTTGCCTGTGTTGCCGACGCCGGAGAGCCTTCTTGCACACCAACGACAACCTGACGACCGAGCGCAAAACCTTCGTCGCGCATCTGGAATGTTCCGCGACCGGCGAACGATATCCGGCCGACGAAATCCATAATCTGTCGCGTGCCGGCAAGCCGCTCTTGGTCCGTTACGATCTCGCTGGCGTGAAGAAGGAATTGACCAAGGAAATACTCGCCGCCCGCCCGCCCGATCTGTGGCGCTACCGCGAGCTTCTTCCGGTGCGGCGCAAGGAAAATATCGTCAGCCTCGGCGAGACGATGACGCCGATCGTGCCGCTGCCCAAGGTGGCAGCAAAATTGCGTGGCGGTGAACTGTTGGTGAAGGACGAAGGCCGGCTGCCGACCGGATCGTTCAAGGCGCGGGGCCTCGTCATGGCGGTGTCGATGGCGAAAGCGCTCGGCATCAAACACATGGCGATGCCGACCAACGGCAATGCCGGCGCGGCGCTGGCCGCTTATGCGAGCCACGCCGGGATCAAGACCACAATTTTCTGTCCGGAAGACACGCCGGAAGTGAATGTCAGCGAGATCGGCCTGCAAGGCGCCGCCGTCTATCGCGTTAACGGCTTGATCGACGATTGCGGCAAGATCGTCGGCGAAGGCAGGGCCAAAGCCAGCTGGTTCGATACCTCGACGCTCAAAGAGCCGTACCGGATCGAAGGCAAGAAGACGATGGGACTGGAGCTTGCCGAGCAACTCGGCTGGACCGTGCCGGATATTATTTTTTATCCGACCGGCGGCGGCACCGGCTTGATCGGCATGTGGAAGGCGTTCACGGAACTCGAGGCGATCGGCTTCATTGGCAACAAGCGCCCGCGCATGGTGGCAGTGCAGGCAGACGGCTGCGCGCCGATAGTGCATGCCTACGAGGCCGGCGTCGAACATGCGACGCGAGTGGAGTATGCGCATACCATCGCGTCCGGCATCCGCGTGCCGCAGGCGATCGGCGATTTTTTGATTCTGCGTGCGGTGCGCGAAAGCGGCGGCTTCGCCATCGCGGTGTCGGACGACGCGATCACGGCGTGCCTCGAAGAAGTCGCGCGCGAGGAGGGTTTTTTGATGTGTCCGGAAGGCGCGGCGACCTATGCCGCCTACAAGCAGAGCCTGGCCGACGGACGTGTCAAGAAGAGCGAACAGGCCGTGCTGTTTAATTGCGCCACCGGGCTCAAATATCCGCTGCCGCCGATCAGGCGCACGCTCGATCGCCACAAGCCGATCGATTTTGCCGCTTTGTGACGCCGGAGCGGAGGTTCGTGCCGCGGCCGTTTGCGGACGTCCGCCCTATGTGCACGCGGTGGCGTTCTGCTGCGGTACGTAGACGATGCAGCTGCTGCTGCGCGGCGTCACATACAGATTATCCGAGAAGTTGATGTTGCCGCTGGTGAAATAACCGAACATCGGCGTGAACGTGTAACTCACTTCGGCGAATATCACATAATTAAAGGTGCCTGAGCCGCTTGGCGTCGCGAGAGTCGTAATATTCGATGGGATGGTGATCGCAGCGCCCTGCGTATGAGCGGTGCCGCCCTGCGAGTAGCTCCAGGCCACCGTGGCCGCGCCCGTGCTGCTGATGGCAATCTGGGTAATCGTGACGACAACAGGCGAACTCGAATACGGAGCGAGCACCACGGCGGTCGCTCCCGTGATCGACGTCATATCTGAAGCTTGGATCGTTTCGTACTGGTTGACAATCGCACTCAGCGTGTAAGTCGCCGATCGCACCTTCATGTAAATGGCGATTGCCCTGCCGCCGTCGAACGACCCAAGGAACATGATCGCAAGGACCGGCAGGATCATGGCGAATTCGATCCCGGCGACGCCGCGCGTCGATGCGCAGAACCGCCGATAAAGCCGGTAAATCCCCGCTGGTGCTCGCATGATCAGTAGGGCTCCACCCGAAAGGCGCTGACGCCCATCATTTCCGTCGTACCGTTGCTGATGTTGGGAAGTACGTATCCGAAAGGCCCGCTGACGATCGGCCACTGATAAATGAGCTGAACGACCATGACCTGGCCCGGAGTACCGGAAGTGTAGGACCAGCTATTGGTGACGGCGCCGCTGGAATTAAACGTCAAGCTTGGCGCCGACGCGGATGCGGTGCTGAAGCCGGTGTAGGCCGACACGTTGACCATGAGTTTGCTGCACGTGAACAGCGGCGAGATCATGGGGCAGATTTCATTTTGAAACTGGCTTTCGGTCGTGCCGGCATTCTGGGCCTGTCCGGTCATGAACAGGCGACCCGCCGCCATGGCGGCATTCTGCAAATCTGCCTGCGCGAACAAAAAAAGCGTCGATTCGAGAACGGCGAATAGCGTCGCCAAAAAGGCCGGGGCGATCAGCGCGAACTCGACGGCCGTTGCGCCATTGCGCGCGGCGCAGAAATGCGAGACATCGCGCCGAAAATATTTCGCCAGATTTTGAAACATACCTAGCATGTTCCTTTTGGAAACCGGCCGATCCAAAACTGGATCCGCACTGTCCGCTCATAGTTGAGACACATTGATTATTCGTTGCGCAAAAAGGATAAACTCAGCGGCATCTGGGCGCGGCAAGTCAACGGCAAATCGCACCGCAAGTCATTGTTAACAATACGGCGCGGGCGGAAACGCCGTCGTTTCGATCAAAAGGAATGCGGATAGCAGCTGGCCTCGCGGGGCCGACTTTCCGAAGAGAACGTGCCGCGGCAGCAAAACTAGTTCGTAATGTGGGCTGTGCTGACCGCCTGTTCGAACATAGTCACCAGCGCGCTCTGGATATCCGCTGGCGTGCTTGCGGTATAGAAGAAGCCGGGCGAAGCGCAGTTTGTAAGCGATGTGGGAATGTTCGTAATGTTCGCGTTTGCGTAGCCGTCTTCGTTATCAAAGACGGTGGTTGGATTTTGGATGGTTTCATAGGGGATGTAGAGAACAGCGACCGTGATACCGCGGGTTTTCATGGTCTGGCAGTAATTGTTGGTATCTTCGCTGTTCGGAGGCATCACCGTTGCGGAATTCTGGTAGGGAACGGTGGCGTCGGCCGTCCAGTTTTGCGAGCTCCAGTTTCCGCCCGATTGCGTCTGATAATCCTGCGAGCCGTCGGTGACGATAAAGACATAGGGCAACGGGTTGGACGCGCCCGAGCCGGTGCCGACCGAGGTGATGAAACTGTTCATGCTGGAAAGCGCGTTCTCAAAATGCGTGCCGCCGGATCCGAGCGTAGTGTTTACGCCATTATCCAACAGCTTCGCCAGTTGTTGGGCGAAGTTGGTGATCGTGCTCCCTGTAAGACTGCTGGTCAGACCGACGGAGCAGGAGTTGCTGCTATTGGCACTGGCGGTGCAGAGATTTTGGATAAACGGAAACAAGCCCACCTGGAATTGATTCGAGATTCCGTCATTGCTCTCGGTAGTTGAGGCCTGGGACAGCAACGCAGTAACGGCGTAGCCCACTGCGTCGGCGCGCAATTGGATGCAAGACGTCGTTCCTGCAGTCGAGCAGGTTGAGACCGGAGTATTGCTCCAATTTACGTTGTTGCCGTTGGTTGGGTTGGTCGTACCGCTTGTAAAAGACACCGGCGTGGTCCCCAACCGCGAAATGATGAAGCCCTGGCAATATCCACCTGGGCTAGGGTTGGGGATGTAGCCCCCGTAACTATGGCCCACGGCCGGGATCGGTCCCATCCCCTCACTTCCTGTTTGCGGGCAACTCCCCTGAGCGCTGAAATGACAAGCAAACGTGCAGCCGCCCGGATAGATAACATAATCGTCTGGATTCACCGCCATTAGTCTGGCTTGTTCCGCGCTCGTCGACGGGAAACTCATCGAGCCGGACACGTCGAGCATCAGATAGAAATTGATGTAGACCGGCAGTGAATAGCTCGCCGTCGACGAGCCCGATACCGCGATGTTCTTGTAACCCATGATTCCCATGAAATAGGTGGGAACCTGAGCCGTGAAGTTCACGACGGCGGTGACCGTCGCGCCGCTTTTTGTAACGGTCGCGCTCGGAGTCAGGCTCGAATAGCCGGTGTTCTCCGGAGACGCCGACAAGTTTGCGTTGAAGAAAGTCGTTGCGTAGGTCGAACCACCGGAAACGGTTCCGCTGCCTGACATCGCCTTGGCAGTGGTCGTCACCGACGAATTGATGGAAACGGTCGCGAGGCTCGCGGCGTCGGCGGCCGCCTGCAGTTTCGTCTTGATCATCGACGCCGTCGTGTAGTCGATGACGCAACCCACCGCGGCAACCATCGGCAGCGCGGCAAGGGCGCTAATGACTGCGACGTTGCCGCGCCTGTTAGTCCGAAAATTGCAGACGAGCGTCCGCAGGCGCGTCCATTGAGCGCCGCAGGCGAGCTTTTTCAACACTGCCTTGACCATCGCGCACCTTCAGCCGATAGCGCGCTTCTAAGCCGAATTTGCTAGGAAATCGTTACGCAATACAAAGGCTTGCGGTTAAATTGCCGCGCTTAATCTGGTTAATCGCCGGGCGAGGAATCCGCCGCCATGGCGGAGCCCCTCGGCATCGATGCCGTGGCCGATCCCGGGCGACAGGTGCCACTCGGGCGAAATCCCAAGCGCGGCCAGAGCTTGCACCGACTGGAACAAAGCCTGCGGCGGAATGAGATCGTCGCGGTCGCCATGAACCAGCAGCACCGGCGGGCGGGATTTGATCTCGGGGGCGAGCTTTTCGAGATCGCCGTCGGGCGGGGTGACCAGAAGTCCCGAATAGCCGACGATCGCCGCCGGCGCGACCGCCCGGCGCAGCCCGACGTGCAGCGCCATCATAGTGCCTTGGCTGAAACCGACCAGCGCCAGCGCGGAGGGGGGCAGCTTATGGCGGTTCAACTCGGCATCGAGAAATCGCTCCAAAACCGGCCCGGCATTGTTGGCGCCGACCCAACGTTCGTCCGGATCGCGGAAGGTGAGCGCAAACCATTGGCGGCCGACTGGCGCCTGGCCGCATGGCTCCGGCGCATGCGGCGACACGAACGCCGCGTGCGGCAGCAAAGGCTGCCAGGCGCGGCCGATCTCGATGAGATCGTTGCCGTCGGCGCCGTAGCCGTGGAGGAACACCACGAGCTGCTGCGCCGGGCCGGAGGCGGGCGCGAGCCGCGGTCCATCAAGTTCAGCGGCCATTGCCACCCCATTTTTTAGGTGAAGCTTTTGGGAGAACGGGCGCGCCATCACGCCCCTTGGCGGTGCGATAATAGGTCCATAGCACACGCGCCGCCACGGCGCGGTGCGGCCGCCACGCTTCAGCGAGCGCGATCATCTCCTTTGCGCTCGGGCGCGCCCGCAAGCCGAAGGCAAGCCGCGCCGCTTCCTGCAAGGCGAGATCGCCCCCGGGCCAGGCATCGGCATGGCCGAGGCACGACAGCAGATAAATGTCGGCAGTCCACGGGCCGATGCCATGCACTGCGGTAAGCGCCGCATGCGCATCTTCGGCGGCGAGTCCGGCGAGCGACGGCAGAGCAAGCTTGCCGCTGTTCACGGCGCGGGCAATTTCCTTGAGCGCCTTGATCTTCGGCCGTGACAGCCCAAGGCGCGCGAGCTTATCGGTGCGAGCCTTGACGATGGCGGCTGCCTCGAACGGATCGAAGGCAGCAGACAAACGCCCCCAGATCGCGCCCGCGCTCGCGGTTGAAAGTTGTTGCGACACGACCGTTGCAGCAAGGCCGGCAAACCCGTCGGGCCGCCGCCGCAATGGCGGCCGGCCGGCTTGTGCGATCAGTGCGGCAAACCGCGGATCGGCCGCGCTTAGCGCCAAAAGCGCGGCGTCGAGATCGCTTTCATTTTCGATGTGAGTAGGCATGCTAGACTGCGCGGCGGCGTGTGAAGCGTCCCAGTGTTGAGAAGCGTATCGCCGATGTACAGCCGCATTTTGCGTTTCGCACCGAGCCCGAACGGTTATCTGCACCTGGGCCATGCCTATTCTGCATTGCTCAATCACGATATGGCGCGCGAACTCGGCGGCCGGTTCTTGTTGCGGATCGAGGACATCGATACCGAGCGCTGCCGTCCGGAATACGAAGCGGCGATCGATGAGGATCTGCGCTGGCTCGGATTGACCTGGGAAGAACCGGTACGGCGGCAGAGCCAGCATTTCGACGACTATGCGGCGGCGATCGCCAAGCTTGAAGCGCAGGGACTGCTCTATCCGAGTTTCGAGAGTCGCAGCGAACTCAACGAACTCGTCGCCGAACTCGACCGGCGCGGCTCATGGCCGCGCGATCCCGACGGCGTGCCGCTCTATGCCGGTCGCGCCCGGAAACTTTCCGCCGCCGAGCGCGAGCGCCGCCGCCAATCCGGCGAACCGTTCGCGTTGCGGCTTGCCATGGACGCCGCGATGGCGCGCGCCGGCGCGCTGAACTGGACCGAAACCGGCGCGGGGCCGCATGGTCAGAGCGGCCGCATCACCGCCGCACCGCAGATGTGGGGGGACGTCGTGCTCGCGCGCAAGGATTCGCCGACGAGCTATCACCTCTCCGCCATGGTCGACGACGCCTTGCAGGGCGTCACCGATGTGGTACGCGGGCAGGATCTGTTCTGGTCGACCAGCATTCACCGGCTGTTGCAAGCGCTGCTCGGTCTGCCGGAGCCGGCCTACCATCATCACAAGCTCATTCTCGATAGTGAGGGCAACAAGCTGTCGAAATCGACCGCAGCGACGGGGCTTCGCGAATTGCGCGCCGCCGGCTCAAGCCCGCGCGATATCCGGCGCATGATCGGGCTCGGCCGTTAGCGGAATTTCAAGCAAAAATGCGTGTTGAAGACCGGTCAGGGACCGGTTTTGTTCAAATCTTCGCCGTGGCAGGGTGCATCCGGGCTGCCACGGCGCGATTCGGGCGCGATTGATGGCGCGATTGAGGACCAAACAAAAAAACGCCGCGCGGCCGGCGCGGTGGCGTGCGCGCCGAAAACAGTCGCCGCCGCGCACCGACGCGGGCGTGCTCGCCGTTTTCGCGCACGACATCCGCACCGCGCTTACCGGCATTCTCGCGCTCGGCGAACTTTTAGCGAGCTCCAGTCTTGGCGAGCGCGAGCGCCGCTGGGCCGCGGGCATCAAGGGCAGCGCCGAGCATCTGGCGGCGCTGACCACGCTGGTTATCGACGCCACCAAGGCCGATGGCGGCTCGCTCGCCTTGAAGGAAGAAACCTTCCGCCCGCGCCGGCTGATCGAAGCTGTGGGCGAGGCGCTCACCGCGCGGGCCGAAACCAAGGGCCTGCGCGGCGAAGTCGCTGTGGTGGGCGAGCTACCGGAATTTCTGGTCGGCGATCCGGTGCGGCTGCGCGCCGCGCTGGAAAACCTGATCGACAATGCGGTGAAATTCACCCGGCACGGCGCCGTCCGCGTCCAGGCGCAAGCCGGCAGCGCCCCACGCGGCCGCGTCAAGCTCACGTTTGTCGTCAGCGACAGCGGCATCGGGCTAACACCCGCCGAGATCAGGCGGCTGTTCCGTCCGTTCAGGCAAGCTAATGCCGAAATTGCACGCCGCTACGGCGGCACCGGTCTCGGTCTTGCCGTGGTGAAGGTTCTGGCGAAGCTGATGGGCGGCGACTTGACCGTCACCAGCACGCCGGGGCGCGGTTCGAATTTCAAATTCACGGCTGTGCTGCCGGTCGCGGCAGCGGACGCGGGGCCCGGTGAACGCTCGCGGCAGGCCGCAGCTCCGGTGCGGCGCCTGAGAATTCTTTGCGTTGAGGATAATCCCTACGGCCGCGTCATCCTCAACACCATCCTCACCGAACTCGGCCACCGCGCCGATTTTGCCGGCACCGGCGAGGAAGCCGTCGACGCGGTGACGCGCGGCTATGACGTGGTGCTGATGGATGTGACACTGCCCGGCATCGACGGGCTTGAAACAGCGCGGCGCATCCGCGCGCTTGGCGGCGCTGCCCCGACGCCGATCATCGGCATTTCCGGCCGCACCACGGCCGGCGACGACGAGGCCGCGCGCGCCGCCGGCATGGCGTCTTATCTGCGCAAGCCGCTAAGCCCCTCGACGCTGAGCGAGGCGCTGGCGGCGGTTGTGAAATAGATTTCCAGAGAATTACTCTGCCGCGTCCGCTTTCGCAGCGTCGGCCGATCCTTCGACGATGCGTACGAGATCGGCCATGATGCGGTTGAGCTCGAAATCCTTCGGCGTATAGACTTCGGTGACGCCGAAACTTTTCAGTTCGCTCGCGTCGGCCGGCGGGATGATGCCGCCGACGACGACGGGCACGTCTTCTAGGCCCGCTTCTTTCATGCGCGCCACCACATCGCGCACCAGCGGTAAATGCGAGCCTGACAGAATCGACAGCCCGACGACGTGAGCGCCCTTTTCCGCCGCGGCGGCGACGATCGCTTCGGGCGTCATCCGGATGCCCTCATAGACGACGTCCATGCCGGCGTCGCGGGCACGCACCGCGATCTGCTCGGCGCCGTTGGAATGGCCGTCGAGGCCCGGCTTGCCGACCAGGAATTTCAGGCGCCGCCCGAGCTTGCGCGACACCCGGTCGACCTCGGCGCGGATGTCGTCGAGGCCCGTAGTGTCGTTGCGTGCGGCGGAGCCGACGCCGGTCGGCGCGCGGTATTCGCCAAAGGCCGAGCGCAGCGCAAAACCCCATTCGCCGGTGGTGACGCCGGCCTTGGCGCAATCAATCGACGGCGGCATGATGTTGCTGCCGTTCTTTGCCGCAAGCCGCAGCGCGTCGAGCGCGGCGGCGACGGCTTTATTGTCCCGCGTCGCCCGCCATGCGTTCAGCCGCGCGATCTGTTCCGCCTCGACTTCGTGCGGCACGGTCATGATGGTGTTTTCGCCGGTGGTGAGCGGCGACGGCTCGGTCTCGACGAAACGATTGACGCCGACCACGGTCTGTTCGTTGCGTTCGATGGCCTCGAGCCGGGTGGTGTTGCTCTCGACCAGCTGGGCTTTCATGTATCCGGTCTCGACCGCCGCGATGGCGCCGCCCAGCCGCTCGATATGGTCAAGCTCGTCAAGCGCGGCCTTCTTAAGCTCCTCGACTTTGGCCGCGATCTCGGCTGAGCCGTCGAAAATGTCGCCGTAGTCGAGCAGGTCGGTTTCGTAGGCCAGGATCTGCTGCATACGCAGCGACCACTGCTGATCCCACGATCGCGGCAGGCCGAGCGCTTCGTTCCATGCCGGCAGCTGCACGGCGCGGGCGCGCCCTTTCTTTGACAAGGTCACGGCCAGCATCGACAGCAGAATGCGATAGACGTTGTTCTCCGGCTGTTGCTCGGTCAGTCCCAGCGAATTGACCTGCACGCCGTAGCGGAACAGCCGTTGTTTGGCGTCGGTCACGCCATAACGTTCGCGCGTAATCTTGTCCCACAATTCGCCGAATGCGCGCATCTTGCACATTTCGGCGATAAAGCGGGTTGAGGCGTTGACGAAGAAAGAAATCCGTCCAACCACCTCGCCGAAATCGTTGACCGCGCCGGCCGCCTTGACCGTGTCGAGCACGGCCACCGCGGTGGCGAGCGCGAAGGCGAGCTCCTGTTCCGGCGTCGCGCCGGCTTCCTGCAAATGATAGGAGCAGACATTCATCGGATTCCATTTCGGCATTTCGCGGGTCGTGAACAGGATGGTGTCCTTGATCAGCCGCATCGACGGTGCCGGCGGAAACACGTAAGTGCCGCGAGACAGATATTCCTTGATGATGTCGTTCTGTGTGGTGCCCTGCAGCTTGTCGCGCGGCACGCCTTCCTCGTCGGCAACCGCGATATAAAGCGCGAGCAACCAGGCGGCGGTGGCGTTGATCGTCATCGACGTGTTCATCGCGTCGAGCGGGATGTCTTTGAACAAAGCGCGCATGTCGCCAAGGTGCGAGATCGGCACGCCGACCTTGCCGACTTCGCCTTCGGCTAAAGGATGATCGCTGTCATAGCCGGTCTGAGTCGGCAGATCGAAGGCGACCGAAAGTCCGGTCTGCCCCTTGCCCAGATTTTTGCGATAGAGTTCGTTCGATGCGGTGGCCGTAGAATGCCCCGCATAGGTACGGAATATCCAAGGTTTATTGCGGCGCGGCTGGTCGCCCATTGGTCTTCCAACGCAATCCGGCTTACCTAATGTGACGCGGATTCTGTTGCAACGCAACATGCGCGTTGCGCAATCAGCGCCAAAACAATCAGCACCGCGCCGAGCCCGACCTGGGTCTTCACATAGGGGAAGATCAGGATCAGCGCGCCGGTCGCGGCGAGGCCAAAGATTTCGCTCGCCAAAAATCCGCGTTCCAGTGCGAAGCGGATCAGAAAGGCGACCGCCACGGCGAGCACGACAAGGTCATACATATACACATAGGGCGTGACGACGAGGGTGCCGGCGGCGAGCGCCGCTGCTTTGAGATCGAACGGGGCGCGGCTTCGCCACAGCCACACCACCGCGACGGCGATCGCGACGCTTGCCACCACTTGCACAGACCAAGCTAGCGGCTCGCTGCCGCCATAAGCGCGGACGAGGCCAAACAAGCTTTGTAACCGGCCGAAGTCGGCGTGGCCTTCACCGAGAATTTCGCGGCCGGTGATCGGCAGCCAATGCGCGAACGCGATCCAGCTTTCGGTTCCAAACGTGAGCCATGACAGCGCGGCGAGGGTGCCAGCCACTGCCGCGGCCACAGCGATCGTAAGCCAGCACCGGTCGGCGATTAGAACCAGCGGAAACAGCAAACCGAATTGTGGCTTGTAGGTCAGCAGTCCGAGACAAATGCCGGCAAGCGCCGGCTGCCGTTCCAGCAATCCGAGCGTGCCGCCGATCAACGCCGCGGTGAGGAAGCCGTTTTGTCCGGCGGTCATGTTCCACAGCGCAGCGGGAAAACCGAGCGCGACAAAAATGCCGGTGCGGCCGAGAATGCCGTCCATGGCGGCGACGTAAGCGGCGAGTGTCGCCAGCAACGACACGATGGCCGCGGCGACAAACGGTAGTGTCGCCAGCGCCGCGGCAACGAAGAGAAACGTCGGCGGATAGTGCCAGCCGTAATAATCGGGAAAGTCGTGGCCGATGGCGCGCACTTCGGCCTGCTTGTGCGTCGGCCAGTCGTAAGCGGCGGCCGCGTTGCCGTCGAGCGCAAGCCGGCCCGCGGCGACGACATTGACAAAATCGTTGGCGATAGGCCGGTGCTCCTGGTCGAGCAGAAAATCGCCTTTGAGAAGAGTGCCGCCGAGCACGATCAGGTAACCGAGCGCGAGAGTCAGCCCGATCAAGCGGATCGTGCGCGCGGGCGAAAACGGCGGTACTGCACCGGGCAGGCTGTCGTGTGCAAGAGCCATGAATGCGCGGTCAAATAGGCGCGGAAGATCGTCTTCCGCGCCTCACTTAAGCGAGCATTCCTTTCCGGGCTGTTAGCGCCGGATCAGGCGCGCCGGACCAGCCGCAGAATGACCAACAGGATCACCGCGCCGATAAAGGCGTTGATGATGGCGCCGATAAATCCGCCGCCGATGAAGATGCCGAGTTGCGGCAACAGCCAGCCAGCAATCAGGGCGCCGATAATGCCGACGATAATGTCGCCGATCAGCCCGAAGCCGCCGCCTTTCATGACCATGCCGGCCAGCCAGCCGGCGATGGCACCGACGATCAGCCAGATAATGATGCTTTGTAGGTCCATACTTTCCCCCTGTTTGCTCCCCCGGCAGGGGGAAGCCCCTGCATTAGAGACTACACCACCAAGCTTAGGCCGATGGCCCGAGTCTGTCAGCAGTCTGTCAGCAGCCCTATGAGCTGCAACGGTGGATTTGCACCGCAACTAATTATTGCGCTGCAACATGAGGTGCGGCAGACTACGCTTGTCTCGTGACGCCGTCGCGAACGTCCGTTGCAGCCGGGAGGGCCGTCATGGCCGTTGTTGCGCAAAAGAAACCATCAGCCGCGCCGCTCAAGGATCTCTACCAGATCGGTGAAGTTCCGCCGCTCGGCCATGTGCCCGCGAACATGTATGCTTGGGCGATCCGCAAGGAGCGCCACGGCCCGCCGGAAACGGCGATGCAGCTCGAAGTGGTTCCGACCTGGCCGATCGCCGAGGACGAAGTGCTGGTCTACGTCATGGCCGGCGGCGTCAATTACAACGGCATCTGGGCAGGCCTCGGCCAGCCGATCTCGCCGCTCGACGGCCACAAGCATCCGTTTCACATCGCCGGCTCCGATGCTTCCGGCATCGTCTGGGCGGTCGGCTCCAAGGTGAAGCGCTGGAAGATCGGCGACGAAGTGATCATTCACTGCAATCAGGACGACGGCGATGACGAGGAGTGCAATGGCGGCGATCCGCTGTTGTCGCCATCGCAGCGCATCTGGGGCTACGAGACGCCGGACGGCTCGTTCGCGCAATTCTGCCGCGTGCAGTCGCGCCAGCTGATGCTGAAGCCGGCACATCTGCCGTGGGAGGAAGCGGCCTGTTACACGCTTACTTTGGCCACGGCGTACCGCATGTTGTTCGGCCATTCGCCGCACACGCTCAAGCCCGGCGACAACGTTCTGATCTGGGGCGCCTCGGGCGGGCTCGGCGTGTTCGGCGTGCAGCTCGTCGCCGCATCCGGCGCCAATGCGATCGGCATCGTTTCGGATCAATCGAAATCCGAATACGTGTTCAATCTCGGCGCCAAGGGGGTCATCAACCGCAATGAATTCAAGTGCTGGGGAGCGATGCCCAAGGTCGGTACGCCCGAATACGACGCCTGGGTCAAGGAAGCGCGCCGCTTCGGCAAGGCTATCTGGGACATCACCGGCAAGCGCGACGTCGACATCGTGTTTGAGCATCCCGGCGAGGCGACGTTCCCGGTGTCGTGCCTCGTCGTCAAGCGCGGCGGCATGGTCGTGTTCTGCGCCGGCACCACCGGTTACAACATCACTTTCGACGCGCGCTACGTCTGGATGCGGCAGAAGCGAGTGCAGGGCTCGCATTTTGCACACTTGAAACAAGCGAGCGCGGCCAATCAGTTCGTCATCGACCGCCGCGTCGATCCGTGCATGAGCGACGTGTTTCCCTGGGAGAAGATTCCTTATGCGCATGAATTGATGCGCGCCAACAAACACAAACCCGGGAATATGGCGGTGCTGGTCAATGCGCCGCGCCCCGGCCTGCGGAACTTCGAGGACGTGATCGAGGCGGCGGGCAGCTAAGGCCGCCCCAAATCTCGTGCGCCGGGATGGGGTGATACCTCCTTCCTCCAAGCGGAAGTGAGGTGCATTGCAGGCGTCAATCCGCTACAATTTATCGTCCGGGTACGGGGTAAGCCATGCTCGCGCCGCAGCAGGCCGAGACGACCACCGCACGAAGGCGCTTCCGCGTCGTGCTGATCAAGCCGTCGCACTACGACGACGACGGTTATGTCATCCGCTGGTATCGCTCGCCGATGCCGGCCAATTCGCTCGCCAGTGTTTACGGCCTGCTCGACGATTGCGCGCATCGCAAAATTCTCGGCCCCGATACCGGCATCGACATTGTCGCCATCGACGAAACCAATACGCGCGTGCGTATCGACCGCATTGTCGCGGACATGCGCGCCAACGGCAATTTCGGCTTCGTTGGCCTGGTCGGCGTGCAATCGAATCAGTATCCGCGCTCGCTCCACATCGCGAAGCCGCTGCGCGCGGCTGGAATTCCTGTGATCATTGGCGGTTTCCACGTCTCCGGTACGTTGGCGATGTTCGATTCCATCGGGCCCGATTTGCAGCAGGCGCTCGACATGGGCGTGACGCTGTTTGCCGGCGAAGCCGAAGGCCGCATGGACGACGTGGTGCGCGACGCCGCCTCGGGCGCACTCAAGCCGATCTACAATTACATCGACGATCTGCCGGCGCTGGAAGACGCGGTGACGCCGTTTTTGCCCGGCAATGCGGTGCGCAAGACCATCGGCAATGTCACGACCTTCGACGCCGGGCGCGGCTGCCCGTTCCAGTGCTCGTTCTGCACGATTATCAACGTGCAGGGACGGAAATCGCGGCGGCGCAGCCCCGATGACGTCGAGCGCATCCTGCGCAAGAATTACGCGCAGGGCATCGACCGCTTCTTCATCACCGACGACAATTTCGCCCGCAACAAGGATTGGGAAGGGACCTTCGACCGCATCATCAAGCTGCGCGAACAGGACGGCATGGATGTACGCTTTCTCATCCAGGTCGACACGTTGTGTCACAAAATCCCGAATTTCGTCGCCAAGGCCAAGCGCGCCGGTGTCACCCGCATCTTCATCGGGCTGGAAAACATCAATCCCGACAATCTGCTTGCCGCCAAGAAGCGGCAGAACAAGATCACCGAGTACCGCAACATGTTGCTTGCCTGGAAGGCGGTCGGCATCTGGACCTATGCCGGCTATATCCTCGGCTTTCCGAACGACACGCCGGAATCGGCGCGCCGCGACATCGAGATCATCAAGAAGGAAATGCCGCTCGACGTCCTGGAATTCTTCTTTCTCACGCCGCTGCCGGGTTCCGAGGACCACAAGGTCTTGCGATCAAAGGGTGCGGCGCTCGATCCCGATCTGAACAAATACGATCTCGAACATGCGCTCACGGCGCATGCCAACATGACCAAGGCGGAGTGGGAAAAGCTCTATCGCGACGCCTGGACGATCTATTACACGCCCGAACATATCGAGATGATTTTGCGCCGGGCGCAATCGTACGGCATCAATATTCTGCGGCTGGCTCAGATCATCCTCTGGTTCGCGCAATCGCTGGCGATCGAGAAAGTGCATCCGCTGCAAGGCGGCTTTGTGCGGCTCAAGAGCCGGCTGGAGCGAAGGCCGGAATTGCCGGTCGAGCCGGTGTGGCGCTTTTATCCGGCGCTCGTCTGGGAGGTTCTGGCGAAGCATGCCCGCGTTGCCGCCGCGGCCTGGGGCGTTTTCCGCATCTATCGCCGCGTTGCCGCCGGCAAACATAGTCCCTATAGCGATCTCGCCATGACGCCGGTGAGCGAGGACGAGACGCAGACGCTCGAACTATTCACGCACAACAAGTCGGCACGCGAAGCGGTCGATCACGCCCGCAAGATCAAGACGCTGACCGGCGCCGGCGCGGCCGTGGCGGAAACTGCCGTCTAAACCTCCCCCACGCGATCCGGAGTCATGGCGACAATCGCGCGCTCCCGGGCGATCGCGGCATTGAGCTCGCCGCCGTAAATGAAGATCAATGCGGTGAAATAAAGAAACACCAGCGCCATCATCGCCGAGGCAAGCCCGGCGTAATAGTTCACGTAAGTGTAGGAGAAATTCGACAGGTAGCGGCCGAAGGCAAAGCCGCAGGCGAGCCACAGCAGAAGCGTCGCGACGATCCCAGGCCATACGGCGGTGAGCGGCCGCCGGCCGCAGGGCAGCCACATGTGCAGAATCAGAAGCGACGTGATTAGCAAGACGGTCGCGACCACGAAGCGGCCGATATTGAAATGGCTTTCGAGTTCGGCGAGCCACGGCGCGTAGTGCAGCGCCGCCTTGAAGATCAGCGGGCCGAGCACGATCAGAAACGCCAGTGCCAGCAGCCCGATCGCGGCCACCAGCACGTAGCCGATCGATTCCAGGCGCAACAGCCACCACGGTCGCGGATCGATCAGCCCATAGGCGCGGTTTAATCCGATGCGCAGGCTCTCGACACCGCTCGAGGCGAAATAGATCGCAAACCCGGCGCCGACGGTGACGATGTCGCCGCGCGCGGTGGTCAGCACGCTATGAATCTGGCCGGCGATCTGGCCCGACACTTCGCGCGGCCACGCGGCGATAATCAGCCGCGCCACTTCGTCGGCGAGGTCGCGCGAACCGATGAAGCCCGCTATCGCGGTGATCAAGATAAGAAACGGAAACATCGACATCAGCACCGAGAGCGCGATGTGGCTCGCGATTGCCCAGCCGTCATCGGCATTGAAGCGGTAGAACGCCTCCAAGGCGATGCGGAAGCACAGGCGGATCGTGCGCAACGCTCAATGTCTCCGTGGCGGCTCATTGATAGCACAACGGCGCGCCGCCCAATTAGACCCGTTGAAAAGTGCATTCCTGCATGGCGGCCAAGCGCGATCGCCGATTGGCGGTGCGGTTCAATAATGGCAAGTAGCGGCCGCCGGTATCGACTCAAGCGCTGCGGCTCGCCGTCCCGAAAGTTCGCATTGAATATCGCCTCCCAACCCTCCCGGCCTATTTCGACTCCGGCGCCTGCGCAGCGGTCCTTCGCGGCGATGCGCTATCCGGGCTTCCGCGCCCAGTTCGCCACCTACGTTTTGGCGATGATGGCCGACAATATTGAGCACGTCATCAGCTACTGGATGCTGTTCCAGAAATTCCACTCGCCGGCGCTGGCGGGCTTCGCCGTGGTATCGCACTGGCTGCCGTTTTTGTTGTTCTCGGTCGCGAGCGGCGCACTCGCCGACCGCTTCGATCCGCGCCGCCTGATCCAGTGCGGCATGGGCCTGTTCATCACCGCCTCGCTGGGCTGGGGCTACTTTTTCTTCACCGGGACATTGCAGATGTGGCACGCCATGGTGCTGCTGGTGATCCACGGTTGCGCCGGGGTGCTGTGGCAGACGCCGAATCAATTGCTGCTCTACGACATCGTCGGCCCGGCCGATTTGACCAGCGCGGTACGGCTCAATGCCACCGCGCGTTATGCCGGCGTGCTGATCGGCCCCGCGGTCGGCGGCGCCATTTTGCTCGCGCTCGGGCCGTCATGGGGAATCCTGCTCAACACCGTGTTCTATCTGCCGCTCGTGATCTGGCTCGTAAACGCGCCCTACGGTCCGCGCTTTCGCGCCGGCAAACCGGCGCCGCCGCGTGCGGTGCGCGGCCTCGCCGATATCGTCGCGACCATCCGCGATATCTCGGCCCATCCGGTCATCATCGCGATGACGTTTCTGGCCGGATGTTCGTCGTTCTTCGTCGGCAATGCCTATAACGCGCAGATGCCGAATTTTGCCCACGATCTCGGCCACGGCGATCCAGGCGTGTCCTACAGCTTGCTGCTGGCCGCCGACGCCGCAGGCGGCTTTCTCGCCGGCGCAGTGCTTGAAGGCCGCGGGCTTTTGCCGCCGCGCCAGCGGACTGCGATCATTCTTGCGATTCTATGGTGCGCGTCGCTCACCGGCTTTTCGCTGGCGACGAGTTATGCGGTCGCGCTGGTTCTTTTGTTCTCGGCCGGCTTCTTTGAACTGTCGTTCAACGCCATGGCGCAGACGCTGGTGCAGCTCAACGCGCCGGCCGGCATGCGCGGCCGCGTCATCGGCCTTTTCAACATGGCGAGCCTCGGCTTACGCGCTTTCAGCGGCGTCTCGGTCGGGCTCCTCGGCAGCGTGATCGGCGTGCACTGGTCGCTGGCGCTCTCGGCGCTGACCATGCTGGCGATCGCGATAAGTCTTTTGGCGTTGCCTGGATTTCGTCCGGCGCAGTGACGCGTGTTTAAGCCGCCTGGACGTCGGCGAGGAAGCGGCGAACTTCGCCTTGCAGGCTTTCCGCCTCAATGGCGAGCGCGTCGGCGAGCGCCTTGACGTCGGCGGCTGTCGCGCGGGCCCCGGTGGTGGCGCCGGCGACGCGGCTCATCGATTCGGACCCGGTACGCGCCTCGACCGAGGCGCGGTTGACGCCCTCGGCGATCGCGGCAACGGCGTTGTTCTGCTCCTCGACCGTCGAGGCGACGCCGGTTGCGATCTCCGACATGTCGTCGATGATCGATGATACCTGCTCGATCGCCTGTGCCGCATCCGCAGTTGCCGACTGGATCGAACCGATCTGCGCGGCAACATCCTCGGTCGCACGCGCGGTCTGCGCCGCGAGCGATTTCACCTCGGAAGCAACCACGGCGAAACCCTTGCCGGACTCGCCGGCACGCGCCGCCTCGATCGCGGCGTTGAGCGCCAAGAGATTGGTCTGGCCGGCGATCGACTGAATGAGCCCGATCACTTCGCCGATACGATTCGCGGCGTTGCCGAGTTCCGACATGGTATTCACGGTGCGCTTGGATTCGGCGACAGCACGGCGCGCCACGTCGGTTGATTTGGTCGCCTGGTTGGCGATCTCGCCGATCGAAACCGCAAGCTCCTCAATCGAGCTCGCGACGTTCGTGACGTTGAGCGAAGCCGCGCCGACCGAATTCTCCGCGGAGCGCGCTTCGGAATTGACGGAATCGGCGGCCTCGTTGAGGCCGCTGGAGGCGTCCTCCAGCCGGCTCGCGGCGTCGCGCAGCCGGTCGAGTGCCTGCTCGATGGAGGAACGGAATTGCCGGATCATCGCGGCGATCGCCTCGCCCCGCTGTTCGCGCGCGGCATTGCCTTCACTCTGCACGCCGGCGAGCCGCTCGCGCTCGATCATGCTGTCGCGGAATACTACGACGGTACGCGCCATCTCCTCGATCTCGTCGTGCGACCGGGTCGCGAGCGGCTGCACTGAAGTATCGCCTTCGGCGAGCCGCTTCATCACCGCCACGAGTTTCTCGAGCGGCAGCGTGATCGAGCGGCCGATGCTGTAGCTGCAAGCAAGCCCGAGCAGCACGACCGCGAGGCCGACCCAGAGTATGACGCGCCGCGTCTGCGTGCGCGATGCGCCCAAATCCGTCCCGGCGGATTCGGCGTCGCTGCGTGCATCGAAGATGAGGCGGTCCGCTTCCGGCAGCACGCTCTCGGTGTCGTGAGCAATCAGCGTGACCAGCGGCGCGACATTATCGGTGGTGGCGACCCATTGCTGGAAGCTGTGGGCATAGGACTGAATCTGCTGATCGAGCTTCCCCTTCATATCCGGCGCGCCGTCGACCGATTCGAACAGATCGTTGAAATTCTTCACCTCGGCGAGAAAGTTCCGCTCGGCGTCCGGGTCGCGGGTCAACCGATATTCGATTTCGTAACGGCGCATGGTCAAGAGCGATGCCGTCAGGTTGCCACGATCGACTTCGCCGACCCAAGATAGTTCGTTGTGGATGATGGCCTGCACCGCATTGCTGGTCGTGATGAGATTGGCGGTTTCGCCTTTGGTCTCGTCGAATCCCAGCGTTTTCTGTTCATCGACCAGACTTTCAAAGCTGGCCTTGAGGTCGCGCACGGTGATGCGCAGCGGCGCGATGGTGGTCTGCTGTGAGGCGGACAGCATTGCCTGGATCCGGTCCAGGCACTCCATCGCCAGCGCCTGGCCTGCATTGAATTCTTCGACCGACGGGTCGGAAGGACGTGCGACGAAGTCGGTCGTCGCCGAGCGCATCATCAAGAGCCCGGTTTTCAGATCGCGGCTTGCCGCGGCGACTTCGGTGTTGCGGTGTACGGCATCGAAAGCGCTGCCAACCTCGGCGTCGCCGCTCACATAGGCGATGGCGATGGCTAGGAAGCCGACGACGGGGATGGCGCCAAGCACAATTACGCGCGCACGTACCGACAGCCTGGAAAAGATCTGGGTGATGGACATCATCGCTCGATCGGAACCGTGGGCGCTATTCAAGGTGCCGCAGCGCGTCACAGCGGTAATGAGTGCAGAACAGCGTAAAATGGTTAATATTCCCCAAGAATCCACGGGTTATCGCAGAAATGCTGGGCTTTGCCTCGGCTTTCGGCGCCGGCACATTGGCTTTTGTGCAGCGCACGCGTAAGCTTTGCCGGCAGGCCGGGCCGGACACTTTTTCGATAGGCAGCTGATCGGAGCCAGTCATGTCGCTTGCCGCCCCTCAGACGACCGCAGGCCCTGACATCGTCGCCATGCTCGATGAGGCGGTCGGCACCGTCGAAGCACTGTTTGCCGACGCGCGGCGCGCCGTTGCCGATCGGGTGACGATCGAAGGCCGCATGATCAGCCGTATCTTCGACCGCGAGCAGCGGGCGGCCCACGGCCTTGCCTGGCTCGCGACCTACGCCGAGGCTCTGCGTCAGCTCGCCGCCTATGCGCAGCGCCTCACTGACGCCGGCAATTTCGGCGAGAGCGAGGAACTGCTCGTTCGGATCGGCGCCGGCGAATATCTGGCGCAGGTCATGGGCGGCATTCCCATGAGCCAAGGCGAAATCGTTCGGTTGTCCGATCTCGGGCTGGACGCCGCCGCGGTCGCGGCACGCATGACGCCCGCGGTCGACCATCTTATCGCCACCGGTAATACCGCCGCGCGCCGCGCGCGCCTCGTCGAGCTGATCCGGTTGAATAACGACGCTACCGTCGGCGCCTGCGGGCTCGACGACACGCTGGATTCGATCCGTGAAGAGATGCGCAAGTTCGCCGACGATCGCGTGGCGCCCTACGCGCAGCAATGGCATCTGAAAAACCAGTACATCCCGCTCGACGTCATCTCGCAAATGTCCGAGCTCGGCGTGTTCTCACTCACCATCCCTGAAGATTACGGCGGCATGGGGCTCGGCAAGGAATCGATGTGCGTCGTGTCCGAAGAGCTCTCGCGGGGCTATATCGGCGTCGGTTCGCTCGGTACCCGCTCCGAGATCGCCGCTGAGCTCATTCTCGGTTCTGGCACCGAGGAGCAGAAACGCAAATGGCTGCCGAAAATTGCCTCGGGTGAAGTGCTGCCGACCGCGGTGTTCACCGAACCGAATACCGGCTCCGATCTCGCGTCGCTGAAGACGCGCGCGGTGCGCCAGGGCGACGTCTATAAGGTCTACGGCAACAAGACCTGGATCACGCATCCGGTGCGCGCCGATCTGATGACATTGCTCGTGCGCACCAATCCGGCGGAAACCGGCTATCGCGGGCTTTCCATGCTGCTCGCCGAAAAGCCGCGCGGCGACGACGGCACTCCGTTCCCGGCTTCGGGCATGTCCGGTACCGAGATCGAGGTGCTGGGCTATCGCGGCATGAAGGAATACGAGATCGCTTTCGACGGTTTCATCGTCAAAGCGGAAAACCTGCTCGGCGGGGTCGAGGGCCTCGGCTTCAAGCAGTTGATGGCGACGTTCGAGGCGGCGCGCGTCCAGACCGCCGCGCGTGCGATCGGCGTGGCGCAGGCCGCCATGGAGCAGGCGCTCGGCTATGCCACGGCGCGCGTGCAATTCGGCGAACCGATCGCCAATTTTCCCCGCGTGTCGGACAAAATCGCCATGATGGCGGTCGAGATCATGATCGCGCGCCAGCTCACTTACTATGCGGCGCGGCAGAAGGATTCCGGGCGGCGCTGCGATCTCGAAGCCGGCATGGCGAAACTTCTCGCCGCGCGCGTCGCCTGGGCCGCGGCCGACAATGCCGTGCAGGTGCACGGCGGCAACGGGTTCGCCGTCGAGTTCCCGGTGTCGCGCATCCTGTGCGACGCGCGCATTCTCAATATTTTCGAGGGCGCCGCCGAAATCCAGGCGCAGGTGATCGCGCGGCGTCTGCTCGACGGCTCGAACTAGACCGAAAGCCCAAAAGCCGCCGGGATTGACGGCGATGTTCACGTTGGTGAATGTCGGTCGATGGAAACGTTCGCAACGCCGAATTCCGCGAAACCGCCCGTAGCCGATTCGCGACAGGCATGGCTGCGCCTCGCCGCGACCATGCTGGTCTCGACCATCGGCGGCGTCGGGATGTGGTCGGTGGTAGTCGCGCTGCCCGCCGTGCAGGCGGAATTCGCCGTGCCGCGCGCGCAAGCCTCGTTGCCATTCACGATGGCGATGCTCGGATTTGCCCTTGGCGGCGTGGTCATGGGCCGGCTTCTCGACGTTGCCGGAATTTTGGGTCCGCTCACCGCCGGCGCGCTGGCGCTTTGCCTCGGCTATCTCGGCGCGGCGAGCGCCGGCAGCCTTGTCGTATTCGCGCTTGCGCATGCCGTTATCGGGTTCGGCACCTCGGTGACGTTCGGTCCGCTGATGGCGGACATTTCATACTGGTTTGTCCGCCGCCGCGGCGTGGCGGTGACGTTGTGCTCGGCCGGAAATTATATCGCCGGCACGGTGTGGCCGCCGGTCGTGCAACACGCCATCGCGCTCTACGGCTGGCGTGCAACCCACGTCGCCATCGGGCTGTCCTGCGGCGTGGCGATGCTTTTGATTGGTCTTGTCGGATTGCGCCGAAAGGCGCCCGCGGGGCTCGTGAATGCCAGCGCCGCGACGCGCACGGCTTCGCCTGCAAATCTCGGCCTTTCGCCAGGCGCCCTGCAAACCTTGCTGGCGCTGGCCTCGGTCTGCTGTTGCGTGGCGATGTCGATGCCGCAGGTTCACATCGTCGCTTATTGCGGCGATCTCGGTTACGGCGTCGCCCGCGGCGCCGACATGCTGGCGCTGATGATGGCGTTCGGCATCGTCGGCCGCATCGGTTCGGGATTTATCGCTGACCGCATCGGCGGCTTGCTTACGCTGATGCTGGGATCGGCGCTGCAGGGCGTCGCGCTCTTGCTCTATCTTCTCTATGACGGGCTGGTTTCGCTCTACGTCATCTCGGCGGTATTCGGCCTGTTCCAGGGCGGCATAGTCCCGAGCTACGCCATCATCGTGCGTGAATATTTTCCGGCGAAGGAGGCCGGCGCGCGCATCGGCATCATTCTGATGATGAGCCTGTTCGGCATGGCGCTCGGCGGCTGGATGTCGGGATATATTTTCGATCTGACCGGGTCGTACCGCGCCGCATTTTTTAACGGGCTCGCCTGGAACGCAGTCAACGGATCGATTGTGTTGTGGCTTTTGTTTCGGCGCCACCGCTCGCGTGTCGCTTATGCGTGAGCTTTGAGCGGCGGCTCCTTCAGCAAGAAACCGATATTCCCGTTAGATCGCTTCGCCGCTTCGCTCCTCGTAATGACGGTGCTACAAGATGGCCATGGCTGATTTCATGTCTCATGTCGCGGTCCCGATCGCCATCGGTGCGGTCGCGATCGTCTTGTTGCTCGGCCTCATCAACCTGATGATGGGCGGCTCGGGCAATACGTCGCAAAAGCTGATGCGGCTGCGCGTTCTGCTGCAAGCCATCGCCATCGGCGTTATCATGCTGACGCTGTGGTTCATGGGCAAGTGATCGCAAGGCCTGCGATGGTCAAGCTCAACAAAATCTACACCCGCACCGGCGATGACGGCACGACCGGTCTTGGCACCGGCGAGCGGCGCAAGAAATACGATCTGCGCATTGCCGCCTACGGCACCATCGACGAGGCCAATGCCGCGATCGGTTTGGCGCGGCTGCACACCGGACACGACCATGAGCTCGACGCCGTTCTGGCGCGCATTCAGAACGATCTGTTCGACCTCGGCGCCGATCTGTGCACGCCGGGCAAGGGCAATGGCGGTGGTAAAGAACCTGGCGGCGCGCGCCTCACCGTCACCGACAAGCAGGTCAGTTGGCTCGAAAGCGAAATCGACCGCTTCAATGCAGGTCTAAACTCGCTGCGTTCGTTCGTGCTGCCCGGCGGTAGCGCTGCGGCGGCCAATCTGCATCTCGCCCGCACCGTCTGCCGGCGCGCCGAACGGCTGATCGCCGAGCTTGCCGACCGGCCGGACGAGAGCGTGAATGCCGAAGTGCTCAAATACGTCAATCGTCTGTCCGATTTCCTGTTCGTCGCCAGCCGCCACGCCAATGCCAAAGGCGAGGGTGACGTGCTGTGGAAGCCGGGCGAAAATCGCTGAGCGCATCGCCGCGCGGACAAGACCATGAGGCGGCTTTATGGGGCGGCTTGACGGCAAGGTTGCAATCGTCACCGGCGCGGCCAGCGGCATCGGCAAAGCGAGCGCAATCCTGTTCGCGCGAGAGGGCGCTCGCGTTGTCATCGTCGATCAGGACGCCGACGGCTTGAACGCTACCGAAGATTCAATCGTCGAGAGCGGCGGTGCCGCTGAGATGTTCGTGGGCGATGTCGGCCGCGAAGCCGACGTGAAGGGCTACGTGGCGCGCGCCGCCGAGGTTTTCGGCGCGCTCGACATTATGTATGCCAATGCCGGCATCCTCGGCGAGCCGACACCCATCCTCGAGCAAACAGTCGACCGGTGGCTCAAGGTTCTTACGACCAATCTGATCGGCCCGTTCCTTGCCATCAAACATGCCGCAGCCCACATGGTCGGCGTCGGACGCGGCTCGATCGTGCTCACCGCTTCAACCGCAGGTTTGCGCGCCGCGGCCGGCAACGCGCCCTATAGTTCCAGCAAAGCCGGAGTCATCAGCCTGGCCCAGACCGCGGCGAATTCGCTGTCCGGCACCGGTGTGCGCGTCAATGCGATCTGCCCGGGGCTGATCGAGACCGGCATGACCCGCGAATTGTTCGAATCCGCGCGCGAGCGCGGCACCGCGGGTAAGATCGGGCAACTTAATCCACTTAAGCGCGGCGGCGCGCCGGAGGAGATTGCGGCCGTGGCGCTGTTTCTGGCGAGCGACGAGTCCTCCTACGTCAACGGCCAGGCCATTGCGGTGGACGGCGGGCTGTCCTCAACGCTGCCTTTCACCCGTCCGATCCGTTGACCGCAAAGCCCGCGACGTTTAGGTTCTCGCACCGCAGCATCGCTGCCGATCCGGACGGCGGGCGCTGGCGACAAAGAACAGCCGGAAGCAGCCATTTAAGCTAATAAAGCCATGAAAATTCTCGTGCCCGCGAAACGGGCGATCGACAAGGATGTAAAAATCCGGGTCAAGGCGGACGGCTCCGGCGTCGAGCTCGGCAACGTCAAAATGTCGATGAATCCCTTCGACGAAATCGCCGTCGAAGAGGCGATCCGGCTCAAGGAAGCTGGCAAGGCGACCGAGATCGTCGCTGTCTCGATCGGCCCGGCGCAGGCCGCCGAGACCATCCGCACCGCGCTCGCCATGGGTGCCGACCGCGGCATCCTTGTCAAGGCCGAGGGTGTCGTCGAGCCGCTGGCGGTGGCAAAGATTCTCAAAGGCATCGCCGACGCGGAAAAGCCCGGTCTCATCATCCTGGGCAAACAGGCGATCGACGACGACTCCAATCAAACCGGTCAGATGCTGGCGGCGCTGCTCGGCTGGCCGCAGGGCACCTTCGCTTCCAAAATCGCGCTCGATAGTGACTCACTCATGGTGACGCGCGAAGTCGACGGCGGCCTGCAAACCGTGAAGCTCAAACTGCCGGCGATCGTCACCACCGACCTGCGGCTGAACGAGCCGCGCTACGCGTCGCTGCCCAACATCATGAAGGCGAAGAAAAAGCCGATCGACGAAAAAACTGCCGCCGATTACGGCGTCGACATCAAGCCGCGGCTCGAAGTCGTCAAGACCGTCGAGCCGCCGGTGCGCAAAGCCGGCGTCAAGGTCAAGAGCGTCGCCGAGCTGGTCGAGAAGCTCAAAGAGGTAGGGGCGATCTGATGCCGACGCTGCTTCTCGCCGAGCACGATAACGTCTCGCTCAAGGACGCGACCAATAAGGCGCTGACGGCGGCCAAGACGCTCGGCGCCGATGTGCACATCCTCGTCGCCGGTCATAACTGCAAAGCGGTTGCGGACGCCGCGGCGAAACTCGACGGGGTCAAGAAAGTGCTGCTGGCCGACGCCGCACCCTACGAGCACATGCTGGCCGAGCCGAGCGCGGCGCTGATCGTGTCGCTCGCTGGACCTTATGAAACAATCATGGCGGCGGCGACCACGACCGGAAAGAACATCATGCCGCGCGTCGCGGCGCTGCTCGACGTGATGCAGATCTCCGACGTCATCAAAGTTGTCGCGCCCGACACGTTCGAGCGGCCGATCTATGCCGGCAACGCGATCCAGACTGTGCGCTCGACCGACAAGAAGCGCGTCATCACCGTGCGCACCGCGGCGTTCCAGGCGACCGGCGCCGGCGGCGCGGCCGCGCCGATCGAGCCGGTCGCGGCTGTGGCCGATCCGGGCGTCTCCGGCTTTGTCGGCGAAGAACTCTCCAAGTCGGAGCGGCCGGAACTGACCTCGGCGAAGATCATCATTTCCGGCGGCCGCGCCATGCAGAACCGCGAGAACTTCACTAAATATATCGAGCCGGTGGCTGACAAACTCGGCGCCGCGATCGGCGCCTCGCGTGCGGCTGTCGATGCCGGTTACGCGCCAAACGACTGGCAAGTCGGGCAAACCGGCAAGGTCGTGGCGCCCGACCTTTACATCGCCGTCGGCATTTCCGGCGCCATTCAGCATCTTGCCGGCATGAAGGACTCGAAAGTGATCGTCGCGATCAACAAAGACGAGGAAGCCCCGATCTTCCAGGTAGCCGACTACGGTCTGGTGGCAGATCTTTACCAGGCGCTGCCGGAACTCGCGACCGAGCTCGATAAGGTTAAGCACTGAGCAAATGTGGCGGTGAGGCCGAGATCGTCGTAGAATCTGCCAAAGGTGAATCGAGATGGTCGAGGTCAGGGAACGTCCCAAAGCGCAGCAGATGCGCGGCGAGCAGGCGGCGAAAGCGGCTCCTGTCATTCGCAAGATCGGAGTCGTCGGCGCCGGCCAGATGGGTAACGGTATCGCCCATGTCTGCGCGCTGTCCGGTTATCACGTATTGCTCAACGACGTCGTCGCCGACCGGATCACGGAGGGGCTCGCCACCATCAACGGCAATCTGGCGCGCCAGGTCAGCCGCCAGCGCATCAGTGACGAGCAGCGCCAGGCCGCGATCAAGCGCATCGCGCCGGCCAATACGCTCGACGAGCTCGGCGACTGCGATCTCGTCATCGAGGCGGCGACCGAGCATGAAGAGACCAAGCGCAAGATCTTTGCCGCGCTCTGTCCGTCGCTGAGACCGGAAACCATCGTCGGCACCAATACGTCGTCGATCTCGATCACGCGGCTCGCCGCCACGACCGACCGGCCGGAGCGCTTCATCGGCATTCACTTTATGAACCCGGTGCCGCTGATGGAACTGGTCGAGGTGATCCGCGGCATCGCCACCGACGACTCCACGTTCGAAGCGACCAAGAACTTCATCGACAAGCTCGGCAAGCAGGTCGCGGTGGCGGAGGATTTCCCCGCCTTCATCGTCAACCGCATTCTTTTGCCGATGATCAACGAGGCGATCTACACCCTCTATGAAGGCGTCGGCAATGTCGAGGCGATCGACAAGGCGATGCGGCTCGGCGCGCATCATCCGATGGGTCCGCTTGAGCTCGCCGATTTCATCGGCCTCGATACCTGCCTCTCGGTGATGCAGGTGCTGCACGAGGGCCTGGCCGATTCAAAATACCGACCGTGTCCGTTGCTGGTGAAATACGTCGAGGCCGGCTGGCTCGGCCGCAAGGCGCAGCGCGGATTCTACGATTACCGCGGCGAAAAGCCGGTGCCGACGCGGTAATTTTTCACCTCTCCCCACCGGGGAGAGGTGATTTTGGTTGGCTCTGGCTTACGCCGCTGCGGCCATCTGCGGCGCGGTTTCGTTCCAGCACGGCAGTGACGAGACTCGCTCGAACCAGCTGCGCACGTTGGCGTAGGGGGCGACCGGCATTCCGGCGCCTTGCGCGTGGAACAGTGGCGCGGCGCAGGTGAAGTCGGCGAGTGTCAGCGCGTTACCGACCAGAAATTTTTGCTTTGCCAGATGCGCGTCGAGCATCTTGGCTTCCTTGTTGAAGGCCTCGGTGGCTTTGGCGACCGCGGTCGCGTCCGGCGCGCCGAGATTGACGAACTTCTTCACCAGGTTCTCGAACGTCAGCGGCCCGCAGGCTTGGGCGCCCCAGTGCCCGAGTTCCCAGCATTGCCAACGTGTGATGTCGGCGCGGTTGCGCGGGTCGTTCGGCCACAACGGAGTTGCGGTCTTCGACGCGATGTATTGCAGGATCGCGTTGGATTCCCAAAGTGTGAAATCGCCATCGACCAGCGTCGGCGTGCGTCCGGTCGGATTGAGCGTCAGATAGGCCGAGGCAAACTGCGCGCCCTTAGTGAGATCGACGAATTCGAATTCCAGCGGAATTTTCAGATACGCGGCGAGCGCCCGGACCTTCCAGGTGTTCGGCGAAGCGGGAAAACCATAGAGTTTCATCATCGACTCCCTATCTTGTTGTGAACGACGAACGGCCTAACCGCAGCATGAGGCGGATTTGGGTTGCTGGTATGACGCTTTTGTATCGACCACGGCGCCCTCGTAGCAATCGTGGTGGCGTACCCAGGCCATCGAAAAGGCGAGGCCTTCTTCGTCGCGGCCTTTCGGCGCGATGTCGAGGAAATGATATGCGCCGAGGAACATGTCGAGTCCGCGGCCGTAGCTTGAATAGGTGTGGAACACTTCGCCGGCATTGTTCTTGTAGAACACGCTGGCCCCGGGCCGCTCCTCGCTCGGAAAATTCTCGATGAGCTCGTAATTGTACATTACCTTGCCGCCGGTCTTCTCCTGCGGCGAGGCCGACACCTGATAGTCGTGATTGAAGTCGCCACCGAATGACGACACCCACGTGAATTTCCAGCCCATGCGCTTCTTGAATTTCTCGATCTCGGCGAGCGGCGCGCGCGAGATGACGACGAAGCGCACGTCGCGCTGTGCCAGATGGATCGCGGCGCCGTCGAAATGGTCGGCGAGAAACGAGCAGCTCGGGCAGCCGGCTTCCCAGCCCGGGCCGAGCATGAAGTGATAGACGATGAGCTGGCTCTTGCCGCCAAATAGATCGGCGAGCGATTGCGTGCCGTCCGGTGTGTCGAACACGTGATTCTTCCCGACTTTTTCCCACGGCAGTTCGCGGCGCTTTTTGCTTAAGGCATCGCGCGCCTTGGTGAACGCCTTTTCGTCGGCGAGGTGCGCCTTGCGCGCGGCGACCCATTCATCGTGCGATACGATCTTGTGCGGTTGCATGGGATGCTCCTTCTCTTGACGCAAACATCTGTTCCATCTTGTCGAGCGCGCCGCTCCAGCCGCCCTGATGGCGGTCGCGTGCCTCGGCATCGAAGAATTGCTCGTGGGTCAGCGTCAGCACTGAGCCGTCGCCGTCGGGCTTGATCTCGATCGTAACCAGCGATTCCCGCTCCGGCGTCGTGATCCAGGCCCAGGTGAAAACGAGCTTCCGGTCCGGGACGAATTCGCGGTAGACGCCGCTGACGTCATGCCTTTCGCCATCGGGCGCCTGCATCACCCAGCGGAAGCGGCCGCCAGCACGGGCGTTGCATTTGACGCTCAGCACTTTGACGCCGCCAGGTCCCATCCAGACTTTTACTTTTTCCGGATCGGTCCACGCCGCGAAGACTTTGGCCGGCGGCGCGTTGAGCCGGCGCTTGAGGGTGAGACTCGGTTTGGTGGCTGTTTCGGTTGCCATGATCTTTCCCTTTCAGAAGATGACTCTTCTTCCTCCAAAAACGCGGCGAGGCTGTTAAGCCGCTCCGACCAGAACTTTTCGTAACGGTTGAGCCATTCGAACGCCTCGCGCATCGGTTCGGCGTCGAGCCGGCAGGCAACGACGCGCCCGGTTTTTTCGCGCGCGACGAGGCCTGCGTCG
>Ga0181537_10000552_pt1 | contig 35199 bp, 38 predicted proteins | sample PEATcosm2014_Bin_39_FD_119765 | JGI IMG/M metagenome (GOLD analysis project Ga0181537, IMG submission 119765) | Peatland microbial communities from MTU Mesocosm Facility, Houghton, MI, USA - PEATcosm2014_Bin23_10_metaG | ecosystem: Environmental > Terrestrial > Soil > Wetlands > Peat | place... | reverse complement strand
TTGTAGAGCGTCACCGTCGGCACGCCGAATAACGCGCACTCCATCGTCACCGTGCCGGTCGAGGCGATGGCGACGTCCGCCTCGGCAAGTGCTTGCGGCAGGTTGCCGGTTTGGATTTCGAAATTCGACAGGAATTGTTTTGCGAGGTCATTTGCCACCATCCCGGCCAGCGGCGAGGCAAGCGGCCGGTCAGAACGGACGACGGTGCTGATTCGCGCGGCCAGAATCCAAATCAATTCCTCCAGCAACCGGTCATTCGACAAAACCATTTTGACTTTGGCCGCCGGCAACTTCTTCTGGACGATTTTCAAGGCGTCGAGCATCACGGGCAGATGCCGGCGCAACTCATCGGTGCGGCTTCCGGGCAACAGCAGGATTTTCGGCGAAGCCGCTGACACTTCTGACTTCTGACTTCTGATTTCTGACTTCTGAAATCTTCCCACCATCGGATGTCCGACAAATTCCACTCTCAATTTCGGCGCGCGCATGGCATACCAATCCTTCTCGAACGGGAAGATGCTCAAGAGCAAGTCATAATCCGCCGCCAGCCGGTTCGCGCGGCCCGGGCGCGACGCCCAGACCTGCGGCGAGACGAACTGGACGATTTTAGGTAGCCACGGTTCGCTGGGTTTCGGACCGCCACGACGATGTTCGCGAATTTGGCGACTTATGGAACCTCCGTGACCAAATTGTTTCCGCACTTCTTTTTTGATAGCATGGCCGAAGCGCAGATTGAATCCGCCGAAATCCACGCCGATGACCACGTCCGGTTTGCGTTCGATGGCGCGCGCGCGCAGTTGATTGAACAGCCGCCGGAACTTGAAATAATTTTTCAGCACGTCGGAAAAACCGACGACCGAATGCTGAGTCAGGTCAAACGCCAGATCAACTCCGGCGGCGGACATCTTCGCGCCGCCCGCGCCGGAAAACTTCGCGTCCGGCAATTGGGCGCGCAGCGTGGAAACCAGTTCCGCCGCGAGCAAATCACCACTCGCCTCACCGGCGATGAGCATGAAGGTTTTTGGTTTCAAGTGAAAAAGAACCGGGTCAGGTGGAAGAAGACCGGCGCGGCGAAGCATAGCGAATCAATCCGATCCATCACGCCGCCGTGACCCTCAATCATGTTGCCGTAGTCTTTCACGCCACGGTCACGTTTGATGGCAGACATCACAGGCCCGCCGCCAAATCCCATCAGGGTGATTGCCAGCGACATTCCCGCCGATTGCCATGGCGTGAATGGCGTGGCCCACCACAAGCCTGCGCCAATCAGAGTTGCGGAAGCAATGCCGCCGATGAATCCTTCCCACGTTTTATTCGGACTGACGGACGGCGCAATTTTGTGGCAACCCAGGGTTTTGCCCCAGACGTATTGCAGCACGTCGCTGATTTGTGCGACCAACACAAAATAAAACATTAGTTTTCCGTTTTGCCCCGCGTATCCGGGAATGTCCAGGCTCAACAAGGCCGGAACGTAGCTGATGCAATAAACGCAAATCATCAAGGCCCACTGGATTTTTGCGGTGCGTTCTAAAAAGTGCTCGCAATCACCCGCCGTTGCGCTGCGGATCGGGATGAACAGGAACGCGTAAACCGGAATCATGATTGCAAACAGCCCATACCATTTGATGGCGATCAAATAATACTGGAGTGGCAGGATGATGAAGAAAACCCAGAACAAAGTGCGATGGTCGCCCAGTCGCGTCGGCGTGAGCGTAATGAATTCGCGCAAAGCCAGAAATGATGTGAGCGCAAACAAGATGACTGAACCGATGCCACCGGTTGCCATCGCTAGACCGAAAACCGCGACCATCATCCACCATGCGCGGATTCGTGCGTTGAGATTTTGCACCGTGACCTTGCCTTTGTCGCTAGTCACGCGCAGCGAAAGCAGCCAGCCGATCAATGACGACACCAAAAGCAACGCCAGCACGCCGCCGACCAGCCAGTAAGTTTGTTTGTCGGGTTTGAGGTTCATGGTTTTCGCAGCGCCTTGACGGCGTTTTGCGCGCGTCCAAGAAATGTGATTTTGTCCTCACCGGCCTCCAGCTTTATCGGAACGCCAAAACTCAAGCTGCCCATCAGCGGCACGGGTAAAATTTCGCCCTTTGGCAAGACACGGTTCAAATTCTCAAGCAGCACCGGCACAAATTCGACGTCTGGTCGGTCTTTCGCGAGGTGAAATAATCCGCCCTTGAATGGCGCGAGTTCCGATCCTGTCTGCCGTCCGCCTTCGGGAAAAATAATCAGCGAATGGCGGTCACCCAGAGCGTTCAGCATGTCACGCAAAGGATTGTCGTGCGTCGTGGGTTTTTTGCGTTCAATCAAAACGGCGTTGAAAATTTCATTGGCGATATACAGACGGAGTTTGCTTTTCACCCAATAATCTCTCGCCGCCACCGGCCGCGTGAGCGCGCGCATGTCCGGCGGAAGAGTCGCCCAAATTACCAAAGCGTCCAGATTACTCGTGTGGTTGGCAAAATAAACCCGTTGCCGGACATCCGGCACGCAGCCGACCCAGCGGGCATTTGCACCGCTGATCAACTTTGCGATTGCAGCGAACAAAGCTTTCATCATTTTTTAGATTCCATTTCCAGCGCAATCCGGTGGCAACGGCGAAAAATTGTTGCGACACATCCGATGACAACAAGGGCTAAAGCCAGCGGAATAATTTGCATCAGCAAAGGCCAGAGTGGAGCGAACGCACCGACAAGACAAGCTGCGGTCATCACCGCCATGCGCTGCTGTTTGGCCATCGGTCCGATGAATTGCTGGCCCGCGCCCATGCTCGCACCCAGCGCGCGCACATAAGCCGTGATGACCGCCAGCACCGCCGCCGCGCAGCCCAGTTCAAGTGTCCAGACAGAATCCGGAACGGAATACGCTGCGCCAATGAAGATAAATGCGTCTGAAAAACGGTCAGGCAGTTCATTGAAAATTTCCCCGGCCTTGGTCTTGAATCCGCCTTCAATCGCGACCATGCCGTCGAACAGATTGCACAACAGACGAAATTGCATTCCACAAATCGCAAGAATAAGCAGAATGCTCCAATGCCAGCCTTGCGTCGTATTGCCGGCAAACCAAAAACTAACTCCGGCTCCGGCGGCAAAAGCAGTTCCGGCGACTGAAATTGCGTTTGGACGAACACCGGCACGCGCTAGCCAGCTTGCGATTGAGTTAGCCCACTTTGTATCGCGTGATTTCAGCGGACGACGAGTGATGTTTTCTTGGTTGCTCATTTGCTCTGCTGCACCTGCCTTGTGATTTCAAAAGCCAGATCCAGCGCGCGTTTGGCGGATTCGCCGCTGACGACGGGCGTTTGTTTTTCGCGGACGCAATTCACAAAGCTTTGCAGTTCCAGCTTGAGGGGTTCGTCCTTCGCAATCGGCACCGGCTCGCGCACGATGCGTTTGCCGCCGAATTCGCTGACGATGGCGGAGTCCTTGCCGACGCCGAGTTTCGCCACCAACATCTTCTTCAGCCTTGAACTTTCCTTTTCGCCTTCGCGTGCGATGCGATAGATAAAACCCTCCTGCGCCCGGTAATCGAGGGAGATGTAGCTCGGCGTTGCGCCGCCGCTGAACACGCGGATCTTCCGCATCCGCTCCGGGCTGACGCGGCTGACGGTGAGGTTGGCGACGCAGCCGTTGGCGAAACGCAGCCGCGCGTTGGCGATGTCCTCGGACTTGCTCAACACGGGAATGCCCACGCCGTCCACGCTCGTCACCGGCGATTTCACGAACGCGAGCACCACGTCCAGATCGTGGATCATCAAATCGAGCACGACGCCGATGTCGGTGGAGCGGGCAGGGTAGGGCGAGAGCCGGTGCGTCTCGATGAAGCGCGGTTCGGGCGCGGCGGTTTCGAGATAATTGAACACGGGATTGAACCGCTCGACGTGGCCGACTTGCAGGACGCAATTCCTTTGCTGCGCGATTTGAATCAGCTCGGCGGCCTGCGCGGAATTGTCGGTCATCGGTTTCTCGACGAGGACGTGTTTGCCTTGCAGCAGCAGTTGTTTCGCGATCTCAAAATGCGTCGTGGTGGGTGTGACGATGTTGAGCGCGTCGCTGGCAGCAGCGGCCTCGGTGATGGAATTGAAAACGCGCGCGTTGTGCCGGGCCGCAATTTTGCGGGCGGTGTCCGCATTCACGTCGTAAATGCCGGCGAGTTCGAGTTGTCCGGCGGCGGCGAGTTCGGCGTAAATACGGACGTGGTTCTGGCCGAGCGAGCCGGTGCCGAGGACGGCGACTTTGACCTTTGGTGCCATGCGCGGAGCTTAAGGTTCAGAGTTCGCGGTGCAAAGTTCAAAATTCGGGGGCGAAAACGAAGTGTCATGCCTTTGCACGACCCGACGCCGAAACGCCAAAGATTTCGGCTTGCGTTTTGGGTGGCCAGCGGAAAAACTGTAGGTTCGATATGCAAGCGCAAGACACAACGACATTGTTTCTTCTCAAATTGTGGCCGTGGGTTGAAACCAACAGGAACCGGCTGATTGGCGGAGCGGTGATCGCCGTCCTCGCCATTTTTATAGTCTGGTTCGTGGCCTGCCAGCGTGAAGCGAAGGAAATCGCCGCAGGACAGGCGCTGACGCAGGTGGCCATTTCCAGCAGCGGGCCGTTGGCCGATGCCTATTTGCAAATCGCCGGGCAGCATCCCGACACAGCCGCCGGACAACGCGCGCTGTTGCAGGGGGCGTCGTCGTTGTTTGATGCGGGCAAATTCACCGACGCACAGGCGCAGTTCCAAAAATACCTCGACGAACATCCTGACGGTGAATTTTCCGGTCAGGCCACGCTCGGCGTGGCGGCGAGTCTGGACGCACAGGGCAAAACGGATCTGGCCGTTGGCGCGTATCAACGGGTCATCAACAGTTCTTCTGACACCGCAATCGTGAGCGCCGCGAAATTTGGCCTGGCCCGGATAGAAGAGTCTCAAGGCCGGCCCAACGACGCCTTCGTCCTTTATCAGGACGTTGCGAGCGCCGACCCCAGCGGCTCGCTCGGTTCCGAAGCGGACATGCGCTTGATCGAATTGAGAAACAAGCTGCCGGCGGCTGCATCCTCGCAAACCCCGGCGTTTCCCTTGAAGTCCAGCCAATAAAGCATGAAGCTGACGATCATCGGAACGGGCTACGTCGGCTTGGTCACGGGAACCTGTTTTGCCGAGGTCGGCCATCATGTCGTTTGCGTGGACAACGACGCGGCGAAGGTCAAATTGCTTCAATCCGGCGGCATCCCGATTTACGAGCCTGGCTTGGAAGAACTTGTTGGGAAAAATGTCGCGGCCGGGCGGCTGGAATTCACGAGCGGCACCGCCGAGGGCGTCCAGAAATCGGACGTGATTTTTATCGCCGTGCCCACGCCGCCGCAGCCGGACGGTTCGGTGGATTTGAGCTTCATTGAAAAAGTGGCGCGCGACATCGCCGCCGCCATGACGGAATATAAAATCGTCGTGGACAAGAGCACGGTTCCCGTCAAGACCGGAGAAAAAGTTTCGGAAACCATCAAACGTTATTGCAAGGCCCAGGTGGAATTTGATGTCGTCAGCAACCCTGAATTTCTCCGGGAAGGTTTTGCAGTCGGCGACTTGATGAAACCCGACCGCGTTGTCATCGGCGTCCGCTCGCAGCGGCCCGTCGCGCCGATGAGGGAGATTTACGCGCCGTTCAATGCGCCGGTTGTCGTCACCGACATAAACTCCGCCGAACTCATCAAGCACGCGGCGAATTCCTTTCTCGCGCTGAAGATTTCCTACATCAACGCCATCGCTACTGTTTGCGAAGCCGCCGGCGCGAATGTGCAGGAGGTGGCCAACGGCATCGGGCTGGACGAACGAATTGGCCGACGGTTTCTTGACGCCGGCATCGGCTTCGGCGGCAGTTGTTTTCCAAAGGATTTGAGCGCCTTCATCAAAATCGCGGAGCAAATTGGCTACGATTTCCGCCTGCTCAAGGAAGTCCAGCACATCAACACCGCGCAGATGGACCGGTTTGTCAAAAAAATCACCGAAACGCTCTGGGTGTTGAAGGACAAAACGATTGGCGTGCTCGGCCTCGCCTTCAAGCAGAACACCGACGACGTGCGCATGTCGCCGGCCATCGAACTATGCCATCGTTTGCAAAAGGAAGGCGCAACGCTTCGCGTCCATGATCCGAAGGCGATCGAAAAGGCGAAGTCCATCCTCACCGGCGTGACTTATGTGGAGGACATGAACGCCGTGGCCGAAGGCTGCGACGCGCTTGTCGTGGCGACGGAATGGGACGAATTCAAGAAGCTCAATCTTGAGCGCGCCAAGAAATCCCTTACGCATCCAATCATGTTTGACGGCCGCAATCTTTTTGAGCGCGCTGAAATGGAACGGCTTGGCTGGATTTACAAAAGTGTCGGACGGTAAGAAACAGATCGAAGTCTCTGCCGCGCTGATTTTTCACAAGGGCAAACTGCTTATCACTCAACGTCGTGCCGATGCCCACCTTGGCGGGCTTTGGGAATTCCCCGGCGGCAAGCGCGAGTCAGGCGAAACTTTCGAGAAATGCCTTGTCCGCGAACTTCTCGAGGAACTTGTCATCGAAGTCAAGGTCGGTGAATTGTTTGAGGAAATTTCCCATGATTACGCGGAAAAGTCCGTCCACCTCAAGTTCTTCGTCTGCAAATTGAATTCCGGCGAGCCGCAGGCGCTGGATTGCGCGGCGTTCAAATGGATTGAGAAAGCGGAACTGGCCGATTTTGAATTTCCCGCCGCCGACACGCGGTTGTTGGAGAAATTGCGCGCCTATAACTTCCCGTAAAGTTCCTCGACGACCTGCCGGAAATTATTTTCACCGGGATTGACGATGCCGAACTCGCGCTTGGCATTCTCCACCGAATCGCTCGCGTGCGCGGCATTGACGGTGATGTTGGAGCCGAATTCGCGGCGGATGGAGCCGGGCGGCGCCGTGGACGGGTCGGTCGGGCCAAGCACGTCGCGGATTTTGCGGACGGCGTTCACGCCTTCATAGACCAGCGCGATGCACTTTTGCGTGCCGAGCTGCTGGCGCTCCGCGTCGGTCTTGAATTCGGACGGTATGTGCCCGGTCATGAACCGCATGATGTTGTCGAACTGGTTGTCGCCGTGGAGCGGACCGAGAATTTCGCCAAGCGCCTGCTGCTGTTCCGGGGGAATTTTGAAGCCAAGTTCCTTTTCGAGCAGATGGGCGGCGCGTTCGCCGACGCCACCCTTGAGTTTGGTGCGCAGCACTTCGCGGACGGGGCCGTAAAATTCAAAAGCCTGCGCCAGGCTCATATGCAGCACCTTGACGCCGACGATATAAAGTCCCGTGCGCGAGAAAAAATCAATCACGTTGCCGGGTCGACCGGTGGGAAATTTGAAATTATCCGGCTTGATGAGCACCAACGTGCGTTCGCCGGTTTGTCCGGGCGGATAAGCGATGACATCTTCCAAAATGCCGCCGTCGGAATCAGAAAACCGCGCCCATAATTTCAATTTGGTGCCGGCTTCCTCCACGTTCGGCGCGGCCAGGACGGCAGGCTCGAAGTAACGCACGGTTTTTCCGTCGTCATCCATTATCAAATCGCTGTAGGTGTCGCGAATCGTTTCGCCGCTGCGGCGGTCGGGACTCAAATTGCCGACGACCGCGCGTACTTTGCGCACAGCATCTTCGCCGCGGAAAACCATCACCATGACGCGCCGGCGGCGTCCCGTCTTCGGATCAGGCGAAAGGTCATGAAGAACGTAATTATGGAGTAATTCCTGAATTTTCCGATCCTGCGGGTCTTCGGCGGAAACAATCGCCTCGGCGTATTGCTTTGCCAGTTCCGGACCCGGCGCGAACATCCGCATCGCGGCCAGATCCAGGCCGGTGCGCGTGATGAGCCGGCTCAAAATGCCGCCGGTGCGCGACTTGTAAAGCGAGTAGGGGGTGACGATGACGTAGGCGAGCTGAATCTGGGACATAATTAACTCGTCGCAGTCGGAGGGGTTGGCGTAGTCGGAGCCGCGCCGGCTGGAGCGGCCTTGCCGCCCAAAATCTTGAACATGACCGTGCCGCAGGTCGGGCACTTGCCCTTGATGGCCTTGCGCCCGTTCTTCATCGTTTCCTCCACGCCATTCGAGATTTCCCGTTTGGCCTTGCATTTGACGCAATATCCTTCTGCCATAAAAACTTTTACCGCCCGCGCTTCATGCCCGAACGATGTAAACAGCTTAACCAAGCCAAATCCGAAAGGCAAGCCGGGAAAGGAGGCGATTTAACCTGTTGAAATACAATGAATTACGATGGCTATTTTGCCGCCTGCCTGCGTAATTCGGTTTTCAGGATTTTGCCGGTCGCGTTCTTGGGCAGGGCAGGGAGGATGACGATTTGCTTCGGAACCTTGTAGTCCGCAAGTCTGTCGCGGATGAATTGCAGAAGAGCCTTTTCATCGAGGGTTTGGCCTTCCGCCGCGGCGACGAACGCCAGCGGCTGTTCGCCGCGCCGCACGTCCGGCACTCCGATGACCGCCGCCTCCTTCACGCCGGGGAAATGGTAAATCACCTCCTCGATCTCGCGAGGATAGACGTTGATGCCGTTGACGATGAGCATGTCTTTTTTTCGCTCGGTGATGTAATAATAGCCGTCGGCATCGCGATGGCCCACGTCACCGGTCAGCAGCCAGTCGCCGCGCATCACTTTCCTCGTTTCTTCGGGCTGGTTCCAGTAACCCATCATCACGTTGCCGCCTCGCACGCAGATTTCGCCGGTCTCGTTCACTTCGAGCATCTTGCCTGATTCGTCCTGCACGCTCATCTCGACGTTTGGAATGGGAATGCCAATCGAGCCGGCCTTGTGCGCGCCGCGCAGCGGATTCTTGGAAACCACCGGACTTGCCTCGCTCAAGCCGTAGCCTTCGATGAGCGGCACTTTGAATTTTTCCTCGAACTCGCGCAGCGTCTGCATCGGCAGCGGCGCGGAGCCGCTGATGAATATGCGGATTGGCTGCGGTGTGGGGATCTGCGCGGCCAGCATCATCCGGTAAAATGACGGCACGGCGGGCAGGATGGTGGCGTGCCGCGAGAAAATCTCCTGTAGCATGGCGCGCGGCGGTTGCAGCGATTTCACCAGCACAATCGAGCCGCCGGTGGTGAACGGCAGGAAAATTCCAACCGTCATCATGTAAGTGTGGAACAGCGGCAACAGCACCGCGAAGCTGTCGTCCGGCACGGCTTGCAACACGAGCCGGCAGCTCTCGACATTGTGCAGCAGGTTGCCGTGCGATAGCATTGCGCCTTTCGGTTTCCCTGTCGTGCCGGAGGTGTAAATGATGACGGCGAGGTCTTTTTCCATGCGTGAATCGTGAATCGTGAATCGTGAATCGGCCGGCGCGAGCGCGGCAATTTCTTCAATTTGCAAAAAATTGAGCGCGGGCCGCGCCGCTTTGAGTTCCGCCGCGTGCGCACCCAGTTCGGCATCCGTAATCACCACGTCAATGCCGCCGTCATCCAGGATGTAGGCAACCTCCGCCGGCTTGAGAAAATTGTTGATGGGCACAACCACCGCGTCCGCCTGCAATATGCCAAACACGCACGGCACGAATTCCGGGCAATTCTTCAGCCACAACGCGACGCGGTCGCCCGGCTTCACGCCGAGCTGGTTTTGCAGATGCGCGGCGACCTTTTGCGATTGTGCCAGAACCTCGGCGTAGGAGATTTCGCGATCTCCCCAAAAGATGGCTTTTTTTTGCGCGTGCTGCTGCGCGCAACTGGCGAAGGCTGTGGCGAGGCTCATGCGCAAAAACTTAAACCACCGGAATGCCGGGACACAAAACAATTTCTTAAACTTTATTTCGCTGGTTTTTTGTGGTAAAAATTCCGCGTGATTGAAACCGACGAAAAGCTCGCCGCATGGCTGACAAAATTGCGCGTGGCAAAATGGGTCGCGGTGGACACCGAGGCCGACAGCCTGCACGCCTATCCCGAAAAGGTCTGCCTGATTCAAATCAGCACGGTTGACGGGGACCGGCTCATTGACCCGCTGGCGAATATAAACCTCGACCCGCTGCTTGATGCGTTGAACGCCCACGAACTCATCATGCACGGCGCGGATTACGATTTGCGGCTGCTGCGGAAGCATCATGAATTCACGCCGTCCTCGATTTTTGACACGATGCTCGCCGCGCGGCTGATTGGCGAAGTTCAATTCGGCTTGAGTTCACTCGTCGAGAAGTTCCTTGGCGTGAAACTGGACAAGGGGTCGCAAAAGGCGGACTGGGCGCGGCGACCGTTGACGGAAAAGATGGAAACTTACGCCCGCAACGACACGCATTTTCTCAAGCCGCTTGCGGACAAGCTGAAGCTTGAACTCCAGCAAAAAAACCGGCTCGCGTGGCATCAGGAAAGCTGCGCGCGATTGATTGCCGAATGTTCACAGCCGTCCGTCGCGGACGATGATTTCGTCTGGCGCATCAAAGGCAGCAGCCACTTGGGCCGCCAGGCACTTGCCGTCTTGCGCGAACTCTGGCGCTGGCGCGAAACGGAAGCCGTTGCAGCAAACCGTCCTCCGTTCTTTATTTTAAACCACGAGAAGCTGGTGGATATTGCGAGCGCGGCGGTTGAACATCAGCCAGTGGAAAATCTTTTGTCGCCACGAATGTCGCCGCGCAGACGCGAGACTTTGCTTGAGGCGGTCAAAGCCGGACTTGCCGTTCCTGCGGAACTGTATCCGGAAATTATCCGGAAAAAATTTGAGCGTCCGAGCGAGGCTGAACGCCGCCGCTACGCCGAACTGGCCGATCGCCGCGACGCCCACGCCCAGAAGCTGGAAATTGACCCGACGCTCATCGCCAGCAAATCCACGCTCGGCGACCTTGCGCGGGATTGGGAACGGCACGCGCCGGAATTGATGGGCTGGCAGCGGGAATTGTTGAAATAAAAATGACCAGCTCCACGATGCCGGAGCTGGTCACTTGACTGAAATCCAATCTAATCGCTTTGCCGGTTACGCCACGGTGACCGTTTTGTCGAGATAAACGTCCTGAATGGCGTTGAGCAAACCGACGCCTTCCTTCAGGGGACGTTGGAACGCCTTGCGTCCGGAAATCAAGCCCGTGCCGCCGGCGCGTTTGTTGACGACGGCGGTGGCGACGGCCTGTTCGAGGTCGCCCTTGCCCTTGGATTCGCCGCCGCTGTTGATGAGGCCGGAGCGGCCCATGTAACAATTGGCCACCTGATAACGGCAGAGGTCAATCGGATGATCGCTCGTAAGCTCGGTGTAAATCTTCTCATCCAGCTTGCCGTAGCTGGAACTGCCGGTGTTGAGCGCCTTGAAGCCGCCGTTGTTTTCGGGCAGTTTCTGTTTGATGATGTCCGCCTGCAGCGTCACGCCGAGGTGGTTCGCCTGGCCGGTCAAATCCGTCGAGACGTGATAATCAGTGGCCTTGCCGTCCGCGCCCTTGATTTTGAAAGCGTTGTTGCGGAGATAGCACCACAGCACCGTGGCCATGCCCATCTCGTGGGCGTGGGCGAACGCCTGCGCGACCTCCACAATCTGCCGGCCGCTCTGGTCGGAGCCGAAATAAATCGTCGCGCCCACAGCCGCACAGCCCATGTCCGCCGCCTGCTTGATGGTGCCGAACATGATTTGATCAAACTTGTTCGGATAGGTGAGCAGTTCATTGTGATTGATCTTCACGATGAACGGAATCTTGTGCGCGTATTTGCGGGAGACCGCGCCGAGCACGCCGTAGGTGGAGGCGACCGCATTGCATCCGCCCTCCACGGCCAGCTTCACGATGTTTTCCGCGTCGAAATAATCCGGGTTCTTCGCGAAGCTCGCGCCGCCCGAGTGCTCGATGCCCTGGTCCACCGGCAAGATGGAAACATACCCGCTGCCGCCAAGACGGCCATGGCCGAAAATGCGTTGCAGGTTGCCGAGCACGCGGTTGTTCCGGTCAGACACGGAATAAATCCGGTCAACAAAATCCGGTCCGGGGACATGCAGCCGGTCCTTCGAGATTTTCGGGTTTTTGAAGTTGAGGAGAAAATCGGCCTTGTCGCCGAGGAGTTTTGCGATTTGTGTCATAATTAAATTTCTTTCAGTTGAGGCCAAAGGCCACCATTGTTGAAGAAACTCTAACAACGGCCAGCCGCCCTGACAAACCCAATCCTGCCATTCAATCAACATAAATTGCCTTGGTTGAGGTTGTAAAAGCCGGCGGCCAGGCCATGCAACAACCACCGCGGCGCGTATGAACGCGGAATTGACGCCGCCCGGTTCCCGGCGCACACTCGCCGCATGGCAAAGAAACCCGCTGCCAACGTAGGACAGGCGTCGCGCCTGTCTCCGAATTCAGCATAAACCTTGACCATGGCAAATCTCATACAATTCCAAGCGCCTCCATTCTTCCTGACCTACTGGAATCCGTTCAATGAGAACGCGAACCTCGTCGAGAACTGGTTTGATTATGTCAAGAACGTCACGCTCGCCAAATATGCCGCCAATTCAGTCGGCAGATACATTCAAGAAGCGTCTGCTGACCGGATCACCGCAATTGACGCGACCGGACAAAAAATCTGCGGCGAACTTTATGCCGGATTTTCCGATCTGGAAAAACAACTGGGTCTCGTAACCGGCAAGCTGGAATCCATTTCAGGTGCGCTCGAAGGCATTGACAGCCGGTTGGGCCTTTTGGTGGACGAAACCAGAACCAGCAATTTATTGCTTGAGAACGTTGCCGAATTGCTTCGCATCCCCGACAGCCAAAAGGAGCGCCAGCACCATATCGAAATGGGGTTGAAATTTCTGAAGAACGCGCTCAAAGACGAGGATTTGTATCAAGACGCGCTGACTGAATTGCTCGAAGCCGAAAAACTGATGCCTTCCGATTATTTCGTCCTGCATCGCATCGGCATGATTTATTTGTATGTTCCTGCGCTCGGCAATCCTGAAAAGGCGTTGGAGTATTTCATCAAGGCCGGCAAGTATGCGGCGGTCGAAAGCGACCCGGACGCCGCACGGTTGAGCAATTTCCTCAACAAACGGGTCACTGAACGATTTAATGAACAAGCCGAACTTGCCGCCACGGATATTGGTGCTTTGGCCGCTGAATCATATTCGCAAGCCGGAACGTCCCTTTACGTCCTGGGACGGTTTGGCGAAGCCGCCAAAATGGCCGAGAAGGCCGTGAAATATCAACCAGGTGAAGCCAAGCATTACTTCTTCCTGGCAAAATATCTGGCCCGGTCTGGCAATGCGGATGCCGCAGTCCCGCAGTTGCAAAAAGCCATCGAAAAAGTTCCTGAAATAGCTTTGGGAGCAATTGCGGACTTTGATTTGAACAAAGCGCAGCCCATTTTAGATTTGCTAAACCGCCTTGACGAAGATTTGTCCGAAAAATTGGGAGGCAGCATCGAGGTCTTAAAAGGGTGGCCACAGAGCGGCTATGGTTCTCAAGAAGTTCAGCAATTGGTGGCGGAGGCGAAAAATTCTTTGGAGATAGGAAATTTTGCCGAGAAAACCTCGCTGCTTGCAAAGATAAAGGAATGGGAATTCCGCCTGTCATGCGCCAGCGAACTAACTGAAGCTACGGCGTTCGGAGTCAGTTTCAATATTGATGAGTTTGTTCGGTTGATTAAGCATAACGAAGCAGAAAACGCAAAGGGAATTATATCCAAAAGGAGAGAGAGGGGAGTTTTTTGGCATCCAAAGTTGCAGACAATTTTACGGATACTTGCCACAAGTCCATCCCGAGGTATTGAAGAATTAGCCTTTCTGGCGACTGTGGATTCTCCAAGTGGAAACGACGAGGACGAGGAACTCATCCAGCAATGTATCGAGGTCATCCGTAGCGAGCAGAAGGCGAGTGTCTCGCTGCTCCAACGGCGGCTGCGTCTCGGCTACACCCGCGCCGCGCGCATTATGGACGAACTTGAAAGCCGCGGCGTTGTCGGCCCCAGCAAAAGTGCCGAGCCGCGCGACATTTTTATCGATTCGGATGAGTTGATACAACGGCACTTGCAATATATCTTGGGACCATCTCCTGACGATAAGGCTGAGATTCCAGTTTCCGAAAATAAAAAAAGTGATTCAGAAACTACAGGGGTTGAATCCAAAGCTTGTGAAAACGTAGTGGTGGAACCGTGCAACATTCCGATTGATTCCGGCGAAAAAGTCGAGATGCCAGCCACAGCGTTTCAGGTTATAGAGAAGTTCAAACCAGAAATCCAAGACAAAAGAATCTTTTTCTATCCGAACATTCCGTCGAAGATGCTTCAGAAAGTTGGCTCTACCTACGCAAAGGCCGCTACGGAAAAGAATGAGACTATTCTTTGCGTGATTGATTTCACATTATTTGCCAGAAATGCTTCGGATGGGCTTGCCCTAACAGCGAATACTATTTACTGGCACAGCTTACTGGAGCGTGACGGCATGATGCCTCTTTGTGATATTTTGCAAGCGACCTATGATTCTCCCCATTTGAAACTTAATGCCAAGCTTGAGATACTTACTGCGATGCGAGATACGCGCAGTATGGAGCTGATTGCAGAGTTGATCAACACGCTGCGAGCGTTGAAATAATCAATCCGGTAGTAATCTATGTCCTTCAATAACGACATCTACAATTTATGGCATTCGGCGAACCAAGATGAGCGTGGGGATTATATTCCCAAATTCGTAATCGAGCCTAAAGACGAAAATGCTGATATTTTATTCTTTACGCTCAATGCTTCTCTTCCAACAAAAGTCAATGAATACTATCGGCGATGGATGCAAGATATCGGGTGGATTTGGGATTGGAAAAATAGGTCGAGATGGAGAGAGAACTTTAAATGGGAAAAATCACCCCTGCCATATCGCTACGATCATACATTTGTGGAACTCTCTGCAAAACTTCATCATGGTTCCCGTGGGTATAATGGAGAAGGCCACCCTTTGTATCCCAGGTTCTTTCGCCGCTTGAACGAGATCGTTGCACGTCTAGGAATTCAGCAACAGACATATCCCGAATGCCCCGAGCTAAAACTTTACAACTATGCTCATGTTGACCTTTATTTCTGGCTCGACTCGTCAAGTCGAGAAATTCGGAAACGCATTGAGGATACACCGCGATTCGCAGAGGCCCAAAAGACAATCGCCTTTAGTTTGCTTGAGGCTTGGCGTCCCCGAACCATCATTTGTCCGTATAGTTCTGTCCGACAGGATATTTCATGTTTTTGCAGAACTCATGGCGTGGTTCCTAATTTCCGACCATTGGCAAACGGTAGAGTTCAAATTGCAGAAGCAAATCTTCAATGGGGCAACGTGTTGATAATAATTTGCAAAAACTTGCTTGGCGGGCGAGGCAATGGTGGCGTGAACCCATGCGACTTTTCAGCAATTGTAAGACGCGTTCGGGATTTTTAGGCCATAAAATGGCAATTCCTCATTTGAAATGGGGCTGGCACCAAACTAAATGCAGTTTGCGTGAATGATTTTCATTCCGTTGGGATGAAGCGGAGCCTCGTCAAACGTCCACTTGAAAATCCGCGCGTGGGATTGGCATTGATATTACGCCCATGCCTATGCGCCATGCCCAAACGCCTGCGCGACGTTCGCACCCCGCCAAATCTGTCCATTTTTAGAACAATTTGTGTCCTGTTTCTAAACACCCGCCGCCTGGCCGTCCAAATTCGCCTATTTTCCTTCAAAGGTCGGTCGCTGGCCTTTGAAGGTTAGCGAGGAACCTTCAAATGTCCAAGGCTGACTTTCAAAGGTTGGCGACGAACCTTGAATGGTCGGTCACGGACTGGCAAAGGCCGGTTATTGATCTTCAAAGGTTTGTGACGGACTTTCCAATGTCGGTCTCGGACCTTCAAAGGCCGATGACGGAGTGGCAAAGGCCGGTGACCGATCTTCAAAGGTCAGCGACCCGGTGGCAAAGGTTTCTGCCGGGAAATCTCAATTTTCGCAGCAATTTTCCGTTGGATTATCTGGATTAGATGCTGGCATCATTTTTGCTTTGCATAATTCAATGACGTTACACAGCGGCGAATGCTGCGGTGGGACGCCTGAAAGTAGAGGGGTTCAGAAAGAAACAAAATGAGAGCAAGTCTGAAAGTGCTTCGGAATTTTTACGGCTATCCAGGAGCACAGTTAGTTCCGTTCGGGACCAATGTGTCCGTCAACCTCGATCCGGTCAAATTCCCCAACCTGCCGGTGGCGCCCAAGGACATCAAAACACTGGCAGATGCCTTGAACACCGCGCTGGCGGCCATGGTCACGGGCGGCTCGGTGGAAACCGCAGCCAAGGACTCGGCCTTCGCCGCGCTGGCGGGCGCGTTGGACGCGGATGCCGACGCGGTGGAAATGGTGGTGGGGATGAACCTGGAAATGCTGCTGGCCACCGGCTACCTGCCGGCCAGCACCAACCGCACTTCCTCCCCGCTGGATGACACGGCCATTGCAAGCCTGTTGAACAATGGAACCACGCAGGCGTTGCTGCAATTGATTCCCGTGCGCAACGCCAAGACGTATCAGGTGCAGACCAGCGTGGATGGCGGCAAGACATGGGTGGAGGCGTGCATCTCCACGCAGGCACGCCGGATTGTGCTCACCAACCTGGTGCCAGGCACGACTTATGCCGTGCGGGCGCGTGCCATCGGCGGCAGCACCGGGGCGAGCAACTGGACCAGCCCCAGCTCCATCATGTCAACGTAAAATGGATGGTCATTGGTTGTAGCGTCGAGCCTGCGGCTCGAATCCATCCGCGCACAGTGCCGACGCTACATTTTCAATCCCCTGATATTTGACATTCAACCGTTTCAATTTGTCCGGACCGTTTCCGGGCAAGCGGGCGACTGGCAACTCACAGAACCTCTCGTTGCTGGCCGCCCGTTTCTTTTGCCGTCGCACCAAGTCCTGGAAATTGGACGCGGATGCGGCGCGGTGTTCACTCCGGTGCTATTGGCCGGCGCGACGCTTTCTTTTCGGCGTGGTGGGATTTGTCCGCCAACATTTTGGCCTTGGCACGACGGGAACGTTTCCGTTTCTGGCGGCGGATTTTCTCAATCTCGGCGCGCTGCGCGGCCACAAAGCCATTCTTCCGCGCCTCAATCTTGTCGAGCAGCAGGCGGCGGGCGATGAAGCGGTTGAGTCCCTGCTGGCGGGTCTCCTGGCATTTGACCTGCAAACCGGTCGGGCGGTGGAGCAGCATCACGCAGGTGGAGGTCTTGTTGACATTCTGTCCGCCGTGACCACCAGAGCGGACGAAAGTCTCCTCGATGTCCGCCTCGCGCACGCCCAGCGCGGCCATGCGTTGCGCGAGTTGGGCTTCCTTTTCCAGGCTGACGGGGAACGCGCTCATCGCTGTAAATTACCTCACCAGTTCAAATGCAAAACCCTTCAAATACTCCGTTTCCGGTATCATCGGGATGACCGGATGGTCGGGGCTTTGCGAATAGGTTGCCACGCGGCGCAAAACGTGCCGCGTGTCGAAGGCCGCCGACAAAACCGTGTCTTGAAACAACTCCGCATTGACATGGTGCGAACAGCAGAAGGTCGCGAGTGTGCCGCCAGCCTTGAGCAGCTTCAACGCGCGCAAATGGATTTCCTTGTAACCGCGCAATGCATCGGGAACCGAAGCCCGGTTGCGCGTGAAGGATGGCGGATCGAGTATGATTAAATCGAATCGCGGAATGACCTTTTCGTGCGGCTTCACGGCGGTTTGCGCCTTCAGCCAGTCGAAGACGTTGATTGCCTCGAACGAGCATTTCTCCGCGAGGCCGTTCGCGGCGGCGTTTCGTTTCGAGGCTTCAATCGCATCCGCGCTTTGGTCGAGCAGATGAACGTGCGCCGCGCCGGCGCGGGCCGCGTGCAATCCAAATCCGCCGAGGAAGCTGAAGCAGTCCAAAACCTGCGCATCTTTCGCAAACGCCGACACCGCCTGATAATTTGTCTGCTGGTCGAGATACAGGCCGGTCTTATGGCCACCGACCAAATCCGTCTCGAATTTCAGTCCGTTTAGATTCACCGACACCGGGCTGCTCAATTCACCGGACAAAATCCCGTTCGCCTCCTGCAAACCCTCAAACTTGCGCGAAGCCATGTCGCTGCGTTCAAGGATTGCTCGTGGCGAGAAGATTTTTTGCAGCGCCGCGACAATCAGCGCCTTTCGTTGGTCCATGCCGAGCGAGGAGATTTGGACCACCAGCGCGTCCTCATATTTATCCACGATGAGGCCGCTCAAGAAATCGCTCTCGGCGTTCACGACGCGGAAGGAGGTTGCGCCGGTCAGATGCCTTTGCCGGACGGCGAGCGCGGCGCGGATGCGTTCCTCGAAAAATGTCTCATCCACCTCCACGCGGTCCGGCGAAAGCACGCGGACGACGATTTTGGACTTTGAGTTAAAGAAACCCGTGCCGATGAGCCGCTGGCGGTGGTCCTTGACCTGGACAAGCCCGCCGTCGGCGGGCGGCTGGGTCACGCGGAGGATTTCGCCGTGGTAAATCCACGGATGGCCGGCGATGATGCGGTCGGCCTCGCCCGGTCTTAGTATAACAGTCGGCAATGAGTCCATAGCTTTGTAAACAGTTTAATGGAAGGTCTCAACGAACGGGCGGCACGGAAAGAAAATAGTTGAAACTTTTACTTGCAAGAAACGCTAACCGGGTGGATAAGAATATCAAACCTATGAAATTCAGCGTTCCAATCAGTTCGTTGTTGCACCACAAGGGCAAGGCTTTGTGGTCCATACCGCCCGAAGCCACGGTCTTTGAAGCCATCAAGCTCATGGCCGACAAAAACATCGGCGCGCTCCTCGTCCTGTCCGAAGGCAAGCTCGTGGGGCTGTTCACCGAGCGCGATTACGCCCGCAAGATTGCATTGCACGGCAAGTCGTCCAAGGAAACACGCGTGCGGGATATTTTCACCGGCGTGGTCATTACCGTCAAACCGCATGATTCGGTGGAAGACTGCATGAAGCTCATGACCGAACACCGCGTGCGGCATCTGCCCGTCGTGGACAAGGAAAGCGTCGTCGGCATCGTCTCCATCGGCGACCTCGTGAACTGGACGATTTCCGCTCAGGACGCGCAGATCGCCCAGATGGAGCAATACATCGCCGGTGGCGCGGTGGCCTAAGGCAAGAATTTTACTTCGAGATTTCGTCCAGCGCCTTGTCGCGGGCGGCGGCGTTGTTCTGCGCGGCCTTTATTGAAGCGGAAGCGCCGTTGCTGGTTTGCGAGGTGACTTTTGACAAAAGAAAAGATTGTATCTGACCCCGATAATGCAAGGCGGAGAACAGGGCCGCTGCAATAATCAGGAAAGCAACAATGCCGCGGACGCGGTCAAAAATCTGGTGGCGGCGTAGTGCGCGGACTTCCTCGACCTGTTCGGCTTCCGCTTGCGCGACGATCTTGCCCATGGTGATTGCAAATGTATTGTCTTCCATGCCTCGTCGAAAGCAGCTTCGATGCCATCGAAAAGCGGAATTCACCCTGAAGTGCCAAGCGCGACTTATGGTAAACGTGAACCATTTTGATGCAGCGGTGTCCTGCTTTTTGACGCGTTCAATTGGCGGTGATCTCGTGAACAGAACCATCTCCACATTAAAATGCGGCCTTTGCGGCGCTCTTTTCACTGCGATGGAACGAATCAAAAATGGCGGATTCTACGGCTGCTTGGCCGGCGGCGAATTTGTCTCCGGCGTGGCCGCCGATTGAGCTTCAGGTTGCACGTCGCGTGTCTGGACCCGCTTGGCCACGATGTCGTATTCGGCAAAATCACCGACTTTGCGATGGAGCTTCAGCTCGTCGCCGGAAACCTTGCCCGTGTATTCAATGCGGATGTCGTTGTCTTGAATCTTGAGCGGTTCGACGAAGGAGATGCCGTTTGTGCTGACCGTGCCCTCGGTGATGGCCACGTCATTCGTTCCGGTTTCACGGATGCCGACGGCGCGGCCCGTCAGGTTGGTTCCGTCCACGTTGAATGTGTAGGTGTATGTTTGCGTCCCGACTTGGGAATCAAATTGCGCCTGCCATTTCCCGGCCACGGAGTCTTGTGCCGGGGCCGTCCCAACAAATGCCAGCGCGAACGCCGCCAGCCCGATTGTTTTGATGATGTGTTTCATGTATTGGTTTTGGTTTGCATGGGTGCGGGACAAGAAAACCACAAGCGGGCAGGGGAGGGAAGCTAAACTTCTCAACCGATGTCAGGGTTGAAATCCGGTTGCATCCGTAAAAATCCCCGCTTGACGCCGGATGGCTTCGTAATAGCATCGGTGAGGTTGTTCTTGGCAAACTAAAATACAAACCAGAAAGGACATTGCTATGGAAAACACGACTCCTGCTCAAACTACGCCGCCGGTCGCCGCTGGGGAAGACAAAACCGTTGCCATCGTCGCCTATCTGACATTGATAGGCTTCATCGCCGCCGTCATCATACACAGCAACAAAAAGACCAAGCTCGGGGCGTTTCATCTCCGGCAGATGCTCGGGTTTATTCTCTCATTTTTTGCCGTCATCATCCTTTTCATCATTCCCTTCATCGGCTGGATCCTGTTGCCGATCTTCTACATCTTCATGCTCGTGTGTTGGATCATGGGATTGGTCGCCGCCATCAACGGCCAGATGAAGCCGATGCCGGTGGTGGGGCCGCTTTACCAGAAATGGTTCGGCACCACCTTTGACTGATTGTAATCCCGGCGGGTTTGTTGCGGCACATCCAGTTTGGCACTGGCGTGATTAAATCCGCCCGTGTGCAGAAACTGAATCGTCTGCCGGATGGCTTCGCTGTTGCGCATAATGAAGGGATGCGCCGTGTGAATGACAATGTGGTCACTCATCCCCGCAAGCCGGGTCCGCTCCACGGAAACCTTTCCGTCGTCGCGGCCGGGGATGAGCAGGCTGTTGATCCAGTTGATGGAGCGATCGCCGGCGATGACACCGACGGGAAAGGTTGCCGGGCCAAGCTTGTTTGGGGTGGAATTCGCGCCCGTGCCCAGTTCGCTTCCTGCCGGGCCGTTGATCCATTTGAAGAGAAACAGCCAGCCCAGTTTGTCCACAACCTCGCTGCCCTGGTTTGGCGGCGCGAGCATGACCACGCGACCCAGCGACGGAACGGAATGGCGCGCGAGATAGCTGCGAACCAGAATCCCGCCGAGCGAGTGCGTGACAAAATCAATCTTCGCCGCACCGTCCTTCTGGCAATCACCGACGGCTTTGCCAATCGCATCATCGGCGATCTGCTGGATGGACGCCGTGCGCGAGGGGTAATCCACATTTTTCACCCTATAGCCAGCTTCGGTCAGCGCGCTCTCCATCTTCGCCATCGAACGGCTCGTGCGGCACAGGCCATGAAGCAAAATGACCTCTTCCGGCGCGGTGAAGGCCGGTGAAGAAATCGCGGACATCGCCATGAAAATTAAGATTTTCGAAAACATCCAAGCTGCATAATCATTTTGGCCGAACTGATTGGCAAATGCGAAATGAATTTTCGATGGTTTTGGATGCGCGTTCGTTCACTCAAGTTACGATGGAGTTTGGTTCTTGACGCAAGAACCAACTGAAGGTAAATTGGCGGCGTTATGGCATTACGGTGTTCAAAATGAAGGAAGTGGTCAAATTCAATTAAGATTGATGAAAATAAGAACTATTTTCAGTTTGTCGGTGTTTTTGTTCTGCGTTTGCAATGTATGGGCGCAGACAAACATTCCAGGCGTTTTCAGCACGGGCGTGGATAATTCAGGAAATGTGCTGGCACCGGGACAAACCGACCCGCACTATACGATTTCTGCGTCTCCCATCGGCGCGGTTCCTGCGTTGACTTCGACTCTCTCGCCCACATGGGTGACAAACACCCCTTCATCGGCCTGGATTAACGCAACCGGCAATGGCACCGACATTGAACCGGCAGGATTTTACGCCTATGTCCTTTTATTCTCCATGAATGGCCTCGACCCTTCGACCGCGCAAATTACCGGCCTATGGGCTTCTGACAACGCGTCTGAAATTTATTTCAACGGGGTTGACACCGGCATTTCAAATTATCCGGATGAATTTTCCGCGCTCGACCCATTTTCAATCACGAATGGATTTGTGGCCGGCCAGAACCAACTTCTATTTTATGTGACCCAAGACCCGACGGTGAGCAGCGAAAATCCCGAAGGATTGCAGGTGGACATAATCAGCGCAACCGCCCAGCCAGTTCCCGAACCGGCGGCAGTTTCGCTTCTGGGTTTGTCGGGTTTGCTGCTGGCGGGCAGATTTCTGAAGAATAAAAGATCAACCGGTTGCGGCGCCTCAAATCTCTCCGGGCCGGAACAGCCAGCCTCACTCGTTGCGCCGGAGCCGGACGAAGGCGGGCGTCCCTTGGGCTGATTGGCGGAAGCGCCTTGGGGGGTATCCAGTCCGGGCCGTGTTCTTCTCCGAAAGGAACGCATGAAAGCACTCCGGACAGACCCCGTGTGTGGCTTCTCCCACCATTGTCAGGGAAATGAATGGCAATGCTTGCATCGCCTCTTCGACTTCCACCCAGACATCCGGCCCGACAGGAATCCTCTGACACCAGGCGCATCTTCTCAACACCCCATCATGCCTCTGAATGGTGGACTCGCGCGTTGGCCCAAATAATCGCAAGCCATCCGCCGTGTTCGCGGCGGCGGAAAGCTTCTGATTATGTTCCTGGTTAAACATCTTGGGGTTACTAACGGTCAATCGGCGCAAAACTGAAGCAGTTTGGATCCATTCTTTTTATGTGATGGCGCTCCGGCCCGCCAGAATGTAATTTTTCCGGAATCAGGTTTATGAAAATAAAACGAACGCTTTATTCCATCATCATTGCATTCCCGATGGCGCTCATGGCGCAGGAAGCGCCGCCGGTGATTCATCTCTGGCCGAACGGCGCGCCCGGATTTGAATCGCGCAGGGATATTCCCGAGGCCGGGACCAGTTCCATGCTCAAGAGCGTTGACAATCCATCCCTGACGGTTTTTCTGCCGCCAAAGGAAAAGGCGACCGGCGCCGCGATGGTTGTCTGCCCCGGCGGCGGTTTTTTCCAACTGTCGTTTGTCTCCGAAGGCACGGATGCCGCCCGATTTCTCAACAGCAACGGCGTGGCGGCTTTCGTTCTCAAATACCGCCTGCCTCGCCTGACGAATTCGGTTTATACCATGGAAAACCCGCACGAAGACGGGCTGCGCGCCATGCGCCTCGTGCGTAGCCGCGCGGGCGAATGGGGCATTGATCCACACCGCATCGGCATGATGGGTTTTTCGGCGGGCGGCGAAGTCACCTCGATGACCACTTTCGGCGACACCGCCGGCATTACGAACGCGCCCGACCCGGTTGACCACTCGGACGCGCGACCGGATTTCATTGTTGAGATTTATCCGGGGTCCGCCGGCATTCCGCAGGCGCTTCCTGCAAATTCGCCGCCGGCTTTTCTGCTCGTGGCAGACGATGACAATCACACCGCTTCCGTTCTCAAACTGTTCATCCTGTATCGCGATGCGAAAAGTCCGGTGGAGGTCCATGTTTTGACCAGGGGCGGGCACGGCTTCGGCATGGGAAACCGTTCCCGGCTCACGGCCGTCAAAAACTGGCCGGACCGGCTGGCCGATTGGATGGGCGACAACCACATCTTCAATCCCGCCGCGCCCGCGAAGGGGATTAAATGACCCATGACTGTCGCTCTGGCTGGCATCATCGGTGTTCTGCTCGGCGCCCTGCTTGGCAATCGCTTTGCCTGGGACAGGGACGATAGAATCCGCAGGGCGAATTTCTACAGCCGCCTTTCCGAACTCCGCGCGCTGGTCAACAAAATTGATGACCATCATTTCCCGGCATGGTTCTCCAAGTGCCAGGTTGAGGTTGAAAGAGAGTGCGCCCTTGTCCACACCGCGATTTTCTGGTGGCATCGTCAAAGGTTCAATGCCGCCCGCATGAAATGTGCCGCGCCGCGATGCCAAAGCGATATAGCCGACCCGATTGTGCGTCTTGGCACGCCTGACCCGCTTTATGGTCATGTGGAACGGGAAGAAACCACTTACCAAGCCGGCAGACTCCACATGAAAGGGGTGCTCGACGATTTGATTGCCTGCGCTGGTTAGATTCTCCCCGCGTTACGAGGCGGGGAAAACGAGCCTCGGATTCAGCCCGTTCAGGGTTGAGGATTTTTAAGGCAAAAAGCCGGGCAAATTTGCCCGGCCTTTTGCGGTGACAAGGTTTGGACGCCTTCACCAAGGCGCTCAGAAGGGCGGCGCGGTTAACTTGTGGAGTGCTGTCCGGGCCGCGCCGCAAGCAAAACCTCTCTGCCAACCCTGAACGGACAGCGAAGTCCTTGTTCGATCATCAATCGCCAAACAACTGGCAATTGACGATTCCATAAAAACGGCGAAACATTTCTGCCCTTCACGGCCCAACAAATACGCGAAATGCCTCATGGGTGATATAAGGTGTTTTACCCATGCCGCTTTTGTCTCCAATGGGGAAAACACCCCATGGCATCCACACGGCATCCCGGCCCGTCCTTCAGGTCATGAAAACCAAGCAACGAAAGAAAGCCATCACACTAGGCGAGTTCATCGCGAGCGTTTACGACGCCCACGGCAAACGCATCGGCAGGGGGTTTGTGCGGCTGGCCATCAAGGCGCACTTGGTCGGGTTATACCCCATGGTGAAGGAATGGGATAATGCCATAACCTGACGGAAGTGAATGGCGTCAGCGCTCCTGGCATCAAGCTGGCCCAATAAACATTAACAAAAAGACAAAGAACAAACCTATGAAATCAATCGTCAAACTGTCAGCAATCACCGTTCTGGCCGCAGTGGCGCTGGTGGGCTGCAATCAAAACACTCCCAGCAGTTCAACCGACGCACAATCCACCAATTCAAGCACGGGCACAGACACCAGCACGGCCGTCGCAGTCACCAATGCGACTGCAAACAACAGCGTGCCGGACGTGAACACAAACACGGCGGCAACCAACAGCGAGCCGGAAATGATTACAAATGCGCCGGCCGGCACCAATCAATAATCTCCGCGATTTGGTGGATTTAACTGAAAGCCAGGGCGCAAAATGCCTGGAAACAGAACAAACAAATAAATGAAAACTACAAACACCCCCATCATTGACCGTGACCTGACCAAGCAGGCACCGCACAGCCCGCGAGAACGCATCGCCGGATTCGCCATCGCCAGCCGGACCACCGACAAATGCCGCGCAAGCCTGGCGGGAACGCTTGGCGAATATCATTACGATTGTCCGCTGGACAACATGCTCTTCAGTTTCAAGGGCATCACCGGCGACCAGTTTAGATCCGTCGTGCAACGCGCGAAAAATTATGAGGAAGTCGGCGCCTGGCTGCAGGCCAACGGCACCACGAAAACAACGCCGGAAATCAAGGACTGGTCGGATGACATGGAAGCCGGCAGCATGATGAAGAATCCGGAAAAGCGCGCTTACTTTGTTGAGGAATGCAAGAAGCTCGGATTGAACCCGGAAAAGAGCAGCACATTCGACTGGCTGGAAGCGGACGACCGCGCCAGTTTTCGCCGCGCAACTGCCTAGTGCCCTGACCTTTGGCGGTGGCAACCAAAAAAATCCGGGCGGCAGGCGCCAAGGAGGTAGGGATGAAGAATCCCATTGAAAAAGCGCCCGCCCGCCCGAATCAAAACCAAATTGACTACCCCAACCTACTTCCGAAGCGCGGAATAGACAGTTTTATTTCCACATTTCGGCAGACGGGGCAAAAATCATCAAGCCGCCAAAATTGCAGGTCTGGGTTTTCATGCGTGAGCTTTTGAAATTATTCACAAGCGCCGCGCAAAAGCAAGAATTATTTTTTCAACCGGCGGCAGCCTTTTTCCCGGCGGTGAAAAAATCCAGATATCCAATCAACCGCTCCTTCATTTCCCTGCGCGGCACGATGACGTCAATCAGGCCATGTTTGAGGAGAAATTCAGCGGTTTGAAAATCGGGCGGCAGCTCGGCCTGCGTGGTGTCCTTGATGACGCGCGGGCCGGCGAAACCAATCATCGCGCCCGGCTCGGCCAGTATCAAATCGCCCAGGCTCGCGTAGCTGGCCATCACGCCCGCTGTCGTCGGATGCGTGAGCACGCTGATGTAGGGCAGGCGGTGTCGCGCGTGGTAGGCGAGCGCGGCGGAGGTCTTGGCCATTTGCATGAGGCTGAACATGCCTTCATACATCCGCGCGCCGCCGCTGGTGGAAATGATGATGACGGGCATTTCCTTTTCCGTGGCGCGCTCGATCAGCCGCGTCAATTTTTCGCCAACGACCGAACCCATCGAGCCGCCAAGAAAGGCAAAATCCATCACGCCAAGCGCGAGGCGATGCGGGCCGATTTTGCCGAGGCCGGTGACCACCGCATCCTTGAGCGTGGTGGATTTTTGATACTCTTCGAGCTTCGACTTGTAGGTGGACACGCCCTTGAAACGCAGCATGTCCACGCTCGTCATGGCGGCGTCCATTTCCTCGAACGTGCAGGTTTCGACAAGCGAATGGATGCGCTCGCGTGAGCCGATGGGAAAATGATGGTTGCACTTGGGGCAGACCTTCAGGGCTTCGTCCAGTTCCTTGTCGAAAATCATCGCCTCACAGGTCGGGCATTTGGTCCAAAGCCCTTCCGGGATGTCGCGTTTTTTGGATTTGCCGCCGGCCAGCCTCGGCTTTTTGGTGAACGTTGCCTGCGTGGCTTCCACGGGCGGCGGCGTCAGGGCCGGCTCGATTGTCTCGGTGCCAAACGATTTCTTCGTGAACGAAGTCGTATCCATGAATGATTGAATCTATCAAATTCAAAGCCCGCGCGCAACTGTCCAAACGCAAACGTCGCCCGCGCCGGCGGTTCGCAGCGCCTTCGCGCACGCGCTGGTGGTCGCGCCTGTGGTGAACACATCGTCCACGAGGACGATTCGCCCGCCGTCCAGACCGGGATGGCCGGGCACCGCGAATGCACCCAGCATATTTTTCGCGCGTTGCTCGCGTGTAAGCCGTGTTTGCGTTGCCGTGGGCATGACGCGTCGGAGCAATTTCAGGTTCAGCGGAATCCCCGTGGCCGCGCTCAAATGACTTGCCAGCCTTTCAGCCTGGTTGAATTCGCGTTCACGGTGTTTCACCGGATAAAGCGGGACGGGCACGATGAAATCCCAGTGTTGCTCGCACAGGACGGGCTTCGCCTCGCGGATGAGCAAATCCGCAAGAAACGGCTCGAACCACAGTGCGCGCTGGTATTTGTAACGATGAATCGCTTCCCGCACGATGCCGCGCGCGACCACCGCCGAGCGCGCCGAACTGAAATGCAGTTCCATCTCGCGGCAGTTGGTGCATTCAAACGGCGCGGTCAGGTCGCCGGGGTGGGGCAGGCCACAGCGTTCGCAAAACGGCGGGCGGATGAAGCGCACCTGGGTCCAGCATCGTCGGCAGACAAAGCCGTCGCGCGCCGAAGCGTGTTGTTCCCCGCAAATCTGGCAGGTTTCGGGGTAGAAAAAACCAAGGCCGACGTTAAGCCAGTTTTGAATTGGCGCGGCGAGCGAAGTCATTTGGGAACCGTATAGTGTGGACGCCGCTCGTCCAGCGGCAGGAAGTGGAACACGGCCAGCGTGACGGCGAGGGCAAGAAAAACGAGCCAGCCGTCGGTCATTTTGTCACTGCCCCAAAACCAGGTCGCGGCTCGCGGCGCTTGAACGGTGAGTTGGCCAAAGATTTTCAGGCAGAAAATCCAGCCCGCGTGCAGGCCGACGGAAAAGTAAAGGTTGCCGGTGCGCTGATACGCGAGACCGAGCAGCACGCCGGCGAGCGTTAAGTTAAAAAATCCTGGCAGAAGCGCATGGACATCCGCGAACCCGTCCAGCATGCGGGGAAGCAAAATCAGCCCGTAATCCCAACGAACCGGTTCGCCTGATTCCGCGCTTTGGAGAAAATGCGCGAGCGCGTAGACCATGCTGCTGATGAGGAGGGCGAACGGCCAGTAGAGCATGCGCCGCAGACCCCCAAAAATGCCGCCGCGAAAGAGGATTTCCTCGAACGTGCCGACCAACACTGCCGTGGCCGCCGCGCCAAAAATGGTCGCCACGATTAGGTGGGCATCCATCGCCGGGGTGAAGGTGCGGTCGCCGCAACCAATGGCGGTTCCGGCGACCGCGGCTAGCGTCAGGAATCCAAGCAGTAGTCCGGCGAAAACTTTTTTCCATTGGCCGTAAGGCGGGACGAGACCGATGCCGCTCCATGAAGTGACGCCAAGCGAGGACAACATCGGCCACAGACCGGCCAGCGCGAAGATCAGAAAGGAACGGTCTAGAAAACGGTGAAAGGGCGCGTTGGCATCCTGTGGAAGCGAATGTTCAAAAAACTGCGCAAACCGGTAAAGCCACGGCGCAAGCAGCGCGCCGCCGATGAAGACCACTGCGATATAAATAATCAGCGCCCGAAGAGGTCGCATGGCGTAAAAATACGTTTTCATGCATGGCGAGCCAAGCGTTAATTGCCGGTTGGAATCTGGCATCAGAGGTTTCCGGATGCCTTTGGAAATTTGCTCGATCGAAAAGTTTTATTCGCTGCGATAGATTTTTTGTGTTAAGAAGATTGGCAGGATGGCAAACGAAGCAGAGGCAGGGACTGCGGTCGGGTCTGCCGCGCCGGAATGTTTCGGCGGGCGGTTTTATCCGCAGGAACTCATCAACAGCGGCGGCATGGCGGACATCTGGCTCGTCACCGACCAGCGCGGCAAACCTTTTGCACTTCGGAAACTCAAGCCCGAGTTGCGGTTTAATCTACGCGCGCGGCGGCGTTTCGTGCGCGGGTGCCAGGTGCTGGCCCAGCTCAACGAAAGCGATTTTATCGTCGGTTACGTCGAGCACGGCAAGCTGGACGGCGCGCTTTATCTGCTCATGGACTACGTCGAGGCGTCCAATTTGAAGCTGTTGCTCGCGCGGCACGATCCGGTGCTGACGGAGAACGTGGCGCAAATTCTCATAGACATGGCCGTCGGGCTGAACCACGTCCACGAAAGCGGGTTCATGCACCTGGATTTCAAGCCCGAAAACATCCTCGTCACCGGCAATGGCAACGTGCGGCTGATTGACTTCGACCTGGCCCAGCCGATTCTTGAAAAGCCCCAAAAAATGTCCGGCAATCCCGGCACGCCCGGCTACATGTCGCCGGAGCAATTGCAGGGGAAGCCGATCAATGCGCGCGTGGATATTTTTGCCTATGGCGTCGCCGCCTATGAACTTGTGACCAACCACAAGCCGTTTCCCGGCGAGACACCCGCGGAAATCCTCGGTGCCCAGCTTGAACCGGCCGGCCCAATCCCGCCAAGCGAACATAATGCTGATATTCCCCCTGCACTCGAAAAAATCATCCTCAAATGCCTCTCACGCGATCCTGGCAGGCGCCATCCCTTCGTAAGCGTGCTTGTGCATGAATTGCAAAGCACGCTCTACGTCTGAAAACGCGGAAATTTTCTTTACTTGTCTTGAGGTTGCATTATCCTGCCGGCTCGATTTTTTAGAAACGAAAACATTTTATGGCGAAGCTTACAGTTCGAGATTTGGATGTCCGCGGCAAACGTGTCTTTCTGCGCGTGGATTACAATGTGCCGCTTGAGGAAAAAGACGGACAAATGGTCATCACAGACGCCACGCGCATCGTGGCGACGCTGCCGACCTTGAAGCTGCTGATTGAAAAGGGCGGCAGGTTGATTTTGACAGCGCATCTCGGCCGGCCCAAGGGCAAACGCGACGCGACCATGTCGCTCAAGCCCGTCGCGATCCGCTTGTCCGAATTGCTCGGCAAACCGGTGGCGTTTGTGGACGATTGCATCGGCGAAAAGGTCGAGCAGGCTGTGGCCGCGATGAAAGATGGCGATGTGGTGCTGCTTGAAAACGTCCGCTATTACAACGAAGAGGAAAAGAATGATCCGGCGTTCGCCGAAAAACTGGCGAAAGCCGCCGACGTTTACGTGAACGATGCGTTTGGCGCGGCGCACCGAGCCCATGCTTCAACCGAAGGCGTGGCTCGTTTTATCGCCAGGCGCGGCGGCAAGTGCGCGGCGGGCCTGCTCATGGAGCTTGAGTTGAAATTCCTCGGCGACGAATTGGATAAACCTGCCCGCCCGTTCGTCGTGATTCTCGGCGGCGCGAAAGTTTCCGACAAGATCAAGGTCATTGATCGGTTGCTTGAAAAGGCGGACACCATTCTGATCGGCGGCGCGATGGCTTATACTTTTCGGTTAGCGCAAGGTTTCAAGACCGGCAAATCGCTGGTGGAACCTGATGCGACCGGCACCGCGACATCCGCGCTGGCCAAGGCCAAGGCGAAGAATGTGAAATTTCTGCTGCCGCTGGATGACGTCGTCGCCGTGCCGTTCAAGACCGACAAACTCGACAAAAAAGGCAAGCCGGTCATCGAATGGCAGAATTCGCGCGTGAATTCCGACATGAATTGCCCGGATGATGCCGCCGGCCTGGACATCGGCCCGGCGACGGTCAAGGCGTATTCCGCCGAGGTCGCCACGGCAAAGACGATTTTGTGGAATGGCCCGATGGGTCTGTTCGAGAACAAACAATTTGCCGCCGGCACAAATGCCGTGGCGCAAGCCGTGGCCGATGCCACGCAAAAGAGCGGCGCCAAAAGCATCATCGGCGGCGGCGACAGCGTGAAGGCGCTCAATAAGGCCAAACTCGGCGACAAGGTGACGTTTATGAGCACCGGCGGCGGGGCGAGCCTCGAATTTCTGGAAGGCGCAGTTTTGCCGGGGGTGGCGGCGCTTTCGGATAAATGAATTTCGCTGAATCGTGGATCGTTGCATCGGAAACCGATTCACGATTCACGATGCAACAATTTACGAATTATAAACATGAACAAAGAACGAAAACTCATCATTGCGGGCAACTGGAAAATGAACAAGACGGTTGCCGAGGCGCTGGCACTGGTCAACGACCTTAAACTTGAACTTGCGAACGTAAAGGAAGTGGACGTGGTGGTGTGTCCGCCCTTCACAGCGCTGGAATCCGTCTCCAAGGCGATCTGGGAAACCAAGAACATCCGCCTTGGCGCCCAGAACATGAGCGAAAACAACTTTGGCGCGTTCACCGGCGAAATCTGCGCCGGGATGCTCAAGGAATTTTCGGTGCGTTATGTCATACTCGGCCACAGCGAGCGGCGTCAGTATCAAAAGGAATCGGACGCGCTCATCGCCAAAAAGGCGAAGGCCGTCCACGGCGCGTCGCTCAAGCCGATTGTCTGTGTCGGCGAGACGCTAGCGGAACGTGATGCCGGCCAGATGGAGAAGGTTTTGGAAACGCAGGTGCGCGGGAGCCTCGCCGGACTGACGAAGGAGCAGATGGTCGAAACCATTGTCGCCTATGAGCCGGTCTGGGCGATTGGCACCGGCAAGACCGCGACGACGCAGCAGGCGCAGGACGCGCACGCGTTCATCCGCGGCGTGCTGGTCAAAATGTTCGATGCACCCACGGCTAAAAAAGTGCGCATCCAATACGGCGGCAGCGTGAAGCCGAACAACGCCAAGGAACTGATGGGCCAGCCGGACGTGGACGGCGCGCTGGTCGGCGGCGCGGCGCTGGAGGCGCGAAGTTTTGCTGACATCATCAAGAATTCCATCTAACATCCGGCCATGAGTTTTATCGCTGGAATTTTAACGGTGTTGCTGGTTCTCAACTGCCTGTTGCTGATCCTTCTGGTGCTGGTTCAACTGCCAAAAAAGGATGCTGGAGCGGGCATTGCCTTCGGTGGCGGCGCGGCGGACGCGCTGTTCGGCGCGGGTTCGGGCAACGTCCTGACGAAAATCACCAAATGGGGAACGGGCGTTTTTTTTGGGATGGCCTTGATTCTCGGCCTTGTGAACAAGAGCGCCCAGAGCAGCGATGCGCCGGCGTTTGAACAGGCGGTGCAGCAAAAACAACAATCGCAAATGCCGGTGGCCGTGCCGCCCAGCACGCCGATACCGTCCGCGCCAACGACTGCCAGCAATTCATCCGCTTTGCCCGTGATTCCGGCTGGCAGCCCGCCCGCTACACCGCAGACCAATTAGGCCGCCATCTTGAAACGCGCCCCGGTCAGATGTCAGATGGCGGTAGGCGGAAGGCGGAACGGCGGAACGTCTTGGGCGATTGCGATTTGTTGCTTCTTTGGCTTTTGTTTCCTGACAACTGGCTGCTTCCGGCGCGAACCGCCCGCCGACATCACCATCATCAATCAGGCTGAGCCTGAAACGCTCGATCCGGCCCTCCTGACAGGCATTCCCGAAATGCGCATTGCGATTGGCATGTTCGAAGGGTTGGCGCGCCTCGATCCAAAAACGGCCCGGCCGATTCCCGGTCTGGCTGAACGCTGGGAAATTTCGCCCGATGGAAAAGCATATACATTCCATCTCCGCACAAATCTCGTCTGGTCAACCGGCGAACCGATTCGCGCCGATGACGTGGTTTATTCCTGGATTCGCGCATTGATCCCGGCGACGGCCAGTGATTACGCCGGGCAGCTCTTTTACATAAAGAACGCGGAAGAATTCAATGCGGGGAAAATCAAGGATCCCTCGCTCGTTGGAATTCACGCGCTTGACCCGTTCACCGTTCGCGTGGAACTGAATGATCCCACGGCATTTTTCCTGGACGTCTGCACGCTGCCGGTGACTTATGTTGTGCCGCGCCGGACGATTGAAAAATTCGGCGACCGCTGGCTGATGGCCAGGCCATTGCCAAGCAGCGGGCCTTACGAGCTTGCTTATTGGCGGCTCAACGACAAAGTTCGCCTGAAGAAGAATCCGCTCTATTGGGACGCCGCGAACACGCAATCAGAAATCATTGACGTTCTGCCGATCGGCTCGCCCAGCACGGCGTTTAATTTGTATGAGCAGGGTGCCGTGGATGTCATCTGGGACAAGGAAGTCGTGCCGTCGGAATTGCTGGACATCCTGATTCACCGGCCTGATGTCCACCCCTTCAATTATCTCGCCACATATTTCGTCAATATCAACGTCACGCGCAAACCCTTCGATGATCCGCGCGTCCGAAAAGCGCTGGCGCTGGCGGTTGACCGTGAGCGCATCGTGAAAAAAATCACCAAGGGCGGCGAACGGCCGATTTCACACCTCGTGCCCGATGGCACGGCAAATTACACATCGCCCGACGGTCTCGATTACAATCCGGCGGAGGCAAAAAAGCTGCTGGCCGAGGCCGGCTATCCCGGCGGCAGGGGTTTTCCCCGCGTTGAATATATGTTCAACGCTCCCGCCGGCGGCGGGGCGAAAATCCACGAGGATATTGCCATTGAGCTGCAGCAGATGTGGCACGACACGCTCGGCATCAACATCGAACTGCACCAGGTCGAGTGGAAGGTCTATTTGAGTTCGACCTCGCATCTCGATTACGACCTGGCGCGCGGCGACTGGATTGGTGATTACGACGACGCAAACACTTTCCTGGACATATTCGTCGGCGACAGCGGCAACAACCGCACCGGCTGGAAAAATGCCCGCTTTGACGCGCTCGTCGCCGAGGCCAATCAACAGACGGACTTGAAGCAGCGCGAAAAGCTTTTCCAGCAGGCCGAGACAATCATGGTGCGCGACGAATTGCCGATCATTCCGCTTTATATTTACTCCGGCATCAATTACTACCACACCAACATCGCGGGCATTTACCAGAACATTCTGGACGACCATCCATTGCAGGCGATTCGCAGGGTGAAAACCGATTGAAAGTTTCCCGCTGTAATAAAACCGCCGGAACGGTTTCCCATCCCGGCGGTTGATTTCAATTTTCAGCTTTTTCTTACGTCGCCATATGCGAGACCGGGTCGCTCCAGGCGCTGACCTGGTTGGATGAGCCGTGGACACACGCGCGGATTGAATACATCGTCCCTGGCGTCAAACCCACCGGCGTCACATTGCGCGGGTCGGTGAAATAACCGGCGGGAACCCATGTCTTCCCGCCATCCGTGCTCACCTGCACCTCCACACCCCAAACATTCGGCCCCATGTCCAATGTCAGGTTCAGGCTGCCGCCGCCCAGATTTGTCACCCCGGTAATCGCCACTGTGCCGACGGGCGCGGGTTTGACTGCGCCGGTGCTGGCCAGATTGTAACCGGACGATGCCAGTATCTGCGGATCATTTTTGGCCGTAAGTTCCACATAATTCGCGTTGTCGTCCAGATTGCCGATCAATGCGGTGCGCAACGTGATCTTGTTGAGTGTGTCCTGCCTGGTCCCGTCCACGCACACGGCGATGGCGGCGATGAATGCGTTCGCTGCGATTATCAAGTCAGCCGGCTTGACCGGCGGAGCGGGCAGCTTTGTGTTGCCATCCAGCATGGCCGCCGTGTGCAAGGCGAAATCGCCTAGCGGGGCGTCCTGTGACTGGCTGTAATCGCGTAATAGATGATATTTAGCCATAGTTGTTTCACTTTCTGTTCATGGTTGATTTCCCGGAAACCCCACGGAGCCATCCCGATGACACCCTGGAAAAACTGTTTCCAACGAGTGTTCTATCAAAAATCTTGAACCCGTCAACGGGGGCAAAGCAGTTAGAAGCAACCGTTCTTAAAACCATTAACGAAGCAACAAAATGCATTTGGTTTGTCCTTCCAGCCACGTTGGATGCTCCATCCGCCATTTCAAATGCTTCATCTGCCATTTCAGACATTTCATTTCAAATGCCTGATGCCACATCCGCCATTTTGAATGCTCCGTTTGAAATGCAGGGTGCTTCATTTGCCATTCTGGATGTTCCATTTGAAATGCAAGATGCTCCGTCCGCCACGCAGGATGCTTCATTTGAAATGCAGGATGCCTCATTTGCCATTTCAAATGCTCCATCCAGCATGGCAAAAATGGCTTCCCAAATGCCAAAAACGTCAAAAACCGCCGCTTTTGCCCCTGCCGCAATGGGAAATGGTGAAAATGGCGTGTTTTGGCCCGCTCCCGCCTTGACTGGCAAATCCCGGCCTGCGGATTTTCAAGGGGATGGCGGACGATGCTCCATTTGGGGAAAAGCCCGCAGGGCTGACATCTTTGTAGCTTGGCGGTCCAAGAATGAATCAGGCTCCGTAGGAGCGACATCATGGTGGCCGTCCGCAAGGACTATGCCGCCCCGACGGGGCTTGAATTTGGTTTGGGTTGTGGTTCTACAAAGATGCCGCGCCTACGGCGCTGCGGAGTGCGGTGATAATAGCCCAGCCATTTATGGCTGGGGAATTGGCCGGCAAATTTATGA
>Ga0181537_10000551_pt1 | contig 35220 bp, 24 predicted proteins | sample PEATcosm2014_Bin_39_FD_119765 | JGI IMG/M metagenome (GOLD analysis project Ga0181537, IMG submission 119765) | Peatland microbial communities from MTU Mesocosm Facility, Houghton, MI, USA - PEATcosm2014_Bin23_10_metaG | ecosystem: Environmental > Terrestrial > Soil > Wetlands > Peat | place... | reverse complement strand
TGGGGTCCGGGGTGGTCGCTCTGGGCATGCCGGATGGAGAAAAAGTGGCTTTGATTGTTGGGGTTACGAAGGATTTGACGGGCAAGGTGCATGCCGGGAAGCTGATGAAAACGTTGGCCGAAAAGGTGGGTGGCCGGGGTGGTGGCAGACCTGACCTGGCGGAGGGTGGCGGAGAGGACACAACGGCGCTAAAAAGTACCCTGGCTGGCGTTCCGGGGATGGTGGAAGAGTTGTTATAATTGGGATGTAGTTTGTGTGTTTGTTCGGTGCTGCTGTTCGGTGTTTTATCTTGTAATCACAAGATTCGGCGTGGGTTGCTCCGCAGGTGATTCGCGCTGAGTTTGTTCGGATTTGTAGTTAATTCGCAAAAAGCGCCCGCCTCCCTTCCTTGCCTAAGGGCAAGCAGAAGGTGGCCGCTACGCCTTCCCCAAGGTGATGGATACACGCTCGACACTCCCGGTCCGATGGATCCTGGCATTAGCGACGCTATTGGCGTGCTTTCCTGCGCTGACGGCGGCGCAGATCGTCAAGGTGACGGACGGCGAAGGTCGGCAGCTGTTTGTAAACGCGGAACCGGCGGTGAACCCGCGGCTAACGACGGCGGGGCTAGCCAAGTCGCACACAACCATCCACCTGGATGCGGAATCTCCCTTGAGCAGCAATGCGCGGCCGGCGATGAGCATCGACCGCGATGGCGCGGAGAAGCTGGTGAGCGAAGCGGCGGACCGGCATAACGTAGACCCGGCGCTGATTCGGGCGGTGATTCAGACGGAGTCTAACTGGAATTCGGGAGCGCTATCGAACAAGGGCGCGCGGGGGCTGATGCAGTTGATCCCCACGACGGCGCAACGGTTTGGGGCCAATGACCTGTTTAACCCGCAACAGAATATCGATGCCGGGGTTCGGTATTTAAAGACTTTGCTGGAACGCTATAATGGCAACCTGGACCTGGCACTGGCGGCGTACAATGCGGGAGAAGGCGCGGTGGACCGGGCGCATGGGATTCCGGCGTACCGCGAGACCCGAAATTATGTGCAGAAGGTACAAAACGCTTATTTCCGGCCGGGATCCGGGCGACTCGCAGAGGCGTTTAGCAGCGCGCGGCCGATTCATCGCGACGTGGATGGCGCGGGGCGAATTATTTTCTCGAACGATTGAGTGGTTGGCGACGGCGCTTTTGCGGGCGATTTCGCGCGGGGCCGGTTGGCCGGCGATGGGGTTGCGATCTTCGGCGTGCATCGCGGGGATTTCTCATACAAGTGATGTTGCAGGGAAAGGCGCGGGGAGCATGGTGAGTGGCCAAAAAAATTTCCACAAGGCCTTCGCCCCGGTTTCGCCAGTTTTTGTGTTGCGCGCGAGTTGGTTGCGGCGCGTCGCGTGTTTTGGGCTGGTCGGATGCTTGATGGTGATTGCGCCGTCCTTTGCGGCGGCAGCGGCGGCGAATGGCTCCGGCACAATCTTCGAGACACTCTCCGAAACCACCGAGGCGGCACCAACCGCCACCGAGGTCAAGCGGCAGGCGGCTTCACTGCAGTATGCGAAAGCTGAGGAGCAGCGCGCGGCGCTAAACGAGAAAGCTGCCGAAAAGCGCACCCTTGCGGAATACAAGCAAGCGGTGGCGAACTATCACCGCGTTACGTTGATCACGCCGCGCGCACCAGAGGTTCCGGACGCGATTCTGGCCATGGCGGAGCTGTATACAGAGATGGGCGAACGGTTTGGCCGCAGCTATTTTCAATCCGCAGTGGATACGTACGAATTTCTGGCGCGGGAGTATCCGACCAGCAAATATTGCCAGGATTCGCTGCTGCGCGCGGCCAAGCTGCAGATGGATCAACTGGGCGACGCGGCCGCAGCTAGCAAGACGTACGACGCGTTTGTGAAGCGTTATCCGCGCTCGCCGCGGCGGCGCGAAGCGCAGGAAGCCATGGCGGAGATTGCCTTGGTGCAGAACAGCGAACGCGGTGGCGCGGCAGTGACGGTGGTTACGCCGAATGGGGCACGGACAGGTGCGTCCAGTGGGAATGCCGCAACAGCAAGTGCGGGAACGGCGAATGCCTCGCCGTCGAAGAACGCCTCGCCGACAACGGGAAATTACGCCGGCAGCAATCCGCCGGCTTACGGTGGGGCGTTGCCCGTCCGCGAAAGCGCAGCGCGCGGCGATACGCATAGCGGCGGGGCGCAGAACGAGGATATGGAGAATCCGCCGCGGGTGCGGCGAATCCGGGCGGACGGCAATGCGAGCGGCGGCGCAACGCGAGTGGTGATCGACCTGGAAGGCAGCGTGCAGTATTCCTCGGCGCGGATCAGCAACCCGGATCGGATTTTCTTTGATTTACATGCGGCGCGGCTGACGCCGGAGGTGGCGCGCGGCAACATCAGCGTGGATGGGCGGCTGCTGACTGGGGTGCGCGTGGCGCAGAATCAGGCGGGCGTGGTGCGCGTGGTGCTGGACGTGACCGGGGTGAAGGATTACACGGCGTCCATGAGCAACAATCCGCCGCAGCTGATCATCGATTTGTATGGGACGGCGGCGAGCGATGCTCCGGTGCGCAGCGCGAAGCTGAAGCGGGACGCGCGGATGCCGGCGCCGAGTGCGGAGCCGGTGCCCGCAGAGGATGCGCGGGTGAATACCGTGCCCAATGCGGTGGTGGAGCATGGCGGCTCTTTGGATTTGTATGCGGATGCGACGTCGTCCGTGCCGGCAGCGGCGACGGCGAACGTGCAATCTTCGCCGGAGGGCTGGTCGTCCGCGGCAACTGCGCCGGTGTTGACGGAGAAAAGCCAACGCGCCAAGCCGTTGAAAGCCACCAACGCGAGCACCAAGCCGGACTTGGTGCGCCCGGTGACGGCGCCGCCTGCGACGCACGACGGCCAAGCCACGCTGACGCGCACGCTGGGGCTAAAGATTGGGCGCATCGTGATCGACGCCGGGCATGGGGGTCACGACACCGGCACCATCGGGCCGACCGGACTGATGGAAAAAGATCTGTGTCTGGATGTGGCGCTGCGGCTGGGAAAAATCATCCAGCAAAAATTGCCGGGCGCCGATGTGGTGTACACGCGCTCCGACGATACGTTCATTCCGCTGGAGGAACGGACGAACATCGCGAATCAGGCGAAGGCGGACCTGTTCATTTCCATTCACGCGAATTCGAGCCAGGACCATGCGGCGCGCGGCATCGAGACGTATTACCTGAATTTGCGCGGCACGCCCGAAGCCATGGAAGTGGCGGCGCGAGAAAACGCCACCAGCCAGCAGGGCATACATGATTTGCAAGACGTGGTGCGGCAGATTGCGCGGACGGAAAAGATTGATGAATCGAAGGAATTTGCCGAAGACGTGCAGAATTCGCTGTCCAGCAAGATTCAAAAGTCCGCGAAGACGGTGAAGAATCGCGGGGTGCGCAAGGCGCCGTTTGTGGTGCTGATTGGCGCGGATATGCCGTCGATCCTGACGGAGATTTCATTTCTGAGCAATCCCGCGGACGAAAGGCTGCTGAAGCAGCCGGAGCAGCGGCAGCACGTGGCCGAGGGCATTTTTACCGGTGTTTCGAGCTACCTGGAAAGCCTGAATAGCGTGGCTTTCAATCAATCCGGCAGGCCGGCGCGGCCGCACGCCGCCCCTCCTTCTGTGGAGCAATCCGCGAATCAGAAGTGACGGCGCAACAAGTTACGCTGATCTCTGCATGGTCAGGCTTTGCTTATCGACTTTGCGGATTTCTTGTGGGCTTCTTCCGAAAGATGGAAAGCTTTGATGGCATGTTCCATCGCCTGCTTGGAATGCTCGTGTCCCGTTTGGTGGTCTTCTTTGCCGTGATGGACAGCGGCGGCGCGGTGCGCATGTGCGGCCAAATCGTGGAACTCCGCTGCTCTTCGGTGTGAATCGTTCGGCATGCTAATCACCTCTGGTTGGATGGTTTGGGGCGTGCTGTTTTCAGGATTGCTGCAATCCGGGTACCCATTGTGATTCGTCACGGGTTGCCCCAGCCTTCAAATGCCGGCGCCTCCACTCATCTTGGGCTTCGTGAAGTTCCTGCTCATAGTCTGCAATGGGGCGCTGCGCGTTCGGCGTAAGCATGTAGCGGGCGTGCGTCTCGAAGCGCGTCAAATCGGCGTTGCTCATGCGTTTGATGCGACCGCGCACTTCTCGAACGTCGAAAGGCTTTCCCGGTTCAGGGACGCCAAACTCTGAACACCATACCGGCGCGCAAGCGTGATGCAGACTAATCTTGATAAGGATGGGCGGTTGCGCAACGTAATCGACGGTGATTCCGGTTTCGGGGGTGACGGGCCTATCTTTGTCTTCGCAATGGCCGCAGGTCGTGGATTGACTCATAAACGTGACCTCGGGCTTGAGCATACGGGGAATCCAGTAGCCAAACTGTCCTAAACAGCACACGGGAGCGCAAATCCACTAATCGTGGAGAACCACGTTCAGCAGCGAACTGTGAATCTGTAGCCCGCCGTTGTAATGAATGAATCCCAGTTTTCGGAATTTATTCATAAAAAAGTTGACGCGGCTCCGGGTGGTGCCGACCATTTCCGCCAGCGTTTCCTGCGGAATCGTGGCTATCGCGGTCTCCGGCTTCCCTTCCTTGCCGTACTGCGCCAGGAGGAGCAATGCGCGCGCCAAGCGCTTCTCCGTCGAGTTAAACAACTGGTCGACCAGGTCCGATTCGGTCTTTAAATTTCGTTTCAGCATGTAGGTGATGAATTGCTCCGCGAGATCTTTCTCGTCGTGCAGGCCGCGAATCATCTCCGCTTTTTGAATTACGATCAACGCTGTGGGCGCAATCGCCGTCGCGGTGCTAAGTCGCACTGGCGAGCCGTTGCTGATGCAACTTTCACCCACGTAGTCCCCAGCAACGAGGAGGGTAATTACAGCTTCCTTTCCCTGGGTATTGACGGTGGTAATTTTTACCGTTCCGGACTCGATGAACATGACCGAATCCGAGCTGTCTCCCTGTCGAAAGACCGTTTGTGACTTGAGATAATGCGCGACTTTGGTGCGCAGACGGGAGGTTAGCAATGACTGGGTGGTTGCCGACGTTTGTGGCTGGGTTTGCTTTTTCATGGAATCTTATTGGACAGGCCGGACCTGAATCGCCACCGCGCGGTCGAAACGCTTGGACCATTCGGCAGCGCAAGACTTGTGCAGCAGTATAGAAATATCGCGCTTTCCAGCGGACCTATAGGTCACGATTACGCCGTTGTCGCGGTTGACCGGATGGGCGTCGTGGCAGAAACCGCAGGTGCCGGGCCTTGTCATGGTTGATGACCAGTCCACTGAACAGTATCACCTTTCCCCCTCAGAAAGCGTTAAATCGCCAGATGGCGGCCACATGTGCTGTTCTATACACAACTCCGTCTGGCGTTGCGACTAAACTCAGACTTGTTCGACCATCCGCGGTCTGCTCGATGAGGGAAATCCGTGATCGCAAAATTCGATGTACTCCGACACGAAAAGAACGGCTCTCTCTGGATATACGCCGCCACCACTCTCGAAGAAGCGCACTCTCATATTTACCAAGACTCGTTGTCCGGCTCCGCGGAATATGTCATTTTCAACTCCACGACCGGAGAACGGATTTCGGTAGACCTCGCTGGGAATGCTCTAAAATTAGACAGAAGTGACGACGCCCCAGCCCAGAGGATCGCCACCCCCGTCGCCTTACGCAAACCATACTAAGAAATCGCTGGGACCCTGCGATGTTCAATTTTGCACAGTACCCCCCCGTTTCAGCCGGGTACACTTTCCCTCGATATCGCGCAATCGGTTAGAGGGAGGGCCCATGAAACACTGCCCGCGATGCCGCAGCGAACGCATCCACCTGTCGAGACGCAGGGGTTTCGTGGAAAGAGTTCTGCTGGCGATGGTTTTCGTTAAGCCGCTGCGCTGCGAAAGATGCGATTTCCGATTCTTCCGCGTTTCCTTTACGGCGAACGTCAACGCTTCCCGCCAGGCAACAACCTATTAGCTGCATAAGCAGTGCAATCTCCGCAACCTTGGTCGTATCTTGATTTCGTAGCGATAGTTGGTGCGTTGGTCCGCGCGCTCCAGCGCTCAATTGCCTGGTTTCTGTTTAAGGAAATCCTGGAATGCACCCTTTGCCCTTTTCCGGTGGAACCGTCTACGCCATTGTTTTCTGGAGTACCTATGCGTTGTGGATCGCATTGGAAGCCGTCGCGTCTCGCACGAGAAGATCTGCCGACCGCGCAAAGGCGCGCGACCGAGGCTCCTTCTGGTTCGTCATACTGCTCACATGGCTCGGGCTCGGGTTGGACTTTTCGCTCTCTTTTCTCCTGCCGCAAGGAACCATACTTTGGCAGCGCAAAGCGTTCTTCTGCGTCGGAATCGCTCTGATGTTCGTGGGCATGGCTTTTCGTTTCTATGCCATGTCCATTTTGGGGCGGTTTTTTACGTACGACGTTGCCGTTCACGCGGGCCAGACGGTGATTGAGGTGGGACCCTACCGCTACATCCGCCATCCCTCCTACACCGGCGCGCTCCTCACGCTCGTGGGAGTAGGATTGGCGCTGGGAAACTGGGCAGGGTTGCTCGCACTACTCGCCTGCATGGCCGCAGCCTATGCCTACCGTATATCCGTCGAGGAAGCCGCACTCCTCGTAGCTCTTGGCGAGCCCTACAGTCAGTATATGCGCCGGACTACCCGCCTTGTTCCATTCTTGTTCTAGCGCCCCAAATCATTCCCGTTCGGCAAACACATCGAATCATTCCGGCTGTCCGCTTCTCCGATTTGCTTCAGGGCTAAAACGCCAGATGACGTGTCACGGTATCGGCCAGTCGTGTATCCAGAGTCCTGCTCGGCGAAGCGTTTTCTGCGTTCCTCGTCGCCCGCCAGCAGAAAGGCTGCATGGTAATTGCCGTATGGGACCACGTGCGCTCCGCCATCGATCATTTCCTGCTTCAGGCGCATGTGAAGTTCGGGAAGTTCCGACCAATGCACCCTGGGATGCTCATGGTGTTCCAGGTGAAAACCAATGTTGAACATCGTAAGGTTGAAAAAGTTCGAGACAAATACCGTGGAGTGACTTACCGGCATGGTGGAAGTCTTCTCGACACATCCCGAATGCTGGACGTACATTCCCGAACCCATCACCAGCGCGTTGGAGATCCAGTGCGGCAAAACCCAGAGCCATAGCGCCATGACCGGATCGATGAAAAAAGGAATGGACCAGAGCACAAGGAAGATGGCCAACTCTTGCAGCGATTTGCGACGCAGGCTTCGGCGGGTGGTCAGGTCCCGCCAGAGATGCGTGGCCAAGCGCCACGGCCAATGCGCGAGGAGGTACAGCTGAAAGTTCTCAAACGATCCGTCGGCACGCTTCTTGGGTAAAGTCCAATCCTCCGGGCCCAGCAGATTCGCATGGTGAACGGTTACGTGGCAGTACTGCCAGAAGAACGACGGCCACGCGCCCGAAAATGTCCATAGCCGCCCGAACCAGCGGTTGACGAAGTGTGAGACAAATATTGGGCGATGGGCGTGGTTGTGAAAGTTCACTCCGACATCGATTCCGGAGATCCAGCCAAGCATGGTAGCCGCGGCTGCCACAAAGGCGATGCGCGACCACCAGCCCGTGACACCTACCAGTTTGGGGTGCTGGTAGAGCCAGAAGGCGCAAGCGTACGCCGCGAGGCAAATAAAATGGAAAATGACGCAGTGCCAGTCCTGAGGATGAGCGAGAAAGCGCCGCCGACTTGCCGCCCGTGGCTGGACGGACTCCGCGTTCAGATTAGCCTCAATGCAGCCGTGACCGCCACGACCACGACTGCCAGGCTCACCCACGGACCCCAAAGCATCGCACCGGCGATGACCGCGATGGCAAAAAGCGGAAAGAAGGATCTTCCCAGCGCCTGGCTGGTCGTCGAAAAAAAACCGTGCGATTGAGGCCGCATGTTGCGCTCTTTTCCGCTGAGACTTAGCTCGGGAGCATAGCGACCGGGGAAGTGTTTGACTGTGCCATTTTGTACAGCTAAGGGCCGAACGGGCCCGAACAAGGGAATCTTGCAACGGGGGCAACGACCCAACCACTCCAGTCCTCACCCAATGGCCAGCGCGTAACTTGCAGGTACCCTATGGTGTCTAATAAGGTGTAGGGATGCGCAGACTCGCTCTCATCTTCGCGTTTGGCGCCGCCATCCTCGGCGGAGCTGCAGGATCTCCATGCGCGGATGCTCCCGTTAAGAGTGCCAGCGCGCCCGCCGCCAAGAAGCTGGTAGAGGTTTTCCCGGAGCGCTTTCGCCAATGGGGAGGGGTATCGCCCGCGACACCCGCGCCCGCTAATTCCACAAGTTCCGCCGCCACCAGTGAGGCGGGGCTGATCGAGCGCATGGAGCGCGTCTATAGCGACGGCAAAAACCAGATCACCCTGACCATCGCGCTATTCCATGACACCAGCGGCGCCTACCAGCACTACACGGCCGGGCTGAAGCCGGGCATGAAACCTTCTACCGCTGGGGCGCTTTCCGCCGTTGATGATACGCACCTCATCGCACAGGTGGGCGACCTGGTGGCGGAGATCGACAACGTCAAAAGTATCGGCGAAGGCGACCTGCAGGCGCTGATCGGGCAGTTGCACGAGCACGCCGACCCAACGCCGCTGCCCCCAGTGCGGGCGTACCTCCCGGAAAAGGATCTGGTCGATGGTTCGCAGCGATACGCGCTTGGTCCGGCAGGCTTTCAGGACGCCATGAATATGCTGGGTTGCTCCCAGTATGCCGCGCTGGCGCCGGAAATTGGCTTCGGTGCGCCCATCGATGCGGAAGTGATGACCGCGCAGTACGGCGACCGCGCAAATCGAGCAACTCTTTTGCTGATCGAGTATCCCAACCCACAACTGGCGGAGCAGCATTTACATCACCTGGCGGGAGTTTTGCCGGCGAAAGGTGGGGGTGAGCCCAATGGCGCACTGGAGCGCAAAGGCTCGCTCCTTTCTTTAGTGATCGCGCCAAGTTCCCGCGCCTACGCCGCCAAGCTGCGCCAAGCCATCAACTACGAAACGCAGGTCACCTGGAACGAGCCGAGCACCACGGCTACCGACCCACCGATCATGAGCACTCTGGTCAAGATTTTTGTCGGCACCGGGGTCTTCATGCTCTTCGCGCTGGTTCTGGGTGTAGCCTTCGGCGGAGTACGCGTGCTGACAAAAAAATTCTTCCCCGGCAAGGTGTTCGACCGGCCTGAGCAGATGGAAGTGCTGCAACTGGGCCTCTCGGGCAAGCGGATCGATCCCAGCGACTTTTACTAGGGCGCAGGGACTTTAGCAGCTGGAGTTAGGCTGGGACACCCTCTCTTTCCCGCTCCGTCTAGTAGAAACAGGTAACGGATGCCTTCCTGCCGCGTCTAACAAAAGACTAGCAGGCAGATTACAATCCCGACTTCCTGACGTAAAATACTGATAATCAAGCGTATGCGCGCACCCAACCACTGCAATCTACCTCTCCAAGCACATGCCAAGGCAGGGCTGGTGGCCCACCGGCGCCCCGGGAATGCCCTGCTGTGCGCGGCCATCGTGATGGTCTGGGTCGCAGGGTGCTCGAAGAATGTCAGCAGCGATTCCGGGGCTGCGGCGGCCAGCCAAGCGGTGCCCGTGCAGGTCCGCGTCACCCCGTCCGTAAAGATCCCGGATGCGACGGAATATCTCTCCATCTTGAAATCCCGGCGTTCCGCGAACATCAATCCGCAAGTCGAGGGGCAAATCACCAAAATTTTCGTGAAGTCCGGCGACCACGTCGCCGCCGGCGCAGCGCTCATGCAGATCGACCCGCTCAAGCAGGAAGCCACCGTCAACAGCCAGGACGCCGCACGCATGGCGCAAGAAGCCATGGTGCGCAACGCCAAAACTCAGTTGGACCGCGAGCAGCGCCTCTACGACGCCAAAGTCGTCGCCAAGCAGGACCTGGACAACGCGCAAACGACGTACGATTCCGCGGTGGCGCAGTTGAAATCGCTGTCGGAGCAGGTCAACCAGCAAAACGTGGAGCTGCACTACTACAAGGTGGCCGCCCCGATGGACGGGATTGTCGGCGATATCCCGGTGCGCGTAGGCGACCGCGTCATGGTCTCCACGCTGCTCACTACGGTGGACCAGCCCGGCGCGCTCGAAGCGTACATCTATGTTCCCGCCGAAAAAGGCGGTGCGATACGCTTGGGGCTGCCGGTGGAGCTGCTGGGGGAAGATGGCAGCGTCGCAGCCACCTCGAAAATTACTTTTATCTCGCCGCAGGTGGACACCGACACGCAGACGGTCCTCGCCAAAGCAACGGTAGAGAATCCTGGAGCCAAGCTGCGCATTGCCCAGCAGTTGCGTGCGCGGGTCATCTGGGGCACGCACGAAGGCCCGGTGGTGCCCGTCCTGGCGGTTACCCGCATCAACGGTCAATTCTTCGTGTTCCTCGCGGTCAAGGAAGGCCAGAACACCGTGGCGCGCCAGAAGCTGCTTAAAGTGAGCGACACGATTGGCAACGACTTCGCGGTTCTCGATGGGTTGCACGCCGGCGATCACGTCATTATTTCCGGTACGGACTTTCTGCAGGACGGCATGCCCGTCGCCGAGCAGGTGCAACCCGAAGCGCCGGCCGCCGCAGCCGCCAAGAGCAGTCATGGCGGGTAGTCGTAAGCCGCGGAAGTTCACGACGAGTCTTCGCCCGCAGGTTCGCCGGACCAAGTGCTTAAATTCCCGCACAACGGAAGCGTCCTTTGTTCGTTGATTTCTTCATCCAGCGCCCGGTCTTCGCCACGGTCTGCGCACTGTTCATCATCTTGGCCGGGGCCATCTCGATTCCCACGCTGCCGGTTGCGCAATTTCCAGACCTGGCGCCGCCGCAAGTGGTGGTCAGTTCTGGCTACATCGGGGCCAACGCGCAAACCGTAGAATCCGCCGTCACCATCCCGCTAGAGCAGGCCATCAACGGCGTGCAAGGCATGAAGTACATTCAGTCCACCAGCGGCAACGACGGCAGCAGCTCGATTACCGTCACCTTTGACATATCGCGCGACGTGGACCTGGCTTCCGTCGACGTGCAGAACCGCGTCAACCAGACCCTCGGACGGCTGCCACAGGAAGTCAAAAATACCGGTGTCATCATCACCAAGCAGACCAGCGGGTTCGTATTTGGCGGCGGCGTGTACTCGGAAAACGGGCAGTATGACAGCCTGTTCCTGAGCAACTATCTGGACGTATACGTGCGCGACGCGCTGAAGCGCGTAAAAGGCGTTGGCGACGTGATCGTCTTCGGCGAGCGCAAGTACGCCATGCGCCTGTGGCTGGATCCGGCGAAGCTGGCACAACGCGGGCTAACAGCAACCACGGTGCTCAACGCGTTACAGGAGCAAAACGTGCTGGTGGCCGCGGGCTCCGTCGGCGCGCCTCCGGCGCTAAACGAGCAGAGCTTTCAGGTCAGCGTACGGGCCATCGGCAGGCTCTCTGACGTCGCTGAGTTCGATAACATCATCCTGAAGACCGGCACCGACGGTACGCTGGTGCGGCTGAAAGACGTGGGGCGCGCAGAACTGGGTGCCGAAGACTACAGCTCCACGCTGCGCTTCGATGGCCGCGACGCCGTGGGTATCGGTATCACGCAATTGCCGGGCGCGAATGCACTGGATGTGGATCGCCTGGCGAAAGAAGAACTGCAGCGCCTTTCGAAAAACTTTCCCCCTGGGCTGAAGTACGCGGTGGCCTTCGACACCACCACGGTGATCGGCGAATCCATTCAAGACGTGCTGCAAACGCTGTTCATCGCCATCGCGCTGGTGGTCATCGTCATCTACCTGTTTTTGCAGGACTGGCGCAGCACACTGATTCCGGCGATCACCATTCCCGTCTCGCTGATCGGCACATTCGTCTTCGTCAAGGCCCTGGGCTTTTCGATCAACACACTAACGCTCTTCGGCATCACGCTGGCCACGGGCCTGGTGGTCGACGACGCCATCGTGGTCATCGAAAATGTCGAGCGCCACATCACCGAAGGGATTACTGAACCGCACAACGCCGCGTCTGTAGCCATGAAGGAAGTCGCCGGAGCGGTGATTGCCACCTCGCTGGTGCTGGTGGCGGTATTTGTGCCAGTCGCGCTCTTTCCCGGAACCACCGGCATTCTGTTTCGGCAGTTCGCGCTGACCATCGCGTTCTCCGTGGCCATCTCCGCGTTTAACGCCCTCACGCTTACGCCTTCGCTTTCCGCGATTTTGCTGGGCCATCATCGCGAGCGCGCGCAAGGCTGGTTTTTCCGCAAGTTCAATAGCATTGTGGAGTCAGGGACGAACGTGTACCGGCGCGGCGTTGGACGCGCCATCCAATGGAAGTTTGCGGCTGGGCTGGTTTTCTTGCTATTGATGGCCGCCACCTACTTCCTCTATCAGCGCGTGCCGCAAGGCTTCATTCCGGAAGACGACCAGGGCTATCTCATCGTGGCCGTCAACGCACCACAGGGCGCTTCCCTGCAGTACACCATGGACATTTGCGCCCAGGTGGAAAAGGTGGCCGGACAATTAAAAGAGGTGGAAGGAACGTTCACGGTCGGCGGGTTCGGGTTTTCCGGCTCGGCCTCTAACCGCGCCATCGTGTTCGTGCCGCTGGCGTCTTTCGAGAAGCGCAAAGGCGAAGCGCATTCCGCCGATGCCGTGCTCGACCAACTCCGCGGCCCGCTTTCTGGCATTCAAGGCGCGCTGGTGGTTCCCTTCAGCCCGCCAGCCGTGCAGGGCCTGGGAAATTTCGGCGGCTTCAGCTTTCAAGTGGAAGACCTCGGTCGCAACACGCTGCAAGGTATCTCCAACGGCACCAACAAAGTGATCGCTGCGGGCAACGCCAGCAAGGACGTCACCGGGCTCTTCACCAGCTTCACGGCGAACGACCCGCAATACCTCGTCCACATCAATCGCGAACGCGCCAAGAGTCTGCAAGTGCCGCTGAGCCAGATCACGGACGCCTTGCAGGTGTATATGGGCTCGGTGTATGTCAACGATTTCGACTTCAACAACCGTACCTATCGCGTGTACTTGCAGGCCGACGCGCCATACCGCGCCAAGGCCAAAGACATTTCGCAATACTACCTGCGTTCGGACACCGGCAAGATGATTCCGCTGGACAATGTGGTGGACATCGAGCAAACCGGCAATCCGCAGGTCATCAGCCATTTCAATCTGTTCCGCTCGGCGGAAATCGATGGCTCGGCCACGCCGGGCAAAAGCTCCGGGGATGCCATCGCCGCGATGGAAGCCCTGGCGAAGAAAAATCTTCCAAATGGCATGACCTACGAATGGAGCGGGCTGTCGCTGGAAGAAATCCAGTCCAGCGGCAAGGCGGCAATTCTGTTCGGTCTGGGTCTGTTGGTAGTGTATTTGACGCTCGCGGCGCAATACGAAAGCTACGTTCTGCCCTTCATCGTGCTGCTGGCCGTGCCGGTGGCGTTGCTGGGCGCGATTGGCGGCGTCGCGCTGCGCGGCTTGCAGAACGACGTGTACTGCCAGGTGGGCTTGGTCATGCTGATCGGGCTGGCCAGCAAGAATGCCATCCTGATCGTGGAGTTTGCCGAACAACTCCGCGCGAACGGTATGCCCACCGTGGAAGCGGCCATTGAGGCCGCGCGCATCCGCTTGCGCCCCATCCTGATGACCTCGCTGGCGTTTATTTTGGGCGTATTGCCGCTGGTGTTGGCCACGGGGGCCGGCCGCGCGGGGCGCATTTCTGTCGGCACCACGGTGTTCGGCGGCATGATCGCCGCCACCACGCTCAACCTGGTGTTTATCCCGGTGCTGTACGTGATTGTCCGCAGCGTGGTGAAAGGCGGCGGCCGCCCAACGCACGCGGTTGGCGAAATGCCCGTGGCGGCGGGCGGGCTCGAACATTCTTAAGACGAAACTATTCTTACGACGCTGCGGCTATTGCGCCAACGAAGACGCGTGTTCCTGCTCTTTCGCCAATTTTTCCACCAGCGGCGCCGGCAGATCGTGCAGTAAATCCAGAAACACCCCATTGGTCCAGCCGAACCCCACAATATTCATGTGATACCCGGCCGTCACCGCGGTTTCCGACGATCGCGTCAGCGCATTGTATTTCTCCCGGATCGTCCCATCGCGCCGGAAGTTTTCCGCCACCGTGGACAAAAATTTATAGGCGATGCGGTTGGCCTCGTTGCTCATCCCGTAGCGCCGCAGGCCATTCACCGCCAGCAATTCCGTCGGGGCCCAGACGTACGGCGCGTCCCATTGCCCGCCGGTCTCGTACGGGCTCATCATCATCCCGCCGGCGCGCTCAAAAATTCCCACATTGCCCGCCACCTGCGCAGCTTGTTCCTTGGTCGCCAGTCCGGCCCAGAGCGGATACAGCGTGGTAATGTAGTCGTATGTCGAGCGTTGTTTTCTCTCGTAGTCGTAGTCGAAAAATCTTCCCCGCCCCGCATCCCACAAATACTTCTGAATATTGCTTTGCCGCTGCGCCGCCAGCTCTTTCCAGTGCTCGGACTCTTCGGTTTTCCCGAGCGCCGCGCTCATGGCCTCTAAGTCTTTTTCCGCCTTATATAGCAGACTATTCAGACACACTGGCGCGTAGTGATGCGTGCCCGCCCCGTAAGCACCGAAGCGGAACGCAATATCGAACCCCGACTCCCGCATCGAGCGGTCGCCCTTGTAAAAATCTCCGCTCAGCGAAACCGTCTCCGCAGGCGAACAGTCTGGCTTCGCCATGGTGCGCGCCGTATCGCAAAGCCGCAGTTCATATGGCAAACCGAATAGCGGCTCCTGCGGACGTTTCTCCCCTTTCCTGTCCGGGCGCGCTTCGTCTTTCGTCACCACGTATGGCTGCCCGTAGATATCGTCGGCTTCCGGATGCAGCAGAAAATATTCCGCCACGTCGCGGTAGTGTCCCGTCTCGTCCTTCACGCTCTCGGGCGAAGGTCCTTCTCCGAGATCGAAGTAGCGCGATAATCCCGTATCGCCGGCCAGCAGCGGCTCGCGCGTCCACATGTCATGGTCGCGAACAGCATAGCCATAGGCGCGCTCCAGCCACGCGCGATCCTCATGGCCCGCGGCCTTCTCCGCCTCCGTCACCGAGAGAATCATCGACGTCAAAAACGGCGGCTGCGAACGGCTGAGGTAGTAGCTGCGGTTGGCGTTCAGAATTTCTCCGTACTGCTCAATCTCGAAGAAAAAATTCTCCACCATTCCCCGCGCCTGCTCGATTTTTCCGTCGCGCACCAGCCCGCGAATAATAAAGTAGCTGTCCCAACCGTACATCTCATTGAATCTTCCGCCCGGTACTACGTACGGATGATTGAGATACAGCAATCCTTGGTCGCTCAGCGCTCCCGGATCGATCTCTCCCGGCCGCTTAATTTTCTCCGGTAAATGCTTGATTTGGAAGTTGCAGCGCCTTTGCAACGCCAGCATCTCCGCGGGCACCGCGAAATCCGCGGGAAAATACAATACCGACTCCGAAGCCGCGAGCTTCGAGTCCACCACGTTGGAGCACTCCGATAAGGACCGCGTTAAAGTATCCCAACCCGCCAAAATATATTGCCGGATCGGCGCGAGCCCCCCAGTCTTGCTGGTATCCGTCGAAGGTGACTGCGAAGTTGCGGAACTCGGCGCGGAATCCACCGTCGAAGCGGCCGAACCCTGCCCGCCGTGGGCTCCTGTTACGGCGCTTCCAAGACAGATCGCGAGACCAACCATCACGGCCACGAAAACGTGAATGGCGCGCACCTTACGTCGAAAAAGCCCACGCACGGGCGAACGGAGCAGCGACAGAGCAGCGCGCACGCTCACGCGGCGGTGCCTTCCTCTTGTGAGTTGTGAATACCCAGGATAACCGCGGGATCCGCCGGAGGCGTAGCCCCCACCTGTGACGCGACCCAAGAGCCGAGCCGATTGGCGGCGGCGTTCATGGCCTTCAGCGGAGCGTGGCGCAGATACTTATGCACCAGCGCGGCCGTGAACGCGTCGCCGGAGCCGACCGTGTCAGCCACCGTCACGGGATAACCCGGATGCGTGTCCGTCCCGTCGGGCGCGACCAGCAGGCTGCCCTGTCCGCCGCACGTGACGCACAGCAGCTTCAAACGATATTTCTTAAGCAAGGCGCGTGCTGTAGTGGCGCGCTCACCCGCAGCAACACCCAGCAACTCCGCGACGCGCGGCAACTCTTCGTCGTTGAGCTTCATGATGTCCGTGCGGGCCGCGGATTCCGCCAGAATGTCCTTGCTGAAAAACGCCTGCCGCAGATTCACGTCGAAAATGCGCAGCGTGCCGGGACGCACGGCCTCCAGGAACGACACAATGGTCTTACGCGATTGCGCGGAGCGTTGCGCGAGCGTGCCGAAACACACGGCATCGGCCTCCGCTGCCAGCGCTTGCCACTGCGGCGTCCAGTCAAAAAAATCCCATGCTACGCCCTCAATGATTTCAAAGCGCGGCTGCCCTTGGGAGTCCACCGAGACATTTACGGTGCCGGTGGGATGCCCGGCATCGGCCTGCAAATGCGCGGTCGGCAAGCCGAGTCGTGCCACGCGGCGCGCGGCGGCATTGCCCAGGCGATCCTTCCCGATGCGGCTGGCCACGATGGCGCGGTCGCCCAGAAGGCCCGTCATGTAGGCGAAATTCGCAGGCGCGCCACCCAACTGCTTTCCCTTGGGCAGCAGGTCCCAAAGAACTTCGCCGAGTCCCACAACGGTGAAGCGATGGTTCGCGGGAACCAGCGAGTGCGGCGAATGGTGGTCAGCGCTTTTCATGCGGGTTCATTCCGGCTTTCCATTTTGATGGGATTGCAATTGCTCTGCGAGTTTCAGTTCCCGCTCGGCATCCTCCGCGCGGCCCAGGTCACGATAGGTCTGGCCCAGCAGATGGTGGGGGATGGGATTATTGGGATCCATGCTAAGCGCGCGTTGCAGCGCGCGGGCGGATAGTTCCGCTTCTCCCTTTTTCTCCAGAACTTTGCCGAGCAGTATATACGGTCCGGTGGAGGTCGGGTCCAGCCAAATGGACCTCTGCAGCAGTTTTTCCGCATCGTCGTACTTTTCCAGGCGCGACTGCGCATCGGCCAGCTTGTAATAGGCCGCTGCATAACCCGGATTGATGGCCAGCTCCGCCTGGAATTCCGCAATGGCCTCGGGAATTTTGGATTCGTAGAGATACAGCTCGCCCAACAGTTCGTGCACCAGCGGCAGGTGCGGATCGCTGGCGGCCGCCTGCGTGGCATACTGTTCGGCGATGGGGCCGAAGTCCTGGCGCAACAACATCCGCGCGGTGAGCAGGTAACTCGCAGCGGAGTCTGGCGCGACCGCAAACATCTTGGCGAACGCCCCGCGCGCATGCGCATAGTCTTTGCTCTGGATGTAGCAGATACCCAGGATGTACGCGGCGTCCACATTCGCGGAGGCATACCACGTCTGCACTTTCTCGAGTTGCGGGATGGCTTGCGCGGGCCGGCCAGCTAGGTAGTACGACAGTCCGAGAAGCTGCGTGGCTTCCTGGTCACCCGGACTCTCCTGCTGCGCCTTCGCCAGGTTCGTCGCAGCGTTCAGGTAATCGCCTTTCTTGTAGTAGGCAATGCCGAGTTCCCGCGCCAGTTGCGGCGTCCCGGGAGCTTGCGCCTCGAGCGCCTGCAGTTGCGCGATAGCGTCGTCGTACTTCCCGAGTTGCAGCAGCTTGCGCGCGGCAGCAAACGCGGGCGACGGCACGTCCGAAGGCGTCTCAGAATTTGTCTGCGCCGGCGCCGCGCCTGCCCCCGCAGCACTCGTTCCAGTGCCGGAAGGCGATGCCTCAGCCTTTGCTTGCGCAAAGAGCGGCGCGCCGGCGCCGCAGCAGCATAGCGCAGCGGCCATCGCCGCTGTCGCCACAGCGCCGCTGCGAACGCGGATTCGATCGTGGGGGCTGCTCAACACGTTGAAAATCCTCGTCGAAAATCACCCAAATTAGACCATAAAAAACGGGGAGCCCGCGAGGACTCCCCGTTTTTGGGGTGGTTGGGGTGTTCGTGCTGCGTTAAAAAGTCACACGCAAACCAAACTGCAGTTGGCGCATGCCGGTCGGCGATCCTGGCGAACCGTCCGCCTCTATATCGTCGACGCGCCCGGCGTCGGCGTTGGCGGCGCAATCGACGCAGGTGTTGCCCTGGTTGGAGTTGAAGCCGTAATTGACGTGGTTAAAAACATTGTAGGCGTCGAAACGGAACCTGGCGTTGATGCGCTCCGTGATCTTAAAATTCTTCGTCAGCGAAAGATCTGAGAAGAAAGTATTCGGCCCGGTGAAGGTGTCGAACCCGGCGTCGCCAATCGTGCCGCAAGCCGGGAGTGAGAACGCTCCCGAGACGGGTCGCGCCAAAGTGCAGGAGTCTACCCCGTTGTCCGCTGGCGTAAGGCTGTAGGCCAGAGGTGCCACGGGCGTAAACTCGTATATGTAGCCGTTAACCTTGTGCGGACCCACCTTAAACCCTTGCCCGGTGAGATTTGGGCGGCAAGGGCCAGCGTCCGCGATCTCGCCGCACTCGCCGATGCTCGCAGTCCAAGGCAAGCCGCTGCTGTAATTGAACGTATTCGTCACCTGCCATCCGCCGATAATATAGTCCAGGGCCCGGCTGGCATCGCCGAGGAAGTGCTTACCGCGTCCGAACGGCAACTCGTAGACGGAGTTCAGGACGAAGACTTTGTCGCGGTTGTACTGGTCAGGACCGTAGGCGATCTTTGGGTTCACATCGTAGTAGCCCTGGTCGAAGGCGTTGGAATGCGAAAAGGTAAAGTGTGCCAGGAACTGCAGTCCGTTCGCGAACCGCTTCTCTACTTTGGCTTGCAGTGAATTGTAGTTCGTACTGGCGTCGTTCCCGAAGTACGTCAGGTCCACCGCACAGCACGTAAGCGGCGCACCCGTTGGAGTGAAATAACCCGGATACGTAAATGCCGGTACGCCGTTGAGGAAGTATTTACGACGGTCGGCCTGCGCCACGAACGGCACAAATGAGGTTGTGGAGCAAACCACGGGCACTCCCGTGCAAGCAACCGTGTTCGTGCCGTCCCCGACCGCCGGTTCGTTGGGGTTGTAAGAGGGTCCGCTAGGATTGAACACATGCGTGCCTTTGTTTCCAACGTAGGCGATTTCTACCGAGATGGTCGGCGTCACCTGCCGCTGTACCGTCGCATTCCACGCATCCACGGTCGCAAGGCGCTGTATCGTAGGCCGGATTCTCGAGCTGGACGTACCATCCGGGCCTAACAGCGGCAACGTGCCGTTGCTCGAAACTTGGCTGAGCACGTTTGCAAAATTGAACGCTTGTGGGCCCTGGGCTAGCGTAAATACCGGGTAAATGTTGTTCGTCGCGGCCGAATTTATGTTGGTATCCGCTATCGATTGGTTCGCCAAGACGGGGAGGTTCTGTGTTACCACGTGACCAAAATTCGACCCAAAGACGCCCAGATCGAAACTGCGGCCATACCCGACGCGCACAACCGTCTTTGGATCGTAGGAATAGGCAATTCCCAGGCGCGGCGCAAAGGCTTTGTTGTCGTCACGAACATTACCGTTCAACCCCACGCCTCCGTATCCGGCCACATTGATGACGCCATTTACTAGGTTCGCAAACCCTCCGTTACCCTTGCCATTCACGTATTCCGGTTGGTAGATCTCCCAGCGCAGTCCGTAATTAAAAACGAATTTCGGCGTGACTCGCCAAGTATCCTGGCCGTAGATGAAGTAGCGACCCTGCCGCTCCGCAGCACTGGTGCTGCTGCTCACGAAGCGCTGGAACGAGGTCACGTCTCCCAGTAGGAAGGTGGCCAGACTGAGCCCCCCAGCGCCTGCATCTGACGTGCCGTCCGCATCGAAATTCAGAATGCCGGTTCGGTTGGCGTCGCTGGGAACACGCAGGTTTTGCGCATAGCGAAGATCCACGCCAAACTTGATCGTATGATTACCCTGGATCTTCGTCCAGTTGTTTACCCATTGAAACTGTTGCTCACTTTCTGTAAGTGGACAGTTGCAGCGGCCGACATTCAGGCCATCGCCAATTGCCGTAAACCCACCAAACCCATTGAAGAAAATGGAAGGCTCCCCTCCCGTTTGTATCGTTCCCATGTTCAAACCTGGAATGCCGAAGAGACTGGTCGCGGGGGTCGCACCTTGGTCCAGGTACTCATCTTTCGGATTGTATTTGAAATACCCGAACCGGAAGTCCGTGAGCCAACTCGTTCCGAGGCTCTTGTCGAAACCGGCAGCCAAACTGTAATTATGAACTCTGGATTTGCCGTCCAAGCCGCCTTGGCCAAAACCTTCGCCATCTAGTTTGCCCAAGGACGGTCCGCCCATAATGTTAAAGTAGTCTTGACTATACCGCCCGAAAACTTGATAGCCATGCGGGGCGTTGTAGTCAACGCGCACATCAAAAGCGTTCTGGCTGAAATTACCCGAACCAGAGCCCACAAAGTTGTTTGTCAGCCCGGCGGCGGTTGGAGTGGGATACAGCGCGAGGATGGCTGCCGCTTGCGGGGAAATCATGCCGATCGGAATGAGGTCTCCTTGACCCACGCAATTGCCAATCGTCGAAGCCGGCCCACAAAATGGCGTTCTGCCGGAGCCGTTCGGCGTAGCCGGCGAAGGAGCATTCAATTGAACGCCAGTAGTGGGATTGTAGATTAGGCCTCCGCCAGAAGAAATTGTTCCGGCGTAGTCGCTCAGATTGCAATATCCTGGCGTACTGCTCGCTCCATTCGTAGCAGGGTTGCACGAACTGAGCACCGTCTGGTCAGGAAGCGTCGCCAGATCCGACAGGCCACTAACCTGTCGAACGCCTTGGTAGTCGCCAAAAATAAATAGCTTGTCTTTGATGATCGGAGCGCCGGCGGAAATGCCGAAATCCTTGTAAGTGGCGTTGGGAAGCGTGCCAAATTGCGTGAACGGATCGCGAGCTTGTTGCCCGCTGCCGCGATAATCGTAGAACCCGGTACCGTGCAAGTCGTTGGTGCCCGACTTGGTCTGTACAGTGACTACGCCAGCTATGGCTTTGCCGAATTCCGCGTTGTAATTCTGCAGCGCTATCTTTGTTTCTTGGATGGCGTCGAGGTTGGGGTTGACGACGATAATTCCGAGAATGGCATCCTGATTATCTGTGCCATCCAAAATAAACGACGTGCCGCTGAAGTGCTGGCCATCAACGAAGATTTGCTGGCTGCCCTGCGGATTTTCCGTGGCCGCGTGACTCCAACCTACAATTTTTTGGGTCCCCGGCGATAACAACTCGAGATTGGTGAAATTGCGGTTGAGCAACGGTAGATCCTCGACATACTTGGTATTGAACTCCACGGCCACGTCGGACCCTTCCGTCTTCAATTGCGGGACCTCGGTCGTCACCTCGACGGTTTGTGTGACGTCGCCAACCGTCATTTGCGCGTCAACCTTGGGGTTTTCGTCCGCCGACACTTCAACCGCGGCGACTTCGTACTTCTTGAATCCCGTTGCTTCCACTTTCACGCTGTAAGTGTCTGGAATTAAGTGCGTAACTACATAGTTTCCGCTCTCATTGCTGACCGCTTCCTGCGTCGTGCCCTTGGTAGTCGACGTCACCGTGACTTTCGCTCCGGCCACTGCCGCGCCCTGCGGGTCCGTGACCGTGCCCACGATGCCGCCATAAACCGTTTGCCCGTGAGCTGCATTTGTATTGAGTAAGAAGCAAATGCTGAGGACTGCCAGAACGCACAAAGACGAACGCCTAACCATTCCACCCCTCCTATGAACACACCACTCGATATATCACTTTGGTACGACAGCCAGACTCCCTCGACGAGCCCGGCCCGCAAATCCCCTAACGGGAAACCACTACCGCGTACCACAAAACGATTATGTTGATGCGTCTTATCAATTTTTTGCCGGGACGCGTAAGTCTCAGTGCGTTTGATACGGTTACAAATCCTAAGGCATGAGCTTGCAGTTACTTGGGGACCTTGCTAGGCTCCTGTTACATCGCTGTTACGCGGGGTGGGGCATGCTCGCGAAGACCCAGGTCTTATCCGAAATCGAAAAGCTCGTCGCCAGTCCGGCGCTGCACGGCTCGGAATCGCTCTGCAAACTCCTGCGCTATCTGGCCAACCACGCCTTGGAACATCCCGGCACGTCTTTGAAGGAGTACCAAATCGCGACCGAAGTCTTCGGGCGCCAGTCCGATTTCGACCCTCAGCTGGATTCCATGGTTCGCGTGCAAGCAGGCCGATTGCGCTCCAAACTGACCGAGCACTACAATGCCGCCGGCGCGGCCGACCCCATCTGGGTGGAACTCCCCAAAGGCACCTACGTCCTGGCGTTCCACGAACGGCAGGCGTACGCCGGCGCGACCTACCCCGGCAAAAGCCTGGAATCGCCCCCCGATGGACGGCACGATGGCCGGCACGATTCGCGACATGACGGCTGGCACGATGGTGCCTCGGAGGCGAGGTCCGGCTCCGGCAACGTCTCCCGCAATTGGGTGCTGGCGGTAGGGGCTCTATCCGTCCTGTTGACCGCAGCCATCACAGTGGCTGTCATGCTGTCGATCTTCCGAAAACCGGCGCCACCGGCCACCGTCTCCGCCAGTGAAAGCGCACCGGAAACATTTTCCATCTTCTGGAAGAGCTTCCTGGGAGGCCCGGAACAGCCCCTGGTGATTTTCAGCAACGCACGCTTCGTGGGCCGCCCTTCCGCGGGAATGCGCTACTACGACGCCGCCAAGGACTCTGGCGCGATGATCTTGGACCACTACACCGGCGTAGGTGAGGTCCTGGCAGTCCACGACCTCGACGAAGTGTTTGGCGCGTTGCACCAGCCGCTACGCATCAAGCGCGGCAGTCTCTTTTCCCTGGACGACGCCAAAAACAACGACCTCATTTTTATCGGTTCCCCGGCGGAAAACCTCGCGCTACTGGAGATTCCCAGCACCAAGCAGTTCATGTTTCAGCGCGTGACCTCCGGTCCCCGCCAGGGCGACACCAAGCTCGTCAACGTGCATCCGCGCTCCGGCGAGCAGGCAGAGTATTTCGCAACCGTTCCCACCCAGCCACTGACCGAGGACTACGCACTGGTGGCTCTGGTTCCCGGGCTCAATCCGGCACGCTCCGAGTTGATCCTCGCAGGGACCACAACTCTCGGCACGCAAGCCGCCGTGGAGTTCGTGTGCAGTGAAAATTTGTTACAGGACTTGATGCGGCGGCTGAACGTTTCTCAACCCGGCGGATTAAAACCCTTCGAGGCGATCATTCGCGTAAAGGTGGCCCGTGGGGTGCCCGTAGAATCGGACATTGTAGCCCTCCGTGGCGAGACGGCTCCGCAATAAAAATGATCTACGGCATCTTGAGCGTGGGATCCAGCCGCAGCGCTTCCTGAAACTCCCGCTTCGCGCCTTCCGCATCGCCTGTGCGTCGCAACGCTAGCCCCAGCTGATAGTGCGCGTCCGCGTAGTCCGGCTTGGCCTCCAGCGCCGCATGAAATTGCGAGAGTGCGCCCTCCATGTCGCCCGTGCTCATCAGCCGCTTGCCGGAGTTCGTGGCAAACACCGCGGCCTGCAAATTATTTTTATCGCGCGCAATGTCTGCCCCAGCTTTGCTTTCGGCGCTCGCCCCGGCGCTATCGCCGAGTTGTCGCAACACCGCCGCCAGCGTGGTATGCGCCCCGGCAAAATCCGGTTGCAATCGGATCGCCTCGCGCAACGCCGTCGCCGCTTCCGGCAAATTACCTTCCTGCTTCAGCACCGTGCCCAGCGTGTAGTACGCCTCCGCATAATCGCCACGCGCACGAACTGCCGCGCGCAACTCTTCCGCCGCCGGCCCCAGTTCGCCCTGCTGCCACAGCGTCACGCCCAGCGTGTAGTGCGCATCGGCCTGCTCGGGATCGATCTCCGTGGCGCGGCGAAACTCCGCCACCGCCTCCGGCAGCTTATCTTTCAGCTTCAGCGCCAAGCCCAAGTCGTAATGCAGCGTGGGATCCTGCGGCGTGGTCTTGAGTGCCGCCGTGAATTGCGCCAGCGCCGCATCAAAATCCGTCAATTGCAGATAGGCCACGCCCAGGTTCTTGCGGTACCCGCTGTCGTCGGGCCGCAGCCGCAGCGCTTCGCCAAATTCCTTCACCGCGCCATTCCCGTCGCCCACCTGCAGCAGCGCCAGCCCCAGGTTATTGTGCGCATCGGCGCTTTGCCCATCGAGCGCTACCACCTTGCGAAATGCCGCCACCGCCGCATGCGCATCTCCCGCGCGCTGCTCGAGCAGGCCAAGCGCGTTCAGCGCCTCCGAAAAATCCCCTTGCGCCGCCACCGCCGCACGAAACTCCGCAAGCGCCTCCGCGGTTTTGTTTTCCGCGCGCCACACGCGCCCGAGGTAATAGTGCGCCTGCGCATTCGCGGGATCAATGCGCAACGCCTCGCGCAATTCCGGCTCCGCCAACTCCGTTTTACCTTGCCGTTCGCGTAGCACGCCAAGGTGGAGGTGTGGCGCCAGCGCGTCCGGCGCAAACCGCTCCGCCGCCGCAAACTCCACCGCCGCCTCCTCCAAGCTCTCCTGCTGCACCAGCACCGTTCCCAATTCGTCATGCAACTGCGCCCGCTGCGGCTCCAGCGCAATCGCCCGCCGAAATTCCTGCACCGCCGCAACGCCTTCGCCAGACAACGCCTCCGTGCGCGCCAGCGTGCGTGACGCTTCGGAATCTTCCGGCGCCAGCTTCACCGCCAGGTGCGCCTCGCGCAGCGCGTCGCTGTTCCTGCCGCTCTGCAGCAGCGCGTTCGCCAGGTTCATGCGCGCTTGCGCAAACTCCGGCTTCAGCCGCACCGCCAGCTCCAACTGCGCCATCGCCCCCGCCACCTCGCCTTGGTTCAGCAGCACCCAACCCAGCGAGTTGTGCGCCTCCGCGCTCGCCGGCGCCAGCCGCACCACTTTCTCAAACGTCGCACGCGCCCCGCCCAAATCGCCGCCTTGCAATTGCCCGACGCCTTTGGCGTACAAACTCTGCGCTGCATTCGGTTGCGCAACGGAGCCCGTCCCCGCGCCCTGGCCTAGCGCAATTTGCGCCAACACGACGCAGCACGCCGCGCCCGCCGCAAACTTGCGTGTCCGCCGCAAGAATATCCCCATGCGTAGCATCCTTACGCAACTCCAGCCAATATGCCAGCGTCCCCGCTGCCGCAATGTACAGCGTTGAAAAGCAAAAAAGTTCCGGCTCCGCAGCGTTATACTCGATAAGGTCCACCACATAGAAATGCCGGCCAAATGGATGCTTCGTATCCGACTCGCGCGTCTCTGCGCTTGCTCTTCCGCTTTACTGTTGTTGGCGGCACCGGCCTCGCCGCAACTCCCGCCAACTGCCAACACGCCGACGACCAGCAACTCCGCAGCTTCCGCGACCGGCGCTGCTGCCCCGCCTTTGGCATACTTCACCGACATCGCCGCCAAAGCCGGCCTCCGCTCCACCACCACCTTCGGCGGCCTGCACTCCAAAAAATACATCATCGAGACCACTGGCACCGGCGTGGCCATCTTCGATTACGACAATGACGGCTGGCCCGACATCTTCATCGTCAACGGCACCACCCTCGACGCCCAGCCGCGCGCAACCGCCCCGCAGCCCACCAGCCACCTTTACCACAACAATCACGACGGCACCTTCACCGACGTCACGCAAAAAGCCGGCCTCACCCACACCGGCTGGGGACAAGGCGTCTGCGTCGGCGACTACGACAACGATGGCCACGACGATCTCTTCGTCACCTATTACGGCAAAAACGTCCTCTACCACAACAATGGCGACGGCACCTTCACCGACGTGAGCGCTTCCGCCGGCGTCGCGGGCGACGGCAAATCCTGGGGCAGCGGCTGCGCCTTCCTCGACTATGACCGCGACGGCCATCTCGATCTCTTCGTCGCCAATTACGTGGCTTTCGATCTCGCCACCGCTCCCGCCCCCGGCGACCGCCCCAACTGCATCTGGAAAGGTGTGCCCGTCATGTGCGGCCCCATGGGCTTGCCCTCCGCGCCCAACATCCTCTATCACAATCGCGGCAACGGCACCTTCGAGGACGTCACCAAAAAAGCCCACATCGACAAAACCAACGGCCACTACTCGCTGAGCGTCTCCACGCTCGATTTCGACGAAGACGGCTGGCCCGACATTTACGTCGCCTGCGACAGCACCGCAAGCATCCTCTATCGCAATAATCACGATGGCACCTTCACCGACGTAGCCGTCATCGCCGGCGCCGCCTTCAACGAAGACGGCAAAGAGCAAGCCGGCATGGGCAGCACCGTCGCCGACTATAACGGTGACGGCCACCTGGATATTTTCAAAACCAATTTCTCCGACGACACCTCCACGCTCTACCGCAACAACGGCAACGGCACTTTCGACGACGTAACCACGGCCGCCGGCCTGGGTCTGCACACGCAATATCTAGGCTGGGGCGCCATGTTCTTCGATTTTGACAACGACGGCTGGCCCGATCTCCTCCTCGTAAACGGCCACGTCTACCCCGAGGTCGATTCCCAGCACTTAGGCAGCAGCTACGAAGAGCCGCGCATCCTCTATCACAACATCGGCCCGGACAAATCGGGCCACGTCACTTTCGCCGACATTTCCGCACAGTCCGGTCCAGGCATCACCACCGCCACTTCATCCCGCGGCCTAGCCATCGGCGATCTTTGGAACGACGGCAAACTCTCCGCCGTCGTAAGCAACATGAACGCCCCGCCCAGCCTCCTGGTCAACAGTATCCGCACACCCAATCACTGGCTAACCATCCAAACCATCGGCACCAAATCCAATCGCAACGCCATCGGCGCAAAATTGCGCCTAAAGGTAGGCAACCGCATCCTAATCGACGAAGTCCGCAGCGGCTCCAGCTACGACTCCAACAACGATATGCGCGTCCACTTCGGTTTGGGCCCGGCAACAAAGGTGGATTGGCTCGAGATAAGCTGGCCCAGCGGCTTAACCGAACGTTTCGCAAATCCCTCCATCGACAAAATCCAAACTCTCAAAGAAGGCACAGGGAAGTCGTTGTAGTGGCAAAGTTTTAGATTCGCATCTTTCTTCTTTCTCTATTGCTCTAAATGACGCGATGGCGTGGCTCCATTAATCTTTGCCTCCGCCACTCCCACATACTTGTCCGCCCCACCATAATAAAAAAGATTCCGCCCGCCCTTCTCAGCCATTCCCTCCACAAAAACCACATTGGGAACCTGGCCCGTCTTCTCCCACTCCAACTCCGGCCCAAAAACCGCATGCTCCGATCTCGCCACCAACTTCCGCGGGTCCCGCAAATCAAACACCGCCACGCCCGTCCGATATACCAACTTGTCATCTGCCCCGTTGTAAATCAAAACAATCCCGTCGTGCGTAATGATCGGCGCTGGCCCCGGCTCCACAACGCGCTCATCAAATTTCCCCGCTCGCCGCGGCAACACCGGCGCCACGGTCGCCTCCGTCCAATGCATCAAGTCCGTCGAATACGAGAGCCCCATCTGATCGGTCTTGTCCGCCGCCGTCCCTAGCCAATACATCCAATACTTCCCGGCAATCTTCTCCGGCACAATCGCGCCAGACTTGGTCCATCCCACATTCCAATTCCCTTGGTACGCCGGTACTATCACGCCCAAACGCTCCCAATGCCGCAAATCCCGCGAAGTCGCCAAACACAATTGCGCATCTTTTTTGTTGTAACCGGTATACGTCAAATAATACGTGTCCCCAAATCTCTGTAACCGCGGATCCTCAACGCCTCCATCTTTTTCGTACTCCGCTTCCGGCGAGAGGACCGGTTCATGGTCCCGCACGAAATGTACGCCGTCCTTGCTCTCCGCGTATCCCAATCGCGACGTACCGTGCGCATCCTGCGCGCGATACAGCATTACGTATTTCCCGTCGTAGAAAACGACCGCCGGATTAAATACTCCTGCCGACTCCCATCCCGCTCCCTGTGGTGATAAGATCGGCGTGTGCGAAACTCGCTGCCACTTTCCAACGGGCAGCCAAACCCCAGCCGCCACGGTACAAGTTGTCAGCAGAGCGATCGCCGCTAACCGGCCGAATCGCAAGCTTCGGTTGCGCATTTAGCTTTTGCCCGATTTCGCTGAATCAAACTCCATCGTCCGCACAATTCCCTTCCCCTCCTCCACAAACAACACCCGGTTCGCCTTTAAACCTTTCATCACATCCACTACCCCGCTCGGCCACCGAACCTCCAGCAACTCCACCACGTTCGCCTTCCCAATCCCAAAATGCACTCGTAAATCATTCTGCGAAATGTAACTCCCCCCGCTCCGCACCTCATCGATCTGCGCATGCTCCTTCCCCTCATCCGTCGGACGCGTCACACATCGCACCCGCGCCCCAATCCCGCTGCGATTCGATTTCACGCCAATAGTCCGCACCTTGATCCAATTATTCTTCGTCGTCGAATCGCAGCGCAGCAGTTGGGGAAAATCGTTCACCGTATTCACCACCACATCGATATCCCCATCATTGTCAAAATCCCCAAACGCGCACCCCCGCGAAGCCACCGGCGTCATAATCCCCGGTCCCCCACGCGCAGAAACATCCTCAAATTTCCCATCCCGCAGATTTCGGTACAGCAATTTCTGCTGCGCGTACCCCGCCTCCGTCCGCAACTGCTCTACCTCCGGATACACATGCCCGTTGCAAATCAAAATGTCCGGCCACCCATCGTTGTCCATATCGAAAAACCCGCAGCCCCACCCCAAGAACTGCGTGTGCTTCCCCAGCCCTGCCGGAAAAGTCGCATCCTCAAAATTCCCCCCACCGGTGTTGTGATAAAGCGAAGGCGTATCCCCCGCGAAATTCGTCTTCAAAATATCCAGGTTCCCATCCAGGTCGTAATCCGCCGCCGAAACTCCCATTCCCGCCTGTGGCTTCCCATCGGCGCTCAACGCGCACCCGGCTTCCATCGCCACATCGGTAAATTTCCCGTTCTTCAAGTTGCGATACAGTGCGCTCGCCGTCGAGTCGTCCGCCACATACACATCCGGCCAGCCATCATTATCAAAATCCGCCACCAGCACGCCTAGTCCGTACGTCCCATTCGCCTGCAATATCCCCGATCCTTCCGACACATCCGTGAACGTCCCATCCCCGTTGTTGTGATACAAAATATTTTTCCCGCCATTCAATCCCGGCGGTCCGCAAGCCACCAGCGTGCCCTTGTACATGCACGGCCCAGACTCCGGCACCGGCGCGGTCTTCAAATCCATATCGATATAATTCGCCACAAAAAGGTCCAGTTTCCCGTCGCGGTCATAATCGAAAAACGCGCACCCGGTATTCCAGCGCTTCCCATTCCCCGCCACGCCCGCCTTCTCGCTCACATCGGTGAACGTCCCGTTCCCGTTGTTGTGATACAAAACATTTTTCCCGAAATACGTCACAAACAAATCTTCGTACCCATCGTTGTCATAATCCCCAATACACACACCCTGCCCCCAGCCGGAATGCGCCACCCCCGCTTTCACCGTCACGTCCGTAAACGTCCCATCGCGATTATTCTTAAAAAGATGAGAAGTCGGCTCCGAGCCCGCGGGAAATCCTTCCAGCCGCTCGCCATTCACCAAAAAAATATCCAGCCACCCATCGTTGTCGTAATCGTAAAATGCCACGCCGCAACCGGTAGTCTCCAGCAAATATTTATTCTTATGCTCCCCGCCAAAGATCGTCTTCGCGTTAAGCCCCGCCTCCCGCGCACAATTCACAAAGCTAACGCCCAACTCCTTTGGTAGCGTAGGCACACTGTTCGGTAGCACAGGCATTCCTGCCTGTGCGCCCAAGTCGCCCACACTATCCAATGCGCCGTCCCACGCACCCTTAAAACCCACGCTCCAGAGACAACTCCGCCGCCGCACCAACCCCAACACGTTCTCGAGCGACAAAACTATCGCCGACCGGCTCAACGACTTCAAAAATCCCCGCCGCGATTTAAACAAGCCTAGTCAGCCTTTCCAGATTGTCTTTGTAGGGGCGGAGCATGCTCCGCCCCAGCTTGCCCGGGCGTGTCGTCCTAAAACGGCCCCGCTTTCCTACGCGCAACTCGGTGCCCTGCCTCTCTGAGTTGTATTTTCGCCTTGATTTACGCACTTCCCAATCGACACGCCCCGCGGCCCGCAACCGAAAATCGTCAGAAATGCAACCTTCCGCCTACCACTCGTGCTAGACTCCTGCCGCTCCACTATACTAAGGCATCCACTCCTTGCGAGCGCACCAATCCCCGCCGCCCCCGTGGCACAGCCAATCGTGGCTGTGTGCCTCTTGTCTCCCCCACCCAATCTTCTCCGCGCTCCATCTGGCCGCCGCATTTCTATTGCTGGCTATTTTCCTGCCCCAAATGGCTGAGGCCCAAGCCGCTGCTCCGGACCCGTCGCCAACACAAAATCAAACCTTCGAACTCACCCGCCCCATCCGCCCCTGGGAATTCCTCTCCGCCGTCGGCACCCAAGCCGCCCTCTTCGGTAACGAATCCGGCACCGTCGAAGCCTGGGTCTACCCCCTAAAAATCCTCCGCGACCTCCACCTCAGCATTCACACCGACGCGCGCATCCTCGACGCCTCCACCCTCGCCCGCACCATCACCGCGCATCCCGAATCCGTCACCATCCTCTACACCGGCGACACTTTCAATATCCGCGAAACCTTCTTCACCCCCGTCGACGAACCAGGTTCCCTCATCAAACTTGAAATCGAAACCGAACACCCCCTCGAAATCGAAGTCCTCTTCCAGCGTGATTTCCAACTCGAATGGCCCGCAGGCCTGGGCGGCACTTACACCTACTACGACGCCCCGCGCAAAGCCTTTTACCTTGGCGAAGAAACGAAAAAGTTTGTAGCCCTGGTCGGCTCCCCCACCGCCACGCAGCCCCAAGTCGAATACGCCACCGACTTTTCCGCCTCCGATCAAAACGGTTTTTATCTCGGCCCCACGCAAAAAGGCAAAGAAACCAAACTCATCGCCATCGCCGCCTCCATCGACGGCCCCGCGCAAGCCGACCTCACCTATCAACATCTCCTCGCCGATTCCGACGCCCTCCTCGCCTCCTCCGCGAAATATTATCGCGACTATCTAGCCCGCACCGTCAGCCTCGAGCTCCCCGACAAGCAACTCCAGCAAGCCTACGATTGGTCCCGCGTCAGCGAACTCCAAGGCATAGTAAAAAATCCCTACCTCGGCACCGGCATCGTCGCCGGCTACCGCACCTCCGCCAGCAGCCAGCGCCCCGGCTTCGCCTGGTTCTTCGGCCGCGACTCCATGTGGACTTCCCTGGCCTTCGACGCCGTCGGCGATTTCGCCAGCACCCGCCTAGCCCTCGATTTTCTAAGCAGAGTCCAGCGTGCCGACGGCAAAATCCCCCACGAAATTTCCCAAAGCGCCGGCCTGGTCTCGTGGTTCAAAGACTATCCCTACCCCTGGGCCTCCGCCGACGCCACCCCGCTCTACATCATCGCCATGAACGACTACGTCACCACCAGCGGCGACATCGCCTTCGCCAAAGATAAATGGCCCAGCCTGGAAAAGGCCTACGCGTTCCTCCAATCCACCTACGACGCCCACGGCCTCCCGCAAAATTTCGGCATCGGCCACGGCTGGGTCGAAGGCGGCCCGCTCCTCCCCGTAAAAACCGAGCTCTATCAAAGCGGCCTAGGCCTCGAAGCGGTGCACTCGCTTTCCCATCTGGCCAAACTAACCGGCAATGAATCGCAAAGCAAAGATCTCGCCGCAACTTTCGACAAACAGAAATCTTTTCTCAACGAAGCCTTTTGGCTATCGGAAAACAAGCGCTTTGCCTTCGCGCTGGACAAAGACGACAAAAAAATCGACGAGCCCAGCGTGCTCTCCACCGTCCCCATGTGGTTCGGTCTGCTAGATCCAGACAAAGCCGACAACATGATCGACGAACTCGCCAAGCCCACCCACCAGACCGACTGGGGCATGCGCATCATCGGCAACGACAACCCCAAGTACAGCGCCGGCGGCTACCATTTCGGCGCCGTCTGGCCCCTCTTCACCGGCTGGGCCAGCGTCGCTGAATACCGCTACCATCACCCCGATCCTGCCTATGCCAACCTTCGCGCCAACGCTCTCCTAGCCCTCGACGGCTCCCTCGGCCACACTACCGAAGTCCTCAGCGGCGACTACTACTCCTCCCTCTCCACCAGCTCCCCGCACCAAATTTGGTCCGCCGCCATGGTCGTCAACTCCATCCTCCGCGGCCTGCTCGGCCTCCAAACCGACGCGGTGCAAAAAACGCTGACCTTCAGCCCTCACCTGCCCGCGGACTGGACGCGTTTGAGCATCGAAAATATCCGCGTCGGCGACGACGTTCTTATTTTGAATTACACCAAGTCGGACGATGGCATTCTCATCGAGACCCGTCTCACCAGTGGCGTCACCTCGGTTAGCACTGAATTTCGCCCCTCACTCAGCCTCCGCGCCAAAGTGCAAAAGGTCGAGTTGAACGGCAAGCCCCTGCCTTTCCGTATTGAAACGAATAGTGAAGATCAACACGTCGTTGTGAACTTGCCCGTTTCCAAGGGCAAATATTTTGTTCGCATTCACACGTCTCGCGACTTCGGCCTCAGCGTGAATTCGGTCTTACCCGAGCTCGGCTCCGCGAGCCATGGTCTCCGAATTCTTTCCGAGACCTGGTCCTCATCCAGAGACAGACTTACGCTGGAAGTTTCAGGAGTCGCGGGCCAGGATTATGGTGTGCGCATGTGGAATTCCAGCGAGGTCCAGAGCATCGACGGCGCGGACTTTAATCCTACGTCGCGAGACTGGCCGCTCTACATTTCATTTCCCGGGAACGGCTCGAACATCTATTCCCGAAAGACAGTCGTGCTGCATTTCGAGAAATAATCGGCACCACAAAGGATTTCATATTTCGCTGGGGAAATTGTTCAACGCATGGGAAAGGTAAGCCTGTGAAGCTGAAAACTTCGATTCTTTTCGCGACCCTGCTAATGACTTTGCTCGTCGCTCCGCGCTACGCCCGCGCCCAGCAGCCCCCCGTCGACGCTGAAGGCCACCCCTGGTGGCAACACGCCGTCGTCTACGAAATCTACCCCCGCAGCTTCGCCGACAGCGACAACAACGGCTACGGCGATCTAAAGGGCATCGACCAGCATCTCGACTATCTAAAACAGCTCGGCATCGACGCCATCTGGATCACCCCATGCTTCCCTTCTCCGCAAGTCGACTTCGGCTACGACGTCTCCGACTATGACGCCATCGACCCGCTCTACGGCACGCTCCACGATTTCGACAAACTCGTGGCCGACGGAAAAAAACGCAACATCAAGGTCATCCTCGATTTCGTCGTCAACCACACCTCCGACAAGCACCAATGGTTCATCGATTCCAAATCCTCAAAAACTTCCGCGCACCGCGACTGGTACATCTGGCGCGACGGCAAAGGTCCCGATCAGCCGCCCAATAACTGGCTCTCCACCTTCGGCACTCCCGGCTGGACCTTCGACGCCACCACCCATCAGTATTACTACCACTACTTCTATCCCGAGCAGCCCGACCTAAACTGGCGCAATCCCGCCGTCGAAAACGCCATGCTCGACGTCACCCGCTTCTGGTACAAGCGCGGCGTGGCCGGCTTCCGCCTCGACGCCGTCGACACGCTCTACGAAGATCCCGCTCTCACCGACAATCCGCCCGCACCCGGCAAAGATAAATTTGGCCGCCCCAATCAAATCGAGAAGTACAACAAAAAGCTCCCCGAAGTGCACGACGCCATGCGCGCCCTCCGCAAGGCCGCCGACGAATATAACTCCGTCCTCATCGGCGAAACCTGGACCTCCAACGTCTCCCAACTCAAGGATTACTACGGCGCGAACCACGATGAACTGCAAATGCCCATGGATCTGATGATGACCGAATTCAAGGGCCTGCACGCGCAGCAATATCGCGAACATATCGCCGCCGTAAACGCCGCCGGCCAATGGCCCGTCTACGTCATCACCAATCACGACATCATCCGCTCCTACACCCGTTACGGCGACGGCGCGCACAACGACGACATCGCCAAAATGATGGCCGCGCTCTACCTCACCCTGCGCGGCTCGGCGGTCATGTATTACGGCGAAGAACTCGGCATGGAGAACAACGACCCGAAAAGCCGCGAAGACGTGCAGGATCCCATCGGCAAAATCGGCTGGCCCGTGGAAAAAGGCCGCGACGGCGAACGCACCCCGATGCAGTGGAACGACGGCCCCAACGCTGGATTCAGCAAAGCCAAACCTTGGCTCCCGGTTCCCGCCAGCGCCAAAACCCACAACGTGGAAGCCGAAGCGAAAGATCCAGACTCCATGCTGAATTTTTATCGCAAGCTCTTGGCCATGCGTCACAGCGAGCCAACGCTCCTCGAGGGCGACTATTTTCCGCTCAACAACGACGACCCCAATGTCTTCGCCTATCTTCGCCGCTACAAAGGCGAAGCCACGCTGGTAGTGCTCAACATGTCCGCCGCTCCGCAAAAGGTAGGCTTCGACTTGGCCCCCGCGGGATTTGCCACCCCAAAGCTGACGGAATTGCTCAACAACGCTCACGCAAAAACGGCGCCCGCACCGGACGGCTTGGCGCTGCAACCGTTCGGCATGTTCATCGCCAAAGTCACGCAGTAACTATAGCTGCATAGCAATGATATAGTAATCTAGCGCCAGCCCGCGCGGCCCGCCAAGCCTCGCCCGACGCCCAAATTTGGCCCACCACACAGTGAACTTAACCCTAACAGAATGAACACTTACAAAAATCACGACCGCAACTCCGTTAGATTCAACACTTACAAAAATAAACGCCTCATTATTTTATAAGCGTATTATAATCAATAACTTAAAGGCGAAACCCCACCCCCCCTACCCCCCAGGGTGTCCAAATAGCTGCCGTGTCCGCAGCGCCTCATTTCGTTGCTAATCTCATTTCGCCAATGATATCCGGCTAATTCGGCCCGGGTTTCATCGGCCCTGCATTTGTTGGCGGCCCATTTGTAGGCGCGGAATTTGTAGGCGTCGAATTCGCCGGCCTCGAATTTACCCCCGGTGGAGTTATTGGTGGCGTGCATTTGGCTTGGCCCGATTGCAGTGACGCGAGCATGCTGCGGGCCGCGGACGAGTCCGGATTGAATTCAAGCACCCGCACTAGCGTAGCCTGCGACTCACCGGGGTGCCCGCTGACGCAGTACGCGCGCGCCAGATTCAC
>Ga0181537_10000550_pt1 | contig 35250 bp, 24 predicted proteins | sample PEATcosm2014_Bin_39_FD_119765 | JGI IMG/M metagenome (GOLD analysis project Ga0181537, IMG submission 119765) | Peatland microbial communities from MTU Mesocosm Facility, Houghton, MI, USA - PEATcosm2014_Bin23_10_metaG | ecosystem: Environmental > Terrestrial > Soil > Wetlands > Peat | place... | reverse complement strand
CCAGCGTGTTTAAAGATGTAGCGGCCTATGACTTCGCGGGAGCGGGGGTCAACTTGACCGGCGACCGGCCCGAGCAGGTCCACGGAATTCACGTGAGCGAGGCCTACTTCAGATTGTTTGGCGCGCCTCTGCTGCTGGGGCGCACGTTTACCCCACAAGAGGATGTGCCTAACGGCGGCCATGTGGTCGTGCTGAGCTACGGGCTGTGGCAGCGCAGATTTGGCGGCAACAAGAGCGTAATCGGCAGCGCGCTCTCGCTGGGCAATGAGCCGTACACGATCGTGGGTGTGTTGAGCCGGGATTTTGAGTCCGACCCGGCGGCAGATCTTTGGCTGCCGTTTCAATTTGAGCCCAACAGCACCAACCGGGGACATTTTTTCCAGGCCGCGGGAATGCTGAAGCCGGGAGTGACGGTCGAGCAGGCAAACGCGCAGATGAAGATTGCGTCGGCCCAATATCACCGCGAAGATCCGCTTGAGAATCCGCAGCAAGGATTTGCCGTGGAACCGCTGCGGGACTCGATCGTGAGCGATGTGCGGGGTTCGCTGCTGGTGCTGCTGGGCGCCGTCGGTCTGGTGCTGCTGATCGCGTGCGCCAACGTGGCCAATCTGCTGCTGGTGCGGGCGACGGGGCGGAAGCGCGAGTTTGCGATTCGTTCCGCGCTGGGGGCGAGTCGCGCGCGGATTGTGCAGCAATTGCTGACCGAGAGCGTGCTGCTGGCACTGACGGGCGGCCTGCTGGGGCTTACGCTGGGTTTCGTGGGCGTGCGTGCTCTGCTGGCAGTGAGTCCGGCGGGGCTGCCGCGTATCGGCGAAAACGGCGCCGCTGTGGGGATTGACTGGCGGGTGATGGGATTTACGCTGACCGTGTCGTTTGTGACGGGCGTGATGTTTGGGCTGTTCCCTGCGATCAGCGCATCGCGGAGCGATCTCAATTCGTCGCTCAAGGAGAGCAGCAACCGTTCCGGCACAGGATTCAGGCAGGGCAAGGCGCGCTCTGTGCTGGTGATCAGCGAGGTGTCGCTCGCGCTGGTGCTGCTCGTGGGCTCGGCCCTGCTGATCCGGACGTTCATTGCGCTGCGTGGCGTCGATCCTGGATTTGACGCGCGCCACGTGCTGACGATGGAGATGGCGATGACCGGTGAGCGCTTCGAAAAGACTTCGGCCGTAGCCGAACTCTCCCGCAGCGGGCGCGACCGGCTCAACGCCCTACCCGGCGTCGAGGCGTCCGCGACGGCCTGCTGCATTCCGCTGGAAGGCGGCTTCGGTTTGCCGTTCATTATTGTGGGGCGGCCACTTGGCAAAGATCCCTACACGGGCGGGGCCGGTTGGCTCAACGTATCGCCGGGCTACTTTGATGTGATGAAGATTCCGATCCTGCGGGGGCGAGGGTTTACCAATCAGGAAGTGCTGGGCGCGCCGGGCGTCGTGTTGATCAACAATGCGATGGCAAAGCAATATTGGCCAAAAGGCAATCCCGTAGGCGAGCAGCTGATTATCGGCAAAGGCGTTGGCCCGCAGTTTGAGGAGCCTGCGCGACAGGTGATCGGCGTGGTGGGCGACATTCACGACGGGGGACTCAATCGCGATCCGCGGCCCTTGATGATCATTCCTCAGGCCCAGGTGCCCGATGGCATTACCAAGCTGAATGCAGGGTTCGGGCCGATGGAGTGGCTGGTGCGCACGCATGGCGATGAACAGACGCTGACCGCGGCGATCACCGAGCAACTGCGGCTGGCCAGCGGCGGATTTCCTGTAGCGCGGGTCAGGCCCATGCAGGAGATTGTGGCGCGCTCGACCGCGCGGCAAAGTTTCAACATGATGCTGCTGACGATTTTCGGCGCGGTCGCTCTGGTGCTGGCGGCGATCGGAATCTACGGGCTGATGGCGTACTCCGTGCAACAGCGCACCCAGGAGATGGGCATTCGCATGGCGCTCGGCGCAGATCGAAGCACGATTCGCAACCTGGTCGTATGGCACGGCATGCGCCTGGCACTGATCGGGGTGGTGCTGGGCATCGGTGCGGCGTTCGGGCTTACTCAGTTTCTCGCCAGTTTCTTATTTGGCGTGAAACGGTGGGATCCAACGGTGTTTGTTGCAGTGCCGGTGATTTTGACCGCGGTGGCGCTGCTAGCGGTTTGGCTGCCTGCGAGCCGGGCTTCGAGATTGAACCCAATGCAGGCGCTGCGAGTGGAGTGAGGCGCTGTGTGCATCGCATTGAAGCATGGGCACCGATTGCATGAGAATCAGGCTGCCTTCGCCTTGGGCTGGTGGAGGGTGAGGAAGACGCTGACGATAACGAGCGCGGTTCCGGCGAGAGTGCGGAGGGATACCGGCTCGGCAGCGGCGAAGTGGCCGAGGGCGACCGCCACCACGGGGTTGACGTAGGCGTAGCTCGAGACGCTCGACGCCGGCATATGCGAGAGCAGCCAGATATAAGCCGTAAAGGCAACGAGCGATCCGAAAACGATGAGATAAAGGACGGCGAGGCCTGCACGCAGTGAGACGTGGGGCAGCGGGTGCAATTCGCCAAAGGAAGCGGAAAGCAGGAGCAGGCCGACGCCGCCCAGCATCATGATGGCGCCCGCGGTGAGGGGACGCGCCGACGGCAGGTTCATTGAGCGGCTGAGCACGGTGCCCAGGGACCAGCAGACGGAGCCGGCAAGCACCGCGAAACAGGGCACGAGGGGGAAAGACTGGCCGCCGCCGCGCAGCAAGAGAATGCCGACGCCGATGAAGCCGATCAGCGTGGAGAGAGCAATGCTGAAGCGGAAATGCTGCTTACGCAGGATAAGCATTTCCAAAACCAGGGTCAGGATAGGGATGGTGGCGGCGAGCACGGAGACGACGCCTGAAGGGACGAATTTCTCGGCCCAGAAAAGAGGGCCGTATTCCGCGACAAACATGGTGAGGGCCATGATCGCGAGGTTGCGCCACTGCACGAGCGTGGGGCTGACGGCGCCTTTCGCACGCATAAAAATGTAAAGAACAACGCCGGCAATGAAGAAGCGCGCCCCCGCAGCGAAGAAGGGAGGCAGTTCCTGTACGGCGATGCGAATGGCGAGAAACGTTGTTCCCCAAAGAAAGTAGATGGCAAAGAACGCAAGGATCATGCGCAGGCGGAAGGAGCCAGTGGCGGGGAGGGTGGCCGGATTGGTAACCACTGAATCGCTCATAGACAGTTATCACTTTACAGGTCGATGGGTAACCAGTCAAACTTATTTGAGAGGTTAGTCGTTGAAATGAGCTCCGATGCGAAGAGCCGGGTGTTCAAGCTGCATGGGGGCCACCCGGCGTTGGATTTGGTGAATACGCTGGACTGGCGGTTTCGGGCCGGCGGTGTGGAAGAGCTGCTCGAGTCCTATGATGATGTGATTCGATTTTCGGCGCAATCGGAATTGTTGGCGGCTAAAGAGGCGCGGCGGCTGCGGCGAAGCGTTACCGACACGGCAGCCGAGCGGGCGCTGGCGGCTGTGCGGGAACTGCGCGAGGCGCTGGCGGAAATCTTTTATGCCGGGCTTGACGGGCGCAGGCCGGCTGGGCCGGCGCTCACAAGTTTAGAGAAAGTTATCAAGACTGCACACGCCCAGCAGGGACTCAGCTGGATCCGCTCGCAGGCGGCGTGGGGCTGGCTGGATGCGGAGGGCAAGCCGGAGTTGCCGCTGTGGCAAATGGCGCTGAGTGCTGAGCGATTGATGACGTCAGAGGCAATGAGCGCGGTGCGGGCTTGCGGCGATCCAGGGTGCCGATGGCTGTTTCTCGACACGAGCAAGAACCACACCCGGCGCTGGTGCAACATGGAGACCTGCGGCAACCGCATGAAGGCGCGGAGATTCAAGACGGTGCATGCGGCGGGGTGAGCGGGCCTTCGGCAGTAGACTGAAAAGGCAATGAACTGGGGAACAAAGTGGCAATCGGCAGCGCTGGGCATGGCGCTCGCGGCGGGGCTCACCGGATGCGGGACGCCGGGCGCTCCGCAGCCGCCTTCGCTGAACCTGCCGCAGCCGGTAAACGACCTTTCTGCAACTCGCGTGGGCGACGTGGTAACCCTCGCGTGGACCATGCCGAAAAGAAACACTGACAAGCTTGCGATAAAAGAGCGCGTCCTGGCCAGCGTCTGCCGCAAAGAGGCAACGGGCCAATGCGAGCCCGCGGGCACGGCGATGCAGCTGCCGCCCGGCGCAGCGGGGACACTCACGGAGACGCTGACAGGAGCGCTGGCCACGGGAGATCCGCGAACGCTTGCGTATTTCGTTGAGCTGACCAATCGCAAAGGGCGGTCGGCCGGGCTTTCAAATGGAGCGGTGGTGTTGGCGGGCGCAGCACCTGCACCGGTGGCAGGGTTGGCGGTCGAGGTGCGCAAGCCCGGGGTTGAGGTGCATTGGAAAGCGGACGATGAAGGTGCAGCAGTGCGGTTGCAGCGGAAGCTGCTGACACCGCGGCCGGCGAAGAAGCAGGAAGGCGCGATGGCGGCGCCGGCAGAGCCGCTCGAGCAGAATCTGCTCATCGAGAATGTCGCTTCGGGGCGCGCGCTGGACAAGAGCATCGTGTTCGGCGAGAAATATGAGTATCGCGCGCAGCGGGTGGCGCGCTTGACGGTCGATGGAAAGACGCTGGAGCTGGCGGGAGAACTTTCGCAGCCGGTGCAGGTTGAGGCGAAGGATGTGTTTCCTCCGGATGCGCCGACCGGACTGGCGGCGGTTGCGACGCTGGCACAGAACGGCGGCGAGACGGCAATTGATTTGAGCTGGCAGCCGAATACGGAAACGGATTTGGCGGGCTATGTCGTATATCGGCGGGAAGAGGATGGGACGTGGACGCGGATTTCGCCTGCAGAGCCCGTGGTGGGACCGGCGTTTCACGATACGAAGGTGCAGCCGGGCCACACATACAGATATGCAGTAAGCGCATTGGATCGAGGTGGTCGCGAGAGCGCGCGGTCCGATGAAGCGCAGGAGAGCGTTCCTGATAATTAAGGGCGGCGCGCTGCGCTCATGATCTCTTTGACAGTCGCACGAACTTGGAGACATTCGCGATGAGATATTGCCGGTTTGAGTTTGAGGGACAGGCGCACTATGGCGCGGTGGAGACACGCGGGGGCGCGCTGTGGATTGTCGACCTGGCGGATGCGCCGGAAGAGGATACTGCGTTTCATTTGGCGCGCGTGCAGGCCAAAAGCGCACTCGTCGCCGATCCTGCAGGGTTTGATTTTGAGCCCTTGCCGCTGAGCGAGGCGAAGCTGCTGGCGCCGGTGACTCCGTCGAAGATTATTTGCGTGGGACGGAACTATCGCGACCACGCAAAGGAATTGGGGAACGAGGTTCCCGCCGAGCCGCTGCTGTTCTTCAAGCCGCCCTCGTCGCTGCTGGCACCCGGCGGCATAGTGCGGATGCCGGCGCAGTCGGAGCGCGTGGATTATGAAGGCGAACTCGCCCTGGTGATCGGGAAACGCGCGAGCAAAATGAAAGCCGGCGACGAATGGCGCGGATTTGTGCGCGGCTACACGCTGGCCAACGATGTGACGGCACGCGACCTGCAGAAAAAGGACGGGCAGTGGACGCGGGCCAAGGGGTTTGACACGTTTTGCCCGGTGGGTCCGCTGGTGAGCGACGAAGTGTATCCAGCGGCGGGACTGACGATTGAGACGCGCCAGAATGGCGAGGTACGCCAGCACGGTTCGACGCGGGATTTCATTTTTTCAATACCGGAATTGCTCGTGTATATCACCGCGGCAATTACGCTGGAGCCGGGCGATCTGGTGCTCACGGGGACGCCGGCTGGCGTCGGTCCGGTACAGGCTGGGGACCGCGTGGAAGTGTCGTCAGAGGGATTGGGCGTGCTGAGCAATACGTTTGCGGCGGAATGAGATCGATTGCGCAATTGATGCAACCCCGGCTGGCGCGGCGAATCCAAGTGAACGGCGGTGCGTGACACAATTTACACGCCGTTTTCTGACGCCGCTGTACACTGGAAGCCGACCGTATCCGCGCCAAAGCGCGCCTTCCCCAAGGAGGAATCATGCCGCAGAATTTGCTGGAGCAGTTGCGGAAGTTCACCACCGTTGTCGCCGACACTGGCGACATTGAAGCGATGGAGAAGTTCAAACCGACGGATGCCACCACCAATCCGTCACTCATCACGACCGCGGCGCAGATGCCGCAATATCAGCCCATCGTGGACGGAGTGCTGATGGACGCGCGCAAGGAACTGGGCGACAGCGCGACAGACCAGGATGTGGCAAACCTGGCATTCAAGCGGCTGGCCATTGCGTTTGGGAAAAAGATTCTGGCGATTGTGCCGGGTCGCGTGTCGACCGAAGTTGACGCGCGCCTGTCGTATGACACGCATGCCACGATCGAGCAGGCCCGAGAGATCATCGGGCAATATGACGCGGCCGGGGTCAAGCGCGAACATGTGCTGATCAAGATTGCGTCGACGTGGGAAGGGATTCAAGCGGCGGAGGTGCTGGAGCGCGAGGGCATTCACTGCAACCTGACGCTGCTGTTCGGGATGCACCAGGCGGTGGCCGCGGCTGAGGCCGGTGTGACGCTGATTTCGCCGTTTGTGGGGCGCATTCTCGACTGGTACAAGAAGGACACGGGCAAGGATTATCAGGGCGCCGACGATCCTGGGGTGCAGTCGGTGACGAAGATCTACGACTACTTCAAGAAGTTCGATTATAAGACGGTAGTAATGGGCGCGAGCTTCCGCAACATCGGCGAGATCACTGAGTTGGCGGGATGCGATCTGCTGACAATTTCGCCGCAACTGCTGGGCGAGCTCGAGTCGACTCAGGCCGATCTGCCACGCAAGCTCGACCCCGTGGCGGCAAAGAAGATGGCGATCGAAAAGATCAGCATGGACAAGGCGACGTTTGATCGCATGCATGCTGAAGATCGCATGGCGACTGACAAACTGAAGGAAGGTATCGAGGGATTCTCGGCCGCCCTAGTGAAGCTGGAGACTCTCCTGGCCAACCGGCTGGCGGCTCTGGAGTCGCGGGCGCCGGCAACTGTTTGATTCAAATTATTTGAGCGGCACACGAGGGGCAGCCACACCGGCTGCCCTTTCTATTTGGGCGGTTATTTCCTCGGTTACTACCGGATTACTGGAGTGATTTCGATCACTTGAAATCGCGACTTTCCGGGTAGACTCAGTGTTATAGCCAGCAAGCAGAGCGATTGACCGGGCACGAGCTCCGGACTGCGGAAGTCGCATTCAGGAGCTCAATGCATCGATCCCCGAATGTGCGCGGTCAGTGGAGGTGAGTATGCAAACGCAGGTTCATCCGCTGGAGTCGTTTTTCAACTCGGTTGTTCAGTCGACCTTCGAAACGAAGCTGGGACTGCACGATCCGGAGATGATCGCGTACGTTACACGCCTGCTCTGTGAGTTCTCCGAGCCAGATAGCGTGTTCCGGTTGCACGACGCGACAGGCAAGCGCATCGAAACACTTGAAGAGATGGTGCGTGCTTCCGATCCGGTGCATGGCACGGCAGCGTCATTTGAAGAAGAGCGTGAAGTGCGCAAATACATCTGCGACTATGCCTTGTTTGTCGCGGGCATGTGCCACGACGTGGTCAAGCCAGACTCAAGCTCTCAGCAGGACGGCCCAACACTGGCCGAGCTGATCGAGGTGGGCAAAGAGAGCTGTTACATCGTAAGCCAGTTCAACGTGTTTGAGTTTGAAAAGGAAGCGCCGCTGTTCGTGCGACTCACCAAGGAATATGAGCGCTGCATTCTTGGACTCGCGATGGTTCGTGAAGAATTGGGCGACAACAAGCTGAGCGCTTCGCCGGAAATCAAAGGCTAAGGTCGACCAGACTCTGCCGAGAGACGCCGCCCACTCGGCGTCTCTTACCATGCGCGCAGGGTTGCCCGCGAACTTCGCAGTCAACGCCACAGATTGCCAAGAAAGATGCGCGCTAGGGTTGGCAAACGCAACTTCTGGGTTAATCTCTTTGTCAAAGCAATGTGAACAGGCGGTAGCTGCGCGATTCAGCAACTGCATTTTTAAAACGGCGCTCTCGGACCGAAAGACGCAGAGGAGACGTGTATGACGACACAGGCTCATCCGCTCGAACCTTTCTTCCAGCAGGTTGTGCGCAACAGCTATGAGGGCAAGCTGGGCTTGAATGATCCGGATGTGACGGGATACGTTGCTCGGCTGCTGTGCGAATTCTCAGAATCCAGCAAGCTCTACAAAGTACGCGATGGCAGCGGCCACCCGATTGAAGAGCTTGAGGCGATGATGCTGGCGTCGGATCCAGTCAATGGGACGGCGACTTCATTCGATGCCGAGCGTTCGATGCGCAAATACATCGGCGACTACGCGCTGTTTGTCAGCGGCTTGTATCCCGAAGCGTTGACGCCGGGCCGCAGACGGCGCGGACGGAGAACGAACCTGGGCGAGTTGATTCGTGCCGGGAAGGAAAGCTATTTCATCGTGAGCCAGTTCAACCTGTTTGAGTATGAGCAGGAGGCGCCGCTCTTTGCGCGGCTATCAGACTGGTTTGAGCGGTGCATTCTGGGCCTGGCGCTGGTTCGCGAAGACCTGGAAAAGCGCAAGGCGCTGCCTCCACCGATGGTGAACTGAGGCACGAGCGAGTTAGCAAGTTAGCGGGCCGCCTTTGCAGGGCGGCCCATTTGCGTGAGGTGCCGATTACTCGGACCAGACAGCGAGAACATTGCCGGTTCCATCGCTGAAGTGGAAGCGGCGGCCGCCGGGAAATTCAAAGGTAGGAACGACAATGCTGCCGCCCGCCGCGACGATTGCAGCCTCGGTAGCTTTGAGGTCGGCGGAGTAGAGGACGATGAGCGGCGCGGTCTTTGCGGGCTCCGGGGCTGATGGGACTCGGTAGAAACCACCGTCGACGCCGGCGGAGGCTGCCGTGAAGCTCGCGTAGTCGGGACCGTAGTCGATGAAGCTCCAGCCGAAGACGGCGGAGTAGAACTTCTTCGCCGTCTCAATGCTGGTCGAGGCGAACTCAATGTAATTGATTTTGTGGTGATGGGCGGGATGGCTCATGGCACTCTCCTTTTCGTGGTTTGGGTCAGGGCGAGGGAAAAGTGATGTGAGCGCGGGGCGCAGGCGCACTTTTCCCAGTGCGCTTCTGAACGCCTCCGCTGCATTCCCTCAGAAGCGGGAGAGTGCAGGTAGAGCCCGCAAATTAACTGACGTTCTACGCGGACTGCCGAGGTACGTGGAAAAGGTAGCAAAGGCGCAGCGCGAGCGCAACAGGAAATGCGCTCACAGGATGTAGCGGCTGAGGTCGTGGTCCTTCACGATGGTGGCGACCATCTCTTTGACATAGTCGGGCGTGATGGTGAAGACCTTTTCGGGGCCGGAGGCGGTCATGCGCTCGTTGTATGGCAGCGGCGTGGTCGACTCGCTCTTGATGGCCTCGGAGAGCGCGGCCTGTTCGCCATCGGGGGCGCGACGGGCCACGTCAGGAGCGAGGAAGCTGACGTCTTCGAGCACCTTTTCCATGATGGTGTGGAGGCGGCGCGCGCCGATGTTCTCTGTCGCTTCGTTGACCTTGAAGGCGAACTCGGCCATTTCGCGCAGGGCCTCGGGAGCGAACTCGAGACGCACGCCTTCGGTTTCAAGAAGCGCGGTGTATTGCTTGGTGAGCGAGGACTTGGGCTCGGTGAGGATACGCAGAAAATCCTCGACGGTGAGGGATTTCAACTCGACGCGCAGCGGGAAACGGCCCTGCAACTCGGGGATGAGGTCGCTGGGCTTGGAGACGTGGAAGGCGCCTGCAGCGATGAAGAGAATGTGGTCGGTGCGGACCATGCCGTAGCGAGTGTTGACGGTGGTGCCCTCGACGATGGGGAGGATGTCGCGCTGGACGCCCTCGCGGGAAACGTCGGGGCCGTGGCCGCCCTCGCGGCCGGCGATCTTGTCGATCTCATCTAAAAAGATGATGCCGCTCGATTCCACGCGTTCGGTGGCGACGCGGTTAACCTGATCCATGTCGATGAGCCGGCCTTCTTCTTCCTGCACGAGATACTCGAAGGCATCGGCAACTTTCATCTTGCGTTTTTTGGTGCCGCCGCCAAAGATGTTGGGCAACATGTCCTTGAGGTTCATCTCCATGTCTTCGAGATTCTGGTTGGAGATGATGCCGAACTGGGGCGTGCCGCGCTCGCGGACGTCAAGCTCGACCATGCGGTCATCGAGTTTGCCATCGCGGAATTGCTGACGGAGTTTTTCGCGGGAGCGCTGATGCGAGTCGGCACCGGGCAGGGCGAGCTGGCCATCTTGATTTGGAGAAGCGGGCGGCGGAGGCAACAGCACGTCGAGCAGGCGCTCTTCGGCGTTCATCTCTGCGCGGTCTTCAACTTCTTCGAGACGCTCTTCGCGGACCATGTCGATGGCGATTTCGACAAGATCGCGGATCATGGATTCGACATCGCGGCCAACGTAGCCGACTTCGGTAAATTTAGAGGCCTCGACTTTGAGGAAGGGCGAGTTGGTGAGCTTGGCCAGGCGGCGCGCGATTTCAGTTTTTCCGACGCCGGTGGGCCCAATCATGATGATGTTTTTCGGCATGATGTCTTCGGCGAGGTCGGGGGGCAGCTTTTGGCGGCGCTGGCGGTTGCGCAGCGCGATGGCCACGGCGCGCTTGGCGGCACGCTGGCCGACGACATGCTTGTCGAGCTCGGCAACGATTTCGCGCGGGGTCAGCTCGTCGAGCGCGAGGTCTTGTTCTTCGGCGGATGCTGGCAGGTAGATGGCCATTCTTCTATTCGATGACTCCCGAGGGCGATGCGGTGCATGGCCGGGTTCAAATCCCCGGTCTACGCCTTCAATTCTTCAAAGGTGACGCGGTCATTGGTGTAGATGCAGATATCGCCGGCGATTTTCATAGCCTTCTCGGCGATCTCGTGGGCGGTGAGGCTTGTATTCTCAAGCAGCGCGCGGGCGGCAGCAGTGGCATAGCTTCCACCGGAACCGATGGCGGCGATTTGCTCGTCGGGATCAATGACATCGCCCGAACCGGAGATGAGGAAGGTCTGGGTGACGTCGGCGACGACGAGAAGCGCCTCGAGATTGCGCAGCATTTTGTCGGTGCGCCAGTCTTTGGCGAGCTCGACGGCGGCGCGATTGAGATTGCCGGCATATTGCTCGAGTTTTGATTCGAAGCGCGCGAAAAGCGAGAAGGCGTCGGCGGTTGAGCCGGCAAAACCCGCGAGAATTTTGTCCTGATAGAGGCGGCGGATCTTTTTTGCGGAGTGCTTGAGCACGTGATCGCCGAGGGTGACCTGACCGTCGGCCGCCATCACGACCACTCCGTCGCGGCGAATGCAGATGACGGTGGTGGAACGGATGCGGGCGCGGTTTTGGGTGGCGATCTTGCGGTCGGAAACCAAGGAAAAACCCTCCGGAATTGCGGCGTCCAGCAGGGATGAACTCCGCAGAGACGCAGACCTAAGTATAGTGCCTGCGACTCACTCGGGAATGTTCGCGAGGGCATCGCGCGCGGCAAGACGGTAGAGCACGTGGGGGCTCAGCGGGTGGCCGATGGGGAGATTGGGATGGTCGAAGTCTTCGGCTGGATCGTGGGTCATGGCTAGCTTTTCCATCACGCGGCGGGAACGCAGATTGGCGGGGACCGTGAAGGAGACGAGGGCGGGCAGCCTAACGACCCGGAAGGCGTGGTCGACGACGGCACGCGCGCCTTCGGTGGCCAGTCCCCTGCCCCAATGCGAGGAAGCCAGGCGCCAGCCGATCTCAACACAGGGCGTGAAGGCCGCCTCGAAGCCGGGAATAACGAGGCCGATGTAGCCGATGAAGGCGCCGGTGTCTTTGAGTTCGACGGCCCATGGGCCGAAGCCGTGCTGGCCGAAGTGGGCCTCGGCGCGATCGATCAAGCGGCTGCTCTCTTCGGCAGTGAGCGGGTTGGGAAAGAACTCCATGACCGCGGGATCACGATTGATGAGGGCGAAGGGCTCGTGGTCGGCGGCGCGCCATCGGCGGAGGAGGAGGCGTCGAGTTTGGAGAGTGGGGACTTCTGTCATGCCGGTTTTGACGCCTAGCGTTGCCAGACAACTTTGCCGGAACGGACGACGGCCTGGACCCGCGCGAAGTTGGTGAGGTCGGCGGCCGGGTCTGCGGAGAGGATAGTGAGGTCGGCGAGCTTGCCGGGCGCGATGGTTCCTTTGGCATCGGAGACGCCCATGCGCGAGGCGGGATTGATGGTGAGCATGGCGAGGACATCTTGCCAGTTGAGGCCGCTCTTGCCAAGCTCGACGAATTCAAGGTCGGTGGAGTAGTCGGTCATGTAGCCGACGTCGGTGCCGAAGATGAGCTGGCCGCCGAGCGAGTGGAACTGCCGGACCTCGGCGCAGATGGGGTCCATGTAATGGGGATCGGTGGTGACGGTGGAAGCAAACATCTTGAGGGTCGGGATCATGGCCATGTTTTTGCGGACGGCGGAGGCGAGCAGGGCCTCGTCGATTCCGTTTGTGTCGTCGGCAGCATGAGCCAGCACGTCGACGCCGCTGTCGATGGCGACCTTCACTCCGGCGAGGTCGGAGGGGTGCGCAAAGACCAGCTTGCCGTTAAGATGGGTCGTTTCGACGGCGGCTTTGGCCACATCGAGAGGCATCGGCATCACGTGACCGCGCTGGACCCAGGAGCCGGTGAAGAGCTTGGTGAGGTCCGCGCCTGAGTTCAAATTGCCTCGAACGATGCGTCGGGCAGCATCGGGCGTTGCCGGCGTGGGCATCATGGCGAGTATCCAGCCCGGCGCTGTTTCGCGAATATAGAAAGGGATGCCGTGCGGCGGATAGAGCGGTGGGCCGGAAGAGTAGATGAAAGGGCCCGCAAGTTCGCCCTCTTCAATGCGGCGGCGGATGGCGAAGGTATCAGCGGGATTGGAGCCGACGTCGACCACAGTGGTGAAACCGCGGCTGAGGAACATATCGGCGAGCTGGGCATTGAGGGTTCCGGGGGATTTCCACTCAGCCAGCGACCATTTGGGCTCTGTGAAATGGACGTGAGCGTTCCAGAAGCCTGCAGTGACGATGCAATGGTCGCAAGGGATTATGTTGGAGCCCGTAGGAATGAGGATATTGGGACCGACGGCGGCGATCAGGCCGTCGCGGATCAGGATGGTTCCGTCCTCAATAGGCGGTGCGCCGGGTGCGGTGTAGATGCGCGCATGCTCGATGAATACCGTACCTTTGGCAAGCCGGACAGGCGGATGCGAGTTGTAACGAGGAAAGATCTCGAGCAGCCAGAATGCGCCGCAGGCGGCGAATAGTACGACTACCAGCATTAAAATGATGCGGGCTGCCCACCTGCGCATGATCCCCTCACACACTTCCAAGGTATACGCGAACGAGGTGCGTGCGGTTCTTGAGGGCTGAAAAGGTTGACCCACCGGGTCTGCGACAATAGTTTGAATGGGCGCGGGCAAGTTGTGCTTAGCGACAAGGAGCATGGATGCGGAGCAGAGGTTTTTCCCCCTTGTGGATGTGCTTGCTGGGGTTGGGGTTGGCGGCGTTTGCCGCTGGAAGCATGGGAGCGCAGGATTTAAAGGCCTTTGAGCGCAAGATCACGACCAAGGTGCTTCCCAATGGGCTCACGTTGCTGATCTGCGAGCGGCCCGAGGCACCGGTGTTCAGTTACACAACGTTTATCGATGCCGGCGACGTGAACGACCCCAGCGGCGAGAGCGGGCTGGCGCACATGTTTGAGCATCTGGCGTTCAAGGGGACGAGCCAGATCGGGACCACGGACTATGTCGCCGAAAAAACTGCACTCGCAAAAGTTGAGGCCGCAAATGATGCCTATGAGGCCGAGTATCTGAAGCCGGTGGGGCGCGATGAGGCAAAGCTTGCGGAGTTGAAGAAGGCGTTTTTGGCATCGCAGGCCGAGGCAGAAAAGTACGTCATCCCGAATGAGTTCACTGAAGTGGCGCAGCGCGACGGCGCGACGGGCCTGAATGCGTCAACTGGATTGGACCAGACGATTTATTTCTGGTCGATGCCGGAAAACCGGCTGGAACTGTGGGCGTGGCTGGAGAGCGGACGACTTTCGGACACCGTGCCGCGCGAGTTCTACAAAGAGCGCGATGTAGTGAATGAGGAGCGGCGAATGCGCACCGACTCCAGCCCGATAGGCAGGATGATTGAGCAGTTTCTCGCGACAGCTTATGTGGTGCACAACTATGGGCGCAGCGGCGTTGGATGGCCGAGCGAAGTTGGACAGATTACGGCGACCGAAGCGATGGATTTTCACAAGAAGTATTACGTGGGATCGAACATCGTGGTCGCGGTGGTGGGCGATGTGAAGGCGGCGGAAGTGATGCCGATGCTGGAGCGCTACTTCAGCAAAGTGCCGGGCGGGCAGAAACCGGAAGACATGACCACCGTGGAGCCGAAGCAGTTTGCGGAGAAGTCTGTGGTGATTCGCGAACAGACGCAGCCCTTTTATATCGAGGGATACCACCGGCCAGGTTATCGCGACCCTGATAACTCGGTGTATGACGCGATCAGCGACATTCTGTCGAACGGGCGCGTGTCACGGCTCTACCGTAACTTGGTGAGGGATCAGCGAATCGCAGCCGGGGCTTCGGGATTCAGCCCGTTTCCCGGAGAAAAGTATCCGGGACTCTTCGCATTTTTTGCAGTGCCGCTGCCGGGACACACGCCAGCCGAGATGCGCGAGGCCATCTACAAAGAGATTGACAAGCTGAAGACCACGGACGTGACCGACGCGGAACTCGAGATGTTCAAGACCCGCACGCGCGCCGATCTACTGCGAGGACTGGCTGACAACCAGGGGCTGGCCAATGCGCTGGCCGAGTACCAGACGAGATATGGCGACTGGCGCGAGCTCTTTTTGGAACTGGATCGGGTGGACAAGGTGACGAAGGCGGACATCCGGCGCGTGGCAAACCAGGTGTTCATCGACTCTAACCGCACCAGCGCGGAGATTGATACGCAACCAGCCGGAGCCAAGGGCGCGAACGGGGGCGGACGATGAAGGATCTCTCGATGAATGCAACGCTTCGTTTCGCGATCGCTTGCGCTGTCGTAGGAGCCTTGTTTGCCCCGGCGGCTGGTGGGGCGCAGGAAAACAAGCCGTGGGAGCAAATACCAACTCCGCCGTTACATGCGTTCAGTCCGCATCAGCCGAAACGGATCGAGCTCAAGAACGGCATCGTGCTGTTTTTGCAGGAGGATCATGAGCTGCCGTTTGTGAGCGGGTCGGTACTGATTCCCGGCGGGTCACGCGATGAGGCGGCGGCCGAGGCGGGCATGATCGGCCTCTATGGGCAGACGTGGCGCACGAGCGGCACAGAGAAGTTGAACGGCGACGCGATGGATGACCTGCTGGAGGCGAAGGCGGCGCACATCGAAACCGGCGGCGATAACGACTCGACGGCGCTGTCGTGGGACTCGCTGAAAGGCGACTCAGACGACGTATATGCGCTGGCGATGGAGTTGCTGTTTCGCCCCCGGTTTGACGAAGAAAAACTGCAACTGGCGAAGCAGCAAGTTTCGACCGGCATCGTGAGGCGCAACGACAATGAGAGCGGGATCGCGGGGCGCGAATCGGCGAAGCTGGTTTATGGGGCCGACAGCCCGTATACGCGTCAACCGGAACTGGCCACGATTGGCGCCGTGTCGCTGGCCGATTTGAATGCATGGCACGATCGCACGCTGCGCGGCAAGTTGATCGTGAGTGTGGGCGGCGACTTCGATCCGGTGATGATGGAGGCGAAGCTGCGCGCAACGTTTGAGCCGCTGGCGCAGGCGAAGCCGCTGCCGGCGCATCGCGAAGCGTTCGCAGAGACCAGCCCTGGACTCTACTTCATCAATAAAGAGAACGTGAACCAGTCGAATATTCAAATCGTGGGACTGGGCACAGACCGGCACAATCCCGATGTGCCGGCGCTTGCGGTGATGAACAACATCCTGGGCGGCGGATTCAGCAGCAGACTCTTTCAAAAGATCAGGACGGAAAAGGGCCTGGCGTACGCCGTGACCGGCAGCTATGGCTATACCTACGATCATCCGGGACTATTCCGCGTGACGGTGCTGACCAAGAGTGCATCGACCATTGACGCCGCAAAAGAAGCGATTGCGCAGATTATGGGGCTCACTACCACCCCGTTCACCGAAGTGGAACTGAAGCGGGCCAAGGACGACATTCTCAATTCGTTTCTCTTTCAATATGACACGCGGGACAAGGTGCTGGCGGAGCGGGTGCGCTTTGAGTTCTACGGCTATCCGGCGGATTATCTCGAGACTTACAAGGCGGCGATCGAGAAGGTGACGCTCGCGGACGTCACCGCGGTGGCAAAAAAATACATCCACCCGGACAAGCTGGCGGTGCTGGTGGTGGGCAACGGACCTGACATCAAACCAGGGCTCGAAGACCTGAACATGGGGCCAGCGCATCCGGTGGACATCACGATCCCGCAGTCGGAGCAGGAGAAGAAGCCGTGAGCAAGGAACGGAACGGCGGCCGCGAAGCTGGAGTGAAGCCGGCCGTCGTGATTATGGCCGCGGGCAAAGGGACGCGGCTGAAGACGCGCAGGCCGAAGGTGCTGCACGAGGTGGGCGGCAAGCCTCTGCTAAGCCACGTGATCGCCGCGGCAAGCAAGATAGTGGCGCCGGCGGACATCTTCGTCGTGGTGGGCCACGAAGCGGAGAAGGTGCGGACTGCGGTTGCGGCGAGCGGCGTGCAGTTTGTGGAGCAGCCGGAACAGCGCGGCACAGGACACGCGATCCAATGCACGCGGGCGGAAATTGCAGGATATGAAAATGTTGTCGTGCTTTCTGGGGATGTGCCGCTGATCAAGGCGGAGACGATTGAGCAGCTTTGGCGGAAGCATCAGGAGGAAAGCGCGGCTATGACGATCCTGACTGCGGCGATGGAGAACGCCACCGGCTATGGGCGTGTCTTGCGCAAATCGGCGGGAGCGCAGGAGGTTGAGGCAATAGTCGAAGAGAAGGCGCTGACCGCGGGGCAAAAGCAAATCAAGGAAATCAACTCGGGGATCTATGCGTTCAAGACTGCGACTCTGCTCGAGCATCTCGACAAACTGGCCTCGACCAATCTTCATGACGAGCTTTATCTGACGGACATGGCAGCCTTGCTGTTTGCGGCAGGCGAGCGCGTTGTTGCTGTACAGGCTACAGAGGCTGCAGAGGTGTTGGGCGCAAACACGATTACCGAACTAGTTGCTCTGGACGCGACGCTGAGAGCAAGGACGGCTGCGCGGCTGATGGCCGCGGGAGTGACCATCTTTCGCCCCGAAACATGCATGATCGACGGCGAGGTCGAGATTGAAGCGGACACCGTGATTGAGCCGTATGTCCAGTTGCTAGGACATACGCGAGTCGGAACTGATACGCGCATTCGGTCTTACTCGGTAATTGAGAATTGCACGGTGGGGAATCGGGTCATCATCCGGCAGAGCTGCGTTCTGGCCGATAGCTCAATCGCAGACGGCGCAGACATCGGACCGTTTGCGAGGATGAGGCCCGGATGTGAGATTGGCGAGGACGTGCACATCGGCAACTTTGTGGAAGTGAAGAAATCAAAACTGCACAAGGGTGTGAAGGCCGGGCATCTTGCTTATCTCGGGGACGCGGAAATTGGCGCGAAATCGAATATCGGTGCGGGCGTGATCACCTGCAACTACGATGGCGAGAAAAAACATGCGACGCGCATCGGAGAAGGCGTCTTTGTGGGAAGCGACTCCACGCTGGTGGCCCCGGTGGGGATTGGGGATGGTGCTTATATAGGTGCTGGATCCTGCATCACAAAAGATGTGCCGGCCGGGGCGCTTGCTGTGGGGCGAGCACGACAGGTGACCAAGGAAGGCTGGTCTACGGCTCGACGCGCGAGGAGTAAAAAGCAAGACTAACGTTGAGTGCCTGACCGACTAGCCTAGGTCCGTCGATACAGTACTTTCGTTTGAACCGAGGTCCAAGGCTGGGCTAGGTCCTGTCAGTGAATACTTGGATACTTCCCATAGAAGAGCTTGCACCGTCTTCCCCGGTGGCGTAAGTTCGACCTACATTCTCACGCGACGTTTTGGGCACGCGGCGAGGAAGGCCAAGGCGGCAATTCTAGCCGTAGAGATTCGTGATTCGGAGTTATTGGTAACGAACGGCAGGAGAGAAGGGCTTGGCATCAAACCTGGCAAATACGGGTAGCAACAAAACGGCGATGCCAAAGAAGCCGAACGGCGACGGACGCGAAGGCCTGGGTCCGCCGCGGATTGCGCGCATTCTTGTTGTCGACGATGAGCCGACCGTGCGATCGGTGATTGGGGCGACCCTCGAGCACCAGGGTCATCAGGTCCAACCGGCGGTGAGCGGTTCGCAGGCGATGGAGTTTTTGGTCCAGGGTCGCTATGACCTTGTCCTCACCGACATCGTGATGGAAGACGGAAACGGCATCGCATTGCTGGAGCGCATTCACGAGGAGCAGCCGCATGTTCCCGTGGTGATGGTGAGTGCGATCCACGACATCAGCGTAGCTATCGATTCAATGCGGCGCGGCGCCTTTGACTATCTGTTAAAGCCGTTTGAGCGCGAACATCTGCTGGCCACGGTGCAACGCGCGCTCGAACATCGCCTCGCCCTTCAGGAGAGCCACAATTATCAGCAGAATCTCGAACAGGTGGTGCGTGCCCGGACAGAGTTGTTGCGGCAGGCAATGGAGGATCTCGAACACTCCTATGACGTGACCCTGGAAGCTCTGGGCGACGCTCTCGATCTGAAGGACTCTGAGACTGAAGGTCACTCAAAAAGAGTCACTGCATACACGATTGCGCTGGCCCGCGCCATGGGCATCTCGCCGACCGAGATCAAGGTGATCGCACGCGGCGCTTTCCTGCACGACATTGGGAAGATGGCGATCCCCGATGAGATTTTGCGCAAGCCGGGCAAGCTGACGCCGGACGAAGAAGAAGTTATGCGCGACCATTGCACGCGTGGCTATCACATTCTGCGCAAGATTCCATTTCTCGCCGAGGCTGCGGCGATTGTCTACACTCACCAGGAGTACTACGACGGGAACGGCTATCCCAGCAAGCTGCGGGGCACCGAGATTCCCATCGGCGCGCGCATATTTGCCGTGGCCGATGCAATGGACGCAATCACCAGTGACAGGCCTTATCGCAAAGCACGCACATTTGAGCAGGCGCGGGTGGAGATTCAGCGTTGCGCCGGTACCCAGTTCGACCCTGCCGTGGTCGACGTCTTCCTGAAGATTCCAATCGAGCTTTGGCATGAGCTGAGGTCCGAGATCAACGGCGAGAATCGCCACTTTTCAAACTTCGACTTCACTGGAAGCTCGGCTATTGATCCGACCCGTGGGATCTGATAGCAACGCCTTGACGGCGTCCCTGTCATGCAGGAAACGCTCAAGTCATTTGGATCGTTGGGCAGAATAGCCAATCTCCGAGCCCACAGCGCACTTACTCATGGCTAGCCGCCATGAAAATGAACGTTATCGCTCAAAGCGCGTTACGATTAGCATGATTGCGGTTGCCGATATGCGCTTGATTCTTCCCCTGAACCTGAATGTTTTGCTTTTGTGCTGCAGTGTTGTGGCGCTGGAACCCTCGGCGAGCTTGCGGCGGGCCGACGCGGCTTATCGCGAAGGCGTGACAGCGATGAATCAAGGGGATCTCAAGACGGCGCAATCCAAATTTGAGGTGGTGGTACAGCTGGCTCCCACGACAGAGCAGGGGCACGCCGCGCTGGGCGCGGTACTTGTGCGTGAAGGGCAGTTGACGGAGGGTACGCGTGAACTTGAGAAAGCCCTGGCGATCAAGCCGACTGACCCCGACGCGCAACTAAACCTTGCCATGGTCTATGCGCAAACTGGTGCGCATGCGAAAGCTATTCAGCTTTTCGCGAAGCTGGAGGCGACGGCGCGAGCAACGCAGCACCCGGTCAGCGCGCCGGCGCTGCAACAATATGCGCGATCGTTGCAGGCTGAGGGACGGGCGCAGGCTGCCATCGCGCCGATGAAGCAAGCCGTTGCCGAGGAGGGCCGCAACGCCGTACTGCATGATGAACTGGGATCGCTCTATGCATTGAATAGGAATTGGGCTCTCGCGGAGTCTCAGTTTGCCACGGCTGTGACCTTGAAAGACGATTTGGCTGCCGCGCATCTGCATCTCGGCGTGACGCTGAACGCCGAGGGTAAACCGGGCACCGAAGATGAATTGATGAAGGCATATTCGCTGGCGCCCAATGATCCCGGCATGGCGCTGGCGGTGGGCAAAGCGATTTCCGATGCGGGTAATGATGAGCGGGCCGCTCCGATATTGGAACACGTGGTTGAACTTGATCCGGATTCGGTCGCGGCGCGCTATCAGCTTGCACTCGTATTACAGCGCATAAATCGTGTGCCTGAAGCAATTGACCTGTTCAAGCAAGTGGCTGAGGCCGAACCGCGCAACAGCGAGGCATTGACCAATTTAGGGCTGGCGCTGGCGCAAGCGCATCATGCCACAGAGGCTATTCCGTTCTTGAAGCGGGCGATCGCGGTCAGCGCGGATGATGTCACTGCTCATCAAAATCTGGCAGCGGCATATATGCAGGTTAACCAGGTTGACGATGCCATCGGAGAGTTGAAGATCGCGATCAAGCTGTCGCCCGATTCACCGCAACTTCACTATGACCTTGGCACGGCTTACAAATTGCAAGATGACGCGGTGGATGCGATTCCTGAGTTGGAGAAGGCCGAGAAACTGAATCCAGCCGGCTATGAACCTGCTTATGTACTGGGGCTTCTCTACATGCAGATCGCGCGCTATGCCGAGGCCGCTCAGCAGCTGGATGCATCTCTCAAGCTCCACCCAGAGAACGGAGAGGGTTGGGCGACTTTAGGCAACGTCTATAACAAGCTCGATCGCCTGCCCGAAGCGGTTGTCGCCCTTCGCGAGGCAATCAGGCAGATGCCCGATCAGGCGGACTCACACTTGATCCTTGCCGCGGTGTTGGTGAAGCAGAACGACGCGGCCGGCGCTGCCCAGGAGCGCAAAGTGGCAGCCGACCTGATGCGCGCGCATATGAACCTTCAGCGCGCGGAGGTGGCGACAAATTCTGGCAAGTCATTGCTGCAAAGCGGGAAGCTGGAAGATGCGATCGTACAATTCCGCGACGCGTTGAACTTCGATCCTAAGTATGCTGAAGCGCATGCACGGCTGGCCGATGCGCTGGAAAAACAGGGGAAAATCGTGGAAGCCGCAGAGGAACGCGCCCAGGCAGATGCGCTGGCGAAACAGGCCCAATAGCGGCAGGAAAGTCGGTCCATCTTAGGATGGATGTACACCCGTTGCTTTGGTGACCTATACTTCCGGTGGCTCTCGGGGCGCGTTCCCCGCCTTCCCATTCAAAATGTCGGCGCCGCACGATTGCCTTGATCATTGGTTTAACTGAGGTATTTGTCCATTGAGAGCCGCAGGTGATGTTTGGTATGTTTAGCCGTTTTGCGCGATGCATCCCCGTTTTCATTGCGGTAACGAGTGTGTTATTGAGCGTGTGCCTGCGCGTTACGCAGGCCGCCGAGGATAACGCAGATGCAAAGCAGGCCACTGCGCGCAAGGCGTACGCCGACAAGATCAGGCAAACCTACAACTTCCCTTTTGGCAAGGACAAGCCGTCTACGCCCGGCAACGCCGCGGTGGTCGGCGAAGATTTTATTCAACCAGACGCATTCATGAGCGCCGAATATTGCGGGCACTGCCATCAGGAGGCCTATGACCAGTGGCGGCAGGCACTGCACTCCAATTCGTTTCGCACTCCGTTTTATCGCAAGAGCGTGAATATCATTCTTCGCACCAAGGGCATTGAGTTCGCGCGGCACTGCGACAGTTGCCATAATCCGATCGCAGTCTTGAGTGGAGCAATGAACCAAAATTCGCCGGTCGATCGTATGTTTGATCGCGACGGGCTGACCTGCACGACCTGCCACTCCATTCAAAGCGTGCAATCAAAGCTGGGCAATGGCGGGTTTGTGATGGGCGTGCCATCGGCCCTGGTGGATGAAAAAGGGAATCGAATTCCGGGGATCGTGCCCGATTCAGAGATACTTGCGCATCTCGATCGGCACAGCAAGGCCGTGATGCAGGACATCTATCACACGCCCGAGTTTTGCGCGGCCTGCCACAAGGCAAACCTGCCCCCGACGCTGAATGATTACAAGTGGATTCGCGCATTCACTGCTTATGACGAGTGGCAAAATTCAAAATTCTCGAATCGCAATCCACTGACGCTTTACACGGCCGACTTTACGACCTGCCAGGGCTGCCACATGAAGCGCGCGCCTAATGTTCTTCCCGAGCCAGGCGCGAAGAACGGGACTTTTGCATCGCATCGTTGGCTGGCGGGGAACACGGCGGTTCCCTTCTACTACGGATTTAACGAGCAGCTCGATAAGACCATCGAGTTTCTACGCGCCGGGAATTATATCAATGTCGACATCTTCGGGTTACAGATTGGCGACAACCCAAAGCTGGTTGCTCCGCTCGGGACCGTCCCCTTCACCGTGCATGCCAACGATGTGCTCGAAGCCTACGTCGTGATTCAGAACAAGAACATCGGCCACTCGCTCATTCCCGAAGTGCGCGATCTCTATGAGGCATGGGTGCAGTTCACAGCGACCGACGCCAACGGCGCAAAGATTTACGAGAGTGGATTCCTGAAGCCTGATGGAATGCTTGAGCCGGGCGCTCACAGCTTCACCAACCGGCCTGTGGATGTCACCGGGAACTTTGTCGATAACCACGTTGTTTCCTCGATTCACGCCGTCGCTTACGACAACACGGTCCAGGCCGGACGTTCAGCGTTGATTCGCTATCAATTCCGCCTCCCTGCCAATGTTCAGGGGCCCGTAACTTTGCAGGCTCGAGTGAACTACAGACATTTGCGTCAGAGCTATCTGAACAACATCTTCGGGACCGATCATCCGGCCTACCCCGTGGTAGAGATTGCTTCGCGCAGTCGTACCATCAACATCGGCGAAAACCAGCCGACCACACCGTTACCGACTGACAACGACGACTGGATGCGATGGAACAATCTCGGAATCAGTCTGCTCGATCAACAGCAGCATGCGGACTGCATCAACGCCTTTGAGCAGGTGACGAGTCTCCGCCCTGAATACAAAGACGGGTACATTAATCTCGGATTGACTTACATCGATTGGGAAAAATATGATGAGGCGCGGCAGCCGCTTGAAAAGGCTCTTGCCCTGAAACCAAATGATGCCCGAGCGCTCTATTACATGGCGCTGATTGAGCGCAGAGCACGCCACTCTGACGCGGAGATTGCCGACCTTGAGAAAGTTGTTGCGCAATATCCCGAGAGCCGCGACGCCCGCCGTGAGTTGGGAATCTCCTACTATCAACAGAGCCGGGCCGATGACGCGATTGAACAATTTAAGGCGCTTCAGGCAATCGATCCTGACGATATAGCGGCACACTACAATCTCGCGATTCTTTACAGGCGCAAAGGTATGAAACACCAGGCTGAGGTGGAAGCATCACTCTACACAATCAAGCGCATCGACCCTGCAGCGCCAACCTATTCGCTTGATTATTTGCGCAAGCACCCGGAAATATCAACTGAAAGTGTGCCCTGGCACGTGCACAGCGATCTGCACAGTGCAAATCCCGCCACCGTCATAACCACAGGGGGCACGCAATAGAAAATGGGAGTCACCTAGTGGGTCATCATTCGATCAATCGACGCACATTTCTTCGCTCGCTCAGTCGCTCGGCGCTGGTCTTGCCGTTTGCCGACATTGTCGCGCTGGCTGCAACCCAGCAGAAGGATGCCGCACAGCCCCCGAAGATCGGGCCACAGGAGCGGAGCTATGATGCAAGGCCCGCGCCTCCTCCGCCCGGAGCTAAGTCGCCGATTGAGGGTACGCCTCTGGGAGTGAGCTTCGTTGAAGTTGCGCCGCAGTCGGGTCTGACGGGCGAGACAATTTACGGCGGCAAACTGCATAACAAATATTTGCTCGAGACGACCGGTTGTGGCCTAGCGTTCTACGACTACGACCATGATGGATGGCCAGATCTTTTCCTTGTGAACGGCTGGCGGCTTGAAGGATTCCCTGCGGGACAAGAGCCCCACTGCCGCCTCTTCAGGAATAACCGCGATGGGACTTTCACTGATATTTCGATTGGCTCGGGACTCGAACATAAGACCGGTTGGGGTCAGGCGTGTTGCGTCGGCGACTACAACAACGACGGCTTCGATGATTTGTTCGTGACCTACTACGGACAGAACGCGCTCTACCGCAACAACGGGAACGGGACATTCACTGACGTCACCAAAGAGGCGGGGCTCATTCAGCCCGGACCCAAGATTCGCTGGAACAGTGGCTGCACATTTGTCGACTACAACAGAGACGGGCATCTCGATTTGTTCGTTGCTAACTATGTCGACTTCGACTTGATGACTGCGCCACTCCCTGAAGACGGACCGTGCACCTACAAAGGAATCCTCGTAGCCTGCGGACCGCCCGGTTTGCCGGGTGGGAAGAACATTCTCTATCACAACAACGGTGATGGAAGATTTGAAGACGTGAGCGAGAAGAGCGGAATGTGGACAGCCGTCGGCACCTATGGCTTGAGCGTAGCTGCGTCGGACCTGGACAACGATGGCTGGCCGGACATTTATGTCGCCAACGATTCAGCACCTGCGACGCTTTATCTGAATCAGAAGGACGGAACGTTTCGAGATATTGCGATCGAGGCGGGAGCGGCGTTATCCGCAGAGGCAAAGCCGCAGGCGGGAATGGGAGTTTCCATCGGCGACTACGATCGCGACGGCAAGTTTGATGTGGTAAAGACCAACTTTGCCGGCGACACTGATTCGCTCTATACCAATCTCGGCGATGGAAACTTCGAAGACCGTACTTACCCCGGAGGCCTTGGCGTCAACACCCGCCTCTTGGGTTGGGGCGTTGGATTCTTCGACATGGACAATGACGGCTGGCTCGATTTGTTGATGTCGAACGGGCACGTTTACCCCGAAGTTGATGCCTCAAAGACCGACCTTAAATATGCAGAGCACAAGTATCTTTATCGAAACCTTCGCAATGGCCGATTTGAGGAAGTTTCCGACAAGGGCGGTCCGGGAATTCTGGAAAACGCGCCGGCGCGAGGCTGCGCTTTTGGCGACTACAACAATGATGGCAATATCGACATTGCGGTGAACTGCATCAACGCGCCGCCTCAACTGCTACGATGCGACTCGACTCTCAATCGAAACTGGATCAAGATCAAGCTTGTTGGAACCAAATCGAACCGTTCGGGAATTGGCAGTCGCGTGACGGTGACGGCGAAGACCGTGCCTCAGGCAGAGAGGCCGCTGGTTCAGATGGACGAGTTGCGCAGCGGAGGAAGCTATTTCTCGCAAAACGATCTGCGTCTGCATTTTGGGTTGGAAAGGGCCAAGCAAGTCGACTTGGTTGAAGTCCGATGGTTGAGCGGACAGGTGGATCAGTTCCGGAATCTGGACGTGAATCGCCTTCATGTGTTGGAAGAAGGCGGAACGATCCTGAAGTCGGAACAACTGATTCCCCCCAAACCGAGGGCGTGACCAACGCGGATCGCTCTTCTCATCATTCTTTTCACGGGGTGCGCTTGCGCCGCGCAGACTCCAATTGATTGCCCGTGGTTTTCAACGGGCAGCGCTGAGAATGTCTTGGAAGAACCTATCGCGTTGAGCGCTCACGTCGACGATGCTTCGCGGGGTACGTGCCGCTTCACCCGTACGACCAATGGCTCGGAACAGTTCATCGAGATTGCGATCGGCAAAGACGACGAGCATGCGTGCCCACACAACAGCGCGAAAGTGATCGCTCTGGGAAACGAAGCCCTGCAGTGCAAGAGGACGAATGCGCGATGTGTACTTCTTCGTCGCGATCGGTAACTATCCCGACGCTGCCGTCGTCTCCTCTGACCCTGCGCATCTCCCCGACCAGTACGCCGCGTCACTGCTGGAACGGGTGGCGGAGAAAGTCGTGGGCAATGTTTATTGAGCCTCAGAATCGGCACCGGCGGGCACTTTCGGTCGATGAGTTTCTGAAAACGCAGGAAGCGGGAAACCGATCCAGTTGGCGCAGCATCTAGTCGGAAGTCGGTATGGGTCGTAGTGTCCCCAAGCGGCAATAATCGTCAAGGAGCGCAGAATGGCCGGTCGTCCCTTTTGGTCTGGACAATTCAAAATATCGCTGGTTTCCTTTGGTATCCAGCTATTCCCAGCAACCAACTCCCGGAGCGGCATAAGGTTTCACCAGATCGATCGCGCAACGGGGCAAAGAATTCGCCATCAGAATGTGGTGGACGATGAGCCGGTCGAAAGCTCAGAGATCGTGAAGGGGTATGAGTATAGCAAGGGTAAGTATCTCATCCTCGAGCCCGAGGAGATTGCGAAGCTCCGCATTGAAACCAAGAGTGCGATCGATGTGAGACAGTTCGTCACTATGAGTGAACTGCCTCCCGCGCTTTTCGAGACGCCCTATTTTGTCGTACCCGAGCCGAAGGAATCTGCCAACGCATTTGTTGTAGTGCGGAAAGCAATGGAGCAGACCGGGAAGGCTGCTTTGGGAGAAATCACGTTCGGCGGCCGCGAACACCTTGTGGCTATCGCTGCACCGCCCGAGCGAGCGCAACAAGGATTGATGGCCTACATTCTTCGATACGAAGATGAGCTGAGAGATCGCGCTCAATATTTTTCTGACCTGTCAGAACTGCGAAAAGCCGAAGTAGACAAGAAACAACTTGCGATGGCGACTCAGTTGATCGACGCCTATTCACATCCCTTCAATCTCGGCGTTTTCAGGGACGACTATGAAACTGCCCTTCGCGAGCTGATCGATGCCAAGCAAAAGAACGTTCCTTTGCCACTCGAGAACGAGTCGCCCAAGCCGACTAAAGTTATCAATCTTATAGATGCGTTGCGCGCGAGCCTCAGCGACGCTAAGCGCCCCGCAACCAGCCACCGACGCGCCGCAAAGATCGCGAAAAAGGGGCTAGTTCTTGTGGGCGCAGGCAAACGCAAGCACAAGGTCGCATAGTTTATGGCAGCGAGAAAGAGATCGAATCTGACCGCACCCGGGGCGGCCGAAAAGCACCTGGCGCAATATCGATCCATGCGTGATTTTAGCGTGACCGAAGAACCGCGTGGCAACGCCCGCGCACGGCTGCAGCCAAAATCGCACACGACGCCCACGCTCCCGTTTGTCGTACAAAAACACGCCGCGACTCGGTTGCACTACGACTTCAGGCTTGGTTGGAATGGCGTACTTAAGAGTTGGGCGGTTACCAAGGGCCCCAGCTATTTCCCTGGCGACAAACGGCTTGCTGTACAGGTGGAAGATCATCCCATTGAGTACGGCGACTTCGAAGGAACAATTCCCAAGGGCCAATATGGCGGCGGCACGGTGATGATGTGGGACACCGGCACATGGGAACCGCATGGGGATATTGACCGCGGCCTCGTCGACGGCCATCTCAAATTTGAACTCCACGGGAAGAAATTGAAGGGCAGTTGGGCTCTCGTCCGAATGCACGGCCGTGCCGGCGGCACAGACAAAGCGAACTGGCTCCTGATTAAGGAACGTGACCAATATGCAAGAAAGAGCACGGACTCGCCTATTACCGAGGAGGCGCCAGACAGCGCTGCGAGCGGCCACACGCTGGAGGAAATTGCGAACAGAAAAGATCGCGTGTGGAACTCGAACCACACTCATGGGCGAACGAAAGAAAAGTCGCCCGCTAAACCACAATCAGCGACAACCTCAGCCTCTGCAATGCGAGGGCGAGACCGTTCGAAACCAAACGTGAGTTTAAACTCGGCGCCTCGCGAACGAATCCCTGCGTTCATTGCACCTCAACTCGCACAAAAGGCGACCACCGCTCCCAGTGGAGAAAACTGGGTTCATGAGCTAAAGCTCGATGGCTATCGCATTCAAATCCACGTGCAGCCTGACGTCAAACGCAAAGCGAAAGGAAGCATCGCGAAGCTTCTGACCCGCAAAGGTCTCGATTGGACCGCTCGCATGCCCGATATAGCCGACGCAGCCGCGCAGCTTAACGTCAAAACCGTGATTCTCGATGGTGAGGCGGTCGCGCTCGATGAAAGAGGCGTCAGCGATTTCGCAGCGCTGCAGGCGGCCTTTCACGAGGGCAGGCAACACTCCATCACTTATTTTGCCTTTGACATTTTGCATTTGAACGGCCGTAACCTGCGCGGCTTGCCCCTGTCGGCTAGAAGAAAGATTCTCGCCGACGTTCTGCGCGGCATAGCCAACAACACATCGCTTCGGTTGAGTGAAAGTCTTGATGCTGATGGCAAAGCGGTTTTCAAAAGGGCTTGCGCCTTGGGCGCAGAAGGCATTGTGTCGAAGCTTGCCACCGCCAGATATACATCCGGCCGCGGAAACGCCTGGCTTAAATTGAAGTGTTATCAGGAGCAGGAGCTTGTGATCGGCGGATTCACCTTGCCTTCCAAAGGAGATGCAGGCGTCGGCGCGTTGCTGCTCGGTTATTACCGGGACGGAAAGCTCCTCTACGCCGGTCGCTCGGGCACAGGGTTCACTCAGAAAATGCATCGCATGATTCGTTCCCAGCTGGAAAAGCTGAAACGGAAAGAATCGCCCTTTGCCGATGTGCCACGCGAAGTCAAACGGACTGCGCATTGGGTAAAGCCTGAACTGGTCGCGCAAATCTCATTCTCAAATTGGACGATAGATAACCTCGTGCGCCAGGCAGCCTTTAAAGGCCTGCGTGAAGATAAGCCCGCAAGTGAAGTGGTGCGTGAGAGCGCCGTTGAATCTAACGCGACTAATCGAGAGATCTCTAGCAGACCTTCCAGCTCAATGCCCCCCTCGCATCCTAAAGACAAGGTCGCAAAAGCCGCGATTCAACTCGCGATCACCCACCCAGACAAAGTGCTGGACGCCGAAAGTGGAATGACCAAGCGGGATCTTGCCGAATACTACCAGGCCGTTTCCGCCAACTTGCTGCCGCACATTTCCAATCGCCCGCTCAGCGTGGTCCGCTGCCCCAATGGCAACAGCAAACCATGTTTTTTTCAAAAACACATAGGGCTGGGCTTACCTGCCGGAGTCAAGAGTGTGCCCATCCGAAGCCCTAAAAGCGGCAAAACAGAAGACTACATCACCGTGGATTCAAGCGACGGCCTTGTAGGATTGGCGCAGTTAGGTGTACTCGAGATACATCCCTGGGGAGCGCAAAACGACTCGCTCAGTCGACCCGATCGCATCGTGTTTGATCTCGACCCCGACGCGGCAATCGATTGGACAACTTTGGCTGAGACTGCTCGCGGCTTGCGAAGTCGGCTCAAAAATCTCGACCTGAAAAGCTTTCTCAAAAGTACCGGCGGAAAAGGACTTCACGTGGTTGTTCCAATCGAGCCCAAACACGATTGGCCCGCGATTAAGGACTTTGCCCATCGTCTGGTTCTGCAGATGGAAAAAGAAAAGCCGGACCTGTATGTAACAAAAATGACCAAGGCGACACGCAAGAGCCGCATTTATCTCGATTATTTGCGCAACGATCGCGGAGCAACCTCGGTGGCGCCCTATTCACCTCGCGCCCGGCGTGGCACCCCGGTTGCGATGCCTTTGCGATGGAATGAACTGGATGCCGCGAAGGCGCCAGTTTTTCATGTGACTGATTTTCAACAGTGGCGGTCCCGGTTGTGGCACGACCCATGGGCTGCGTTGCTCGCGACGCGGCAAAACTTAAGTGAAAGAGCGCGGCGCGATGTTGACCGGGGCACTGGAAAACATAAACGCCGTTAAGGCCCGGTCACCACGAAAGTGCGCTACCAGAAGTGGACCGCTTCGATAGTCGGCGTGCCCGGCTCTCCGTTAATGATCTTCGTGCTAAGCACAACTTCCAGGTTTTCTTTATGAGCCGGCTGCTGCTTCTCCACGGCACGCAACAAATCAGGGCTGGTCACGAATTCTCCCGCAGTAATTGTGCCTCCCCTGCCAATGCCGGCGGCGATCAGCGTTGGCTTTCCTGTCGTGTTGTCGACGAAGCGCGCAACAATTGCATAGTCACGATAGTTGTTGGTGGCAAGTTGCAATTTTCGGTCCACGGTCCACACCACTTTTCCTGGTTGTGTCGTATCGACGATGCTGAATCTTGTCATCTCAGAATCGTTGGCAAAGTGGAAGCGAAGCGGCTGCAGAAGGCGCAGAGTCCAGGCATTATCAAAAGCGCCCACGATTACCGAGGGGCCGTTGCGCAAGTCCATCAGTGCAGTCTCGCTCTCACCGCGCACAGTGTAGTGCTTCCCCGCTGTTTGCAGCACGCCGGCGATCTTGGTGATCGTGCTCAAATCATCAATCACAACCGCAACCACAGTATCCTGCAGCAACACTTGATGCGATGGATTGTCTGCGTCTCGCAGCGAAATGGATGTGTAATCCGGTTGGTCCGCTACGCACAGCAGGGCGGGGTCGCCGGAGCCAAGTATTGGTTCCCAAAACCAGGTAAACGCCGCCCGCTGATGTTGGCGCCATATCAAGAAAACCGCAACCACCAAAAACACAAGAAAAACGACACCGGTTGCCACCTTCCATGCTATTGAACTGCTAAGCCGAGGTGTGGAGACAGTTTCATTCCCATTTGATGTTGTCGTGGACGGCTCCGCCGGTTCCGCATCCGGGAGATGAAACTGCGGCACATAGTTGCCAAGAGGGAGGGATATACGCAGTTCCTGTTCGTGGCCCGGCTCCTGATAATAAAGGGCGATGCGCTTGCGAATCTCTGCCGCGGTGACGCGCACGATAGGATCAGTCGCCGGATCGTAATCGGCGCCTTTGCCAAAAATCTCGATTCCCAGGGTACGCTCTTTAAGCTGCTCCGAGTCACCCGTCAGCGTTTTCTCAACCACATAGCGCAGAAACGCGGGAAACCGGCGGCTGTGGCTGAAAAACGGATTCGTCAACAGGCGCTCTAACTGCGCCTCGACTGCCCGTCGTCGGTCATCAGTAAGCTGATCGCGGCCCGTCAACGAATCCAATACTAAGCCCTCAAAATGCGATGCTCTTAGTGTACGCTTTGTCCCAATGACCTAATCTAGACCGTCCCAATAAATCCCAAGGAATCAGTTGTATGGCAGGATTCTTTACATGTAAAGACCCTGCCGCCTTGCCGTAAGTATCTGCCCAGTACTTATCGGCAACCACTATAAAACTCTGCGTTTAACCAGAGCACCGTTTCAGGTCGCGAAATGAGTTGCGCATTCGCGGCCGAAGGGGTGAAGCGAGAGTTTTTGGAGGCACTTCAATGAGTTGGACCGCAATTACAACAAAAAGAATGTACTTCGGTTTCCTGTTTGCCCTGGCTGCAAGCGTCCTGTTCGGGTCAGTGGAAGCTCGTGCGCAGGTAGGCGTGGCATCGCTCAGCGGCGTCGTGCAAGATCAGACCGGCGCAATCATTCCGGGCGCCACCGTTATCTTGACCAACGGCATCAATGGATCTGTAACAACCATTGAAAGCAATCCTGCGGGAGCCTTTACCTTCGCTGCAATTCCGAGCGGCGACTACACCTTGAAGATCGAACATTCTGGCTTCAATGCATTCGTGCAAACCGGCATTCACCTCAACCCCGGCGATGCCATATCGCTGCCCGATGTCAGCCTCAAGCCCGGCGACGTGAATGAGTCGGTCACCGTCACCGCTGAGATTGCTGGCCTTCCGCTCGATAATGGACAGCTTTCGTCAACCGTTACGGCCAACGATCTCGACCGGCTTTCAGTCGCGGGCCGCGATGCCACAGAGCTTCAGCGCACACTGCCCGGCTTTGCCATCCGCAGCCTCGGCTCGGCCAACACTGCGCCCGATTTTTCGCAAGTTGAAATCGGCCAGCCAACACCCTATGCGTCAAGCGGTGCTCCGGTTGCGGGAATCACGCTCAAGCTTGATGGCGCAAACCTGACAGACGCGGGCAACTTTGGCGCGAGCCTGCAAAACATCAACGACTCATTTGTAAGCGAAGTGCAGGTCCAGACCTCCAATTTTGGTTCGGATCAATCCAACGGCCCGGTCGTCATCTCGGGCGTGACCAAGTCGGGAACCTCCTCCTATCATGGTTCGCTCTATACTTTTGCTCGTACTTACCAGCTCAACTCCAACGACTGGCTTGCAAAGTACAACAACATCGCGCGCCCCGATGACACATATGTTTATCCCGGCGCCACCATCAGCGGTCCTGTCGGCCGCTTTAAAAAACTTACCTTCTTCGCCGGCGCAGAAGTGGACGCTCAGCACAATATCTTTGCCTACGGCAGCGCGGGCAGCGCCATCATTCACGCACTGGTTCCAACCAAAGACATGCGTGGCGGCGACTTCAGCGCCTCTGCGCTTGCGGCTTTCCTCGGTCCCAACGTTACAAACGGCAACTATGGCACGTTCAACACGGCCCCCACAGTGGGTGATGATGGTTCGTCTCTTACAAACGGCAACATCTCCGCCTTCCTCAATCCCGGCGCGATGGCACTCGTCAATGGCACATTGCCACTGCCCACGCGCACACAGACCGGACTCGACGGCTACAATTACGACCATCTCGACCTGGTCGACACCAATGTCAGTCAATATGTGGGTCGCATGGACTACGACATCAGCCCTCGTAACCACATTTTTGGCCGCTACGGTTTTGAAAAAATGCGCCAGGGCCAGCCGCTGGTGCCCTATTATGAGCCCACCAGCGTCATGGGCGAAGTCAATACTCCAGGCTATGGCGTCGACAACGACATCTGGGTTCACAGTGCATCAGCCAATTACGTCACCATCTTCACACCGACGCTGACCAACGAACTCTACGCGACTATCACGGCTTTCACTGAGTCATTTGACGCGCACGAGATAGCGGCTCTGCAAAAGACCGCGATCGACTATCCCTACAATGGCGCATTTGACAATAAAGACACTCAATATCCGCAGCTCGGCACTTACACCACCTATGGCGGCCTGCCGCTCGGCCTGTGGCCCGACTATTCCAACAACCCGCTTCAACTCCAGAAGCTCCAACCCAACTTTGGCGACAACATCACCAAGGTTTGGGGCAAACACACGGCCAAGTTCGGCGTCTTTGTTCAGCGCACCAAGAACAACCAGACAGCCACAAATCCGGCCACCAACGGCATCATTCAGGACTACTACTACGGCGGAGCCGGTTCTTACTTTGCCGACTACAACGGAACTTACCCCGACGGCTCGCCTGCATACGGCAATCCACACTTTAACAGCGGCAATGCTCTTGCCAACTTCTTCGAGGGGCAGATTCAGGATTGGCATCAGCAGAATTTCAACCCCTACACCAATCTGTATTTCTGGAATAGCGATTTCTACGGTCAGGACAACTGGCGCATCACTTCCAACGCGACCATCACTTTTGGCGCTCGCGTTTCAAAGCTGGGAGCCTGGCAGGATACGCACGGCATCGGGGCGGCAATCTGGAATCCCGCGCTCTATACGAGTACCTACAACGCGACAACAAACCCGCTGCCTGGTATCACCTGGCACGGTCTCAACAAAAGCATCGCAGATGCCGGCGTATCTGCCCCCCCGTGGTACTTCGAACCGCGCATCGGCTTCGCCGTCGACGTCTTCAAAAATGGCAAAACCATCATCCGCGGCGGCGCAGGCATTTACCGCTTCCACGATTCCGTTGTCGACGTCACCAGCGAATTTGCAGAGGCCGAGCATGTCCGCTACACCGACTTGCAGGGATTCGGCGACAACACGCTCGAGGGCGTGAACACGCTGCACCTCAATCCCAACACCTATGGCAATGCGGGCGGCACCGAAACCTACATCTCGCCTGCCACAATCTACGGGCTCGACCCCACCGACAACAATGAGCCGGTCACCAATAACTACAGCTTCAGCATTGCGCAACAGTTGCCTGGCCGGTGGACCCTGCAGGCCTCCTACGTTGGCAACAACAGCAACTCGCTTATGGACAATGGCACAACCCAGCCTGTGGTGCTCGACAATGTCAACGCGATTCCAGTCGGCACCTTGTTCACTCCGGCCGCCGCTGCCGCGATCGATGCGGCCGCCGGCTACAACGCTTGCGATCCCGCAGGCTGCACACCGTGGGAAGCGGCAAGCCTCGACAACATCTACAACTACCCGGGCGACAAGGCTGTGCAGAAGGCGCGTCCTTTCCCGAATTACAGCCAGATTCTCGTCCCCCGGCACAACACCTATGCCAATTACAACGGCCTTCAAATCGAAGCGATCAAGCAATTGGGCCGTCTCAACTTCAACGCTAACTATTCGTTCTCCAAAGCGCTCGGCATTCTAGGCTCCTCGGCCGATTTCAACTGGACCGCCGGCATCGACCCCTTCAATCTCGCCGATAACTATGGCCCTCTGAACTTCGACCGCACGCAGGTGCTCAACCTCAGCTACTCCTATCAGAGCGGCAAGCTTACGAAGGAACATCTTCTGGGCGGCTTCATCAACGGCTGGCTCATCTCCGGCATCACCAACATCCAGAGCGGCCCCAACATGCAAACCGGCGTCAGCGCATCGCCGGGCTACTATCTGCAGGGCAACATCGGCCAGGGCGCGACTGCCTACTCAGTCACGTCCCAATCGATTCTCGGCACGCCCGACGTCAACCTGCAACCGGTCCTCACCTGCAACCCGACCTCTCACCTGGCCTCGCACCAATTCCTCAATCCCAATTGCTTTGCGGTTCCTGGCCTCGGAACCAATGGTCAGTACATCGAGCCCTACGCGCACGGCCCGGCATTTTTCAACTCTGACCTCAGTCTCGAAAAGAACTTTGGTCTCGGCGAAGGACGTCGTCTGCGGCTGCGCTATTCCGCCTTCAACTTCGTTAACCATGCACTCAATAGCTTCGGCACCGGCTATGCCTCGCAGACCACGCTTCAGTTGAGCGATACGTCTGCGACCGGATCACCGGCGACTGCTTCTTACAACCCCTCTGAAGGCTTTGGCTCCGCGCCTCTCAAGCTCGGCCGCCGTCTCTCAGAGGTCTCTCTTAAATTTGAATTCTGATTCTGCTGGAAGGCCGCTGCATCACAATGTGCGGCGGCCTTCGGCTCTCTCTCTCTGATCGCTGGCTGGTTGTGAACTCAGGAGTCCATGCGATCGTTTCATCTCATAACTATGGAGCGTCCGATGCGTGCCCGACAGGTGCCAGCCCTCCGTGTCTCTTTTTCGCT
>Ga0181537_10000548_pt1 | contig 35324 bp, 37 predicted proteins | sample PEATcosm2014_Bin_39_FD_119765 | JGI IMG/M metagenome (GOLD analysis project Ga0181537, IMG submission 119765) | Peatland microbial communities from MTU Mesocosm Facility, Houghton, MI, USA - PEATcosm2014_Bin23_10_metaG | ecosystem: Environmental > Terrestrial > Soil > Wetlands > Peat | place... | reverse complement strand
GGCCGGCTGCAACGCCGATGCCTTATTCGGACGGCCACCTGAAATTGAGCGTCTTGAGACTCCCGGAACCGACGCTGACACTCTGTTTGAGCGATGCGCCGGATGCGGTTGCAAGGACCTGGTAGCTGCCTGCGGGCAGTTTTGCCAGCAACCAGGGTCCGTCAGAGCGGGTATCCAGCACCTGGCGGCCTTTGGCGTCGACGATGGCAACGCTGACATCGCTCATGTAGGCGCCGGATTTCAGGGCGAACACCATTTTGAGGTTGAAATCCCGCGACATTGACTTGAGCTGATCCAGGGTCTCGTCGGTCACGCCGCCTGACACATAGGTCACGGTGCCCGCGGTCTGCACCACATTCTCCGCGCAGTAAGCCGCGGTTGGCAGTAGTACCGACCCCATCAACAGCACGGCAAGGCTGCGCCTCAACGACCGGCGAGCTTGCAAGGATGCATACGAATTAACGCGTTTCATAGTCGACCTCCAGAAAAGAAATTGGGGAACAGTTCCGTTAGCGCGCCGCCAGCTCTTACGCCGCAAGTGAGGCTGGCCTGGCGGGAAATCCATACCTTCGGACACAGTGCGAAACAGGGTTCTGGAACGAGCTGCGCTCCGCCCATTCCACTCACACGCCGATCGCGAAAGGGCGATGCATCACGGCATACAGCGGCATGCCGATGCGGAGCCGCGGTACAGGCAAGGCACGTTTGCGGACTTGTTCCCGATGAAATTTTTCGAACACCTTCTTGGCATCGCCGACAGCATTGGGGGTCTTGTTGGAGACTTCTTTGGACGAGTCATGAATCTTTTCTCCGGTGCCGGCGGGTTTGGCGGCTTGTTCCTGCGCCTTGCCGGCCGCGGCTTTTGACAGTTCTCCTGCGCGATCCTTGTTCATGTTCGACTACTCCTGTTGTGAGCCGCACGCCGAACAACGCAAACAACACGATGCTCAAAGTCATCATTTCCACTCCGATCCGGATGTTCCCATCGTTGGCGGCCAGAACTGCTGAAAGGCTCTTCGCAATAAACCATGCTGGTCGCTCACCCGCACCCTTACCGTGCGCTGCCAAACATAACCCCGCCCTTATTCAGATACCCCAGCGGCTCAATGCGACGACGCGCCAGGCCAATGCGGCGATAAGCGGCGTCAGCGCGTCTCTGCTCCGGGGTTGCCGGCGAAGGGGCGCTGTTACGCTGGTTGTGTACGAAAGCGAACACTATTTGTAGCGGAATGTAATGGTGGGCCGGTTTGGCGGCAATCAGATACCATGCATTACGCAATGTGGGCCAGCGCACAGACAACCTGTCTTACCGGGAGGGTGTATGAGGCCAGGATGGCGAGTGTTAGTAACGGGTTTGGGCCTATTCTTCGGCATTCCGGCGTACGCCGCGCCCTACCCGACGGCGGAACAATTGCGCAACGCCATCGCCGAAACGACCGCGCAGCTCAAATCCGAACGCCTTGAAGTCGAAAGTCTCGACGCCCAGGCCGACGGTGTTACACGGCCCCTGATGGCGTCCGGCTTCAGCCTTGGGGATGGCGTCTGCGTCGTCTACTACAACGCCAAGCCTGAAGACGGCCTCGTTCAGTTCTTCGACTCGGTGCCCGCGGCTGATCTGTCCATCTGGCTCAATTCGGTCGCCGTGCATGAAATAACCCACTGCATCGAAAAACGCGAAGCCTACGTTCATCGCCGGTTCGACAAGGTTTTGCCGGCGGGATACTCGCGCGACAATATGACCATCCAGGGCTACAGCTCGGTAGTCAGGAGCGGCGCAGTCGAGATCTGGGGCGAAGCCCTGGCCGATATCGCATCCGTGCTCTATTTCCAGCAGGCGGTACCGGAACGCTGGGAGCAATTTGCCAATGGCCTCGCGGCCATGCGCCGCAATCTCGCCGGCAAGTGGCCGGAACACGATACTTCAGTGTGGCTGCGCAAAGTGGTTGCCGCGCGGCCGCAAAATCCCGCAAACCAGAGCCTGTTCGAGACGGCGTTCCAGCTGCGCCGGCAATTCAGCACGGCGAGCGACGTTCCAGCCATACCGGCGCCGCGCGCCGAAGCTGGCGAGCACTGACTCTTCGGCGGCCAACGCCCTGCAAATACAAACGGCGCGATCTCGCGAACGCGCCGTTTGACCGCTTGAGGTTTCCTGGCTTGCTTAATTGCTGCTGACGAGTACCAGCACGCGATGGTCGCCCCTGCGCTGCGGCTCGCCGAAAGCTCCGGTCGTGATCTTGTTTCTCGGCACCCCGGCATCGGTCAGAGCCTCGCGAACGCTGTGGATATAGCGCTCGTTCGGGCCATCAATGGCGACCCGGGCTGACGGATTCTGCCTGCAGTAGTCTGCAATTTCCCGCGCCTTGTTGCCATCGGCGGCGATGATGTCGTCGCTACGGCCTTCGAACGTATAGTCCTTGTAGAAACGCCAGACGCCGGCCGGACCACCCATCGCACCCTGCGGACCTTGTGCTCCGGTCGGACCGATCGCGCCCTGCGGACCTGCGGCGCCGGTAGCGCCGGTCGGACCGGAATAGCCTGCCATCTCGGTCACGCCCTGTCTGCCAGTGTTTCCGGTCGCGCCCTGCGCGCCGGCAATGCCCATGGGGCCGGACGGACCGGTCGGGCCGACCGTAGTCGGACCTTGCGCACCTGTGCTGCCCGCAACGCCTTGCACGCCCGCTGGACCGGCGCGTCCCGTCGGGCCGGCAGGACCCATTATGCTGTCGCCTCGCACGCCGGTATCGCCGGTAGCGCCTTGCGCGCCCTGCGGACCCGCGGGTCCCGCGTCGCCTGCGCGGCCGACCACCATCTTGCCGGTAGCGCCTGTCGCTCCGGCCGGGCCGGCGGCACCTGCCGGACCGGCAGGACCTTCGGCGCCCATGGGACCGGCCAGGGCTTCGCCTGGCGCGCCACGATGTCCGGTAGCGCCGGTCTCTCCGGTCGGGCCGGCCGGCCCCGGAGGGCCGGGAGGACCGACGTAGCTGATCTGTTCGCGCTGCTCATGCCTCTCCGGGGCGGCAGCGCATCCGGCGACAGCGAGGGTCGCGATAACCGCAAGCAGCAGCGGACGTTTCATCATCTTTCCTGAAAACATCGAATCTTTCATGGTTTTGTCCTTTGTACGGAACATCAAGCGCACTGGTCGAACCCTTTGCAGCGGAATCGCCGGTGCGCACTTCGGCTCATTTCATTGAAACGCCCGGTACCCGGGCTGCTCCGTGCGGTGCCGTGCTTAGATTGTCTTTTGGCGCTTTCGGGAGAGGGGGTCGCGCGACTACGGCTGTGAACTACTGCTTCGAAGGATCCCAGTTGCGGTTACGCTCGAGAAACTCGTTGAATTCCCGCGCCGCCATTTCCCTGGATACACCGTAGCGTTCCTGCATCCTGCCGGCACGCTGGTCGCGCGCGCCAGCGCATTCGACGACCGGGTTCGCGGTCAGCTTGCCCCAGCGTTCCTTCATCGATCCCATGACTTGCCTGATAATCCCCGCGCAGCGGTCCTGATTCATTTGAATCTCCTGTAGTCCATGCGAGAGCATGGAAATGGCTCGCGGTCAACAGGTCCATACCGCAGACCTTCGATTACGTCGTTCCGTCTGGGGCATGATGTTCGCCGGCCAAGGTGCCGTCCGTGCGGTGACGCACAGAGAGCCCGCGGACGGCGGCGTATACCTTTCCGGGTACACGCCGGCACCGGGTTGTCGGTTGGCCTTCGCGCGTGGTTGATGGACAGGTTGGCGAAACCGCCAGGGTTTCGCTTTGCGTCGCGGAACTTAGTCAGTTGGTACAGGAGTTGTGCAATGTCCACGAAAACGCTTGAATCCGCCGCTCTCGACAAGGCCGCCGGCATCGAGATTCAACGCCAGGAAACGCTGCTCAAGACGGGGGCCCTGCAGAGCGCGATTCTGAACAGCGCCAACTTCTCGATCATCGCCACCGACGAAAAGGGAATCATCCAGTTATTCAATATCGGCGCCGAGCGCATGCTGGGCTACGCGGCCGCCGACATGGTGAACCAGATCACCCCGGCCCATATTTCCGATCCGCAGGAAGTGATCGCGCGCGCCGTGGAGTTGACGCGCGAGCTTGGCACCCCGATCAATCCCGGCTTCGAGGCCCTGGTGTTCAAGGCATCGCGCGGAATCGAAGACAAATACGAATTGACTTACATCCGCAAGGACGGCAGCCGCTTTCCGGCGATCGTGTCGGTGACGGCGCTGCGCGCCGCCGACAACAAGATAATCGGCTATCTCCTGATCGGCACCGATAACTCCGCCCGCAAGCAGGTTGAAGAGCAACTGCGCTGGACCGAGGAGAGTTTCCGCCTGATGGTGGAGAGCGTGACCGACTATGGCATTGTCATGCTGGACCCCGCAGGCCGCGTGGTGAGCTGGAACGGCGGCGCGCAGCGCATCAAGGGTTACAGCGCGGAAGAAATCGTCGGCCACCATTTTTCCAGGTTTTATCCGCAGCAGGACATCGAGCAGGGCGCGCCACTGCGCGACCTGGAGGCGGTGACCGCCAAGGGACGCTTCGAGGACGAAGGCTGGCGGGTGCGCAAGGACGGCTCGACCTTCTGGGCCAACGTGGTGTTTACGGCGATCCGGGACAACGCCGGCAATCTGCGCGGGTTCGCCAAGCTGACGCGGGACCTGACGGAACGCCGCATGGTGGAAGCCGAACTCACGGACGCCAAGTCGGCGGCGGAAAATGCCAATCTCGCAAAATCGAATTTCCTGTCCAGCATGAGCCACGAGCTGCGCACCCCGCTCAACGCGATCCTCGGCTTTGCGCAATTGATGGAGACTGATTCCCCGCTGCCGACGCCCGCGCAGAAGGAAAGCATCGCGCAGATTCTGCAGGCAGGCTGGTACCTGATGGAGCTTATCACCGAAATCCTCGACCTTGCGATGATCGAGTCCGGACGGCTGTCATGGTCGCTGGAGCCGATGTCTCTGACCGAGGTCATGGACGAATGCCAGAGCATGATCGAACCACAGGCGCAAAAACGCGGCATTCGCGTGACTTTTCCCCGGGTCGATACCCCGTGCTACATAAAGGGTGACCGGACGCGGGTGAAACAGGTACTCATCAACCTCCTGTCCAACGCCATCAAATACAACCAGGCTGGCGGTTCCGTCGTCGTGGAATGCAGCGCGGGCTCCGCGCACCGTGTGCGCGTGAGCGTCAGGGACACCGGCGCCGGGCTGGCTTCGGACAAACTCGCGCAATTGTTCGAGCCGTTCAATCGTCTGGGTCAGGAGACCAGCGCCGAGGAAGGCACCGGCATCGGCCTGGTGGTGACCAAGCGCCTGGTCGAACTGATGGGCGGCGCAATCGGCGTGACCAGCATAGTCGGCGAAGGCAGCGTGTTTTGGATCGAACTGGTAGTGGCGGCGACACCGGTGCTTGCGGCTGGCGAAATCGACCAGGCGACGCCAGTCGAGACGCACGTGCCGAACGGCGCCGCGCCGCGAACCCTGCTCTATGTCGAGGACAATCCCGCCAACCTTCAATTGGTGGTGCAGATCATCGCGCGCCGGCCGGACATGCGCCTGCTGTCTGCGAGAAACGGCATCCAGGGCATCGAGCTTGCGCGCTCCTCCCGGCCGGAGGTGATCCTGATGGACATCAATCTGCCGGGCATGAGCGGGATCAAGGCGATGCAGATCCTGCGCGCCGATAGCGCGACGGCGCACATTCCGGTGGTCGCTCTCAGCGCCAACGCCATGCCGCGCGATATCGAGCGCGGCCTCGAGGCCGGATTTTTCCGCTATCTCACAAAGCCGATCAAGGTCAAGGAATTCATGGAGACGCTGGACGCGGCGCTTGAGTTCGCGGAACAGGAGGTCGCCTTGAATGGATGACACCAAGATGAAAACCCGAGACGAAATCGGCGATCTGGCCGCCGCCTTCGACAGCATGGCCACCGACCTCAAGGACAACCAGGATCAGTTGTTGTCCTACGGGCGCGGGCTCGAATCGAAAGTATCTGAACGAACCGCCGAACTGGCGCATGAAAAAGCCAACCTGGAACTCAGTGTCGCCGAGAGAACCGCCCAGCTAAACGCGGCAAACGGCGAACTCAGAAGCCAGGCGGCCGAGCTGTCGAAACGCAACCAGGAGATCACGCTGTTCAGCAAGATGAACGACTTTCTGCAGACCAGCACCACCGAGGCCGAAGCCTATTCGATCATTTCCGAAACCGTGACACAGCTGTTTCCGCAAGACTCCGGCGCCGTGTTCGTGCTCAGCGCTTCGCGCGACATGCTGGAGGCAACGGCGGTGTGGGGGCCGCTGCCGCCGGGCAACCTGATTTTTCCGCCGCACGAGTGCTGGGCGCATCGCCGCGGCCAGACTCATTTAGGGATCGGTCATGAGCGGTGGTGCCCCCATGTGGCCGACGACGGCCATATGTACGTATGTCTGCCGCTGCTGGCACAGGGCGAGGTGCTGGGTATCCTGCACCTGATCGACGGCGCGGCAAAAAACGACAACACCGATAACGCACGGATGGAGGAAAAAACCCGCCTGGCGAAAATTCTCGCGGACAACATCGGGCTCGGCATTGCCAATTTGAAGTTGCGCGAATCCATGCGCAACCTGGCGATCCGGGACCCGCTGACGGGGCTGTTCAATCGCCGTTACATGGAAGAGGGCCTGGCGCAGGAACAGCACCGGACCACGCGCAACGCCGCGCAATTGGCCGTCATCATGATCGATATCGACCATTTCAAGCAGTTCAACGACAACTTCGGCCATGACGGAGGCGACGCGATTCTGCGTGCGTTGGGGGAATTCTTCAAAAAGCACGTGCGCGGGAGCGACATTGCGTGCCGCTACGGCGGCGAGGAATTCATTTTGATCCTGTCGCCGTCGACCGCGGAGGGAGCGCGGCAGCGCGCCGAGAAAATTCGGGAGAACGCCGCGCTGCTGAAAGTGAATCATGCCAAGGTTGACCTCGGTCCCATCACTCTGTCGTTGGGCGTCGCCATTTTCCCCAACCACGCCTCCGACCCCGCAAAGGTAATCAAGGCGGCCGATGTCGCGCTGTACCAGGCCAAAATCAATGGGCGGAATCGGGTTGTGATGTCCGCGGAGCAGCCAACGCAGATTGTATTGCAGCGCTAGCGCAGCTCCGTGAAACCGCATTCTAGCGAAACCACGGCCGATGCAGCCGCGGTGGCCGGGAATCCCGCATTGGTGGCAGCCCCCGCGCCGCGCAAATCGCGCATGAACCTGCAACTCAGCGTGCTGGCGATCATCGCGCTGGTCGCCGCGCTGTATCTCGCGCGCGCGTTCTTCGTGCCGTTGCTGATCGGAATTCTCGCGAGTTACGCATTAAGGCCGCTGGTGGAGTGGCTGCAGTCGCACTACGTGCCGCGACCCGCGGGCGCTGCGCTGGTATTGCTGCTGCTGGCGGGTGGCCTGTCGTGGGTCGGATATTCGTTAGGCGACGATACGGCCGCCCTGGTCGAGAAACTTCCCGAGGCCGCGCACAAGCTGCGGCAAAATCTGTCCGCCGCATCCGCGCGCCCGACGGCGCTGCAAAACGTTCAGGAAGCCGCCAACGAGATTCAGGGGGCTGCCGCCGACGCCGGTGCGAAGCCGGGCGCCCGCATCGTTCCGGCCAAGGCATCGGAACCCACCCTGTGGCTGCGCGATTACGCGCTGGCGCAATCCGCCTTGCTGTTTTCGGTGGTCGCCCAAACGCCGATCGTATTGCTGCTCACTTATTTCCTCCTCGCGTCCGGCACGCATTTCCGGCGCAAGCTGCTGAGCCTGGTGGGGCCGTCGCTGAGCCGCAAGAAGGACACCATGCACATACTCGGCGAAATCGACGTGCAGGTGCAACGCTATCTGCTCGTCATGCTGGTGTCGAACGTTTTGACGGGACTCTGTACCTGGCTCGCGTTCAGGGCGCTCGGGCTGCAACACGCAGGAGTACTCGGCGCTACCGCCGGTGCGTTGCACTTCATTCCCTATCTGGGCTCGGTGCTGACGGCGCTCATCAGCGGCGTGGCGGCCCTGCTGCAATTCGGTTCGCCGCTGCAAGCGCTGGCGGTTGCCGGTGTGTCGCTGCTGGTGGCGGGCGCGGTCGGTTTCATTTTCACAACCTGGCTGCAAAGCCGCTTCGCCCGGGTCAATGCCGCCGTATTGTTCATCGTGTTGCTGTTCTTCGGCTGGTTGTGGGGCATCTGGGGTTTGCTGCTCGGCGCGCCGCTGCTGGCTATTGCCAAAGTAATCTGCGATCGCGTCGATTCGCTTAAATCGATTGGCGAAATGCTCGGGCACTGACGCGCCGCGGTTCCATAAGTTCTCTGCGTATGATCGCCAACGCACAGACCCAGTCGGGGATTCGAGCGAACATGGCGCATGATTAATCGACTGGGCGTTTGGTGGCAACTATGTATGGTGCTGGTGGCCATCTGGACGATCGTGGCGATTGCCGGCGGTACGGTGAATCTGCCGCGGGCGCGGGATATGCCGCACGATCCCGAATTCCTGAGCAAGCTCTCGAACGAAGCGGTATCGATTCTGCTCGGCGCCAACGCCAAGGCCAAGCCTGTTGCCGGCGGACTGAAATGGTTCGAATTCCCGAGAACGGTGCGCATGTCGAACGGCGCCTGGCTCACATTTCCGACGGCGACCACCGACGAGCGAACGGCGATAGTTGCGAATGAATACCGCCAATTGCTGGTGGAAGAGGCGGACAAACAGACCGGGCCTTATCTCATGGAAATGCTGACGATCTGGCTGGCGCCATGCATTTGCCTGCTGCTCGCGGGCTTGGCCATCCAGCTGTTCATGCGTGAGCCTGGTGTGCAGCCGCAATGGGAGCCAGCGGCCGGCGCAAGGGGCTGACTAAGACAGTTGCCGGTCACAGTTGCCGGTCGAGCCGCGTGCGCAGCGCGGCCAAATAATCGAGGCCGGCGATCGCGCGCGGCCCATACCAGGAAGTCATTTCGCCGTCGATCAGCGCGGCGCGCTTGCTCTCCATCGCGGGCAATTCACGCAATGCCGCCACGTCCTTGTCACGAAAGCTGTACGGTTCGCTCGCCAGCAATACCAGGTCGGCCTCGCGCGCGGCGTGCTCGATGTCGATTTTCGGATAACGCTCCGCGGTCATCAAAGGCACGGTATCGAGCGCAACGAGCGCGAGCGTGCGCGAAATATAAGTGTCGCGCGATACCGTCATCCAGGGACTTTTCCAGATAAGGTAGAGCGTATTGATGCGGCGCGCATCGCGGAAGGCCAGGCTGATCTTGTCGTAGCGCTCGCGATACGTTTCGGCGAGCCGCTCCGCTTCGGCTTCGCGCCGGAAAATTCCCCCGAGCAGCCGGTACAAAGCGATATTGTCGATGGGAGCGAGCGGGTGGGTGACGATAATCTCGGCGCCGATGGCGGCAATGGCTTCCGCCATTTCGCGCGGATTCTCGTCGATGTTGAGAATGACATGGGTTGGCTCGAGGCTGCGCAATTTGCCGAGGTCCACGTTCTTGGTGCCGCCAAGCTTGGGAACCTCGCGCAACGCTGCGCGCGGATGAATGCAAAACCCGGTTCTGCCGACGAGCGCGCCTGACAAACCCAGCGTGCATACGAGCTCGGTAATGCTAGGCACCAGCGACACGATGCGTGGCACGGCGGAATATGCCAGGTGGCGCCGGCCCGCGGCATCGACCAGCGCGTCAACCGGCGTCGCTTCCACTCCGGATCAGGATTGATTGCGCCGCGGCTTGCGCGGCGCCCGCGCCAGCAGGCGGTCGAAAATGAAATTCGGCAGCATGCGGTAGATCGGCGCCACCAGCCGCATTTGCCAGGGAAAAATGGCGAAGCTTTGGCCGCGGTCGATCGCGGCGGCGAATTTTTTCGCCGCCTTGTCCACCGGCATCAGGAACGGCATCGGGTAAGGATTCGACTGCGTCATCGGCGTGTCGATGTAGCCCGGCGCGATGGTGACCACCGAGACCCCGCCCGGCTTGAGTTCCAGCCTCAGGCTTTCGAGATAGGCGATCGCCGCGGCTTTGGATGCGCTGTATGCGCCGACGCCGGGGATGCCGCGGAGTCCCGCCATACTCGCGATGCCGACGAGTGTCCCGTGTCGCCGCTCGCGCATCGCGGCGACAAAGGGTTGAAACGTCGCCACCAGGCCCAGCACGTTGGTATCCATGATTTCGCGGAACACTTCGAAGTCGCGCGGATCCTCGGTGTGAACGCCGGCGCCAATGCCGGCGTTGGCGATGACGATGTCCGGCAGGCCGAAGCGCGCTATGAAATCCGCGGCGGCGCGCTGCATCGCCGGCAGGTCGGTGACCTCGGCAAGGTAGATCGCGGATGCGCCCGATAAACTTGCCGCCACCGCCTTGAGTTTGGGTTCGCTGCGCCCGAGCAGACCTACGCTTGCGCCACGCCGTGAGTAGAGTTGCGCCAGGGCCGCGCCAATGCCGCTCGATCCGCCGGTGATGAACACCGATTGCTGCATCATGCGCTCATCGCAAGGCCGCGTTGCCGCCGCGTCTCGCGAATCAGGAAATCCACCACGGCGGGAACGCTTTCGTGGCGGACATCCGGCATCATGGTCGTCGACGTGATGTAGCGGCCGTCGATGCCCATGGTTGGAACCCCTTCGATCTTGTACGCCTCCTGCAGGCGCGCGCCGCGCGCGAGCCCGTTTTTTACCGCCGCCGAACGATACGCCGCGACAAAGCGCTTGCGTGAAACGCCGTGCGCAGCGGCAAAATCGGTCATCTCGGTCTCGTTGGCAAGCGGCCGGCCTTGCTGGTGAATGGCATCGTAGATCAGCGGATGCAGGCGCTCGGTCTGGCGCAGCGCCTCGATGGTGTAGTAGAGCTGCGCGTGCGGTGCCCAGTCATCGTGGAACACCGCCGGCACGCGGTGAAACATGACATCGCCGGGCAGCGTTTTGATCCAGGGCTCGATAACGGGCTCGAAGGCGTAGCAATGCGGGCAGCCATACCAGAAGAACTCGATCACCTCGATCCGGGTCGGGCTTACCGGCGGCAGCGGCGGCGACAGCAACTGGTATTCGAATCCCGCCTCTGGCGCCTTTTGCTGCGCCAGCATCGGGATCGGCGCCAGCGCCAGGCTTCCCAGGCCCAGCAGGATACTGCGGCGTAGCGGATTCATCGGGCGCCCGGCAGTTACTTGACCTGATTACTTGGGCAGCCGGTGATACTTGCGCGCTTCACCGATCAGGTAATCGACCACCGGCAGCACCGCCTCGTGCGAGTTTCCCACCATGGTCGCGCTCGTAACGAAGCGCCCGTCGACGCCCATGGTCGGGACGCCGTCGATGGCATATGCCTTTTGCAGCTCGTTGCCGCGCAGCACGTTGTTTTGCACGGTGAACGAGCGATACGCCTCGATGAACTTGGCGCGCGGCACGCCGTTTTTTTCGAGGAAGTCGGCGATCGCGGTCTCGTTGGATAGCGTCTGCTGCTGCGACTGCACGGCGTCGAAAATCGTTTTGTGCAGGCGCTCGGTTTCTCCCAGAATCTCCAGCGAGTAATACAGCATGGCGTGGGGAACCCAGGCTTTGTTGAAAGCCGCTGGCACGCGATGGAAATTGACCCCGGGCGGCAGTTTCTTGATCCAGGGCTCGATAATGGGCTCGAACGCATAGCAATGCGGGCAGCCGTACCAGAAAAACTCGATTACCTCGACCCGGAGCTTGCTCTCGGGCGGCAGCGGCGGCGTCACCAGCCGGTATTCGACTCCCGCCTGCGGTACTTTGCGCTGCGCAAGCACGCGGGCGGCCCCGAGTACGAGAGGAACGGAGCCAAGAGTGGACAGCAACCTGCGGCGAAACGGATTCATCAACAACTCCTATGCGGGAAAGCTTTTCGATTGCGGAACCACCGCCGGGTTCGCAGAGGCAGACGGACGGCACATGGACGCAAATGAGCGGCCGGCGCCGTTATTTTTTCGCGGCGCGCTCCATCCTGGCGCGAACGATCAGCTGGTCCACCGTCGGCAGCAGGTGTTCCAGCCCGCCCGCCATGCTGCTGGTGGTGAGGTATTTGCCGTCGATCGCGAACGCCGGGATGCGCGTGATGCCGTATTGTTCTGTCAGTTTCTGGGCGTTTGCCACTTTGGCGGTGGTTTCGTCGCTTTTGTAAATTTCGGCGAATTTGTCGCGGTCGATGTAGTTGCGCCGCGCCCAGTCGAACATTTCCTTTTCATCCGACAGGCTGAGGCCGTCGATGTGCATCGAGTCGAACACGTGCCGGTGCAGGCTTAGCTTGTCCAGCTTCTCCAGCGTGTAATAAGTGCGGGCCATCGGCGACCATTTGTCGGGACGCACCACCGGCACGCGGCGATATTGCACGTCGGCGGGCAGGCTCGGTATCCACTTGGTAATGAGCGGCAGGGCCTCGTTGCAATACGGGCAGCCGTAATAAAAAAACTCGATGACTTCGATCTTGTCGCCGCTGATTATTGGCTGCGGCGGGTTCATCACCTGGAATTCCTTGCCGGGCGTGAGCTCGGCAAACGCCGTGCTCGCGGCGATGAGACCGATGCAGAAGAACAGCAGCGCCTTGCCAACGCGAGGCCATGGGTTTGCCATCATGTCAGTCTCCCGAGTGAACGTGCTGGGCGATGCCCAATACCACCCAATTCCCGCTTATTGAATTTCATGGGCGCGAGCGCAGCAGACCTTTACCGCGGCGCGTCTTTTACCTTGATCATTGTCGCTTCAATGCCGTTTTCCGCAAGCTGTTGGCGCAGCTTGCCGGTATCCTCGATTTTGGCATAAGGCCCGATCAGCACCCGGTTCCAGATGCCTTTCTCGCCGAGATCCGAAGTCTGCACCGCGGCTTCCACCCCGATCAACGCCAGGCGCGCCTTCAGATTTTCGGCATCAGCGCAGTTCTGAAACGAACCCGCCTGCAGGAAAAATTTGATCTTGCCGGAATCCACCGGGGCGGCCTGCCCCGCCTGCTTGATCTGCTGATCGGTCACCGGCTCTTCAGTGCCCGGAAGTATTTTGTAGAAGTCGAATCGCGGCCGGTCCGGCGCGGTTTGCTGGCCCGGCAGCTGGCCCACCGCCGGCGGCATTCCCGTGCCCTGGGCGCCGCCTACGCCGTTGATAGCCGGGACGGGCTCCGGCGGCACCGGGCTGGTTTTCTCCGGCGGCTTGAACCGGTTGACGAACGGAATTTGCGCATGGTTCATATACCAGGCGACGCCGACCGCGATGGCAAGCCCCAGCAACAGGCCGATGAAAATGCCGATCAGCAGGCTGCCGCCGGGGCGCGGCTTGTTGGCGGGGATGTTCCTGGGTTTGTAATCGCGGCTCATTTATTTATCCGGTGATTGCGGGATCATGCCTTCCCCACCATGCTCTCGGGCGCGGATACGCCGAGCAGGCCCAGCCCGTTTTTCAATACCTGGCGGACCGCGAGGGTCAGTGCAAGCCGCGCCTGCTTCAAAGGCTCGTCGCCGACCAGGATGCGCTCCGCATTATAGTAACTGTGGAAAGCCGCTGCCAGTTCCCTCAGATAAAAGGCGATCTGGTAAGGCGCGAACTCGCGCGCGGCGATTTCCACGGTTTCGGGAAAGTCGCCGATCAGTCTCAACAGCTCAAGCTCGCGCGCGCCGGTGAGCGGCGAACGATCGATGCCGGTCAGCGAGTCCGCATCGCCGCCCCATTGCCGCAATACGCTGCAGATGCGGGCGTGCGCGTACTGCACGTAGTACACCGGGTTTTCCTCGGACTGCGATTTGGCGAGGTCGACATCGAACACGAATTCGGTATCGCCCTTGCGCGACACAAGGAAGAAGCGCGTGGCGTCGCGCCCGACTTCGTCGATCAGCTCGCCCAGCGTGATGTAGCTGCCGGCGCGTTTGGAAAGCTTGACTTCGCTGCCGCCCCGCATGACCGTGACCATGTTATGCAGCACGTAGTCGGGATAGCCCTTCGGGATACCCATGTCGAGCGCCTGCAGGCCCGCGCGCACGCGCGTGACCGTGCTGTGGTGGTCCGCGCCCTGGACGTTGACAACGTGGCGGAAGCCGCGTTCCCACTTGGTCAGGTGATAGGCGACATCGGGAACGAAATAAGTATAGGAACCGTCGGACTTTTTCATCACGCGGTCCTTGTCGTCGCCAAAGTCCGTGGTACGCAGCCACAGGGCGCCGTCCTGCTCGAAGGTGTGGCCGGCTGCTATCAGGGCCTTGACCGTCTGTTCGACCCGGCCGTCGGTATAGAGCGAGGATTCCAGATAATAGATATCGAAGCGCACGCCGAAGGCCGCGAGATCCTGGTCCTGCTCGCGGCGCAGTTCCCGCACCGCGAAGCGGGTGATCGCGTCGAGATCGCCGGCGTGCTTGCCGCCTTCGTCCAGATAACGCTGCGCGATTTCGCGCACGTAGTCGCCCTGGTAGCCGGCCTCGGGAAATACGATGGATTCCCCCAGCAACTCGCGCAGCCTTGCCTGCACCGACAGCCCCAGGTTCTGGATCTGCACGCCAGCGTCGTTGTAATAGAACTCGCGCGAGACCTGCCAGCCCTGGAATTCCAGTAAGGCGGCGATGGCGTCGCCCAGCACGGCCTGCCGCCCATGCCCAACATGCAGGGGGCCGGTAGGATTGGCGGAAACGAACTCGACCATCACCTGCTGGCCGCGCATGCGATCCGAGCGGCCGTAGCTGCCGGCTTCCTTCAGCACGTCGCCGATGGCGCGTTGCGGTGCTTGCGGCCGCAGATAGAAATTGATGAAACCGGGTCCGGCGATTTCGGTCTTCGCCACCCAGTCGGAAGGCGGCAGCGCCGCGATGATCTGTTGCGCGAGTTCCCGCGGGTTGCGCTTTACGATGCGCGAGAGCTGCATCGCAAGGTTGCAGGCGTAATCGCCGTGCGCCGATTGTTTGGGCCGCTCGAGATACACCAGCGTCGCCGGCTGCTGTGGCGCGACCTTGGCCAGGGCGGTGGTCAACAACTCCGACAAATGGGCTTTGATTTCGGCGGACATGCAAGTTCTTGCGGAAAAACGTGAAATTATACAGTGAACGCCGGGCAGGTCCTGCCGGTTACGCCGTTGGTACGCTTCGCCCCCGCCGGGTAGCGTCTGCTAACATCGGGCTCGCGCCGATTGATCGCTGCGATGACCGAGCTCTTCATAACAGGATTTTTGCTGTCTCTATCGCTATGCCTCGATCTGGGCATCGTCAACGTGGCCGCGTTCTCGACGGCCGCGACGCGCGGCGCCCGGCCTGCATTCGTGTTGGGCATCGGCTCATGTTTTGGCGACCTGACTTACGCCGTCATCGCCATGCTGGGCGTCGCGAGCTTCCTGCACTTCGAAGTCGTGCGCTGGGTGCTGTGGCTGGGCGGCAGCGCGATTCTGGTTTATCTCGCGGTAAAAATGCTGATCCAGAGTTTCCGTGCGCCGGCTTTCATCGCTGATCCCGCAGCCGGGACAGAGGCGTCAGCCGGCAGGCGCTTTGCGGGCGACTTCGGCAAGGGCTTTGCGATGGCCATCGCCTCGCCCTCGGCCATACTCTGGTTTGCCTCGGTCGGCGGCAGCCTGATCGCGACGACAGCGGGCAACGCGGCCAATCCCTGGCCGTTCTTCCTGGGATTTTTTGTCTGCGGCCTCGCCTGGTCCGCATTTGTCGCGCTGACCGGAAGCCGCATCCACCGGCACGCGGCGGAAGCCGGCTTCGCGCGCCTGTTCGTGCGAGGGCTTGCCGCGGTTTCGGCGTTGCTGTTTGCAGCGCTCGCCGCCAAAGTCATGATCGACGGCTATCGCAGCCTGCTCTAGTTTCAGCTTCGGTGAATACAAGGGACGGCTCAAAGCGTTACAATCCCCGCCCATCACAACGTTAGGCGGAATCCATCATGGGTAGAGGCGATAAGCGCACCACCAAGGGCAAGACTTTCAAAGGCAGCTACGGCATCACCCGGCCGCATCATAAAAAAGTCGCGGCCAAGGGCAAGAAGGCCGCTGCCAAGAAGTAGAGACTCGCCTTGAGCGCGGCCGATATCGCGAACGATCTCGCGTTTCTTGCCGAGACGCCCAAGCGCGTCGCGACGCTGGTACAGGGACTCGACCGCGACCAGATGCGCATCCGCGGGCCAGGCGACGGCTTCAGCGCGGTGGAACAGGTCTGCCACCTGCGCGATGTCGAGCAAGACGGCTATACGGTGCGAGCGCGCCGCATGTTAGAGGAGGACGATCCGCAGCTCGCCAGCGTCGACGGCAGCCAGCTCGCAATCGAGCGCGATTACCAGTCGCAGAACCTGGCGATGGCGCTGTTGGCGTTTGACACCTTGAGACACGAAACGCTGCATCTCATCAAGAATGCCTCGGCCGCCCAATTGGAGCGCCGCGGGCATTTCGCCGATTGCCCGGCGTTCACCGTCAGCGGACTCGCGCGCATGATGCGCGAGCACGACACGGAACATCTGGCCGAACTCGAAGCGCTGCGTTCGCAGCTAAAAGCCTAGAATTCGATCGGGTCGACGTCCAGGCTCCATCGCACCTGACCGCGGCGCAAATCGTAAATCAGCGCGGTCCATTCGTGCAGGAAATCCTGCAACGCCGGCCGCGAGCGCGATTCCACCAGTAACTGCGCGCGCTCGCGCGAGGCGCGGCGGGTCAGCGTCATCGGCACCGGGTCGTAAATCTGCACGCGGTGACTGGAAGCGGCCTGCGCCGGCGGCAGCGCGCGCGCCGTCTTCAAAAAATCCAGCGCTTCAGAGAGCCGTTCGGCTTCGGCGCGCAGCATGGCCTGGTACATATAAGGAGGAAAGCCGGCCGCCTCGCGTTCAGCGAGCTGGATCCTGGCGAATTCCTCGAAATCGTGATGCGCAAGCGCGCGATACAGGGGATGTCCGGGATGCTCGGTCTGGATCAGCACTTCGCCTGGCAGATCGGCGCGGCCGGCGCGGCCCGATACCTGCAACAGCGTGGAAAACAATCGCTCGGGCGCCCGATAATCGGCCGCGAACAACGCGCTGTCCGAATTGAGGATGCCCACCAACGTGAGCTTGGGGAAGTCGTGGCCCTTGGCGAGCATCTGGGTGCCAACCAGGATATCGGCCTCCCCCGCATGAATGGCCGCAAGCAATTTTTCCCAGGCGCGTTTGGTGCGCGTGCTGTCGCGATCGACCCGCACCACGCGCGCCGACGGGAAGCGCTCGCGCACGGTTTCTTCGATGCGCTGGGTGCCGCGCCCGAACGGGTGGATGTCCTGGTTGCCGCAGGTGGGGCAGGCGCGCGGAATCTCGGATTGGTGGCCGCAATGGTGGCAGCGCAGCACGCGATCGGCGAGATGCAGCACCAGGTGGCTTGAGCAACGCGGACAACCCGACACCCAGCCGCAGGCAGTGCAGGCGAGCACCGGCGCATAACCGCGGCGATTGAGAAAAATCAGGCTTTGCTCGCCGCGCCGCAATCGTTCGTCGATGGCGTCGGTGAGTTCCGGGCTCAAGCCCTGTTCCAGTTTTTTGCCGCGGGTATCGATGCTCCGTATCGGCGGCAGCACCGCGTCTTCCACCGCGCGGTCCACCAGTCTTAGCAGGTGATAACGGCCTGACAGCGCGTGCGCGTAGGTTTCGAGCGAAGGCGTGGCCGAACCGAGGACCACCGGCACGCCTCGCGCCTTGGCCCGGTAAATCGCGACATCGCGCGCCGAATAACGCATGCCGTCCTGTTGCTTGAAGGACGTATCGTGCTCTTCGTCGACCACGATCAGCGCAAGACCGGGCAGCGGTGTGAGCACGGCAAGGCGGGTCCCGAGCACGATCTGCGCCGCGCCGGATTGCGCGGCCAGCCAGTGCGCCGTGCGTTCACCGTCCGAGAGCGAGCTATGCAGGCTGACGATGTGGGCATCGGGAAAACGTCCGCGAAACCATTGCTCGAGCTGCGGCGTGAGGCTGATTTCGGGCACCAGCACCAGTGTCTGGCCGCCATTGCTTAGGCGCTCGGCGATCAGCCGCACATAAACTTCGGTCTTGCCGCTGCCGGTGATGCCGTGCAGCACGAAAACACCGAACTTCTTTCCCTGCGCCTCGATGTCGGCGATCGCGCGCGCCTGTTCCGCGGTCGGCGCGTGGAAATCGACGAAACGATTGCCGCGCTGCACGCTGGCTTCGACCAGCCGCACCAGGCCGGCCTTCAAAAGGGTTCTGGCAGCGGCCGGCAGACCGGGCGCAATCGCCGCGAGCTCAGTGTGGCTCACGCTCATTCGCTGTTCCAGCAGCCCAATTAGTGCGCGCTGCTGTTTTGCCCGCTTGTTTACCTTGTTCAGCGCATCTGCCGCGCTCTCACTCAGCGCATATACTTGGCTGCGCTGCATGCGAAACGGCCTGGCGCTGCGCAAGGGCAGGGGCAGGGCATTGAACAACGCTTCGCCCAACGGATGCTGATAGTAAGTGCTCAGGAAGCCTGCAAGCTTGATGAGCTCGCGCGGCAGCGGCGGAAAGTCGGTGAGCACCGCGGAGATTTTTTTGATGCGGTGCGATTCGACTGCGGCTTCGGACGCGTGCTCGAGTACGTAACCCACCATTTCGCGGCGGCCGAACGGCACTCTGACCCTTGCGCCGATGCCGGGCGCACGGTCTTCATCGCATGCGTAATCGAATAGAGTGGGCAACGGAACGTTGAGCGCTACGCGAAGAAATTTCATCGTTGCGTTGGTGGCCGCACGCTGGGAAATGGCGTCGTTGTTGGAGTTACGGAAAACATACTTGCAAGCCTCGCAGCAGTTACGAAGCTGAGCTTGCGATGTTTCGAGAATTGCTACCTAACTACCTATTGTTTAACCCGTTTTCGACTAATACACAATTTCTGTGGGTAACTTTGTGGACAACCCACGACCACTGGAGGGCCGCCCCTCTGAGAACGTGCAAAAGAGTTAAATTGCCAAAAAAAGCATCAGCGCTAAACGCTTTTAATTCAATGAGTTGACTATAGTCATGCAAATGGAATAGAAAAAAACCTTGTGCAGCAAGGAACTTCGCTATTTTGTGAATAAGTCAAGCATTTCGACCGCCGGGAAAGTCCCCATTGTTACAAGGTTTTAGCTGTTTCCCGATCGTGTCTTGCGGCTGTAATCATGCACCGACTCGACGAGCACGGCGACGTTTTCCGGCGCTGTGAACTGCGATATTCCGTGGCCCAGATTAAACACGTGACCGTTGTTGTTGCCGAAACCGTCGAGAATTTTTTTTGTCTCGCGGCGAATCGAGTCCGCATCGCCGAACAAGGCCAAGGGATCGAGGTTGCCCTGCAACGCGACGCGCTCGCCGACAAGTTTTCGCGCAGCGCTGAGGTTAACGCTCCAATCGAGTCCCATTGCATCGCAGCCGCTGCGGCTGATTTCATCCAGCCAGTTGCCGCAACCCTTGGTGAACAGGATACTCGGCACGCGCACGCCGTCGCGCTCGCGTGTGAGACCTCCGATCACGCGCCGCATGTAAGCCAGCGAAAATTCGAGGTAGTCGGCGTGCGCGAGCATGCCGCCCCAGGTATCGAAAATCATCACGGCGTGCACGCCGGCCTCGATTTGCGCATTCAGATAATCGGTAACCGCCTTCGCGTTGATTTCCAGCACGCGGTGCAGCAGCTCCGGACGCTTGTAGAGCATGGTTTTGACGGTGCGAAAATCCTCCGATGCGCCGCCCTCGATCATGTAGCAGGCGAGCGTGAACGGACTGCCTGAAAATCCGATCAGCGGCAACGAACCGTCGAGCGCGCGGAGGATTTCCCTGACCGCGTCGAGCACGTAGCGCAGCTCGACCGTGGGATCGGGCGCGCAAAGGTCGCGGATTTCCCATTCCTCGCGCAACGGGCGCTCGAACTTCGGGCCTTCGCCTTCGACGAAATAAAGGCCCAGCCCCATGGCGTCCGGCACCGTCAGAATGTCGGAAAACAGAATCGCGGCGTCGAGGTCGAAGCGCGCGAGGGGCTGCATGGTCACCTCGGTCGCGAGGTCGGGCGATTTACACAGATCGAGGAAGCTGCCTGCGCGGCGGCGGGTCTCCTGGTATTCCGGCAGGTAACGCCCGGCCTGGCGCATCAGCCACACCGGCGTGTAGTCGGTGGGCTCGCGCAGCAGTGCCCGCAGGAAGGTGTCGTTGCGGAGCCGCTTCATGCGCCTGCCCTGGCCGCTATCAGCGCCGACGCCAATTCGGCGAATCCCTGGCCGCAACGCGTCTGCGTCACGTAGGCGGGCGGGGTTTCGAGCCTGGACGCAGCCTCGCGCACGTTTGCCACACCGACCGAGTAGGGAAAATACGCGAACATCGGCGCATCGTTGGGCGAGTCGCCGATGAAAACGAAATGTTCGCGCTCACCGTCGAGGTCGCAATTGAAACGCTCGTGCATCAGCGTCTTCGTCATGTCGAGCTTGTCGTAATCGCCATACCAGCCGTTGACGTGTATCGAACTCAGTTTCGCGCTCATGCCGGATTCGCGCATGATGGCGAGGATACGGTCCACCTCGGTTTCGGGCAAGCGCGGCACGTCTTCGCAGAAGTCGATCGCCAGATCGGCCTCGCGGTACTGTTGATCGGAAGCGTAGGCCGCGCCCGACACTTCCTGAAGTATGCGCTCGCCTACGGCGCGCAGCCGTTCGCGATTGCGTTTGCGTTCCGCCTCGTTCGCGGCATAGCGTTTGATGAACTTGCTTGCCTGTCTGTCGTACATAAAATAGAAGGCGCCGTTTTCGCCGACCACCGCATCGACCGGCCACATGCGCGCGATATGGTCGCACCAGCCCGCCGGCCGGCCGGTGACAGGCATCACTTGCAATCCGGCTCGTTGCAGGCGCTCCATCGCGCCATAGGCTTCGGCGGTCAGGTGGCCATCGGTGGTGAGCGTATCGTCGATATCGCAGAACACGCCGCGCATGCGCGCGAGCACCGCGCGCGGAAGTTCAGATAGCGGGCGCATCAGCGCTTGGCTTCAAACCACAAGGCGACGCGCTCGCGCTCGGCGGGCGTCATGTGCAGGCCGCACTTGGTGCGCCGCCACAGAACATCCTCTGCGCTTTGCGCCCATTCGTTCGCCACCAGGTAGTTGAGTTCGCATTCGTAGAGGCCGCCGCCAAAGCGCTCGCCCAGTCCCGCCTCGTCCTGCGCGCCGGCGATCACGTCGCGCGCGAGCGTGCCGTGCCGGCGCAGCAGGCGCCGCAACCAGAGCCCGGGGAGGCGCGGGAAAGCGAGTTCATATTCGTCGAGCAGCGCCGAAAAATCGCGATCCTCGAAATTCCCGCCCGGCAGGGCCTCGTCTCCGGTCCACGGCCGCTTAGCCTTGGTCCAGGGCTCGAGCTTTTGCATCGCGTGCTCGGCGAGCTTGCGGTAGGTCGTGATCTTGCCGCCGAAAACCGACAGCAGCGGCGGCGCCTTCTGGTCCGCACCGGCATCCACCAGCAACTGATAATCGCGGGTGACCGCCGAAGGGTTGGCGCTGCCGTCGTCATACAAGGGCCGCACGCCGCTGTAGCTCCAGATGACTTCCGCCGGCGTCACCGGGCGCGCGGTATAGCGGCTGGCGGCAGAACATAAATAAGCGATCTCGTCCACAGAAATTGCAGCCTCAATTTGATCGACGGCAACGTCGGTAGTGCCGATCAGGGTGAATTCGCGCTCGTAGGGAATCAGGAAAATCACGCGTCCATCGGGATTTTGCAGGATGAACGCGTGGCGGCGCGCGTGAATACGCGGCACCACGATGTGGCTGCCCTTCACCAGTCTTACCTTGCCCGGGCTCGCAATCGCCAGCTCGTTGTCGAGCAGGTGCTTGACCCAGGGACCCGCCGCGTTGACCAGGATGCGGGCGCTTACGCCGCGCTCGCCGCTTTGATCTTGCACGCGCGCGCGCCAGAGCCCATCGATGCGGGCGGCCGCGGTCAGCCGGGTTCGCGGCAGAACCGTCGCGCCGTGCGCAACCGCCGAGCGCGCGTTCAGCACCACCAGCCGCGCATCGTCCACCCAGCCGTCGGAATAAGTGAATCCCCTGGCGAATTCGGGTTTGAGGCCCGCGCCGTAGCCGTGCGGCAGCAGGCTTACGCTGCGCGATTTCGGCAAGGTGGTGCGGCCGCCGATGTGATCGTAAAGAAACAGGCCCATGCGGATCATCCACGCCGGCCGCAGGTGCTTTTCGTGTGGCAAAACGAATTCCAGCGGCCAGATAATGTGAGGCGCGATTTTTAGCAATACCTCGCGTTCGGCCAGCGCCTCGGCCACCAGCCGGAATTCGTAATACTCGAGGTAGCGCAGGCCGCCGTGAATCAGCTTGGTCGCTTTGGACGAAGTCTGGCCGGCGAAGTCGCCCTGTTCCACCAGCAACACCGACAAGCCGCGGCCGGCCGCGTCGCGCGCGATGCCGACGCCGTTGATGCCGCCGCCGACAATCAGCAGGTCATAGGGCGCATTGGCGCTCATGCCTTCAAGGCTCCGCGAACGCGCTCGATGAGCCGCTCGACGTAAGCCTGGTCCTGATATACCCCGAAACCAAAGCGCAGGCGCGGGCCGCGGCGGTCTACACGGATTTTCTTCTCGCTCAACCGCGCTTCGACTTCGGCGGCTTTCGCCAAGTCGAAGGTGAGGAAATTTCCGCGCGGGCTGCCGGCGCCGGGAACCAGGGCGGACACCGGCAGCGGATGATGGCCGTCAACCGTCAACGCCGCCAATAGCTGGTCCTCCAGTTTTACCGCGTGCTGATGAATTTCCCGCGGCGTGATGCCAAGCCCGTGCAGCCATTGCATGACTGCGTTAAAGCGGTAGAGGCCCGAAGCGTCGAAAGTCGAGCCCCAGAAACGAAATGCCTTGTCGCCGTAACCGGTCAATCCCGCGCCCTTGTCGGCAAGGCGCCCGAATTCGCTATACCAGCCGGTCGACATCGGCCTTAACTCGCAACCCGGCGGGATGGCGAGAAAGCAGCAACCCTCGCCGCTTTGCGCATATTTATAGCCGCCAGCGGTGTAGAACACGCGGTCCCGGATCGCTGATAAGTCGATGGGCAGGGCACAAAACGCATGATAGCCGTCGATGGCGACGACTGCGCCCGGAGCACAACGCCCGACGATGCGCTCGAGATCCCCAACGACGAAGGCGGAATCGAAAAACACGTGGGATAACCAGACCATGTCATGCGGCGTCGCCAAAGCAGCGATAAATCGCTCGGCAAAAGTCTCGAAGGGATCGGCCGACACACGCGTGACTTTGAGCCGCCCGGTTTCTTCAAGCCGTTTGGCCTGCCGGCCGAAACTATGAAATTCGGATGCGGTGGTAACCAGGTGCAGCGGTTTCGACCAGTCAAGACAGGAAAACAGGCGCACCGCGAACTCGTGAACGTTGGGCGCGAAAGCCACGAGTTCGGGATCGTCGAGTTTCAACAGGCGCGCGACATGGGCCTGAGCCTGCGGCACGACTTCGCCGAATATATGGGTCCACTTGCGGTTAGTGAGCTTGACCGAATCGTCCCAATACTGGAGCTGGGCGGCGCGCGCAACGTCCGGCCACGGATGATGGCTGTGAGCGGCGAAATGCAACTCGTCGCCACAGCGCTTGAAATATTCGGTGTAATGCGCGGCAAGCATGGTCAATTATAGTGCCGTGACACGCGGGGACAAGGCGGCCAGGCACCAACAAAAAAGGCAGCCGCAGCCGCCTTTTTGGCTCAAGCGCCCGCGGTTCATCTCCGTTGCCGCAGCTTGCGGATGGCGGCGATCTGCGCGGCCATCATTGCGTACTCGGCCTGCATGGTGGCGATTTCCAATTTGTCGCGGGAATTGTTAATTGCATCCTTCGCGCGCTGCATCGCCTCGGTAGCCCTCGCTTCGTCGAGGTCGGTGCCGCGAATTGCGGTATCCGCCAGCACCGTCACGACCTTGGGCTGCACTTCGAGGATTCCGCCCGCCACGAAAATAAGCTCTTCCTCGGCACCCGGCGGCTTGATGCGCACCGAGCCTGGCCTGATGCGTGTGATCAACGGGGTGTGCTGCGGATAAATGCCGAGTTCGCCGTCTTCTCCGGGCAGTACCACGAACTCCGCCTCGCCCGAATAGACGTTTTGCTCGTTGCTGACGACATCGACATGCAGGGTATGTGCCATCGCTACGCCTTATTGGAGGGACTTGGCCTTTTCGATGGCTTCTTCGATTGCGCCGACCATGTAAAACGCCTGCTCGGGAATGTTGTCGCACTCGCCGTTGACGATCATTTTGAAGCCTTTGATGGTGTCCTTGAGCGAAACGTATTTGCCGGGGGAACCGGTAAACACTTCCGCCACGTGAAAGGGCTGCGACAGGAAGCGCTGGATTTTACGGGCGCGGGCCACCGCCAATTTGTCTTCCGGCGACAGTTCGTCCATGCCAAGGATCGCAATAATGTCGCGCAGTTCCTTGTAGCGCTGCAGCGTCGCCTGCACTGACCGCGTCGTGTTGTAGTGATCCTCGCCGATCACGTTGGGGTCGATCTGGCGCGAAGTCGAGTCGAGCGGATCCACTGCCGGGTAGATACCCAGCGAAGCGATATCGCGCGACAGCACCACCGTTGCGTCGAGGTGACCGAAAGTGGTGGCGGGCGAAGGATCGGTCAAGTCGTCTGCCGGCACGTACACCGCCTGGATCGAGGTGATGGAACCGGTCTTGGTCGAGGTGATGCGTTCCTGCAGGCGTCCCATTTCTTCGGCCAGCGTCGGCTGGTAACCCACTGCGGAAGGCATGCGGCCCAGCAGTGCCGAGACTTCGGTACCGGCCAGCGTGAAACGATAAATGTTATCGACGAAGAACAGGATGTCGCGGCCTTCGTCGCGGAAACGCTCGGCCATGGTGAGACCGGTGAGCGCCACGCGCAGGCGGTTGCCGGGCGGCTCGTTCATCTGGCCGAACACCATCGCGACTTTTGAGTCTTCCAGCTTGTCGAGCTTGATCACGCCGGCTTCCGACATTTCGTGATAGAAGTCGTTGCCCTCGCGCGTGCGCTCGCCGACGCCGGCAAACACCGACAGGCCGCTGTGCTGGGTGGCGATGTTGTTAATGAGCTCGAGCATGTTCACCGTCTTGCCCACGCCGGCGCCGCCGAACAGGCCGACCTTGCCGCCCTTGGCGAACGGGCAGATGAGGTCGATAACCTTGATGCCGGTTTCCAGCAGTTCGGTCGAGGGCGACAGTTCGTCGAATTTGGGCGCGGCCTGGTGAATCGAGCGGCGCTCGTCGGTTTTGATCGGGCCGCGCTCGTCGATGGGCCGGCCCAGTACATCCATGATGCGGCCGAGTGTCGCTTCGCCCACCGGCACCGAAATCGGCACGCCGCTCGCGGTGATTTTCATGCCGCGGCGCAGGCCGTCGGAGGAGCCCATGGCAATGGTGCGCACGATGCCATCGCCGAGTTGCTGCTCGACTTCGAAGGTGAGGCCCTTTTCCGCGAGCTTGTTGTTGGGATCGTCGACCAGGGTCAGCGCTTCGTAAACCTTGGGCATAGCGTCGCGCGGAAACTCGATGTCGATCACCGCGCCGATGCACTGGACGATGGTGCCTTGTGCTTGTGCCATAGTTCTTCCTTGTCAAACCTGAATGCGTTGGTTAAACCGCCGCCGCGCCGGCTTTTTGTTTTGGTCGCCGACCGTGCGGCGTCATACTGCCGCCGCGCCGGCGACGATTTCTGAAAGCTCTTTCGTAATCGCTGCCTGGCGTGACTTGTTATAAATCAGGGTCAGGTCTTCGATCACGTCACCGGCATTGTCCGACGCCGCCTTCATCGCCACCATGCGCGCGGACTGTTCCGACGCCATGTTTTCCGACAGCGCCTGGTACACGATGGCTTCGATATAGCGCGTCAGCACCTGGTCGAGCACGGCTTTGGCGTCTGGCTCGTATATGTAATCCCAGGCGCCTTCGGGAGAGCCGAGCTTTTCGCCGGATAGCGGCAGCAGTTGTTCGGCGACCGCTTCCTGGCTCATGGTATTGATGAACTTGGTGTAGAAAACCACCAGCCGGTCGAAATGCTTATCGGTGTAGCCGTCGAGCATGACTTTGATGGTGCCGATCAGCTTTTCCATTTGCGGCTTGTCGCCAAGCTGGGTGACTTGCGACACCACCTTGGCGCCGAGGCGCTGCATGAAGCCCAGGCCCTTGTTGCCGATGCAGCACACTTCGAACTGCTGGCCTTGGGCTTCCCAGTCTTTCATCATGGTGAGCGCAAGACGCTGCACGTTGGTGTTCAAGCCGCCGCACAGCCCCTTGTCGGTGGTGATTATGATGATGCCGGTCTTCTTGGCATCAGCCCGCTCGACCAGGAAAGGATGGCGGTATTCCGGGTTGGCGTGCGAAATATGCGCTGCGACATTGCGGATTTTTTCGCCGTAGGGGCGCGCCGCGCGCATGCGCTCCTGCGCCTTCCGCATTTTGGAGGCGGCGACCATTTCCATGGCCTTGGTGATCTTGCGCGTGTTTTGCACGCTCTTGATCTTGGTGCGTATTTCCTTGCTGCCGGGCATTCTTGCTCCTGTGCTCGCCGAATCTGGTCTCTGGTACCAGGTCTCTAGATCGTCCCGCTCTTTTTCCAATCCTCGATCGCGGCTTTGAGCGCCTTTTCTTCGTCGGCGCTCATATCCTTTTTCGTTTCGATGCTGCCAATCAGCGCCGCGTATTTGGATTTGATGTAATCCTTCAGGCTCTTTTCCGCCGACAGCGCTTTTTTCACTTCGATGTCGTCGAAATAGCCGTTGTTGACGGCGAACAGCGTGAGCACCATTTCCGAGACTTCCAGCGGCTGGTACTGCGGCTGCTTCATGAGCTCGGTCACCATGCGTCCGCGCTCGAGTTGCTTGCGCGTGGATTCGTCGAGGTCGGAAGCGAATTGCGCGAACGCCGCCAGCTCGCGGTATTGCGCGAGCGCGAGACGCACGCCGGCGCCGACGTCTTTGCGCTTCATCACCTTGGTCTGCGCCGCGCCGCCCACCCGCGACACCGAGACACCGGCGTTGATCGCGGGACGGATGCCGGCGTTGAACAAGTCGGTTTCCAAAAAGATCTGGCCATCGGTAATCGAAATCACATTGGTCGGCACGAAGGCCGAGACGTCGCCGGCCTGGGTTTCGATCACCGGCAGCGCGGTGAGCGAGCCGGTCTTGCCCTTGACCGCGCCCTTGGTGAATTTCTCGACGTATTCCTCATTCACGCGCGCGGCGCGCTCCAGCAGGCGCGAGTGCAGGTAGAACACGTCGCCGGGATAGGCTTCGCGGCCCGGCGGGCGGCGCAACAGCAGCGACACCTGGCGGTAAGCCCACGCCTGCTTGGTCAGGTCATCATAAATGATCAGCGCGTCCTGGCCGCGATCGCGGAAGTATTCGCCCATGGTGCAGCCGGAATACGGCGCGATGTATTGCATGGCGGCGGACTCGGGTGCGGTCGCCGCGACGATAATGGTGTAGGCCATGGCGCCGTGCTCTTCGAGCTTGCGCACCACGTTGGCAATGGTCGATGCCTTCTGGCCCACTGCAACGTAGATGCAGAAGAGATCTTTGCCTTTCTGATTAATGATGGTGTCGACCGCAACGGCGGTCTTGCCGGTCTGGCGGTCGCCGATAATGAGCTCGCGCTGGCCGCGGCCGACCGGCACCATGGCGTCGATCGATTTCAATCCGGTCTGCACCGGCTGCGACACGGATTTACGCGCAATCACGCCGGGTGCGACTTTTTCGATGACGTCCGAAAGCTTGGCGTTGATCGGTCCCTTGCCGTCGATCGGCATGCCCAGCGAATTCACCACGCGGCCGATGAGCTCCGGCCCGATGGGCACGGAGAGAATCTGCCCGGTGCATTTCACCGTGTCGCCCTCCGAAATATGCTCGTATTCGCCGAGCACCACGGAGCCGACTGAATCGCGTTCGAGATTCAGCGCGAGGCCAAAAGTGTTGTTCGGAAACTCCAGCATTTCGCCCTGCATCACGTCGGCGAGGCCGTGCACGCGGCAAATGCCGTCGGTCACCGACACCACCGTGCCTTGAGTGCGAATCTCGGCGTCCACGCCGAGGTTCTGGATCTTGCTTTTCAGCAGTTCGCTGATTTCGGATGGATTGAGTTGCATGTTGCGGTTCTCCGATATTCCAATTCTTCACGGCGCCCGGCAGGCGCCCGGGTATTCTTATGCCTTGAGTGCTACCGCCATGTTGGCAAGCTTGGCCTGCACCGAGGCGTCGATCACTTCGTCGCCCACCGCGATGCGCACTCCGCCGATGAGCGAGGGATCGACGGTGACATGCGCTTCAACCTTGCGTTTGAACTTGCGTTCCAGGTCGGACACCAGCGACGCTTTCTGCGCGTCGTCCATCGGGAACGCAGACACGATCGCGGCTTCGACTTTGCCTTCTCGCTCATCCTTGAGGATTTCGAACAATTGCCTGATTTCGGGCAACAGCGCGAGGCGGCCGTTGTCGACCAGCAGCTCGACCAGATTCCTGGCAGCTTCGCCCTTCACGTCCTTGCACAGCGACAGGAACAATTCGACTAATTGCTTGCCGCCGAGCTTGGGGTTGGCGATCGCCGCCCGCACGTCCGCGTTGGCCGCGACTTCCGCCATTTCAGCCAGGTCGGCTGACCAGGCATCGAGCGTATGGCCCTCGTCAGACAGGCGAAACAGCGCTTCCGCGTAAGGCCGTGCGATGGTGGTGACTTCAGCCATCGTCTATAACTCTTGCCTGAGCTGGGTAAGCAGGTCGGCGTGCTTCTGGGCGTCGATTTCGCGGCGCAGGATCTTGGAAGCGCCGGCGACCGCGAGGTCTGCGACTTGCTGGCGCAACGTTTCCTTGGCGCGGAACACTTCCTGCCCGATCTCCGCCTTGGCGCCGGCGACCAACCGGTCGCCTTCGATTTTCGCGTTGCCTTTCGCCTCTTCGACGATTTGCGCAGCGCGTTGCTCGGCCTGGGCGATGATTTCGGCGGAGCGGGCGCGGGCGGCCTGCACTTCCTCGGCCGCGCGCTTTTCGGCGTTGGCGAGATCAGCCTTGCCGCGTTCTCCCGCGGCGAGCCCGTCAGCGATGGTTTTCTGGCGCGTGGCAATGGCGGTCATCAGGTGCGGCCAGATGAGCGCCTTGGTGAACCACACCAGCGCCAGAATGACCAGAGCCTGGGCAAATAATGTCAGATTGAGATCCATGGTGTGCCCTCGCGGGGGACGCGATGGTTAATGGATGGCGGAGAGCAGCGGGTTGGCGAAGGCGAAGAACATGCCGATGCCAAGGCCGATAATGAAGGAAGCGTCGATCAGGCCGAGCAGCAGGAACACCTTGGCCTGCAATTGCGGGATCAGCTCGGGCTGACGCGCGGCGCCTTCGAGGAATCGGCTGCACATGATGCCCACGCCGACGCAGGCGCCGAGCGCGCCGAGGCCCACCATGAGGCCGATGCCGACGCCGGTGTACGCCTGAATCAGAGCGAATAATTGCATCTTAGGATCCATTTTTGTTTCCCTTTCCAGAACGGTTTGTTAAACGTGAATCAGTGGCTCTCGTGCGCCATCGACAGGTAGACGATGGTCAGCACCATGAAAATATAAGCTTGCAGCAATACGATCAGGATGTGGAAAATTGCCCACCCCAGCCCGAGCACGAATCCGAAAAACGCGCCGGCGATGCTGGTCGCGGCCAGCATCCACAGCAGCAGGAAAATGATTTCGCCCGCGTACATGTTGCCGAACAGCCGCAGCGAGTGCGACAGCGGCTTCGACAGATATTCGACGGCGTTGAACAGCAGGTTGAACACGACAAGCAGTGGCGACATCCACAATGGCTTGAGGCCGAACGGTGTGGCAACGAGTTCGTGCAGCCAGCCGCCCAGGCCCTTGATCTTGATGCTGTAGAAAATCATCAGAAACCATACCGTCAGCGCCAGCGCGAAGGTGGTGTTGACATCGGCAGTCGGCACTGGCCGGAAGTGCCCATGTTCCGAAAGATGCTTGGTGCCGTAGCCGACGAGGTCGGCCGGCAGAAAGTCCATCGCGTTCATCATGACAACCATGATGCCGATGGTGAGCGCGAGCGGGGCGACAAAGGCGTGCGTTTCGCCGTGAAACATGCTTTTCACCTGGCCGTCGACAAACTCGAGCGCGAGTTCGACAAACGCCTGGCGCTTGTTCGGCACCCCGGAAGTCGCGCCGTGCACCACCCACCACAGGAAACCGAAGGCGACGATGCCGAGAAGTATGGTCACCACGACGGTGTCGATATTGACGGTCATGAAACCGCCGTCGCCGATCTTGTGCTGCAAATAGCCAAGATGGTGACCGATGTATTCGCTCGGCGTCACCGCCGCTGCTACGCTTTCTTCAGTTGCCATCGATTGCCTGTTGAGACGTTTCGGACGGTTGTTCCGGCACCATGATCGCGCCGGCGAATATCATCACCGACACGACAAAAGACCCGATAAACGCGACTGCCACCACGTCCTTGTAAGTCGCGAACACCACATAGAGCAGGAGAACGATCACGCCGATCTTGACCGCCTCGGCTCGTAGCATCGTGCGCAACGCGCCCCCTGCGGACCTGTCCCTGCCCAGCGAACCTACCAGCACGTAGGCCGAACCGGCGACGATGCAGACGAGGCCGCCGAATAAAGCGGATAGCGCACCGTGGACTCCCGATATCAGACCTGCTGCCAGCGCAATGACCATGGCGGCGATCAACTGCCACCCCAGAATCCTGCGCATGGGCTTGCTTCCGTTGCGAAATATCATGGCTTTCCGCTCACGGCCAAGCAAACCCGCCGATTGTAATAATCCGCTGCCTTAACGTCAATGAAAATCCCGTGCTGCAACATGGCCGTCATCGTTTAAGACGGCGCAGCAAATCGTCGAGGTGATCGAGGTTGGCGTAGCTGATGACGAGCTTGCCCGCACCCTTCTTGCCGCTCTTGATTTCGACCTTGGTGCCAAGCTGTTCGGACAAGTCTTCCTGCAACCGCTGCACGTCGCGGTTGGTCCGGCGTTTTTTTGGCGCAGGCGGATGCAACAGCGCGGATACCAGGCGTTCCGCTTCGCGCACCGACAGCGCGTGTTCCGCAATGCGGCGCGCGGCTTCGAGCTGCTGCGCGCCGGAGAGCGCCAGCAAAGCGCGCGCGTGGCCCATTTCGAGTTGGCCGCCGGCGACCAGGTCCTGCACCGCCTGCGGCAATTGCAGGAGGCGCAGCAAATTCGACACCGCGCTGCGCGAACGGCCGACGGCGTCCGCGGCCGACTGGTGGGTCATGCCGAAATCCTTGATGAGGCGCGCCATGCCGGCGGCTTCTTCCAAAGGACCGAGGTTCTCGCGCTGGATGTTTTCAATGAGCGCCATAGCCAGCGCCGCCTCGTCCGCCACCTCGCGAACCAGCACCGGGACTTCGTCGAGTCCCGCAATTTTGGCTGCACGCCAGCGCCGCTCGCCGGCGATGATTTCGTATTTACCGTTATTTATCGGCCTGACCAGGATGGGCTGGATCACGCCCTGGTTGGTGATCGACTGCGCCAGCGCCTTGAGCGACTCCTGATCCATGCGGGTGCGCGGCTGGTAACGGCCGGGATTCAGCTTGTCCAGTGATAGTGTGCGCTCACTACCGACTGAGTCCGCTTCATTATTGGCCGCCAGTAGAGCGTCGAGTCCGCGCCCCAGGCCCTTGGATTTCATCGCACGGCCTCTTCCAGCACCTTGGCCGGTGTCCCCGCTCGTGCCAGGACTTCTTCCGCCAGCGCCATATAGGCGACCGCGCCTTTGGAGCTCCGGTCGTAATCGATCACCGGCTTGCCGTAGCTTGGCGCCTCGGCGAGCCTCACGTTGCGCGGAATCACGGTGGCGTAAACCTTGGGACCGAAGTGTTGCTCGAGCTGGGCTGAGACCTGCTGCGCCAGAGTATTGCGCGGGTCGAACATGGTGCGCAGCAAACCCTCGATTTCCAACTTGCGGTTGAGGTTAGCCCGAATTTTCTTGATGGTCGCCACCAGGTCGGACAAGCCTTCCAGCGCATAGTATTCGCACTGCATCGGGATCATTACCGCCTGCGCGGCGGCGAGCGCGTTGACCGTCAGCAGGTTCAACGCAGGCGGGCAGTCGATCAGGATGAAATCGTAATCGCCGGCCACTTCCGAGAGCGCCTGTCCCAGCCGGTGCTCGCGTTGCTCCAGGCTCACCAACTCGATCTCGGCGCCGGCCAATTCGCGGTTGGCCGGCAGAATATGACAATGGCATGACGGCGCGTCGATCCTGACCTGCGCAAGACTCGCCGCCCCCAGCAGCAGGTGGTACACCGTGCGCTCGAGTTTCGACTTGTCGATGCCGCAGCCCATGGTCGCATTGCCCTGCGGATCGAGGTCGACCAGCAGCACCCGCTGCCCGCGCTCGGCAAGGCAGGCCGCCAGATTGACCGTGGTGGTGGTCTTGCCGACGCCGCCTTTCTGGTTGGTGATGGCGAGGATGCGGGCCATGGCGTCAGGCGTGGGCCGGCCGCGACTGCTGCTCGCGCGTAGCACCAGCCGCATCCAACAACAACAAGTGACGCTGGGCGTCGAGACCCTGCACTGTGAGCGGCACGACTTGCCGCAGCGTGACGCCTTCCGGCAACTGCGCGATTTCCTCGTGCGGGTGGATGCCCTTCATCGCGGCGAATTGTCCGCCGGGCGCCAGCAAATGCCGCGACAGGCTCGCGAACTCGCCGAGGTCGGCGAACGCGCGCGATATCACCGTATCGAACAACACCGCCGGTCGATACTCTTCGACCCTGTGCTGCACCACCTCGACGTTATCGAGCCCCAGGTCGATCGCCACCTGCTTGAGGAACGCGGTTTTCTTCTGGTGGCTGTCGAGCAGCGTCACGCGCATATCGCCGCGCGCAATCGCCAGCGGAATGCCGGGCAAGCCGCCGCCGCTGCCAACGTCAAGCAGGCGCCCGCCTCTGAGGTGAGGCAGCACGGCGAGGCTATCCAGCAGGTGATGACTCACCATTTTGTTTTCTTCTCGCACCGCGGTGAGGTTGTAGACCTTGTTCCATTTGGCGAGCAGCGCCAAATAAGCAAGAAGCTGCTCGAGTTGCGCTGGCGGGAGCGCGAGCCCCAAGGCGTCCACGCCGCGGCCCAATTGCTCTGCGGGACTCATGCGGTCTGCTTCAAGCGCGGTGCGATGCGTTTGAGGTGCACCAGCAATAACGAAATTGCGGCCGGCGTAATGCCGGAAATACGCGACGCCTGGCCCAGGGTTTCGGGCCGCTGGCGCTCGAGTTTTTGGGTGACCTCGGCCGACAGGCCGCGCACGCCGCGATAATCGAAATCGGCCGGCAGGCGCAGCGAATCGTGCTGAGCATGGCGCTCGACTTCCTCGCGCTGGCGCTCGACATAACCCGCGTACTTGGCCTGGATTTCGACCTGCTCGGCCGCCTTGGAGTCCGCGAGCCCCGGGCCGGCGCCGGGCAATTCCATCAGCGCGGCATAGCCCACGTTCGGCCGGCGCAAAAGATCCATCAGGCTGTATTCGCGTTCGAGGGTTTGCCCGAACGCGCGTTCGAAATCATGCGAGGCGCCAGGTTGCACCCAGGATGCGTTGAGCCTCGCTTGTTCTTTTTCAACAGCCTCGCGTTTCTGCTCGAAGCGCTGCCAGCGCGCGTCGTCGACCAATCCCAACTCGCGGCCACTCGGCGTGAGCCTGAGATCGGCGTTGTCCTCGCGCAACGACAGTCGATATTCGGCGCGGCTGGTAAACATGCGATAGGGCTCGGCGACTCCGCGCGTGACGAGATCGTCGACCAGCACACCGAGGTAAGCCTCGTTGCGGCGCGGGCACCAGCCTTCTTTCTCCTGCGTGAACCTCGCCGCGTTGACGCCGGCGAGCAGGCCCTGCACCGCGGCTTCTTCATAGCCGGTGGTGCCGTTGATCTGCCCCGCGAAAAACAATCCTTCGATCGCCCTGGTTTCCAGCGTCGTTTTCAACGCGCGCGGATCGAAGTAATCGTATTCGATGGCGTAACCCGGACGCAGGATGTGCGCGTTTTCGAGTCCCGGGATCGAATGCACCAGCTCCAGCTGCACGTCGAACGGCAGACTGGTCGAGATCCCGTTGGGATAGATCTCGTGCGTGTCGAGACCCTCGGGCTCGAGAAAAATCTGGTGGCTCGTCTTCCCGGCGAAACGCGAAATCTTGTCCTCGATCGACGGGCAATAGCGCGGGCCCACGCCTTCGATCACCCCGGTGTACATCGGCGAACGGTCGAGCCCGCGGCGGATAATGTCGTGGGTGCGCTCGTTGGTATGCGTAATCCAGCACGGCAGTTGCCGCGGGTGTTCGGCTGCATTACCCAAAAACGAGAACACCGGCACCGGATCGTCGCCGGGCTGCACTTCGAGCCTGGAAAAATCGATGCTGCGCGCATCGAGCCGCGGCGGCGTGCCGGTTTTCAGCCGACCCACCGGCAATTTCAATTCGCGCAGGCGCGCCGCAAGCGACAAGGACGGCGGATCGCCCGCGCGCCCCGCCTGGTAGTGCGTGAGCCCGACGTGGATCAGTCCCGCTAGAAAAGTGCCGGTGGTGAGCACCACGGTACGTGCGCGGAACTGGATGCCGAGCTGGGTGACCACACCGCAAACGCGCGGCTTGCCGTTGTTTTCCTGCAGCATCAGGTCATCGACCGCCTGCTGGAATAACGTGAGGTTGGGCTGGTTTTCCAGCCGCGAGCGAATCGCTTTGCGATACAGCACGCGGTCGGCCTGCGCCCGTGTTGCGCGCACAGCCGGCCCCTTGCTTGAATTGAGGACGCGGAACTGGATACCCGCTTCGTCGGTGGCGCGCGCCATGGCGCCGCCGAGCGCGTCGATTTCTTTTACCAGGTGGCCCTTGCCTATGCCGCCGATAGAAGGATTGCACGACATCTGGCCCAGCGTCTCGATGCTATGCGTGAGCAGCAGCGTGCGGCTGCCCGCGCGCGCCGCGGCGAGCGCAGCCTCGGTCCCGGCGTGGCCGCCGCCGACAACGATGACATCGAATGAAGTGGGATGGAACATGCTGGAACCGCGGTGGAAAAGGTGCCGGGGACGGGGCGAAAGCACGCGATTTTACGCTGAAACCCGGTCCGCCGACACCCAATGCGGATAGTTTGGCCTTCCGGCCAGAGTGTTTCACGTGAAACCATGCGGCGCGCGGCGAAGCCCTTGTTTCACGTGAAACAAACGGCCCTGCGGCCAGCTAGGCCGTACGCGCCGCGCCACCCAGATAACTGTCGGCCACCCGCGGATTGTGCGTGAGCTCGGCCGCCGGCCCTCCCAGAGCGATATCCCCGGTTTCCAGCACGTAGCCGTGATCGGCGACCTGCAGCGCGGCGCGTGCGTTCTGCTC
>Ga0181537_10000547_pt1 | contig 35327 bp, 29 predicted proteins | sample PEATcosm2014_Bin_39_FD_119765 | JGI IMG/M metagenome (GOLD analysis project Ga0181537, IMG submission 119765) | Peatland microbial communities from MTU Mesocosm Facility, Houghton, MI, USA - PEATcosm2014_Bin23_10_metaG | ecosystem: Environmental > Terrestrial > Soil > Wetlands > Peat | place... | reverse complement strand
TGTGCTCTGTAGGAAGGCGAGCAGCGTAGCGTCCGGGTCGGCGCTGGTGCGTACGACGTCATACGGCAGCAAGAATTCGCCGAGGGTCTTGCTGAAGTAGGCGCCCGCGGGTTGCACCGGGTATCGACCGAACGCCTCCGTCACGGGATACAGGTAGGAATAAAACGCCGGAAACTCGGTACCGTCGCTGCCGGGCCAGAAGCCGGCGCTGCTCTCCTCGTGGGAATACGCTTCACGCATGACCTCGGGCTCGACTCCCGGGGCCGTACCGGCAAAGGGCGGCGCGCGCCGCCCGGAAAAACGGGTGACCGCCAGATCGAAACTTCCCCAGAACAAATGCACCGGACTGCATTTGCCGATAAACCCGGTGCGGAACAGCTTGAACACGCGGTCGGTTTGCAGCAGGACTTGCCAGAAGCGCCGCGCGTATTCCGGGTCGTACGCGGCATGAACGCGATCTTGGCTGAAGTCCATGGCGCCCGCGATCTCGCAGGGGTGCTGCCGGATGTCGACCGGGACTCCGAGGTCGGCGAGCGCGGTCACGACGTCACCGTAAAAGTCAGCGACGGTTTGCGGATGCAGCGCCAAACGCGCGGCATGGCCGTCGCTCACGATGATGTCAAGCACATGATCGATGAAGTCGAATTGCATCTCGAAGTGGCGCGTACCATGCGGAATCGGCGAGGTCGTGAGGCCCCGGGCGGTGACGTAAAGCGTCACGTGCCAGCTGTGGTTCAACCACGGCGTTTGCACGAGTCGGATCTTGCCGAGGACCTGCGTCCAGAGGTGCAGCGTGGCCCGCGTGTCTTGCCAGGCTCCGTACGGCAGTTCCGGCCATGCCGGATTCGCATCATGTTGCATTCGCATCCCCCCACTTGGTCGCCAATCACGCCGTCGGCGGTGCCTGCTTCGTGTAGGTCGGCAGTGCTGCGTCGATGCACGCCCAGCTCGGCGCCGACTCCGTCCAAATCGTCACCGACGGCTTGGCAACTTCAGGATCATCCAGCGTTCCTGCGCGCACGAATATCAAATGTGGCCGCGCCTCGGCTTCGCTGAAGAGTTGAGTGCCGCAGGCGGTGCAGAATCGCCGGTGCATGACATTGCCGGAATCGGCGACGCTCTTGAAATCGCCAAGCTCGCCCTCGATGCTGATCGCCTCACTCGGAAAGCACGTGTTGACGGTACCGCTCCCGGCGCCCAAGTACTGGCAGAGGCGACACCAGCACACCCGCGTCACGATCGGCGCAGCGTCGACTCGATAGCGAACGGCGCCGCATAAACATCCGCCGGTGATCTGCATGGCGACACTCCTGTTGTATCATCGCAAGACACGCACATCTTGAAAGAATAGCACCACGTCCCGCATGATCCCGGAAAACTTCTGGCAAGAAATACTCCCGCCCGAAGTCGTCGCCGAAGGCGGCTACCCCGCGCGTTTCCCTGACGGCCGCATCCTCATGCTACCGATTCGCCCTCTTCCCGACGGCAAACGCGCACTGGCGTCGCTCATCATCAACCAGGCGAGTTTTGCCGTGGTCGACGCGCTCGCCGCGGCGCTCGCGCAAGAGCTGGCGCCGTTCGCTCCGGAGATCGTCGTCGGCCTGCCCACGCTCGGCCTCACTTTGAGCAGCGCGGTCGCGCAGAAACTCGGGCATACCCGCTACGTACCCCTCGGCAACTCAGCAAAATTCTGGTACCGCCCCGGACTCTCGGTGCCGCTGTCTTCGGTCACGACGCCTGACCAGCAGAAGCGCCTGTACATCGACCCGCGTTTGCTGCCGCTGCTGCAAGGCCGCCGCATCGCGTTGATCGATGACGTCATCAGCAGCGGCGTGTCGATGCTTGCGGGAATCGCCTTGCTCGAGCTCTGTGGCGCGAAGCCGGTCGTACTCGGCACGGCCATGCTGCAATCGGAGCTTTGGAGGGAGCGCCTCGCCGGCTGGGACATTGCGTCCGTGCTGCACTCGCCCATCCTCCCTGTTAATTGAATCAGGACCTCCGAGCGATGAAGTCGATCTCCACCCGCGCCCCGCGCGCGAGAGCAGTCACCCCGATACAGGTCCGTGCCGGCAACCGGCCAGGTTCGAAATAGCTCTTGTAGAGGCGGTTGAAGACCTCGTAGTCCTCATCGAAGTGCGTGAGATACGCGCCGGTTCGCACCACGTCGCACAGGCTCAAGCGCAAACCCTCGAGCACTCGGCACAAATTCTCGATCACCAGGCGCGTCTGCGCCTCGATGCCCTGAGGGATGGCAGCCTCCGGTGCTCCGGGGTAAGTCGGCATCTGACCGGTGACGAACACCCACCCATCGACCTCGGTGGCGTGTGAGAACGGCGCAACCGGCTCCGGCGCCCCCGCGATCATGTGAAACACGATCGAACTCACGGGAAGATCGCCCGCGGAATGCTCACATGAATTCCCTGCCGCTGATCGACGACCTGCGTCACGCCGAAGTCGGCCGCGACGCTCATCAGCGAATAGGCGTCGTCCTTCGACAGGTGCCGGTGCTCGGTCAGCAGCGTCAACATGTCGAGTGCCGCTGTACGCATGGCGACGTTCAGATCCTCATGGAAGCCGTGGACGATCCACGCCTCGGGTGTCTCGAGCAGCGGAGACGGGAACGTGAAGTCGCGGCGCACGGCAATCTGGAACAGCACGTTGAGCGACGACTCGATGGCGGTGCCCGATATTTCGCCGTCCCCCTGTGAGATATGCGGATCGCCGATCGAGAACAAGGCGCCATCCACCTGCACCGGATAGTACATGGTCGCCCCCGCGCCGATTCGCCAGTTGTCGATATTGCCGCCGTGCTTGCCGGGTGGAATGCTGCTGATGCGGCCGGGCTCATCCGGTGCGACCCCGGCGGCGCCCAAATGAGGGCGCACCGGAACGCGAATTCCGGCGAGCGCCGGCTGACGGTCGCAGTCCGGACAGCGCGTGATCGTGCCTGGGACCGTATACTTGCCGGGGAAATCGTAGGCATACAACGCCTCGGCGGTGAGGCCCGTCTCGTTGATTCGATAGATCGTCACGCGTTCCTTGCTGCCGAGTTCCTGGTACAGATGGCCCCACTGCGCGGCAAGATTCGACCCGTAGCGGCAGCGCGGCGCCATGCGGAGGTAGCGCACTTCCAGCATGTCGCCCGGCCGCGCATTCTCGACGTAGATCGGTCCGGTCATGATGTGCGGGCCGGGATATCGATCATCCTCCGGAATGCCGCGGTACAGCGCCTCGATCGCCGGATCGAACATCAAGTCCGGATCATCCCCGGCATGCGGACTGATCGTCTCGGCCTGAATGAGGTCGCCGCTTCGCACGTTGAGTACCGGCGCAAGCGATGCGTCGAAGTAGCCCCAATGTACCGTACTCGGAGTGGCTCGCAGTTCATGCAGCACCATGGCGATCCTTCGATGAGTCAGGTGGGCCGCTGACGGCCAATCGCGCGCAGTGCCGCGGGGCTGTCGCGCATCGAGGTGAGCGCCCAATAGCACAGCGCCGCGACGGGGAAACCCAGGATCCAGCTCAAGTCGGCGCCGCCGAGTGCGATCGCGATCGGCCCGTCATAGAGCGGCGACTTCATGGTCAGCGCCGCGGCCGTCATGCCCGCGGTCATGGCGATCACCCCGGGCACATTGAAGCCCCGCCATCCCCAGTACGCACCGCCGGCCCGTTCCTTGCTGTGAATCGCCCGGGAGTCGAAGCGGCCGCCGCGCAAAAAGCCGTCGCAGATCCACACGCCCCCGAATGGTCCCACCCAGACCATGAGCAGCGCGATGAAGTCGGTGAGCGCCGTCGAGAAATCCTGCACGAACAAAATGTACAGCGTCACGGCGGTCGAGACGATGACATCGAAGATGGTCGCCGCATAGCGATGCAGCCGGAGTCCGATCGCCTGCAGCGACAATCCGGACGAATAGTACGTGGGGACATTGTTGGCCAGCGATCCGCCCACCACCGCGACGATGTAAATGATGAACAGCCATGGCGGCATGAACGGCTTCAAACCCGAGACCGGATCCGACATGTCGCCGAGCGTGGCGCAGCACGCCCCCATCAAGGTGATCGCGGTCGTCGGCAGGAAACTCGCCCAAAACACGTGTTGGAAAATGGAGCGTGCCGGTGTCTGCGACGGCAGGTACCGCACCCAGTCGGGGCCATTGAAGATGAAGGACAGTGGATTGGCCGCAATGACCGCGGCGGCGGTCATAAACATCGCGGCCGTGCTGCTCGACGCCGGATGCGCGTGCGGGACGGACGCGTTCGCCCAATTCACTTTGCCGGCGGCGAATGCGAACACGGCCAGCAGTGCAAGTCCCACGAGCGCGGCAAAGATCTTTTGGAACCACACCATGGTGGCATGCCCGAGTACGGCGATCCCGCCGCATAGGGCCAACTGCACGAGAACGGCAACCAGTTTTCCAACGCGGCCCGAGTCGTGCCAGCCCAGCACGTCGAACAGAGCCAGCAGCGCTTCGACGCCGAATACCGTATTGATGACCTCGAACGCCACCGAGGCGATCCACGACAGCAAGGCATTGGGCAAATTCCCGCGGATGCCGAAGGCCGCGCGCGCCACGGTGCTCACCGGCAGCCCGGCGCGCACCGTGACGATCGATCCGAGCGCACTGACGGCAAAGAACAGATTGCCGAGCACGCACGCGATCAGTCCCAGCCACAGATTGAGCCCCAAGCCGATCGCCAGCGAACCGAGCGCGAACGAAAACAGATTCACGCTGGTCCCCACCCACAAGTGGTCGACTTGCCGCAACGTCATGTTGCGCTCAGGCTCAGGGATATGATCGAAGCCGCGAACCTCGATGGCGAAAACCTCATTGCCGCGCGCAATGACCTCCTCCTCGCCGGTCAATGCTGCGCTCGCGGCCCCCATGTCGAGCGCCGCCATCAGTGTTCGCGGAACTTGTACGCCACCGTCACGCCGACCGTGCGCGGCTGCGAAACGATGGACTGCGCGCGATTGCCGAACAGTGCCGGATCCTGGATCGACGTGACTCCCAAATTATTCGTCAGGTTGTTGACATACACCGTGGTGGTTAAATGCGGCAGCGAGTAACTCAAACGGGTGTCCACCATCGTGAATCCCGGCACCGTCGCGACGGTCGCCGAAATCGACGGCAGGACCACGCTTTGATAGTGGGCGTTGACGGCGTAGCGCCACTCGCCGCCGGCGAACTCCACGTGCCCATACTCGAGGCCGACCGCAAGACTGTTCTTCGGGGTCCCCGGCAGCGGACCGCCGGGCGGTGCCGGTGCGAAGGACGTATTGGGTGTCGCGACCAGCGCGTTCAAAGAAGTGAGTTTGGTCTGGTCGTAGGTATAGCTCACCTGCGTCGACAGATGATCGGTGAGCAGATCCTCGATCTCCAATTCGAGGCCGCGGCTGTAGCCATTGCCGATGTTGAGCGCACCCGGCAGCACCAAGGGCGTCAAATCGATGCCTTCTTGGATATTGTGCCACTCGATGTCGAAGATCGCGGTCGAGTAGCGCAGCCGATTGTCGATCGTCCCTTTGGCGCCGATCTCATAGTTGTTAGCCGTGTCCGGTGCGAGCTTGCCCAATGCCGGGGGCGTCACGTAGTTGTTCACCGGTTCAGTCGGCGGCAGCGCATTGACGCCGCCGCGGCGGAAGCCCTGCGACCAGGTCGCATAGACCAGGTTGGTGCTGTTGATCTGAAAGGCGGTGTTCACTTTCCATAGAGCCCGACGCCATTCATCGCCGAGCGACTCGTTTGCGGCGAACGCCGGTCCGTCGAACAGCAGCGCATTTTGCTGCCCCTGCGAAATCGTCTGCTTGAACAGGCGTGCGCCGCCGGTCAGGCTCCATGACGAGGTGAAGTGCGCAGTCAACTCGCCGAACAGCGCCAGGTCCGAGAACTTTGTCTCGAAGGCATTGATATACGCCTGGTCCTTGTTGTAAGTCAGTCCATCGACGGTGTTGACGACGCCCGGCGTGTAGTACTCCCCGAATCCGCAGTACGACGGGGTTACACCGTCGCCGGCAGTTGCCGGGTAATGCGGCGCGCAGGCCGCGTAATAATCGTAATAGCCGAGATAATAATCGTTCTCCTCGATCTCGGTCTTTTCATATTTGTAGAACAGGCCGCCCAACCAATCGAAATATCCGCCGGTCTTCGAGGCGAGGCGAAACTCCTGCGAAAACGGCTTGTCATCGATGGATTCATTGCCCGCCGCGAAAGCGCGCGGATTCTGGCCGTAGTAGTCCTGATAGAACGAGAAGTTCTCGTACTCCGCGGTCTCGTCGACCACCGATAAATTGCTATGGTGCGCATAGGAGGTCGCCGACGTCAGCGTGGCGAAGCCCACGTCGTATTCCACCGTCAACGCAAACAGATCGACCCGGTCATGCGTGGTGTCGGTGCCGTAGTCGGCATTCGACAAACGGTCCGCGCCGGCAGGAACCGTGGCCGGATACAGCTGCAATAACAGCGGCGGATTCGTGAAGGGGCCGGCGGGCTGAGTGAGCGTCGAAATCGGCTGCGTGTACGCCGCGGCCGACGTGGCTACGTAAGGAAATCCGCCGGCAGTGTCCAGTTGATAATAATAAGACAGCTGCGCCTTCAATTCGTCGGTCGGTTTCCACAAGGCGGAGATGCGCGCGGAGCGATACTGATAGTCGTTGACGTGATCCTTCGCGTAAACCTCCGGCGGACTGAACAGGTTGCCGGGCTGTGCAGGCAGCGCCGCACCCGAGGAATCGAGCCGGTATAGATTCGGTTGATTGATGAAACCTGCGTCATACGTCAAGCCTGCGTTCATGCGTACCGCAAAGCTATCGGTCAGCGGGATATTCAGCATGCCGCTCACGTCTTCGTTCGGTTGGCTCGTATGCGCGGTGTCGCTCACGCCGACTTCCACCTTGGCATCGAAGGCCTTCGGATCGGGCGGATTCTGCACGAAGCGAATGGTGCCGCCGAGCGAACCGGACCCATAGAGAGTACCCTGCGGGCCGCGCAAGATTTCGACCCGATCGAGATCCTGCAGCCTCAGGTTCACGAACAGCGAGGTATCATCGACATACGTCGCCACCGGCGCCACGATCGGCGTTGCGGCCGCGGGCAGCCATCCAGTCGAGTCGCTGTTCAATCCGCGAATGATGAGGTTTGCACCCGCGACGCCGCTGAACGGGCCCTTGTCGGTGAAATCGACCCCCGCCATCGTGCGCGCGAGTTGCGCGACGTCCTCGATGCCGGCCGCTTCGAGTTGAACTCCCGACACCGCCGTGATGCTGATCGGCAGATCCTGCGCCGAAACGGCCCGGCGCGTCGCCGTGACGATCACTTCCTGCAGGCCCTCCTCTTCCGCGTCCGCGTGAACCTGCGGACCGTAGAGTGCAGTCAGCACCGCGGCGGTCACCGACGTCGCTCGCGACAGTCGCCGGAATTTACGGTCCCTATCAACGCCCACACCCATTCGCCTGCGATTCGTCATGGTGCTCAGTCATCCCCGTTGGTGTTGTGATCCGGCTCCGCTGCGCCAGACTCCATGCAAATTCCGTGCACGCGAAGAGCGGCCTTCGAATTGCCGGAATCGGGGTTGACGGCACTACACTGGTGCAGGAAAAAAACAAATCAACTGAAATTGCGCCAAAATAGTACGTACTCGAGAGTGCCTCGAGTGTCCCCAGGAGCCGTGCATGTCCTTGCAGATCGAAGCCAGCGCCTATGATTTTCCGCACGACGGGAACCTGACGCCCGCCAACACCGCATTGGTGATCATCGACATGCAGGCTGATTTCTGCGGCGTCGGCGGCCTCTCGACCGTCTCGGGAACCGATTTGGACATGATGCGGGAACCCATCGAACCGATACGCCGAGTGTTGCAGGCGGCACGAGCATTCGGCATGCCGGTCATCTACACGCGCGAGGGTCATCGGCCCGACGGGTCCGATCTCACTGCCGTCAAGCAATTCCGCAGCCGCTTGGGCGGCGCCGGAGTGGGCGATCGTGCGCCGCTCGGCCGGATTCTGATCCGCGGCGAGGCGGGCCATGCGATCATTCCCGAATTAAGCCCCTTCCCTGAGGATGCCATCATCGACAAGGTGGGCAGCGGCTGCTTTTACGGCACCGAGATGGAACACGTGCTGCGCAATCGAGGCATTCGAAATTTGATTTTTACCGGTGTCACGACCGAATGCTGTGTCCACACCTCGATTCGCGAGGCGTCCGACCGCGGTTTCGACAATCTCCTGCTGTCGGACTGCACGGCCGCGGTGACTCGCGAGCTGAAAGAAGCGGCACTCAACATCATCCGCAATCCGCTCACCCTGTTCGGCACGGTGGGCAACTCCGAGGCGCTCATCCGCGCGCTCGCCCGCCGCCCGGTATGAAAAATCTGACACGCCGCCAATTCACCGCCGCCGCGACCGCCGCACTCGCGGGCGCTTCGTCGACACATTTATCGCGCGCGCAGTCGGCCGCCCAATCGACCGCACAGCCGGCAGCCCCGTCCGCGGCCAACTCCCCGGCCCCGCCGCCGCCCGCGCCGCGTCCATTGCAATTTCCCGCCGGGTTTCTGTGGGGCTGTGCGACCAGCGCGTATCAAATCGAAGGTGCGGCCGCCGAGGACGGCCGCGGCCCATCGATCTGGGATACGTACGCGCATTTGCCGGGCAAGACTTTCAAGGGCGAGACCGGCGATGTCGCCGACGACTCCTATCACCGCTACAAGGAGGACGTGAAACTATTGAAGCAGTTGGGCGCAACCACCTATCGATTCTCGATCTCGTGGCCGCGCATCTTCCCCGAGGGCACGGGCACACCCAATGCTCAGGGACTCACGTATTACGAGCGCCTCATCGATGAGCTGCTCGAGAACGGCATCGCACCCTATGTCACGCTGTTTCATTGGGACCTGCCGCAGGCGCTGCCGGGCGGGTGGCAATCGCGTGCCACGGCGCAAGCCTTTGCCGACTATGCGGCTTTCATTGCGAAGCGGCTGTCGGATCGCGTGCGTCATTTCATGACGACCAACGAATTCGTGTGCTTCACGGATTTGAGCTACAAAATCGGACTGTTCGCGCCCGGCCTCAAGCTGCCCGCGGCGGAGGTCAATCAAATCCGGCATCACGCGATTCTCGCCCACGGCCTCGCGGTGCAGGCGATCCGGGCCAACGCCGCCGCCGGCACGCAAGTGGGGCTCGCGGAAAACGCCAGGATCTACGTGCCGGTGATCGAAACAGCCGAGCATATCGAGGCCGCGAGACGCGCTTTTCGCGAGGAAAACGCCGCCTTCCTCACCGCCGTGATGGAAGGCCGGTATACCGACGCGTACCTCGCGCACGCCGGCGCGGACGCGCCCAAGGTGCAGGCGGGCGACATGGTGGCGATCGGCAGCCCGCTCGATTTTGTCGGTCTCAACGTGTATCAGCCTGAATATGCTCGCGCCGCTTCATCGGCCCCGGGCTATGTGGTCGAACGGCGCCCCTCCTCGTTCCCGCACATGGCCTCGCCGTGGCTGTTCATCGGTCCCGAGGTGATCTACTGGGCAATTCGCCACGTCGCGGAACTATGGAATCCCGCGGCGATCTACATCACCGAGAACGGATGTTCGGGCCAGGATCTACGCGATGCCGCGGGGCACATCGAGGATTCCGACCGGGTCATGTTCCTGCGAAACTACCTCACGCAACTGCACCGCGCGGCCGCCGAAAACTATCCGGTCCGGGGATACTTCTTGTGGAGCCTGCTCGATAACTTCGAGTGGCTGGACGGCTTCAGCAAGCGATTCGGCCTGCACTACGTCGATTTCAAAACCCAGCAGCGAATTCCGAAGCTGAGCGCGGCGTGGTACCGCGAAGTCATCGCCCGCAACGCCGTGGCGTGATGAATGAATCGGCATCTGTCAACGGATCGCAGGTTCGCGCGTTTTTGCGTCCGACGCCCGTCCGTAACCCATTGGAGAGCACCATGCACCATCCTCTACGGCTGCTGACTGCGCTGGCCCTGACGTTGCTGGCCGCGTGCGACGACTACGACCACGGGTATTACCCGGGTCCGCCGCCGGGTCCGCAAGCATCCCTGCAAGTCGTGCACGCCTCCCCCGATGCACCGCCGGTGAACGTGCTCATCGACGGCGCGGTCGCCATCACGGACCTTGATTACGGCCAGGGCACGGGCGAGCAGCAACTGCCCGCGGGCACGCATACGATCGAAGTCCAGGCGCTCACCCCCGGAACCCCGACGACCGTGGTCGGTCCGACGACGGTGACGCTGACGGCAAACACCGATTATGTGATCGCGGCCGAAGGACCGGTGGCGAGCATCGGCGCCCAGACCTTCCCCCATACCCTCGCGAGCGTCGGTCCGGCCACGACCCAGGTACAGGTGTTGCATGCCGCACCGAATGCGCCCAGCGTCTCGGTCTATGTGACCGCTCCCGGCGCAGATTTGTCCTCGAGCACGGCATTCGGCACTGCCGCCTTTGAGAGCGCCATCGGTCCGGCCCAGATCCCCTCGGGCCAATATGAGATCCGGGTGACGGCGGCCGGCACGACGACGCCGGTGTTGTTCGATTCCGGAACCATCACGCTCGCCGGCGGCAGCGACCTCGTCATCTCGGCGCTGCAAAACGAAGGACCCGGCACCGCGCCGATCTTTTTGTCGGTCGTCGATGCCTATGGCGACGACAGCCGCCTCTACGATGTATCAACCCCGGCCTCGCTGCGCGTGATCCATGATTCGCCGAATGCGCCGCCGGTGAGCGTCATCGCGAACGGCAACGTGGCGGCGCCGCTGGTGCCGAGCCTGGCGTATCCGTCGTTCACGCCCTACGTGTCAGTGGCCGCGGGAACCTTGAGCGTCGAAATCACGCCGGCCAGCAACACCAGCGATGCGCTGATTACCCAGTCGTTGAATCTCGAGGCCGGCACCGTTCACTCGATCTACGCCGTCGGAGATCTCGCGAACCTGCAAACGTACGTCACGCGGGACCATGATCGCCGCTACGCCACACAGGCGAAACTGCGCATCATCCATGGATCACCGTCCGCCGGTCCCGTCGATGTCTATTTGACGACGTCCGGCACCTCGATCGCCTCGGTCGCACCGACCTACGCCGATCTGACTTTTCTCGACGATACCGACTTCGTGAGCTACGCCGCAGGCACGTACACTCTCACGATCACGCCCGCAGGGAGCAAGACCGCCGCCATCGGACCCACCACCGTCACGCTCGCCAATGACGGCATTTACACCGCGGTGGCACGCGATGCGGCCGGCGGGGGCGCTCCGCTCGGCTTGATTCTGCTCGACGATTTCGCGCCTTGACGGCCGCGCGCATGGTGCGCCGGGCCTCTCATGGACAATCGGCTCACGTGCGCGGAGACTTCGCCGGCGAGCATGCCAATCAATCTCCTTCGCCGCCGCCTGACATCCGCCGCACTGTCGCTCCCGCTCTTACACGGCTGCGCAGCGCCGCTGCCCACGCGGTCGACCCCGGGCACGTCGGCCGCCGCCGAGTCGCTGCTCGAGAAAAGTGCGGCCGCACACGGCGTCGCCGCGCTATCGGCATTGACCGATATCAGCGTGAGCTACGCCGGCAAGTGGCGTCCGTTCATGAACAAACTGCAGCCCGCGTTGGTGGATGCAGGATATCGTGGAGCGTCAGAGGAACGCATATTGCTTCGTGAGCGGCTGGCCGCGGAGGCGTTTGCCGGACCCCGCGGCCGCAAGCACGTAGTCAGACGCTCGCTCGCGGGTGAGCAGGGCACGGCCCGCGTATGGTTCAACGGCGAAGAATCGCACGCCGGCGCTCCGCTCGCCGCCGCCGCATTGGTCGTCGATGGTTATAGTCTCTTTCTGCTGGGTCCGATGCAGTTGACACAGTACTGGCAGGCGGAGCGTTCCCTCAGCATGGAGTTGGACGGCGTGGAGCGGCTGACGTTGGACGGCCGGAAGTACGAGTGCGATGTGGTGCGCATCGGCATGAAACCCGGGCTCGGCTTCTCCGATGCCGATGAGCTCGCGCTGTTCATCGACCGCGAAGAGAATTTGATGCGCCGCGTCCGCTTCAGCCTGGACGGCCTGGAGTCCACCCGCGGTGCGATTGCCGAAGTCGAGGCCCACGACCACATCACGCGGGAGGGAATCCGGTGGCCCACTCGATTCTACGAACGTCTGCTCCGTCCCCTGCCGCTGCCGGTGCACGACTGGCGTCTGACCGGCCTCGATGTGAATCGCGGCCTGACTCTTGCCGAGGTTGACGGAGCAGAATTCACCGGCAACGCGTCGGCGCCGGCCGCGCGCTTGTGACGATCGCTGCGCGCACTTTTGACAGGCGCTAAAAGGGGCGAGCGCTGCAGAACTCCGCCGGAGTCGCGTCACGAACGTCGCTCACGACGGCGCCCTTCTGAACCACGAATTCGGAAACGCCGATATGGTTTTTCGATTTCGGATCCCAGTTGTAGGTCCAGCCCATGCCGGTCCAGGGGTAACCGAAGTCCCATACACCGTCGTTCGAGATCGCCGTGCGATGCGAGAACCAGAACTGCTTGAGAAGAAACTGCGCGGTGTCAGGATCGAGTTTGGGATCGAGCGCACTGCCGGCAATGCATCGCGGTTCGCCCGGCACCGATGAATCCACGCCGCCGGGGCAAGGGCGGAATATCGCATCTTGCGAGACTTCGAAGGTGTAGACATGCCAACGTTTGCCGACGCCGGGTTTGTCTTGCGGCGGTAAGCCGAGAAGTCGCTCCAGGAACAACACCGTGTCGGATTGTCCCCCGCACGAGGATCGAACCTGGGCGGTAGGCGCCACCCAATTGTGTTGGGTCACGGTATCGAGCGCCGGATCGTCGGTGAACGTACTGACCAAGACCGTGCGCGAGTCTCCAAACGACCAGAGCGCAATGTTCCAATCGGGATGACGAACGGCCGCATCCTGAATCGCCCGCTGATATTGGACATGCAATTCGTCCAAGCCGCCCGATACCGGCTGCTGCCGTGTCGCGCACGCTCCGACCGAAAGAACCGCAACTGCAAGAGCGGAACGCAGCACCCAAATTGCTTCGGCCAATCGAGTGACGCTCGCGCTCATATCAGCACTGCTCAATCCACTCCGATCATCACGTTGGAGGCCGATCATCACGTTGGAGGCTTTGACTTCTCGATCACCCCGCCCTTCATGACGAACGACACGTGCTGGAGGCTGCGAATGTCGTCCAAGGGATTGCCCGGAACAGCGATCACATCGGCGAGAAAGCCGGGCTTGAGTTCGCCGATCTGACCCTGCCACCCGAGTAATTTGGCGCCGTTGAGCAAGTCCGCTTGCAGTACGGCCAGTGGCTTCATGCCGAATTTGACCATCAGTTCGAACTCGCGGGCCTGTGTGCCGTGCGGGAAGGGGCCGACGTCGGAGCCGACCGCGAACGGGATGCCGGCGGCGACCTGTTTCTTGAACTCCGTGATCTTGTAGTCGAACTGCGCGCGTTCCGCACGGGGGTCGGCGTCGCCCGGCGGGGGCAGGAAATATTCAAAGACCGTGAAAGTCGGCACGGCGGGAATGTGCTTCTCCTTCATGATTTTCATGGTCTCATCGCTCAGCTGCGTGGCGTGATCGATGGACGCGACGCCGGCTCGAGCCGCATACAAAGTACCGGGTTCCCCCGTGGCGTGAACCGCAACGGAAGCGCCCAAGCGGGAGGCCTCGTCGATCGCGGCTTTGAGTTCGAGCGTCGTGTACTGAAACGGCGTATGCAGGACTCCCGCCTGCATCGAATCAGGCCCGGTCTCGTAGATTTTGACGAAGTCGGCGCCCTCTTTGTGCTGCGCGCGAATGGTCGCAATGAGCTCGTCGGTGCCGTTGGCATAGCTGGCATTCGACAGCACGTGCTGGGCGGGATTGAAGCCGTTGGCGTCCTCGTGGCCACCGAGGATGTCGATTGCATTGCCGCTGATACGCAGGCGCGGTCCCGGAATGAGGCCCTCATCGATGGCATTGCGCACCGCCGTGTCCGCGGATCCCGCGCCCTCGGTCCCCATGTCGCGCTCGGCGGTATATCCCGCCAATAGGTCCGCCTTGGCGGCCAGCGCCGCCAGAATCGTACGCTGCGGCACGGATTCCTGCACGGTCTGCAGGCCTTCATTTCCGGGGTGCAGAAACAAATGCACATGGGCGTCGATCAGCCCGGGCAACAACGTGCGGTCACCGAGATCGATCAGCTCTGCGCCCGCCGGATGGGCAACCGTCGTCCCCACGGCGGTGATGCGATCCGCGTCGATCAGGATCTCGCCCGGCGTGAGCAAGCGCCCGGTCTCGATCTCGAGCAGCCGCTCGGCGTGCAGCACGATGGGGTGATCGGGCGTGCGATCCGCAAGCGCAGGCGCCGCGAGTCCCATCGACGCCAACCACGCCGCGCACAGCCGCCCGCGATTTACTTTCATCCTTCGGCGGCGTCTCGGCGCGCGTCGCTTAGTGGTCCAGCAACTCGAACCACCGATACGGGAGCTCGACGAGATTCGGCGTGCCCCAGCCACTCGCCGGATCCCATCCCCGCGTCGCCGAGTAGCCCGGCGCGGTCGCGCCGGGAACGTCCAGCAGGGCATTGTTGCCCACCGTGATATCGCGCCCGACGCTGGTGAACCGGCCGGATCCCCCCAGCGCGTAGATCGCCGGGTTCAGAAATCCCAACGGTCGGCCGGAAAACTGGTTGAGATCGGCCACGATGCCCGCCCACTGCGGCGATCCCTCGCTCGTGCCGCAGATGGTGTAGTAGCCGGCATCATCCGGGCCGAAATAGCTCAAGTAGACCAGAATCGCGTTATTGCAATCGGCGTTATAGGACACGTCAGGAACGCCGCGCATGCCGTGCAGCTTGGCCTTTACTTCGTAGGGCAGGGATTCGATCTGGTAGGAGGGAGCCTTGAAGAGTTGGCTGACGCCACCGCCGCCGGCGCAGCACCCGTCGTCGTTCCAGACGGTTTCGGATTGGTAATTGCCCGAGGTATCGGCATAGAGGATCGTGCCGCCGACCGACGTGACGAGCGGCGATGAGGCCGGAAAGCCCACGGTGGGAAACGGATAAAATGTAATCCCGTCCGTCTCGGGATTGCTGCTGCCGTCGTCACCGGCAGCCGCCAGTACTGTGACATGCTCATCGGCCGCGCGCTGATAGAACTCGTTGTAGGCCTGGATCAACCGCGGCCCTTCCGGACCTGCCGCACCGGCAAACAGTGTGTTTTCCGTTGCGCTCCAGCTTTGGGTGATGATCTTCCCCAAGTGGTGATCGAGTGCATATTTTTCCAAGGCCAGAAACTCGGGCAGGCCTTGTACGCCTTCGGTTTCATCCACCGGGCTGGTCAAGAGAACGATGGCGGCACCGGGTGCGATGGCGTGCGCCCATTCCACATCGAGCGTCGTCTCGGCGGCCCAGCCGGGTTGGTCGGGATAGAGCGTCGGATTCCACGGCACCGTACCGAGCGGCGCGAGCACCGTAAACGACGGGGGATCCGGAAGACCATAGCCCGCATCGAACGCGGCGAGGTCGGCGGCAATCGTCGGACTGCCGTAGGAATCGATGATGACGATGGTCTCTCCCGCCCCCTCCGCACCGCTGGCGATCAACCCATTCAGGCCATACGCGGTTCGCATTTCCTGCGGCGAATAGCAGGGTGAATCATACGTCAGTCGACAGTACTCATCCGTAGGCGCGGCGTCGGCGCTCCGGCTCACCAAGTTCCTGATCAGCGCGTGCGGCTCCGACCAGGCGAGGCCCGATCCCATGATCAAACAAAGAGATGCAAGTATCGCCGATCGATCCATGACGTTCACCCCTCGTTTGATTGTTCTGCCGATCATTCTAGCGGACGCGCGCGAATTGGTGAATATCGAAATACCGGCCATTCTTGTGCACTTCCGACTTCAGGACGCCCTCGAGCTCGTAGCCGCACTTCCTGAGCACATGCATGGACGCCGTATTGGGGGCAAGCACCCCCGCGGACAATTTCTTCAGTAGAAGGTCCGCGAAGCCATGCTCGGTCATCTGCTGCAAAGCCGCGCTCGCGATTCCCTTGCCCCAATGTTCCCGTCCGACCCAATAGCCAATTTCCCCGAGATGGTCGCGCCAACCGCCCTGCGGGGTTATCCCCACGCTGCCGACGAACACGCCGTGATATTCGATCACGCGGGTAATCGCACCATTCTGCTTTGATCCGCTGCTGATCCACCATTCGGCGTCTGCAGCCGTGTACGGGAAGGGGAATGTGTGCACCAGGTAGCGCGACACCGATTCGTCATTCGCGAGACTCACCAGCCTCTCGCGGTCGGAACTTAAAAATTCTCGAAGAGTAATCATGCCTGCAGCCGCACCCTGTCACTCATCGGAAATATCGCAGCGAAGGTCATCGCGAGCGGCGACCAGCGCGGATCGGCCCGCAGGCGAGCCCTCTGGAATGATCGTGGTGCGCGTGTCGCTCCAAATTGCGGGGCGGCGCCCTAAAGAAGGTCATGACATGGATCTGACATAACGTGTACCGCAGCGCAACGCCCTGCCTGTTTGCAGCGCCGGATTTTATTTCGATTGCTCTCGTGTTCCATCGGCTTTCGAATATAATCGAATCGAAATCTTCCAACAGCTTACGGCGGCCGCAAGGTGGCCATGGGCACTTTCACGCGAATGTTCCAGCTGGTCCAATAAGGGATGACCTCGTGGATTCATGCCGTTGTTTGATCGCGATGCTGAGCACGCTGGTGTGCACAGCGGCGTGGGCATCGGCCGCCGATCCGCCGGAAGTCTTCGCGCAGCTCGGTCATTCGAATAACGTCCATGCGGTGGTGTTCTCCCCCAACGGCCTCACGCTCGCATCCGCGGGTGAGGACGGCGCGACGAAATTGTGGGATGTGCGCACGCGGCGCGAGCTGCGGACTCTGAAGATCGACACGAGCGGCGTGAAGTCCGCCGCCTATTCGCCGGATGGTACGACTCTCGCCGTCGCGGGTCAGGACGGGACGGTGGTGCTGTGGGATGTCGCCTCGGCACGCGAACTGCGCGTCCTCAAGGGACATACGGGTGCGGTCAATTCCCTGGCCTTCTCGGCCGACGGCCGCACGGTCGCCTCGGGCAGCGCCGATCACACGATCAAACTTTGGAATCCCGCGAGCGGCGTCGAGCTGCGCACGCTGAGCGGGCATCGCGACGCGGTGACCGCCGTCGCTTTTTCACCGGATGGCCGTTCGCTCGCCTCAGGCAGCGTCGATAAAACCATCAAGCTCTGGGACCCGCAATCCGGACGCGAAATCCGCACCTTGAGCGGACACTCGGACCGCGTGAGCTCCGTGGCCTTCTGTCCCGCGAGCCAGACGCTCGCCTCGGCCAGCTGGGATCGCACGCTCAAGGTGTGGGATGTGGCCGCCGGGCGCGAGCTTCGAACCCTGAGCGGCCACTCGAGCGAAGTCTGGTCGGTAGCCTGTGCGCCGAATGGCCGCCTGCTCGCCTCCGGCGGCTACGATCATCTGATCAAGTTGTGGGATCCGGCGAGCGGCCGCGAACTGCACTCCTTTGCCGGCGACTCGCGCTGGGTCGAGGCCCTCGCCTTCTCGCCCGACGGCCATGTGCTCGCCTCGGCGGGCGCCGATCACTCGGTCAAGCTATGGGATGCGGCGGGCGGCGGGCAGTTGGCCGCGCTCGAGGGGCACGCCGATTTCGTGAAATCGGTCGCCTTCTCGCGCAACGGCAAACTGCTGGTGTCCGGGGGCGCGGATCGCACCGTCAAGCTGTGGCGCGTCGCCGACGGGCGCGAGATGCGGAGCATTGTCGCAGGTCAGAGCTGGGTGGGATCAGTCGTGTTCGCGCCGGATAATCACAGCGTGGCTTCCCGCAGCGGCGATCAGACCATCAAGCTCTGGGATGTCGTGACCGGCCGTGAGCTGCGCAGTTTCGCGGCCGGCAATACGGGCGGCGGCAGTGCATCGATCGCGATTTCTCCGGACGGGCGCGTGCTCGCCGCGGGCGGCGCAAATAATTCGATCAATGTGTGGAACATCGCCGACGGCAGTTTGCTGCACACGCTCGCCGGGCATACCGCGGGCGTTGAATCCGTCGCGTTCTCGCCTGACGGGCGGACGCTCGCGTCGGGCGACGGGCACGCGATGATCAAGCTCTGGGATGTGGCCGGCGGCCGCGAGGTCCGCTCCTTGACCGGGCACTCGAGCTGGATCGATTCGGTGGCGTTTTCACCCGACGGTCGCATGCTGGCCTCCGGCGGCGGGGATAAGACGATCAAATTATGGGACGTCGCCAGCGGACGCGAACTGCGCTCGCTGCGCGGACATGGCGCGCCGATCACAGCGGTGGCCTTCGCTCCCCAGGATCCGGTACTGGCATCGAGCGATGCGAGCGCAGTCATCAAGCTCTGGGACGTGAACAGCGGCCAGGAACTGCACACGCTGCGCGGGCATACGGATCTCGTCGAATCCGTCGCGTTTTCGCCCGACGGTAAATCGCTGGCCTCGGCAAGCTCCGATTCGACCATCCGGTTGTGGGATGTCGGCAACGGTGCGGAGCGGGTCAGGCTCATCGCATTCAGTGACGGCGGCGTCCTGCAAATCACCTCGCAAGGCTATTACGATTTTCAGGGAAAAGCGGCCGAGGAGTATTTGAACGTGCGGGTGCGCGATGAAGTGACGGGAATCAGCGCCTACCGCGAAAAGTTCTACCGCCCCGATCTCGTACAAATGGCCCTGATGGGTCAGAAGCTGCCCGACACGCTGCCGACGCTGACGGCGGTGAAGCCGGCGCCGGACGTCGCCCTCGTGAACACCCCGGCCGAAACGGATTCCGAGTCGCTCGATCTGCAGGTGAGCATTGCCGATCGCGGCGGCGGCGTCGGTGATGTGCGCACCTATGTGAACGACAGCGCCGTCTCCGACGTACAAGCCGGCACCCTGGCCAAGGTCAATGGCGCGGGAGCTGCGAATTACAAGGTCCACGTGAGTCTCGTGCCCGGCGCCAACAAAATCCAGATCATCGCCTTCAATGCCGACGGCTCGGTGCACTCGAATCCCGCCGAGACCACCGTGACCGCGAAATACGATCCGGCCGGAAAACCGCAACTGTTCGCGTTGGTGGTCGGCATCCAAAGCTTTGCCAACCCGCGGTTCAACTTGAGGTTCTCGGTCGCCGATGCGACCGCGGTTGCAGACGTCCTCAAGAACAAGGCATCGCCCTTGTTCAGCAAGGTGAATGTCGAGCAGTTGGTCACCCAGGAAACGACGACCAAGGCCGCACTCGAGGCTGCGCTCGCCCGCTACCAACACATCGGTCCCAACGACGTCTTCTTGTTCTATGTGGCCAGCCACGGAGCGTTCGACGGCGACCTCGCCAACCGTCAGTATTTCCTGATTCCGTCCAGCATCCGCGACGATACGGAGGAGGACATCCAGCGCGATGGCGTGAGCGAAGTCGAACTCAAGCGCATGATCGGCAGCATTCCCGCGACACGGAAACTGCTGCTGCTCGACACCTGCCACGCCGGAGCGATGGGTGACGCCATGATGGTGACCACCCGCGGAATGGGAGAATCGGCGGCCGTCAACGTGCTCGCGAGCGCAGTGGGCAGCACCGTCCTGTCCGCATCGACCAGCGAACAAGAGGCGCTCGAAGACATGGAGGGGCATGGGGTATTCACCTGGGTGCTGCTGCAGGGACTGAATGGCAGCGCGGATTTCCGCAATCATGGATACATCAAGACCTTCGATCTGGCCGACTACGTCGATGACGAAGTGCCGAAGGTCGCCGAAGAGCACTTCAAGGCCAAACAGATTCCGAATCTGAACAACGCCGGCCAATCGTTTCCAATCGTCAGCAGCCGGTAAGGCAAATTCAAGAGGTCGCCAACATGCTTTCCAATATGAAACAGCAGGATCGAGGATTCGAAAGCCCGGGCGGTCTCAGTATCGGGCTCGCCGCGCTAGGCGCGACACTGGCACTCCTCGCACCGCTCGGCGCCGGTGCGCAGCAAACCCAGCAGCAGCAAACTCAGCAGCAACAGCAAACGCAACACCCTGTGGTTCCCGCCAATCAGAGACCGGCGGTAACCCCGCAGATACCGCTGCGACCGGGGTCGGTACCGGCCAACGGCGCGAATAACAATGTGCAGGGAACCCAAAACAACGCGTTGCTCAATCTGCTTCATGGCGGGAACAATACAAATAACAACAACAACAACAACAACAATGCCAACACCGCGACGCAGCAACGGCCCGTGCAGAACAACCTGAGCAATCTGCTGCAGGGCCGGGCGGGTGCGCAGAACACCGGCACGCAGAACACCGGGCTCCAGAACCTCTTTCAGAAGGGCGCGAACCAGAACACCGGCACGCAGAACCCCGGCACCCAGAAGGCGAGCTTGCCGTTGAACGGCACGCAGGCGAACAATATGCGCAGTTTGCCCAATGCGAGTCACCTGTCGCCGGCGATCGCCAATCAGCCGACCGGCCGGGCGGTCCCGTCCAGAACCTTCGTCGGTCACCCGGGGCCGGCGGGGAGCATCGAAACCACGAACCGTAATGGCGATGTCGTGCGCAAAGCCGCCGACGGCTCCGTCATCGACGTGCACAGCCCCAAGAACGGCATGCTCATCCATCATGCCCTGAATGGAAACCGCCGCGTCGTCGTCGACCGGCCGGATCACTCGCGTATCGTCACCGCCTCGCGCGGTGTTCAGTATGTGCAGCATCCGTACAACTTTGGCGGCCATACGTATGTCAATCGCACGTTCTACGTGCATGGACAGGTCGCGCATCAATTGTATCGACCCTATAACGCCGGCGGTACGTCCTACGATGTCTACGCGACGTCGCGCTACTACGAACCGAAGTTCTATCAATGGGCCGCCAGCCGGCAAAGCACGCCGCAAGCATTCACCTGGGCATACACCAACACCAATCCCCCCTGGTACAACTACTACAAGGGCTATTTCACGCCGGACTCGAGCTACTCGACACCTTTGCTCTGGCTGACCGACTTCATGTTCACGTCGAGTCTTGCGAGTCATTACCAAAACAATTCACCGTCGCCATCCGATGCGCCGACGGCAGACGGAGCCGCGCCCATCACGCCCGAAGTCAAACAGGCCGTCGCCGACGAAGTCGCCCGGCAAGTCAAGCTGGAAGCCACCGAAGCTCAGCAAAATGCCCAGCACCGGGACCCGGATCCCGCCCCCGCCAGCGCCGTCAATGTCGTCAGTGATGGACAACAGCACACATTGATCGCGGATTCGGATCTCGATCTCGTCGATCCGTCCGGCCGCCGCTGCATGATCAGCGAGGGCGACACGATCCAAACGGTCGGCGCGCCGCAACCCGGTAGCGGCACTGTGAGCGCCATCGTCATGTCCAGCAAAGGCGGCATGGAGTGCGGGCGCGCCACGCGAGTGGAAATCGCACTCACCGACATGCAGGAAATGCTCAACCATTTCCGCGAAACCATGGATCAGGGAATGGCCAATACGAACGCCGCGAAGGCCGTCAACTCGCAGGTGCCCGAATTTGCCGCATCGGCTCCGCCGGCCGACGCCGATGCCCCGCACGAACTCGAACAGGAGCAGCAACTCGCCGCCCTGGCCGATGGGTGAAGCTACCCTCACGGCCTAAGCGCGACGGGTTGCTTTCCGGACTTTTGGTTTTGCAGCCTGGGGCGCGGCCTTTTGCGTGATCGCGCGGATCGCGTCCCCGAGCGACCGGGCCGCGGAGTCATATCCCGCCCAAGGATTGGATTTCTTCAGCCGTGGGGGCGCACTTCGGAGCGTGAATCGCATCGGGTCCAGGCCGCGCCGAACATCCTTCCACAACACCGGCATGGAGACCGGTGCGCCGGCGCGCGCACGGGGCGACAGCACGGCAACGGCGGTCGCGGTTCGATCATTGCGCAGATAATCCAGGAAGATTTTGCCCCCGCGTTGGCTCTTCGACATGTTGTCGAGATACTTTGCCGGACTGTCCGCCGCCATCTGCGCGCAAATGATGTGGGCAAAGTCTTTGGCCACCGGCCAGCGTACCGCGGTCTTGCCTACCGTGAGCGGCGTCACGACATGCAGGCCCTTGCCGCCCGTCGTCTTGCAAAACGATTCCAGGCCCGCGGCCTTTAGCCGATCGCGGACCTCGAGGGCGCCGGCGATCACGGCGTCGAATGTCACATCGGGCGCGGGATCCAAATCGAAGACCAGGCGGCCGGCGACTTCCGGATCACCGGGCGCGCAATTCCAGGGATGAATTTCCAAGGCGCCGATTTGTGCGGCGGCGGCGAGCGCCTCCACGCGGTCGATTTCCAAGTAGGGCGCCTTGTCGCCTTTGACCTTCACCGCAGTGAACAGGTCCGACATGCCGGCGACCGCATGGCGCTGAAAGAATTGCTCGGTTCCCACGCCGTTCGGCAAACGCACGAGAGAACTGGGCCGTCCGACCAGATGCGGGAGCATCCACTCGCCCACGCTTTCGTAGTAGCGCGCGAGCTCGGCTTTGTCCACGGGCACGCCGTCACCGGCGTCGGGCCAGAGTGCCTTGTCGGGATGGGAAATCGTCACGCCCATGACGACGACCCGGCCGGGACCCTGGGCGGCAGCTGCTTTGGAGCGTTGATTCACCATTGGCGCCTCGCTTCTCGTGGAGTCCACCGCGGCCGGCGTCTCCGCCACGACGTCGCGAGCCGACTTGTCCTCGCGCAGGCCCTTGAACGCCGCCTGACGAATCATCCCCGTGGCAGTCCAGCCGGCGAATTCGATTTCCGCGACCAGGATGGGTTTGAGCCAGCGGATATTTTTCTCCTGCGGCGGCGCATCGTCGCCAGCGAAAGGGCTCTTGTCGCGGGTGAATTTCTTCAAGGTCGGCAACAGCGTCTTGACGACCTCACGTCCGTAGCCGGTGCCGACACGGCCGACAAAGCTAAGCGTGTTGCCGCGATACACACCCGCCAACAAGGATCGCACGGTTCCCGCTTCCGTGGTCCACCCGCCGATCACGACCTCCTGGCCCGCGCGGCATTTCGATTTGCTCCAGCTGCCGGAGCGTCCGGACCGATAAGGTGCGTCCAACAGCTTCGACACGATGCCTTCGAGGCCCATCTTGCAGGCGGAGGAGAATACCGCCTGTCCACTCGATACCAAGTGCTTCACGTAGTGCAGCCGGCGGCTGACACCGGGATCGCTCAACATCGCCTCCAGGCGGGCCTTTCGGTCGGCGAGCGGCCGCGGGCGCAAGTCTTCGCGACCCTCGAACAGGAGGTCGAACGCGAACAACACCAGATCATCGGACTTCCCGGCCGAGAGGGCGGCCTGCAGCGCGCTGAAGCTCGGCAGCCCGCGCTCATCGAGTGCCACGATCTCCCCGTCAATCACGCAATCGGGAAGGGCGGCGGCATCAGCCGCTACGGCGGCGAAGTGATCGGTCCAATCAAGTCCGGTACGCGTCCGGATCACCGCGTGGCCCGCAGTCACGTGGACTTGCGCGCGATAGCCATCGAGTTTCACTTCGTGCGCCCAGCGATCCCCTTCCGGCGGCCGATCGACGAGCTTGGCGAGCTCCGGCTCGATGAATGACGGTACTGTGTCGACCAGCACGGGTTTGACGCGCGGCGCCGTGCGCGGCGGCGGGGTCTTCGCCGGCAGTCGCGCCGCCTTCGCCCGCGCGGGCGGCGCCTTCACCTGCATGAAAGGCTTCGGCGATTTGCCGATCCCGGCCGTGATCTGCTCCAGCGTTCGTCCCGATGCAACCGAGCGATCCGCGTCGAGCAATGCATCGGCATCGCCGGGATGGGCGGCGGCATCGCGATGCTTGATCAACAGCCAATTGGTCCGCTTGCCGCCGAACCGGTCGGCGCGCATCCGAACCAAGACCCAGCTGCCGTGCAGCCGCGTCCCGTCGAGAGTGAATTTGAGATCGCCCTTGTCGAACGCTTCCTGCGCGGATCGCTCGCCTTCCGGAGTCCAATAGCCCCGGTCCCACAACTGCACGGTTCCACCGCCGTACTCTCCGCGGGGGATCGTGCCCTCGAAATCCCCGTAATCCAACGGGTGGTCTTCGACTTCCACCGCCAGGCGTTTCTCGGCAGGGTCCAGGGACGGTCCGCGCGTCACCGCCCAGGATTTGAACACACCATCAAATTCCAGGCGCAGGTCATAGTGCAGGCGGCGCGCCGCATGCTTTTGCACGACGAACCGCAGCCGTGGCGAGGCTGCCGCCGGAACTTTTCCGGACGGCTCGAGAGTCTTTGAAAAGTTGCGCTTCGCGCGATAGACGGATAGCGCCGGCTTAGCCAAGATCGCTTCCTTGCCGATCCATCAGCCGCCGGTAGGCGAGCAGATGGCGCAAGGATGCCTTGGGATTTCGCGCCCGCTCATGCAGCCGTGCAAGATTGTAATGCGCATCCGCCAACTGCGGGTCGAGCGCCAGCGCCTCGCGGTACGCGGCGATGGCATCCGCCTCGCGGCCCAGATCCTCGAGCAAAACCGCGAGGTTGAAAAGCACCAGGGGTTCGGGTTCGTCGGCGGCGCGGTAGACTCGCTCGGCCTCCTCGAGATGGCCGGCGAGATGCAGCAACCGGCCAAGATTGATGCGCGCCTCCACGTGTCGCGGATCGGCTGTCAGGCAGGCTTCGTAAGCCGCTTGCGCCGCCTCCGGATCGGTGTCCTCCAGGGCAAAGCCTCTCTCGTAGTGATCTTCGGTGGACGTGTCGGCAGCCGCCGGGGAGACTGCCGCAGATGCCGCGGCCGGTCGCGCGATCACATGCAATCCGCCCTTCTCCTCGCCCAGATCCAGCGCCAACACATATTGGCCGGAGTCCGATTCCCAGGTCATCTTGCCTTCGCGAATCGCAATCTGATTGCCGAGTGCGGTGAGCGAGCGTGCATTGGCTGCGGAGCCCGCGGGCAGCGTGCTGCGCAGCGTTTGCAGCGTGCGATTGATCCGCCGCGGCGAGATGTTCGCCGCGCGCAGGGCGCTCGCGGTGCGCAGCATGAGCAGGTCCTGGAACGAGTAATGCAGCCGGCCGCCGCGTTTGACCGGGCTCACGTGCCCGGCACGGGTCAACGAACGGACTGCGGAGGCGGGCAATCCAAACAGGCGCTCGAGGTCCTTCGTGTCGTAAGCATGCATCTCATCGTCGGGCGGTTTTGCGCGATGCGGCTTGCGCGGGTGCACGCTTGGGCGCCTTGCGCTCCTTGAGTTCCGCAGCCTTCGATCCTTTGGCATCGATGCTCGCCCGCAGCGCTTCCATCAAGTCGATGACGTTGCCGCCCTTGTTTGACACCGGCCCCTCGGCCAGGGTGACTTCTTTGCCGTCGACCTTTCTGCGTATCGCCGCTTCCACGCGCGCCTTGTGCTCGTCCACATATTCATTGGGATCAAATCGCTTGGCTGCCAAGTGGTCTATCAGTTGCCGCGCGAGTTTCAGTTCCGGCTCCGATACCGTCGCCGGCTCGACTCCCAGGTCCTTCAAGTCGCGCACTTCCGCCTGGAAATGCAGCTGGTGCATGGCCAGGCCGTCTTCGAATGGCCGGATGATGACGATGTGTTCCTTGCCGCGCGAGATCCAGCGCCCGACGGCACACTGTCCGGCTTTTTGCAGCGCCGTGGCGAGGAGTGAATAGGGTTTGGCGCCGCCCTTGTCGGGCGCCAAATAATACGTGCCGTCAAAGTAAACCGGGTCGACCGAGGCGAGCGGCACGAATTGGCCGATGTCGATCGAATGCGTCGTGGCATCCTCGAGCGTTTTCAATTCCTCCGCGCTGAACATGACGTATTGGTCCTTGGCGAACTCATAGCCCTTCACCATCTCGGAGCGCTCGACGGGCTTGCCGTCGTTCACCGCGATGTACTGCTGCTTCACGCGCGAGCCGTCCTTCTGGCGCAGCAAATTGAACGAAATGCGTTCCGAGGACACCGTCGCCGAGTAGAGCTTGACGGGTATGGCGACCAGCCCGAAGGAAATCGTGAGCGACGCTATCGATCGAGCTTGAGTAGGCATTGTGCAACCGTCCGCGAGCCGCTGATTCGGCTCCAAACTCTAATTCATGTCATGAAAGGAGCGCAACACTCTATCGGGACGATGATTTGTAGGATGAGGCGCAACCGACTCCGAATTGTTGGCGATTTTGGCGAATCGGGCCGGCGTCAGCTATTGTAAAGTCCCGCGATCGTGTTGACCGCGTGCTCTGCCTCGGCACGATCAGGCGCCGTGGTGGCATCGTTGTATCCGTAATAATCGTCTTCGCCCACGACTTGAAACACCAAACCGTCCCGTCGTGGGACGAACGACACGTCCTTATAGTCCAACCCATAGTGAATGTCGGGTTGGGGAATCATGCGGGCCAATTGTCCACGCACGGGTATCACCGACTCATCGCCGAACAGCGCCCGCGCGCCGTATCCCGTCGCGTTGATGAGCGTTGCCTGCCGCAAGGCTGCGAAATCAGCGGGCGTGCGGAATTCCGCGATCTCGATCTTGCCGCCATTGGCGAGGAAATCCGAGATCAACAGGCGTGCGTAGGCGGACAAATTGAACATCATCATCGTATAGCGCTTCAGATAGCGGGCGCCGAACGGATGACTGCCGGGCGCAAACTCCTCGCTGTTCGGAATCAGGTCACCGATCAACTTGCGCTTCAAATCGGCGAACGCCGGCCTCTCATCGGCAGGTGGGCTTGCTGCGGTCTTATCGTCGGCGCCGGCGTCATCGCTGACGCCGTAGTAGTCGATGAATTCCACCGGATCGCCCGGCAATCCGAGTAAGGTCTGATAAGTCTGGAAGGAATGTCGCGCCATGCGCTCCCACAGCGCATTGAACGACGGCGTCGCGTGTTCCTCGAGACAGATGCGTGAATCCGGCGACCAGACACCGGTCGCCAAGGATGAGCGGACATTCGGCGGCAGGTCCTTGGCGTAAATCGTCACCTGGGCGCCGGCGCGCTGGAGCAATAAGCCGGACGTCAGTCCCAGCGCGCCGCAACCGATCACGGCAATGTCCCGGGCGCCGGTCGCCATCGCTTTTTGCACGGCGATGCTGCTCGAGCCCCACGACAACGACCAACCGCTGCCGCCATGCCCATAGTTATGGACGATGGTCTTCGTGCCGATCTGCTCGAGATCGAGGCGCGGACCCTCGGCGCGGAACGGCCGGGTGCAGACGGTGATGCGGGTGATGCGATCCGGGGACGCGTGTAGCGGCGGCAATTGCAATGACGGTTGCAAGCGCGGCGCGGACGCATCCGCGCGCCCGGTCTTCAGAATTCCCGGGCCGCAACCCTCGAGAGCAGACAGCAGGAAAGCTGCACCCGCGCCCGCCAATACTCGTCGACGCCCCACTGGATTGTCCACTTGTATGCTCCTACAGCTGTTGCGGGGATTCCAGCCTCTCGGTCGCGTCAACCAGAAACCAAAGAACGGCACCTGCGATCAGCACCGCAGCCATCGACAGCAGCACGGCCTCGTAGCCGCGAAAGCGTTCGATAAGGTAGCCGAAGGCAAACGAGGATAACAGCCCGCCGAGCGCGCCCGCGGTGTTCATGCAGCCGGCGACCGTTCCCGCGTGCCGTTTACCAATGTCGACGCTGGTCGAGAACACCGTCGGTTGTTGGAACGTGATGCCGCCGTAACAGAGCGCGAGCCACGCCAGCGCCCAATAGGCCGACGTACTCTCGAGTGCCGCGATGACGGACGCGCCGGCGGTCGCGAGACCGAGAATGCCGATGCTGCGCGGTCCCCAGGTCGGACCCCACCGCCGTACCGCGGAATCGCGCGCGGCTCCACCGCACAAGTTGGCGGCGATGCCGAGAACGAAAGGCAGCGCGGACAACTTCGTCTGGTTCTCCGTGAAGCCGCGCTCGCGGATCATGTACGTCGGCAGCCAAAACAGAAAGAAATAGTAGGCGTAGAGGTAGCCGAAAGTGGCGCCCATCAACGCCCACAGGCTCCTGTTCGCGGCGATGGCGCGCGACGGCAGCGTGTGCACGGCGGGCCCCGGCGGCGGTCCGATTTCCTCGAGCTCCTCGGCCGTGATGCCCGCCTTCTCTTGCGGACTGTTGCGATACCAACGCCACCATCCGGCGGCCCAGAGCGCGCCCACCAGACCAAACGCGAAGAAAGAGGCGCGCCAGCCGTAATGCACCTGGATGGGCACGATCAGCAGCGGCGTGACCGCGCCGCCGAGCTGGCCCGACAGCAGTACGACGCCAAATGCACGACCCCGCTCCGCGAACGCAAACCAGCGAAAGACTGCGGTCGCCGCCGTAGGATAAGCCCCCGCCTCGCCGGCACCAAAGCAGAATCTGATGATGACCAGCGACCAGAGCCGATGCGCGAGCCCCGTCAGCGTGGTGAACAGAGACCACCACAAAACGATCCGCACCAGCATCGCGCGCGCGCCGAAGCGGTCCGCGAGGTATCCGCTGGGTATTTCGAACAGCGCGTAGGCGATGGCAAACGCGCCAGTGACGAGGCCCCACTGCTCAGGGCCTAATGAGAATTCGTCTTGGATTCGCGGGCCGGCGACTGACATGCAGACCCGATCGAGGTAGGTGATGATCGACAGCGTGGAGAGCAAGGCGAGGACACGGTAGCGGTATTTCACTGAGCCATGACTATAATCCTATAACGGATGAGACAATCCATTCCTCACGATCGGACCCGGCGCGCACTGCTGCGCGTTGCGGGGTGCGGCGCGCTCGCCGCGGTGTTGCCGGGCGCTTTGCGAGCCACGGAGCCCGAGCGGAAGTCCGTCGGAACCTCACGACTCATACTGCTCGGTACCGCCGGCGGACCGACGCCCAAGCCAAACCGCTCCGCGCCGGCTCAGGCCATCATCGTCAACGGCACGGCCTATCTGATCGACTGCGGAAACGGCGTCGGCCGGCAGATGGTGAAAGCCAATATCACCTTCTCCTCGCTGCGCACGATTTTCATCACTCATCAGCACTCCGACCACAATGCGGACTACGGCAATGTGCTGCTGCTCGGGTGGGAAACCAACCTGCACACCCGCGTCGACACGTACGGGCCACCGCCGCTGATGCGAATGACGCAATTGTTTCTCGAACTCAACGACGTCGACATTCGAACGCGGACTGTCGATGAGGGGCGCCCGCCCTTTGCGGATCTCATCCATCCGCACGAAATCATGGGCCCCGGCGTCGTGATGCACGACGACAACGTGACGGTCACGGCGGCGTTGGTACAGCATCCGCCGATCGTTCCCGCCTTCGCCTATCGCTTCGACTGTCCCGACCGCTCGATCGTGATCTCGGGCGATACCCGCCCCTCCGAGAATCTCATTGCTCTCGCCAAGGGCGCCGACGTGCTGGTGCACGAAGTCATGTACGTACCCGCCATCGACAAGCTGATTGCCACCGAACCCGACGCCACGCGGCTCAAGCAGCACATGCTCGCCGCACACACCACCACCGAAGAAGTGGGTCGAGTGGCCGCCGCAGCCGGCGTGAAGACGCTCGTGCTGTCGCACTTCGTGCCGGGAGGCTACCCTTTCGTCGCCGACGAGGTGTGGTTCGACGCGGTGCGGCCCCATTTCGACGGCCAGCTCATCGTCGGCCACGATCTGCAGGAACTATGACCACGATCAGATCTTCTTGAAGGTCACGGTGCACGGCCGGCCCTCGACGCGGTGGCCCTCGCCCGTCGTGCCGGTGAACTTAGAATCGATATGGTAGCCGTATTGTGTGCCGGCCGGGCGCTGGCCGACGGCGTACGGCGCCGCACCCACGAGCCCGCTCGCATAGAGATTGGCGTTTCCGTCGGCATCGATGCTCCCGTCGATCTGCAGCCAGCCCGCCTCGCCTTTGTTGCCTTTTTCCGCGTGCAGCACGTTGTGTTTGACGATAGCCGGAAACTCGAACGAGTAGCCGAGCGCACCGTTCGAGTTCGGGCATGACAGGATGGTATCCCACGTGCCGTCGAACCGACCCTGGGCGTCCGCAGGAGCGTCTTCGGCGCGCACCCTCCACGCCGCGCCGGGCGCAATCAGGAGAACGGCCAGCATGCTCACGACGAACGCACGACGGTTGCGGAACATCATTGATCCTGGAACGTTCCCGCCTTCACCGCGATCGCCTTCGCCGTCGGGTAGAACTGCGTAAACGTCGTATCCACCGCGCCGTGCGCCAAATGGCAGGCATAGCACGGTGCGGATTGCGGCAGCAGTGCCGCGGGCCCCGCGCCATCCTGCGCAAAAAATCCCCAACCTCCCTTGAAATGCGATTCGTCACGGACGTGAAACTCGAGTCCCATCAAGACGCCCGTCTGGAAGTGTCCCTGCTTGTTGATCGATCCCTTCGTGCTCGCACCGCGCGTCTCCATGGCAAATATCGTCTTGTCAGGCCAGTGACCCGTTTTCTTGAAGGCGGCCCAGGAGTCGGGATCGACAAAGACATTATCAAACATGTGCTCGGCCATTCCGGGGCCGTCGCTGTAACTCATGTCGAGCCCGGAACTCAAATATACCCACTCTCGATATTCCGCCGGCATTTTCAGGGCGCCGCCGGGCGTATAGCGAAGCTCGGACGAATCGTTGGCCGCGGCGGTGAGCATCAGCAAGAACGGGGCGGAAAGTCCAAGGCGTTGCGAACTCGACATGAGGATCTCCTTATGGCGACAATATCGGATATCCGCGAGCGCGGATGCAAGCGGAGATACAAATACGTCAAAAGTGCCGGTTAGCGAAAATCCCTCGTTCATTTCGATCGCGAACTTGTGCAAGGAGTACCCGGACCACAAACAGGTCATCCGCGATCTGTCGCTCGATGCAGCGTCGGGGGAATTCGTCAGCGTGCTCGGCGCTTCCGGATGCGGCAAATCGACGCTCCTGAAAATGATCGCCGGCTTGAGTTCCATTTCCGGCGGCTCGATTCATATCGACGGCATGAGTCCGACTAACGCCCGAGCAATCATGTCTTTCGTTTTCCAGGATCCGACCCTGCTGCCGTGGCGGACGGTCGCCGACAACGTCGCACTGGCCTTGGAGTTTGAGGGTCTTGCAAGGCCCATGCGCGCCGCCCGCATCGAGTCCGTCTTGAAGCTCGTGGGCTTGAGCGAGGTGAGCTCGTATTATCCGCGGCAACTGTCCGGCGGAATGAAGATGCGGGTCTCGATCGCGCGCGCCCTCGCGACCACTCCGCGCCTCTTGCTGATGGACGAACCCTTTGGAGCGCTCGACGAGATGACCCGCAATCGGTTGAACGAGGAACTGCTCGCGCTCAAAGACCAGCAGGGGTGGACCACACTCTTCGTCACGCATTCAATCAGCGAAGCGGTGTTTCTCTCCGATCGGATCATTTTGATGGGCGACAATCCGGGCCGGGTGCGCGAGGAGATCGCCGTCCCGCTGCCGGTGCCCCGCATCGCCGAACTCAGGGGCGAGCCGGCATTCTTGAGTCTGGTGGGCCGGGTTTCCCGCGCGCAGGCGGCCCTCCATCGATGAGCACGTCGTCCTTGCGATTGCCGCTCCTCGGCTTCTGCGCCTTTCTTCTGCTCTGGCAAGTCATCGTGACGTTCTTCAAAGTGCCGGATTATCTCGTCCCGAGCCCGTTGCAGATCGCAGCGCTCATTCCGGCGCGTATCGACGGCCTGACCTCTGCATTCATCATCACGGGCGGAGAAGCATTGGGTGGCTTTCTCCTGAGCGCCGTCATCGGCGTCGCGGTCGGCATGTTCTTCTCGATCTCGCCGCTCATCCGGCGCTGCTTCTATCCCTACGTCGTGCTGTTGCAGACGATTCCGATCATCGCCATCAGCCCGTTGATCCTGCTGTGGCTCGGCAACGGTTCTTCGTCGGTGCTGTGCATTTCGTTCTTGATTTCGGTACCGGCCGTCATCGTGAATGCCACTCAAGGGTTGATCAGCGTCGAGATCAACCTGTTGAACTTGTTCCGGATGGGCAACGCCACTGTCCCCGTCATTCTGTTCAAGCTCAGATTACCGCACGCTCTGCCGCACATTTTTGTCGGGCTGAAGATTGCCGCGGGCGCATCGGTCGTGGGAGCGTTGGTGGGTGAAACGTTTGCCGGTAGTTCGGCTCTCGGCGCGGGCGGGTTGGGCTACAGCTCAATTTACGCCCTCAGTCAGCTGGACACACCCTATCTGTTTGCACTGATTTTGACGTCCTCGCTGCTTGGACTATTGTTTTTCTTTGCGGTAGCCCTGCTCGAGCGCCGCATGGTGGGCAAATGGCATGAGTCGATCTTGGGCGACCGGATGGAATAGATCTACCGGGCGTCGACGAAGCGCTGCCACTCACCGGTGATCCCATCATGGCGGCGCTTTCTGTCTTCGTAATCCGCTGAGACCAGGCCGCCGTTCTCCACCACGAATCTGCCCTGTACGATGGTGTGCCGAGGCGCGCGTGGGCCGTCCGCAAGCCACGCTTCCAGCACGCCGTCGGGGGTCTTGCCGTGCGCTGATTCCGGCAGAGGCCATACCGCGACATCGGCCGCGGAGCCGGGCGATAACTCACCGATTTCGCCGGCCCGGCCCAGGCATCGTGCTCCGCCCAAGGTGGCAAATTCCAGCAATTCGCGCGCCGTCAGGTTCGTGCCGTACAAGGTGAGACTTGCCTGTCGCGACACCGCGAACTCCGCGCGAATGGACGGTGAGGAGTCGGTGCTCAAACTCACGTGCACGCCGGCCGCCTTCATCTTGGCCACCGGCGCGACGCGGCCCGTACCGCGCAGGTTCGCGGAGGGGCAATGGCAAATGCCGGTGCCCCATTTCCCCAAGGAGCGGATCTCCGGATCGCTGACGAAAATGGAGTGCGCCACCCACGAACGACTCGAGCCCCAGCCGACCTCTTCGAAGCGTTGCATCGGCCGACAGCCGTACTCGTGGAGACAAAAGTTCTCCTCATCGAGGCTCTCCGCCAGATGCGTATGCAGACGCACATCCATGCTTTCCGCCAACTCCGCCGCGCGGCGCATCATCTCGTGGGAAACCGCAAAGGGATTGCAGGGCGCCAGCGCGATGCGGATCATCGCGCCGGGTCTGGCGTCGTGATACGTTTTGATCAGCCGTTCGCTGTCAGACAGAATGTCGTCCTGGGACTCCACCACCGTGTCCGGCGGCAGCCGTCCCTCCTTCTTGGACAGATTCATCGCGCCCCGGGTGGGGTGGAACCTCACGCCGATGTCCCTGGCCGCGGCGATTTCGGCGTCGATCAATTTTTTCCGCGGATGGATGTTGAGGTGATCGCTCGAGGTCGTGCAGCCATCCATCGCGAGGCCGGCGAGGGACATCCACGTCGACAAATAAGCCCCCTCTTCATCGAGGCGCTCCCAAATCGGATAATAGAAATTCAGCCACTCCACCAGGCCATTGAAGGTCCGATTGACCACGAGTCCGCGGTTCAGGGATTGATACATGTGATGATGCGCGTTCACGAGGCCGGGAGCGACGAGACAGCCGCTCGCATCGACCACCCGATGCGCCGCCGGCTCCGTTCCCGCCTTGCCGATCGCCTGGACGAATCCATCCTGGACGGCCAACCATCCACCCGGCAGATCGTCGCCCGCAAGGGGCACCAGGAGGTCGGCATGCGCAATGAGCAGGTCGTAGTAGGGTTGAGGAGCCGAGTCGTGCATGGGATTTCCGTACCTTATCCGATCCTGGTAGCTTTGGAATATGCCGCGCACGAATTATCACGTCTCGATCACCCCCGCCGCCGGCGGCGGCGCGTCCCATCCGCCGTATCGGGACTACTATCCGGTGACCTTGTGCAGCGGGGCTGTGCTGAATCTGCCCATCCAGCCTCTTCCCGGAAGCCAGCAGGCGATTGCGTTGCTCATGTCGAACCAGACCCCATTCAAGGTGGAAAAAGAGCTTGCCATCTCATTGAGCAAACTCGCCGCGGAATTTTCCGCGGAGGCGATCGTCGGCATCCCGACACTGGGCCTCGACTATGCGCGGTTGGTAGCGGGCGATTTAGGGTTTCCCGACTACGTGGCCTTGGGAAATTCCCGCAAGTTCTGGTATTCGGACGCACTGTCCGTGCCGGTTCACTCCGTCACCAGTCCCGGCGTGAACAAGAAACTGTATTTGGATCCCATGCTGGTCGAACGGGTCGCCGGAAAACGCACGCTCATCGTCGATGACGTCATCAACACCGGCGGATCGGCCGCCGCCGCCATCGAGCTTCTTCAATCCGCCGGAGCACTCGTGATCGGACTGTGCGTCATCCTGATCGAGGGTGAAGCCTGGAAAGATCCCCTGGCCGCCCTGGCTCCCGATTGGCCGGAGCGCGTTCGCGGGCTCGGTCACATTCCCATCTTCCAGCGCACGGCGGAGGGATGGGTTCCTACGGAATGAATGCGGTCGTGAATGCCTTCTTGTAGTCGTAGTCGGTGGAGATGATGTTCAGATCGCGCAGGATGCTGTATTGGTTCTTGAGCCGGCCCGGATCGAGATGGCCCACGGGATTTCCCGGCGCATCGATCAGTTGATAATCCAGCATGGCTTTTCGGGAAAGATTGAGCTGAAGGGCGGTCATGGCCGGATTGCGATGTAGGATTTCTGCATCGGCTGCAGCGGGATCGGTCATATAGCCGCGCCAGCCCGCGATCGACGCCGCCACGAAAGCCCGAACCGTGTCGGGATGGGCCGCCACGAATTGAGCCGAGCTCTCCAATGCCATGTACGCGTCGCAGCCCGTGTCTTTCACCCACAGCGTGCGGACCTTCACTCCCGAATGTTCCATGATGGGAGGCTCAGAGGTCACGAAGCATTGCTGAATGTAATTCGGGTCGTGCAGGAATGACGCGTAGTCAAAGTTGAGCGGTATCGTCTTGAGATCGCGCAAGTGATATTTCTTGACCACATAGAGTAGCCACGGCACGCCGGGTTGCACAGCCACCGTGCGCCCCTCCAAGTCGGCAAACGTATGCACCGGTGAATCGGCGTGGACCATCACTCCCACCGGATCGTGCTGCAACGAGCCCATCACCATCACCAAGGGAATCCCACGCGAGCGCGCGATCAGCACCTGGTCCGAACTGCCGAGTCCGAAATCGTATTTTCCCAACGCCACCTGCGGTTCGACACTCGCATTGGGCCCAATGGGAGAAATCTGCACATCGAGCCCGGCCTGCCGGTAGAGGCCGTGCGTCAACGCGTAGAAATAGCCGGCGTTTTCCGCCTCTGGATACCAATCGAGCAGCAAGGTGACCGTTTTCAGGGGCGGCTCGGCAAAGACCATTGACGCCGCCGAGAAAAGCAGGAGGAGGGCTGAAGTGAAATGTCGGATCGTCACCCGCGCCGAGAGCATTGGGATGGATACTAACCGACTTGGTGCCCTACCGCACTGACCGTGC